>Ga0055584_100003861_pt1 | contig 14729 bp, 15 predicted proteins | sample OSDHelmetaG_FD_58716 | JGI IMG/M metagenome (GOLD analysis project Ga0055584, IMG submission 58716) | Pelagic marine sediment microbial communities from the LTER site Helgoland, North Sea, for post-phytoplankton bloom and carbon turnover... | ecosystem: Environmental > Aquatic > Marine >... | reverse complement strand
TAAAGATATGAAATTTGTAAACAGTGTTATTGATTTGTTTTTATAAAGTTACATTTTAGTAACAAATAAGTTGATATTAATTTATGTATAAAGACTATTATTAAAAGCTATGACTCAGTACTATTGGAAAATCGACAGATGAACTTCGCGCCAGAAGACAATGAATTCTCAACGCTTAATTGACTATTCATTCTAATGCAGGCTGCTTTAGAGATGGCAAGACCGAGCCCTAAACCACCAGTATTTCGGCTTCGGCTAACATCTACACGAGAAAAGGGGATAAAAATAGTATCGAGAAATTCATTTGGAATACCATCGCCGTCATCTTCAACACTCAATTCAGTGTTTTCATTGACTGTAGTCAATGAAACTATTATCTGGCTTTTACTATGAATACAGGCATTTTTTAGTAGGTTATCAACTAATAAACGCAAATAAGCAGGGTTTGTTGTAATTTCTAACGATTCATCTATGTGACAGATAACATTTCGTTTCTCATCACACCTTGTGGCTTTGATTCTTGACTCAACAAACGTGTTCCAATTAATTGTTTGATATAAAGACACCTCATCTTTACTTTTTATCGAGTTTAATTTAGAAAAAGAAACAACCTGGTTTATAAGGACGTTAATATCATCAATATATGTATCAATATTACTAAGTAATTCTATTTGTTGCTTATTGTTATTATTTTGGCTTAATAGACCTACTGCTAGTTGAATTCTACTTAATGGCGTTCGTATTTCATGAGGAACCGCTTGAGCGAATATTTGATTTTCCTTAACTGTATCGCTAATTGAGTTAGCCATAGTATTAAAGCTAGTTGCTAGTTCATCTATTGGTCTGGTAAATTGATAGTTAGCTCTAGTGCTCAAATTACCCGCACCAAATTGATGTTGTACCCGAATTAAGTTCTCAATCTGACGTTTGATTACCGTGACAGGCCAATAGATAGCAACAGCAATAGTAATAAACACTATCATTAACTGGGTCAAATCTTCGATATCGTGAAATGAAATACCACTAAAAAAACCTTTGTCTTCCTTTTTTTCTTCCGCTTCTTTCAGTTCTGCAAAATTAAATATATTAGTTTCAAAAATCACAAGCCAAGCATCAATATCTGGTAGCTTATATACTGAAAACCATTGATTTTTGGCATTACTATAAACGTCAATTTCACCTGATTGAGCAACATACTTACAGACATCACAAGGTGGTCCGCTTTTGAATATAATCTTCCAACTAATTAACTTATCTTTGACTTTATTCACTTCCTTATTCAAATCTTTCAATGGCGTGTTAGGAACAAGAATTTTTTCTTTCACTAATTCAGCATAAATATTATCAGTAAAAAGTACATATTCATCTATAGCTCCCTGCACATGAATTTTGTCAATGATCAAAACTGATATTGTGCCACTAAAAATCATCGCTATTGCAATTATTATATATAACCGAGAAAATAGTGAAAGTGGAAGTAGTCTAGCCATTCAGTAACATATAACCTTTGTTTCTTACCGTTGTTATAATTTGATAAGGGGTTTGAACATCTTTGATTTTTTTTCGTAACCCACTGATACGCATATCAATTGATCTATCACTAAAATCATAATCAATTCCTCTTAATGCGTGACAGCAATCATCTCTAGAAACTGGTATACCAATATTTTTCTCTAATATAACCAACATTTCGTACTCTGCGCTAGTTAAACTCAGCTCATTACCATCTAAAGTTACCGTATGACTTTCATTATCAATTACTAGCCTGCTGTGCTTATTTTTCATTGGCAGCAATTGCTGAAATTTCCCTCTTCGCATTAACGCTTCTATTCGTGCTACAAGTATATGTGGCTTTAATGGTTTAGCTAAGAAATCATCTGCTCCCAGTTTAAGTAAGCTGATTTCACTGACATCATCATCACATGCAGATAATACCAAGATAGGGTTATAATAAAATAATCTTGCCTGCTTACAAATATCTATACCTGATAAACCCGGTAGCATCAAATCTAATATAATTAAGTCAGGTGTGTAGCTTTTTATCGCAGATATCGCAGATAACCCATCATGGATAACCTTTGTATTGAAGCCTTCTATTTCTAAATACATCGCCATTAAACGTGATATTTCTTCATCATCTTCAATAATAAGAACTTTAATCTTTTCCATTGTATTTCCTATACTGATTTAACTTAGCTATAATGAGGTATGTCCATTACTTTAATTACAGAGCAGCTTAATGCTTATTACATTAGTAAACAGAATCAGTAACCGTTTTATAATATAAAAATAATAATAGGAAATCAGTCTCGTTTACAAACTACCTTTTACACCGAGCAAGTCACGAATAACTTGTGATATTTCTTCAATGCGCTTAACGTCTATCGGTGCAATAAAAATAGTATCATCTCCCGCAAGTGTTCCTAAAATGCCAACTGATTCACCCATACTGTCTAGCATTCTAGAAATTAACGGTGCGCCACCAATACCTGTTTTCAATATAATTTGCATGCTGTTGTGTTTAACGCTTAATACAACAGACTCTATCGATTGTTTTGATTTAGGGACGGCCAATTCATCAGGTAAAATGTAGATCATTTCATTATTAGTATTACGCGTTTTAACTGCACCTAATTTAGAAAGTAAGCGTGATATTTTTGCTTGTGACATATTATCAAAGCCTTGCTCAGACAAAGCGTCAGCTAACTGCCCTTGTGAACCATGGCATTGTTCTTTTAATAAACGCTTAAAGGCTTGAACCAAGTTTGATTCGTGTTGTTTACGCTGAGTGGTCATATCAAGTTCTATAAAAATATCGCTAATGTAAGCATTCTACACTAGCTTCATTAAAATAATCTATTTTATGTTTTATATCATTTAAAGTATCAGTTAGCATTTCATTTCATTAGCTAATTCAGACAATGGAGTATTACTTTAATATACTTAAGGTGATATTTACTGATTAGTGTATTTACTTACACTTTAAACAAAACCTATCTTGCCAAATAGCAGAAAAACGATAAGCTACCTACATGTATAATATTTTTCATATAAATCGCTTTTTATTATTTTTTATTCCTTTACTTAGTGGTTGTAGTGCTAGTTCATTTACTGATTTATTTAATAATTACACCCAACAAATGACTGCTGTAAAACAAGCACAACAACAAGGGAATTTCCAACAAGCGATTGACTCAATACCGGCTAGAAGTGCTACTAATGTTACCTATAACTTAGGGCTTTTAGAAAAAGCGCGTCTAGAATACTTAGCAAATAACAACCTGCAAAGTAGAAAATATTTTTCAGAAGTTTATAAATTAATACAACAAAACCAACAAAAAGCAAAAATAGAAATTGGCCGAGGGGTTGAAAATTTGGCTGCTGTTGTCAGCAATGACAATGCAGTTAGATACGATATACCGCTGTATGAACAAAGCATGTTGCATTCTTATCAAGCTTTAAATTACCTTACTCAATACGACTTGTCTGGTGCTTTGGTAGAAATACGGCGAGCTAATCAAGTTCAAGAAACGGCCCTAGAAAATAATGCTAACGCCAGCGTATCAAATAGTGAAACTAATATAACTGGTTTATCTCAACAATATCCTTCCATGTCGAGTGTTATTGGCAGCGTAAAAAATGGCTTTCAAAATGCTTACACTTTTTATTTGTCTGCTTTACTTTATGAAGCAGCAGGTCAAAAAAATGATGCTTATATTGATTATAAAAAAGCCTTAGAAATTTATCCTAACAATGATTACTTGCAACAAAACATATGGCGATTAGCAACAACGTTACAAATGTCTAACGATATAAATTTGTTTAAACAACGGTTTCCGTCAAAAATAACCAATGGACTTGCGCCTTATAAACAAGGGCAAGTTATCTTTATTATTGAAAATGGTATTGTTAGTGCTAAGCAAGAAGCCTCATTAAGTCTGCCCATATATACTCGCCATAATGAAATGCGATTATACAGTGTTGCTTTACCTAATTACTCCAACCAGTTAACCGTTTACTCGCCTTTAGCGTTAACGTATCAAGGGAATGATTATCAAGCAGAAGAAATTGTACGCCTACAATCGTTAGCAGCTAAACAGTTACAAGATGAATTACCTGTCATTGTCACTAGACAAATAACCCGTCTAATTGCTAAAGAAGAAATTAGACAAGCATTAGTGCGAAACGGTAACGACATAGGTAATATTTTCGCTAATATTTATAACCTTGCGAGTGAAAAAGCTGATACGCGCAGTTGGAGCACTCTACCTGACAGTATCGATATTTTACAGTTAGGCTTATCAGAAGGTGTTCATCTATTGAATATTAAGATTAATGGCATTAATCAACAAATTGAAGTTACTGTTAATCAAAATAAACAAACTTTAGTTACTTTAAGCGCCATAGGTAGACACGTTAGTTATAATACTTTCAACTTGTAATTCATTATTTTATTTATTAAAAGGAAACAAAACGATGTTATTTATAAAAAATCATCTCAAACACTTACTGTTAATATCATCAATTTTTGCTATTAGTGCCTGCGTTCATGTTTCACCTGTGACTTCTGGCATAGGTACTGAAAATATGACGCTTGAGCAAGAATACAGCAAACATTTACAAATAAATAACAAAAAGCTTGCCAGCCGAGTACATATTAGTGCAATTAAATCACGTAAAAAAAATGATTTATTACACGTTAATTTAAGCCTGACTAGCCGTTATAAAAAATCATTACAATTGCAATATCAGTTTCAATGGTTTGATGCCGAGGGCTTTGTTATTGAAGTCGGAAAAGCCCCTTGGCAATCGCTTGAGCTACATGGCATGCAAACAACAACAGTGGCAAGCTTAGCACCTACGCCTACAGTAACTACATTTAGCTTATATGTACGAGAAGTACCCAAAAAATTCTATAAATATTAAGTAATAGATTCACCCCATAAAAGGACACTCTTATGAACAAATTATTAATTACCGCCAGTATTAGCTTAACGCTAATCGCATTAGGTGGCTGTACAAATAAATCAGTTGTTAGCTATGGCGATGCAACGGCAGTAGAAACAACGGATATTAATTTTGGATCAACTGACTTACAAAAAGTGGCTGGTCAAATGACTGACTCGCTATTACTCTCCCCTGTTGTGGGGACGTTAACGGCAAATACTCGTCCTATTGTTTTTGTTGAAAGTATCAAAAATAAAACTAGCGAGCATATTGATACCGAATCAATTACTGATTCAATTTCAACTAAGTTATTACGATCTGGTAAGTTCCGTTTTGTTGATATGGGGCGTGTTGCTGCTGTTCGTGAACAACTTAACTTCCAACAAAATAGTGGTTTAGTCGATACAAGCAAAGCGATAGCATTTGGCCAGCAAGTTGGTGCGCAATATATGCTCTATGGCAATTTAGCAAGTATTGTAAAAACCAACAAAGATAAGTCTGACATTTATTACAAATTTACACTGCGATTAATGGATTTACAAAGTGGTTTAGTCGAATGGGCTGATGAAACTGAAATACGTAAAACTAAAGAAAAACAATTTATTAGTTGGTAAGGAGGCAATATGAAAACAATATCATTAAGCACAATCACCTCTTGCTTTTTATTTTTTTTATGCGCTTTAGTTTCTATTAATGTTTACGCAAATTATGATCGAAACAAAGCCGTTCCCGTAGAAAAAGTTCTTTTTGGTAAAGTGGTCTCTGTACGAAATATCACTGAAGAAGCGCTCATACGCGATAAAAATAATGGTTGGCATACTTTTGGTGGTGCACTGGTGGGAGGTGTTATAGGTAATCAATTTGGTAAAGGTAGCGGTAGAGATGTTGCAACTATTCTCGGTGCAATTATTGGTGGCTCTATGACTAATAATCATAATGGACAACCTGAAAGAGTCGTTATTCAATTAGTTGAATTAATGATAAAAATCGATAATGGTGAACAATTTATGGTAATTCAAGACTACGATAAGAATATGGTTTTTCAATCACAAGATAAAATTAGAATGATTTACCTAGCGAATAGCACCGTAAGAATAGACAAACAGCGCTAAGCCTCAAATAACCTTAGCACTAAGCGATAATTCTTTAGCAACAATATAAGGATTATCGCCTCCCTATTTTCACCTGTGATAACTTTGTGATAATTAAGTAATCAAATGGTGATAACTTCGTGACCTTGTCACAATATCTTCCCTGCATACTTTCTCCTGAGTTTTACAACTAATACCCATTTAGAGAAGGTCAATACAATCATGAATACAACTATAAAAACTAACTTAAAGAAAGTGAATACCTTACTCAGCGTTAGCGCCCTTATTTTAGCTAGCTCACAAGTACAAGCACAAAACTTATCAATTACAGTTACTAACTTAACGCAAGGCTTATATTTCACTCCAATCATTACGTCTGCACATGTTAACGGTGATCATATATTTATGGTTGGCACCGCTGCTACTGCTGAATTACAAAGCATGGCTGAAGGTGGCGATATTTCTGGCTTAGTGTCTTTACTCTCTAATGCCGATGCAAATATCAACGAAAACCCTGCTGGCGGATTACTAGCACCGGGTACTTCAACAAGTTATACCTTAACTAATGACGTTGCCAATACCCATTTATCAATGACAGCTATGGTACTTCCGTCTAACGATGGTTTTGTTGGTTTAGATGGCTGGGAAATTCCAACTGAAGTAGGCACTTACACCTTAATGTTAAATGCTTATGATGCAGGTACTGAAGCTAACGACGAATTAGTCAATGGTGGTGGCGCTCCTGGCGTACCGGGTATTCCAGCAGCACCAGGTGGCGATGCAGGTACTGGTGGCACTGGTGTTACTGACACAGAAAGTAATACATTAGTTCACATTCACCGAGGCAGTATTGGCGATGATGACGTAAGTGGTGGTAAAAGTGATTTAAATAACAGCATACACCGCTGGTTAAATCCTGTTGCTAAATTAACCGTTACCATTCAATAAGGAGCAGCTCATGTCGACTCTTTCTTTAGTAACAAAACGTTCGCTAAGTAAAAGTAAATTAACACTGGTAGCAACATTAGCACTATTTTTATCCGCTTGTAACGATAATGATAGCACTGCGGTTGAAACACCAGAACCAGTAGAATATAGTTATACGGTTAGCGTAACCAATTTAACTTATGCACAACCACTTTCCCCTTTAGCTGTTGTTTTACATGCCAATAGTAAAATGTGGATGGTTGGCGAATCTGCTTCAATTGCCTTAGAAAATTTAGCAGAGAGCGGTGATAATAGTAATTTTATTGCCGACAGCAATGCATTGGCAGCAGTTTCTGGTGAAGGTGTAGTATTACCTGGTGATGCTAGCACTGTTGAAATTACTACAACTGATAGAGCAGCAAATTATTTCACCGCTGCAACTATGCTAGTGAATACAAATGACGCTTTCTCAGGTCTAACTGGTATAGATATTTCAACATTAGCTGTAAATGACGAAAAATCATGGAATTTAAGCGTCTACGATGCAGGAACAGAGGCAAACACCGAAGCTGCAGGCACAATTCCTGGACCCGCTGATGGCGGTACTGGTTTTGATACAACCCGTGATGATGTTGACTTTGTTGGTTATCATTCAGGTGTTGTTAGCCAAGATGATGGTTTATCTAGTTCCGTATTAACGCAGGCACATCGATTTGATAACCCCGCGGTAAAATTAACAATAACAAGAACAAAGTAAACAACCTTGTCTAGTAAACTATCAGGGAAGATTGTTTACCCAATTAAATCAACTAATAGAATAAGTAATAGTGATAACGAATTTTTTTAAAATTTACACACTTAAAAAATCCCTTAGTCAACTTAATTGGCATTATACCCAAGTGAACTAACCTTCACTTGGGTAAATTAAGGCAAAATATGAAAGATAAAATTTTAATTGTTGAAGACGAAAGTGATATTGCCAATTTAATTCAAGTACATTTAACTGAATTAGATATTGATAGTGATATTTGTGCTCATGGCGAAAAAGCACTTGAACTTGCTCTTAATAAAAATTATCAATTAGTGATGCTTGATGTCATGTTACCGGGTATTAACGGTCTTGATATTTGTAGGCAACTTCGGCAACTAAAACCGTTACAAGCTATATTAATGTTAACCTCAAAAACATCTGAAACTGATAGAGTATTGGGCCTTGAATTGGGTGCTGATGACTACATGACAAAGCCTTTTAGTATTCGTGAACTGCAAGCAAGAGTTCGCACACAATTAAGGCGAGCGCATGCCTTATCTGACCGAAATCAAAACACGCTTCTGTCAGAAAATAAAGATAACCAAGAAAATAATGAACAAAAACAAAGTACCGATAGCACCTGCATAGGGCAATTATTGGTCGACAATCGTTATCACCAAGTAACCTATAAAGATAAATCGATTAATTTAACGTCAACAGAATTTGAGCTATTAGATTTTTTCTGTAAAAACCCAGATCAAGTTTTTTCTCGCGCTCAATTACTTGATGGTGTTTGGGGCTACAATCATAGCGGCTATGAACATACGGTAAATTCACATATCAACCGTTTACGCAATAAATTAGAAGAAAATAGTGCTGATCCCAAAATAATTCAAACGGTTTGGGGTGTAGGCTATAAATTAAACTCTGGCGGAGTGCATTAATTATGCTTTCACTTTATCACCGGCTCGCTTTTTCTATTAGTTTTGCCTTTATTATCATTGCGTCCTTACTTTTTTACTGGAGTAATTCGTTAGCAGAGCACTCAAAATTTCAAGCTGAACAACAATTGCATATAAAGCTTGCTGAACATTTGGCTCACGACAATCCGTTATTACAAGACGGTGTTTATGATAAAAAAGCGCTCGAAAATTTATTTCATTCGTTAATGATTTTAGGGCCATCCTTTGAATTTTACTTTCTTGATCCCGCAGGTAAGATCATTACTTACTCTGCTGATGCAAGTAAAATAAAACGCAAATCGGTCGAGTTAAGCCCTTTAGTAGCATTAATTTCTAACCCTGAAGCAGCACCTATTTTTGGTGATGATCCTCGTGATTTAAATAAGAAAAAAATATTTTCTGCCGCGCCTATCTATCGTGGAGACAACCTACAAGGTTACCTTTACGTGATTATTGGTGGTGAAATTTATGATTCAATTTTTAACCAAGTTAAAAATGATGAAAATTTACAGCAATATACATTATTACTTATTGGCACTTTATTATTGTTGTTACTTATATTACTCGCTGTATTTCGTTATTTCACCGCCCCTATTAAGCAGTTATCCAGTGAAATGCAAGCGATCAAAGCAGCAAAATTTGACCAATCAAAAGTAAACTTAAGTCAATGGCAGCACAATGAAAATAACGAAGTACACATGCTTGGTGTTACTTTTAGAGAGATGGTTAAACAAATTAACGTACAATTTGCTCAATTAACTGAAAATGACCGTATTCGTCGTGAATTATTGACTCATTTATCGCATGATTTACGTACGCCATTATCAACAATGCAAGGCTATCTTGAAACCATGGTGATTAAAGGTGATCAATTATCATCAAAAGAACAAACACAATACTTAGCCACAGCTCAACGTAATGGAATGCAATTAAAGCGGTTAATCGATCAAATTTTTGAGTTAGCTCATCTGGAAGATGGTCAAGTCACTGTCAACTTAGAAACCTTTGCTATTGGCGAGCTACTTCACGACATTATTGCTAAATTCGCACTTAAAGCCAAAGGGAGACGTATCCATTTATCGTTACAGCCTCAACAGTGTCAATACATTGTCTATTCAGATATTGCCAAACTAGAGCGTATTATTACCAACTTATTGGAAAATGCAATCCGACATACCAACGAAGGTGGAGAAGTCGCTGTTATTGTAAGCCAGCTAACTGATAAAGTGAAAGTTGCTGTAACCGATACAGGCTCAGGCATTAGTAAAGAAGACATAGCCTATATTTTTGATGCCAGATATCGCGCCAGTAATGCGATTGAAGATAGCACTCCTCATGCAGGGTTAGGATTAGCAATTAGTCAAAAATTAAGTCGAATTTTAAACTCTGAATTGTTTGTTGAGAGTCAATTAGGTCTTGGTAGTAATTTTTCTTTGTCGTTACAGTTAGTAAAGCCCTAGTAATATGAATTAGACGTTTTTGTCGAGTATAACTTGGTGAACTAATAAATTTCATATAACCTAAATTATTAGCATTTTAATGGTATTATAGCGGCGCTCAAATTAACAATAATTCATTCGAGGTTGATATAGTGCGCAGATTAATTTTTAACAAAAAAGGTGGCGTGGGTAAAACAAGTATTGTGTGTAATTTAGCTGCCGTAAGTGCTATGTCAGGTAAAAAAACTTTGGTAATAGATTTAGATCCACAAGCTAATTCAAGTCATTACTTATTAGGAAATCAAGCTTGCGATATTTCAATTGCTGATTTTTTAAATCAGAGTGTTGGCTTCTTTGGCACCTTGCGCGGTCCAGAGGAATTTGTATTTGAAACACCTTACGAAAACCTTTTCATCATGCCTGCATGCGATAAATTACCTGAAATCGAACATAAACTAGAATCTCGCTACAAAATATTTGCGCTTCGCAAAGCAATGGAAAAGCTAGAAGAGTTTTATGATGAAATATATATAGATACGCCACCTGCATTAAATTTTTATACTAAATCAGCATTAATTGGTGCTGATAGAGTGTTAATTCCATTTGATTGCGATGCCTTCTCCCGTCATTCACTAGAAAGTGTTTCGGCTGTTATTAATGAGATAGGTGAAGATCATAATAACGGTTTGGTTATTGAAGGTGTAATCGTTAATCAATTTCAACCTCGTGCCAAGTTACCAAAACAATTAGTAGACGAATTAATAGAAGCAGGTTATCCAATTTTACCTGTTATGTTAAATAGTTCGGTAAAAATGCGTGAGTCTCATCAACATGCTATGCCACTACCTTATTTTGCACCTAAACATAATTTAACACTGCAATTTAAAGCGTTGTATAACTTCATTGAAAATCCAGAATAACAAATTAATTGAATAATAAACGGCTAATACTGGTTTTGTGCCGTTAATGCCAATATGTTGGTCTGTGCATCAATAAGCTGCTGATTAACCGCTTTATGGTGTTTAATTGCTTGCTCAAGCGCTATATAACAAGTAGCACTGTTTTGTTCTGCGACCATAATATAATTTTCACCCGCAATAACAGCTTGAACGGCCGCTACGCCCATTTTGGTTGCTAGTATCCTGTCTTTAGAAACAGGCGAACCACCGCGTTGAATATGCCCTAACACACAAGCAGTACATTCTACCGTTGTTAATTCTGACAGTTTCTTAGCTAATTCAATAGCCCCACCTGGCCATAAATGCTCAGCCATCACAATAATATAACTGCTATGACGGCTTTGCTGAGCTTCCTTAATTTCAGTCGCTAATTCTTCAAGCTTACTTTTTTGTTCAGCAGCTGAGAAATTTTCAAAAGATAATACTTGTTCAGCACCACAAGCAATCCCTACATTAAATGTAATATGACCACTGTGTCGTCCCATCAACTCAACAAGAAAAATTCGTTCAAAAGCATCTGCGGTATCGCGTATTTTATCAATTGCTTCAATGGCTGTATTCACCGCCGTAGAAAAACCTATCGTAAAGTCAGTACCATCAAGGTCATTATCAATAGTGCCTGGGATGCCAATAAGTTGCCCTTGCCAATAATTTTTCAAGGCTAATAAACCACTGAAAGATCCATCACCGCCCACTACAATTAAGGCATCTATATTTTTTTCTTCTAAAGTTTTTGCCGCTTGTGTAAGGCCAGCTGCTGTTCGCATTTGTTCACAACGAGCGCTTTTTAAAAAAGTACCACCACGGTGAATAATACGATTAACATCAGTAAGCTTTATTAACTTCGCTTCATTAATACTTTCAGAAGAAATTAAACCATTATAACCATGATAAAAGCCAATAACATCAATCTGATAACGATGTGCAGCCAGAACAACTGCACGAATAGCGGCATTCATGCCTGGTGCGTCGCCACCACTAGTTAAAATAGCAATACGCATATTTTTGGTATTCGACATGTTGAAATTTCCTGTTCTCTAAATTTATTTAATTAAGATAACAGGAAATTTAACCTATTTTAAGCTTTATGAATAACTTACCGAAATAGGAATAGTGAGTACTTTACGTCCTTGATGCTTAAGCCAAAAATATATCCCAGTAAAACTTAATAATACCGCTGCAATAGAAATACTGGCCATCAAAGGGGCAACAAAAAAGTTACCTATTTGAAAACAAAGTGTTGCCATTAAATAAGCCAGTGCGAAACTCCAAATACCGGCAAAACCAGCCCATCGAGTACCCACTTCGTTTTTAATTGCGCCCATAGCCGCAACACAAGGAGTATAAAGTAGAATAAAAAGTAAGTAGCTAAATGCGCCTAACTGTCCGGCAAAAGCAGCTTGCATTACTTGATAAGTCGTTAAGTTAACTTCTTGTTCTTTAGCCACTTCGGCTAAATCACTTAGGTCACCCACATCAACACCTAAAGGATCGTCTGGTGCTATTCCTAATAAATTTTCTTTAATACTCGAACTAGCTTCATCCCAACTTGCGGTTAATGAAGGTGCTTCTGCATCATCACCATTACTTGGTGAGTATAAGCTGTTAAACGTTGCTACCAGTACTTCTTTAGCAAATATACCGGTAATAATTCCAACACCGGCCTGCCAGTTTTCTTCTTTAACTCCCATTGGCGCAAGTAATGGCATAACAACTTGAGCACTTTGGCTTAAAATAGATTTTTCACTGTCTTGATGACCAAAGCTTCCATCGGTACCGATAGAGTTTAAAAAGTTTAATAAACAGACGACAATAACAATCGTTTTACCTGCCCCTGTTACAAAACCATAGGTACGTTGCCAAACACGTTTACTGATAGTACTAATTTTAGGGAGTTCATAAGGCGGAAGTTCCATTATATTTAAAGAACTAGTACCTGATAACACCGTTTTTTTCAGTAAAAAACCTGTAAATATAGCGGCTGCAATTCCAATTAAATATAATAAAAATACTAAGTTTTGGCCATTTTCAGGAAAAAAAGCCGCAGCAAATAACGCGTAAACAGGTAAGCGTGCCCCACAAGACATAAATGGAGACATCATAATAGTGGTGATACGCTCTCTTTCGCTGTCTAACACTCTCGCTGACATTACCGCAGGTACAGTACAACCAAAACCAACAATAAGTGGTACAAATGCTTTGCCTGGTAACCCTATTTTTTGCATAACGCTATCAACGACAAAAGCCGCACGCGCCAAATAGCCTGAATTTTCGAGCAATGACAAGCCAATAAATAAACAAGCGATTACTGGAATAAAAGTGGCTACGGTTTGCATGCCACTACCAACCCCTTCTATTATCGTTAAGATCCACTGAGGTAAGCCAAGTGGTTCAAGAAAATAGAGTGGATAGTCAACAAAAATAGCGCCACTTAAAATATCAAAAAAATCAATAAACGCACTACCCACATTAATAGCAAACATGAAAAGTAAATACATCATGCCTAAAAATACCGGAATACCTGTAATGGGGTGCAGCACAAAGTTATCTAACCTATCTGAAAAATATGCCCCACTTCCACTTACGCTAGAGCGAGATAGCACATCAGAAATATAATCTTGTCTTGCTTGAATTACGGATGAATTTTCTCCAGAGAATTCTTTTTTTTCAGCTATATCAGCGATGTTTGATTCTTGGCTTTGTTGTGTAAATTTTTCTTGTATTGATAATAATGTGCGTTCTATTAAACTTAATGATTTCTTATCATGAGCACTTACCGCTACCACTGGGCAACCTAATTCTATGCTCAATTGATCAACATCAACTGCTGAATATTTCTGTCTGTCCATCTTATTCAAAACAACAATCATTGGCACACCAAGCTCAAGTAATTGTGTCGTAAGGTAAAGTTGACGACTTATTTGATTAATATCCACAACATTAATTAAACAATCAATATCATTATTTTTTATAAATTGTTGTGAAATGGTTAAATCTTGACCTTGCTCACCATGCTGATTAAGAGAGCTTATACCAGGCAAATCTGAAAGAAATGTATTAACACCGTTTAGTTCTATTGATGTTTTTTTAGCTGAAACGGTAATACCTGAAAAATTACCGACTTGTTGCTTAGCACCATTTTTTTTACGGGAGGTAAGTAAATTAAATAGAGTACTTTTACCTGAATTGGCAAAACCAACAAAAGTGTAATGTACATTTTCTATAGGTAAAGCAGCATTACTATCGCTAGATTGGCTGCATGATGATGAACTAGAACAACAACTCATGATGAAAACTCATATAACGCTGATAAAAAAAGCCGCGTTGATTAAATACACTGTAGGGTTGAGCCCCTACAAAATTAAATGTTAGTAACTTGAATCTGTTCGGCAACAGCACGTTGAATACTTATTTTTGTATTATGTAATCGAACAGCGATTGGACCATTAAATGGTGCTTTATGTGCTAATGCTATTTCAGTACGTAAAGTAAAGCCTTGCTCCAATAATTGAGCAGACAATCTTTCATCAAGCGGTAAGCCGCTAATTTTAAACACTTTATTTTTTGCTACATCTACTAAAGTCATTTCGTTACCTTTTTCTACCTTACCGATTACAGTATTACGTTAATCCGTTAATCCGTTAATCCGTTAA
>Ga0055584_100003860_pt1 | contig 14733 bp, 14 predicted proteins | sample OSDHelmetaG_FD_58716 | JGI IMG/M metagenome (GOLD analysis project Ga0055584, IMG submission 58716) | Pelagic marine sediment microbial communities from the LTER site Helgoland, North Sea, for post-phytoplankton bloom and carbon turnover... | ecosystem: Environmental > Aquatic > Marine >... | reverse complement strand
AGGGAATGCCGGGCGAGCCAGCGCAGCAGGAAGGCGATCGAGGCATAGCCCACGATGAACGCGGCGATCGTGGCGATGATGATCGACCCCAGCCCCACGCCGCCGCCGCCCGATCCCAGCTGGCCGTACAGGCCATACAGGCCCGACAGCACGATGGCCGGGATGGACAGCAGGAACGAGAACCGCGCGGCCGCCTCGCGCGTGAGGCCCAGCAGAAGGCCCGCGCTGATGGTGGCGCCGGACCGCGACACCCCGGGGATGAGGGCCAGTGCCTGCGCGAAGCCCATGACGATGGCGTCGTTGCGGCCGACCGAGGTGACGGGTCGCGTCTTGCGGCTGAGCCAGTCGATCAGGCCGAGGATGATGCCGAACACGATCAGCGCGGTGCCGACGATGTACAGGCTGCGCGCGGCCGTTTCCACCTGGTCCTTGAAGATGAAGCCGAACACGACGATGGGGATGGTGCCGATCACCAGGTACCAGCCCATGCGCGCATTGAGGTCGGACCGCAGCGCGGGGTTGGTCCACGAGCGCACCCATGTGGTGGCCACGGCCACCAGGTCGCGCCAGAAGTACAGGACCACCGCCAGCATGGTTCCCAGCTGCACCACGGCCGTGAACAGCGCGCCGGGGTCCTCCCAGCCGAAGAAGGCGGGCACCAGCAGCAGGTGCCCGGAGCTGGAGATGGGCAGGAACTCCGTGAGCCCCTGCACCACGCCGTAGACGATCGCCTCGTACCAGGTCATGGGCGGGCACCATATTCAGCGCCGCGGCACGCGTGGGGGCCGCCGCGGGCGGGGTTCGGCGTGGGCATGGGAAGGATTGGGTAAGGGCTAGGAGGCGTCGGGGCGCGCGAGCAGGATGTCGCACGGCGCGTGACGCGCCAGGTGCAGCGCGAAGCTGCCCAGCAGCAGTCGCTCCACCCGGCCGCGCTCCGCACCCGCGATCAGCAGGTCCACGGCGTTCTCGCCGGCCCACACGCACACCGCCTCGGGCGGATGGCCCTCCAGCACGTGTGGCTCCGCGCCCGGGATGTCCTGCAGCATCTCGCGCAACCAGGTGAGCGCGGCGTCCTGCATCACCTCGGGGTCGGGCAGGAACACCCCGCCCTCGCCCACGTAGGGCGGGGGCAGCGGGATGGTGGTCACGTGCAGCACCGACAGGCGCGCGCCGGTGAGTGACGCCATGCGCACGGCCTCGTCCAGTGCCTTGCGCGATCCGGGGCTGTCCTCCACGGCCACGGCCACATGACGGTAGGTCTCCATGCGCTCATCGTAGGGGCCCGGGTACCATCGCGCCATGACGGGCATGCCCCCGATCGCCGGCCGGTACGCCGGCCTCATCCTCGACCTCGACGGCTGCCTGTGGGTGGGTGCGCGCGCGGTACCCGGGGCGCCCGAGGCGGTCGATCGCTGGCGGGCGTCGGGCAAGCCCCTGGTGTTCCTGACCAACGATCCGCGGTCGGCCCCCGAGGACGTCGTGCAGCGGCTGTGGGGCCACGGGGTGCGCGGGTCGGCGCACGAGGTGGTGACATCCGGCGTGGTGATGCAGGAATACCTGGCCGAGCGCTTCCCCGGTGGGGTGGCCGTGGTGGTGGGGAGCCCGGCCATGGTGCGCCACGTGCAGGGAGCCGGCCTGCGGGTGGTGTCGCGGGAATCGCACGTGCCGGGTGCAGACGTCGTGGTGCTGGCGGGGCACCCCGACCTGTCGTACCGGGAGCTCACCTGGGCGGTGCGCGCCGCGCACCGGGGCGCGCCGGTCATCGCCACCGGCCGCGACCGGTTGGTGCCGTCGGAGAACGGGGTGGTGCCCGGCACGGGTGCCGTCGTGGCGTACGTGGAATACGCCGCGGGCGCAGAGGCCGTGGCCGTCGGCAAGCCGGGCCCGGACGCCTGGCGCATCGCCCGCGAGCGCCTGGCCGTGGATGGGCCCGTGCTCGCCGTGGGCGACCGGCTGGACTCCGACGTGGGCGGCGCTGTGGCCGCGGGCCTCGATGCCGCGCTGGTGCTGAGCGGGGTGACCAGTCGTGACGAGGCCGACGCATGGCGCGGCGCGCGCCCCGTGGCCGTGGCCGACGACCTGGGCGCCTTGCTCGCGGACTAGGCCTGCAGCAGCACCAGCGACGCGGCCATCACGAACATGCCGGCGACGGCCCCGTTGGTAGCCAGCAGCGGACGCCCGTGCTCGCGCGCCGCGGGCAGCAGCTCGTGGATGGAGATGAACACCATTACCCCCGCGACGCCGGCGAACACGAAGCCGAACACGGCATCCCCGAGCACGGGCCCGAGTACCGCGTAGCCGGCCAGGGCCCCGATGGGCTCGGCGAGGCCTGCGAGAAGAGAGGCCCCGATCGCGCGGAGGCGGCTGCCCGTGGCCTCGTGGATGGGCGCGGCGATGGCGATGCCCTCGGGGATGTTGTGGATGGCGATGGCCACGGCGATGGCCATCCCCACCTCGGGCTGCTCGATCAGCACCAGGAACGTCGCGAGGCCCTCGGGGAAGTTGTGCAGTGCCCCACCAGGCCAATGAGGATCCCCATGCGCAGCAGCCGGTGGCGTGCGGAGCCCCCGTCGCGGACCGCGCGGGCACGGCCCCGGTCCTGCAGGCGCACGAGAAGTCGGTCCAGCAGGGCAACGGCCACGATGCCGGCGAAGAATCCGGCGCTCGCCATCGCGAGGCCGTGGGATCCTCCGCTGCCGCTCCCCAGCGCGTCGATCGCCTTCGGCATGATCTCGGCGAATGACACGTACAGCATCGCCCCCGCGCTGAAGGCGAGGGCAATCGCCAGAAAAGCGGGTCCGCCACGCCGACCCGACACGGCGATGAGGCCGCCGAGCCCGGTCGCGAGGCCCGCCAGCAGGGTGATGAGGAGTGCGACGGCCACCGCTGACATCGCGGCGACGCTACCAGCGCACCCGCGGCGGAGTGGACCGATGCACCCCACTCACGTGACGCGAGCGGCATGAGGCCGACCGGGGGAAGTCCGAGGCGGGCGATGGCCTTCCGCCCCCCCGCGGGGCTATCCGCTGACCCGGCCCGCGTCCTCGCGCAGGACGCGGCGCGCCACCTTCCCCGACGGCAGCCGGGGCAACTCATCGCGCCACTCGATCTCCGCCGGCGCGCAGTGGGGCCCCAGCGCGTGGGCCACCGATCGCCGGATCTGGGCATCCGCGCCCTCACGATCCGCGCCGTCCCGTGCAACCACCACCGCCACCGCGCGCATCAGGCCGCGCGCGTCGGCGCGCCCCACTACCGCGGCCTCGGCCACGGCGGGGTGCTCCAGCACCACGGCCTCCACCTGCACGGGGCTCACGAACATGGCATCCACCTTGAACAGGTCATCGGCCCGCCCCACATGCCGGTACACCCCGTCGTCCTCCACCAGCATGTCGCCCATGCGCACCCACTCGCCGTGCAGCAGGTCGCGGGTCAGGTCGGCGCGCCGCCAGTACCCGGAGGTGTTGCTCGCGGAGCGGATCCACAGGCGTCCGGGCGTTCCCGGGGGTACCGGGGCGCCATCCCCATCGCGCAGCGATACCTCCGCACCTGGAACGGGGCGCCCGAGGCACCCGGGAAGGTGCTCGCCCTCCCTGGTGGACAGCACGATGTTCGACGCCTCGGAGCACCCGAACCCCTCCAGCACGTCGAGGCCCGGCAGTACCTCGGCCAGCCGCTCCAGCACCGGCCCGGGCAGGGAGTCGCCGGACGACACGCCAAGTCGCACGCCATGCAGCGTGCGGTGCCCATCGGGGTGGCGGGCGAGGAAGGCGGCCAGCTGCGACCAGAACGTGGGCACTCCGGAGAGCACCGTCACCCCATGCGCGGTGCACGCGCGGGTGACGGTGCGGACGGTCGGGCGGGTGGGCAGGTGCACCACGTGCGCTCCACGCCCGAGGGGGCGGAAGAACCCGTTGCCGAACCCGAGCGAGGTGAACCCGCGCGACACCGCATGGCAGGTGTCGCCGGGGCCGAGCCCCAGCACCTGATCGGCGTAGCCCTCCACCGAGGTCCGCATGTCGCGGTGGGCATGCATGGCGCCCTTCGGCTGCCCCGTGGAACCCGATGAGTAGATGATGTACGCGAGGTCCTCAGGGTGCACCGGGGTGATGCCGCCCGCCCTCCCGGCATCCAGCACGGCGCTGCCCATCACCCTCCACGGCCCGCCCGGCACCGGGCCGTCGGCCAGCACCATCGTCACCGCGGCGTCGGCCAGCATGTCCGCCATCGCCTGGGGGTCGGCGTCGGGGTCGAGCGGTATCGCCACGCCACCGGTCGCGGCGACGCCCAGCACCGCCTGCACCCAGGGGCGGCCGTCGCGCATGACCACGGCCACGTGCTGGCCCGCGCGCAGCCCGGCCGCCTGGAGCGCGGCCGCCGCCCTCCTTGCCGCGAGCGACAGTGCGTCGTAGTCCCACGTGCCCGCATGATCGCTCACGGCGGGGTCTCCGCCGCGTCCCGCGCGACGGTGCTGCTCCACCAGCAGGTCCACCAGGTTATGGCGCGCGGACGCGACCCGTCGCGCGTCGCCGGGCAGGGCGGGGTGCGCCGCTCCGCCCGCGTCCGCGTCGGCGGTGCGCACCTCCGCCAGGGCGTCGATCGCCTGCGGGGGCACGCGGTTGGGCAGCACCAGTACGGCATCGGTGGCTCCGGCGTCGGCGTAGCGCGCGAGCGCGCCGGCGATCGCGGCGGGCGGTGCCACCATGCCCCGGGTACCGAGCCACTTCAGCAGCGACCGCGGGGAGGATCCGAGTGCGCGCGCCTCGGGGGCGATCCACTCAAGGGCCTCATCCTCGTCGCGCATGGGCAGCGCGTACAGGTACACGGCCACCCGCAGGTCGTCATCCCCTCCCGCCTCGTGCCGCGCATCGCGGGCGATGGCGACCCGCCTCCGCAGGTCCTCCGGCGTGAGGAATGCCGCGAACAGTCCATCGGCCCGCGCACCCGCGATACGCAGCAGGCCGGGTCGGTGCGCGGCAACCAGCACCGGTGGCCGGGGCCGGGACATGGGCGGCGGGTTGCACGGGGCATCGTCGATCAACCCCGCGACCGAGGCGCCATCGGGTGAGTTCCACATGGCCTCCAGCACGTCCAGGGCCTGCACCAGGCCATCGGTGCGCGCGCGGGCAGGCGGAAAGGAGTACCCGTACGCACGGTGCTCGGCCGCGTCCGACCCGGTCCCGATGCCCAGCACCAGTCGCCCCCCGCTGATGACGTCCAGCACGGAGGCCATCTTCGCCGCGAGGGGTGCCGGGCGGTACGAGGCCGAGAGCACGGCAGTGCCCAGCGTGATGTTGTCGGTCACCGCGGCCACCGCCGCCAGCCCGGTGAAGGCGTCAAAGGCGTCGTCACCGTGCAGCCGCCCCGGCGTCCACAGGTGGTCGTTCAGCCATGCCGAGTCGAAGCCCAGTGATTCCGCCCGGATGGCGGCATCACGCAGGTCGGGCCACGACGATGCGTACTGCGGCAGGCGGAGGCCGACCCTCAGGCCGGGCCCCGCGACGGGGCTCATCCCCCGAGCACGAGCACCACGTCGACGTCCGGCTGCACCGTGACGGCTGCCGACTCGATCGGGCTGCCGTCGGTGAGGGCCTCCTCGGTCTGCGCGCCGAGGTCGGCGGCCACCTGCTGCGCAGCGGCCTGCTCGCCCGTGCGGTAGTAGGCCACGGTTGTCGCCTGCGTCTCCGGTGCGTCACCGACGCCCACGGTGGTGTAGCCGATCGACTCGGCCTGCGTCTGGGTCTTGCCCGCCAGGCCCGCGGTCTCGGTGCCGTTGAGGATCACCAGGTTGATCTGGTCGCGCGCCGGGGCCCCCGTGACCGTGCCGCCCGTCGTCCCGGTGGTGTCCGTCGTGGCCGTGGTGCCGGTGGTGTCGAACGTGGTCGAGGTACCGGTGGTGTCCACGCTGGCCACCGTCGCGGTGGTCTGCACGGCTTCCGCGACGGTGGGGAGCACCACCCCGCCGCCGTCACCCCTGGCGAACCAGCCGATGACGAAGCCGATGACGATGCATGACACGGCAAGCAGCACGGGACGAGCCCACTGGTTGGCGCCGCCGCCCGACGATCCGGTACCCATGTCGGGCACTGTAGCGCCCGGCATCGGCGTCCTGCCACAACGGGGCCTGCGGAATGGCTGCCACCGCGTGCTGGTGCTATGGTCCCGCCCGGTTCATGGGCCGTCCGGCGCCTCGCCAGAGCGCCACGCCGACCGCCTCGTGATCCCCCGAGTCCGCATCGCCCCCGCAGGGGCCTGCCGTGCATGGGTTGCGCCATGCGCTGAGAGGTGCGAGATGGCATGAGCACGCACACAGAGACCACAGAGGTGCAGGCGCCCGCCGAGCGCCTGGAGGCCGCGCTTGCCGATCCGGCTGCCTGGTGGCCCAACGTGGTGCTGCGCGAGCACCAGATCGAGGCCCTCGATGAGCTCGCCATCCGCCTGCGGTCCGGGGCCTCGCGGACATGGGTGGATGCCCCTACCGGGTCCGGGAAGACCATCACCTTCTGCGCCCTCGCCGCGGCGCTCGATGGATCGGCCGTCATCCTCGTGCCCCGCCGTAACCTGGCCGAGCAGACCGCCCAGGCCCTGTCCACGTTCTTCCCGGACGTGCACTACGTGGCCGATGGGGTGTCCGGCATCGGGCGCCCGGGCGTGGCCATCTGCACCTATCAGGCGGCGCTGCGCAACCAGGAGGACGCCGACTGGGAGTCGGTGTCGCTGCTGGTGTGCGACGAGGCCCACACCACGCTGGGGGCCCAGACCCGGCGCATGATCGACAGGGCGGCCGATGCGGTGGTGGTCGGCTTCACGGCAACGCCCGCCACCACCACCGGTCACGTGGAGCAGGTGTTCGGACCGGTGGCAGCCACGCTGGACCGCCAGTCGGCGATCGACCGCGGCATCCTGTGCCCGCTCCGCTCCCTGCGCGTGGAGCGCTCCGTCGACCTGTCCGACGTCACGCGCGTGCGTGGCGACTTCGACCAGGCGAGCCTGGGTCGCGCACTGGACCGGGCGCTGTGGCACCGGGCGTGCGCCGAGGTGTGGGCCGAGCACTTCATGCCCATGGACCTGGCGGGCGTGGCCTACACCGCCACCGTGGCGCAGGCCCACGCGCTGGCCGATGAGATGACCGAGCGCGGCGTGCGGGCGGCCGCGGTGTCGGGGCAGACCGCGGCGCGTGACCTGCAGCGCATCCTCGCCGACTTCGGCGCGGGGCGGATCGACGTGCTGTGCAACGCCGATCTCCTCACCGAGGGATGGGACGAGACCCGGGCGGCGGTGGTGATGCACCTGGCCCCCACCACCAGTGAGCGCGTGTTCGTGCAGCGCCTGGGACGCGTGATGCGCCCGGCCCCGGGCAAGGAGGCCGTGTCGGTGGAGTTCCTGCCGGCCGGCGACCCCATGGGCGTGCAGACCAGCCACGACCTGTTCGGCATGGGGTGGTACAAGCCGCTGGGCCGCGTGGCCGGGCCACCCGAGGGCGGTGAGCGCGGCAAGCTGGCGCGCGCGGCCGAGATCCTGGCCCAGCAGGACGGCGGGCGTGCCAGCCTGGTCAACCCCGGCGCATCGCCCTCCGCGCTCGTCGCGGGCTTCCGCGACGGGGGATGGCGCGAGGCCGATCCGGCCGAGATCCCCGTGAGCGTCATGGAGGAGTGGGTCGAGGCCGCAGGGCGCGACAGCGAGTGGAGCGATGTGGCCGAGCGCCTGGCCGAGGGCATCGACCCCCTGGGGGCGCATGCGTGGTGGGCGCTGTCGGGCGTGGTTGCGCGCAAGGCCGAGAACGGCGATGAGCAGCCCATGTGGCGGGCATGGGCGCTGGCGCTTCTGGTGCAGCCCGAGTTGCGCCAGGCGCTTCCGGCCGATGCGCCGCGGGCGATCCTCGACCGCCTGCGCATGACCGCCCGTGAGCGCATCCGGGCACTGTGGTTCCACGCGGATGAGGCCGGCAAGTGGGAGAACGTGGCGTCGCTCGAGCAGCAGGGGCGCTCGGCCGAGCGCCGCCGCCGGTGGTCGGCGCTGGACAGCGCGTCGTCGTGGGCACCCTCGTGGGCGTGGGAGGTCTCGCGCGGCCTTGCCGACGCCAGTCGCCCCGGCCGCAACCAGGAGATCCACCGCATCGCCAAGTGGGAGTCGCAGCACCTCATCGAGAACGGGGGCGAGGTGGGGCTCATCGGTACGTGGCTGCGTGCCGTGGGCGCCCCGGCGCCGGATGCCAGCGACCCGCCCGAGGGCGGGTCGCCCCTGCGCGTGGGGCAGGCCGGACGCGTGGTGCTCGCCCTGGGCCCGGGGGATGTTCCCCTGAAGAGCGAGGATATCCGCGTGGCCAGCCGTGCCGCGGGGACATGCGGCGGGTGGGCCGCCCTGCGTGGCGCCCTCGATGCCATCGACTGGACGGCACCCGATGCGCGCCGCGCGCTCCGCGCCGCGGTGGGCACCCGCAGCCCGCGCGCCCTGCAGAGCACACGCGCATGGAACCAGCTGCAGGGCAAGGCCCCGCGCCTCCCGTCGGCCGAGGATGTGGGCGTGGGTGGTTCGGCATCGGGCGATGGGGGGTCCCCGCGCAAGCGGCGCCGCCGGCGCCGGAAGATGTCGACCTCGGAGGTGGCCGGTACCGCCCCACAGGTTGCGGAGGCCACGGACGGCGAGGGCGCGGCATCGGGTGGCGACGCCCCGGCGCAGGGCACGGCGTCCCGTCGGCGCCGGCGGCGCAGGCGCAGGCGGTCGGGCGGCTCCTCCACGGGCACCGCGCCCGGCGGCGATGCCCCGGGCACGGAGGCCGCAGGGGAATGAGCGGGCCTTCGGCCGGCGGTGCGGAGGAGGTGGCCGACCGGCGATGGGAGCGCGTTCGCGGGATCGCCGCCGACATCGCGCGGCTTGAGGCACTGGACCGCCGCGAGGGGCTGGATGACGATGCCCGCATGGAGCTTGCCCGGTTGCGGATACAGGCCGAGCGGGCCAGCACGCGGGCAATGCTGGCCGATGACCTGGCCGACCGCATCGGGCAGGCCGAGCGCTCGCGCGGGGGTCGTGCCGCGGGAACCTGACCGCGGATTCTTCACCTCCTCTTAAGGGGCGTTACCCGGGCCTTCACACGGCCCGCTTAGGGTGCCCATCGTGCACGATGACGACATGACCCAATCCCTTCCGCCACTCGGCCCGCGTCCCGATCGCGAGGAGGGCCTTCCGCCGCTGTCGCCTCGCGCGGCATCCCGTGGCGGCGGACTGCCGCCGCTGGATGCCGCGGGTGCCCCGCAGGCCGAGCCCGCCACGGAGCAGCGGCCCCTTGCCCAGGGGCAGGACGGGACCCCGCCGCCTCCGCCCCGCCGGGGCCGCGCCGGACGCATCGGCCGCACGCCGCGCGAGCCGCGGCGCGGCGGCCGGGCACGCAGGGCCACGGCAGGTCTGATCGTTGCGGCGGCCCTTGCCGGCGCGGTTGCGGGGGGAGCCACCACGTACCTCCTGGACGATGGCCCGCAGCCGGGCGTGGTCGCGGCATCCGGTGCCGCGGGCGAGGTATCCGCAGCGGGCGCGCTCCAGGACGCCATTGCCGCCGTGGACGGCTCGGTGGTGCAGGTCCGCACGGCCGGCGGGCTCGGCAGCGGGGTGGTCACTGCGCCCCGTGGCCTCATCATCACGAACGAGCACGTCGCCGGGGCGCGCGGTGACGAGGTGATGGTCATCACCGCCGACGACCGACGCGTGCCGGCAACCGTCGTGGCGTCCGATGCCAGCCGTGACCTGGCCGTGCTGCGGCCGAAGGGATCGGTGGGGCAGGGGGTTCAGATCGCCCCCGAGCCCGATGCCGCACTGCGCGCCGGCGACCAGGTGTTCGCGATCGGCAGCCCCTTCGGATTGCAGGGCACGGTCACGGTGGGGGTGGTGAGTGCCGTCGCGCGCCGGGGCGAGGGCGGTGCCCCGATGATCCAGACCGATGCCCCCATCAATCCCGGCAACTCCGGGGGCGGGCTGTTCGACCTGCGCGGCCGCCTCGTGGGCGTGCCGACATCCATCAACTCCCCGGTGCCCGGCAACGTGGGCATCGGCTTCGCGGTGACCGCCGACGAGGTGCGCCGCATCCTCGGGAGCGTCAACTGATGAACGAAGGAGAGACCGTGGCCGACCACAGCGAGATCCCCGTGATGCCCATGGGGGGTGACCCGGAGGTGGTGCCCGTGCCCGCGCCGGGGGCCACCCCGCGGGATCGGCTGGAGGCCGTGCTCTATGAACTGCGCCGGGTGGTCGTGGGGCAGGACCAGCTGCTCGACCGCATCCTGGTGGCGCTGCTGGCCCGCGGGCACGTGCTGCTGGAGGGCGTACCGGGCCTCGCCAAGACCCTCACCCTCGAGACGGTGGCGCGCGTGTCGGGCGGCCGGTTCAGCCGCATCCAGTTCACGCCGGACCTGGTGCCGAGCGATGTGGTGGGCGGCCAGGTGCTCGACCGCTCGGGGGAGTTCACCACCCGCCTCGGTCCGGTGTTCGCCAACTTCGTGCTGGCCGACGAGATCAACCGCGCTCCCGCCAAGGTGCAGTCGGCGCTGCTCGAGGTGATGGCGGAGGGCCACGCGTCGATCGCCGGCGAGACCCACCCGGTGGACACGCCCTTCTTCGTGCTGGCCACCCAGAACCCCATCGAGAGCGAGGGCGTGTACGCCCTGCCCGAGGCCCAGCTGGACCGCTTCATCTTCAAGTTGGTGGTGGGGTACCCGACGGCGGCGGATGAGGAGGAGATCGTGCGCCGCATGGCGTCCGACCCGCCCGAACCGCGCCGGCTGCTGGACCCGGCCCAGATCATGGAGCTCCAGCGCCGGGCCGACGAGGTGTTCGTGGATCACCGGGTGCGGGCGTATGCCGTGCAGCTGGTGACCGCCACGCGCGATCCGGCCGAGGCGGGCCTGGCCGACCTGGCGCCGTACCTGGAGCTGGGCGGATCGCCGCGTGCGTCCCTGTCGCTGATCCGCGGCGCACGCGCGCTGGCCGTGATGCGCGGCCGGTCGTACGTGCTGCCCGAGGACGTGGCCGCGCTGTTCCATGACTCCCTGCGGCACCGCGTGGTGCTGAGCTACGAGGCGCTCGCCGCCGAGGTGCAGCCCGATCAGGTGCTGGACCGCATCGTGGCGGCCATCCCGCAGCCCAAGGTGGAGATCGGTGGCGGTCGCTCCGTCGCCTGACCTGTCGCCGAGCGCATCGGTGGGGCGGGGTGCCGCCGCGCTGCTGCGGCAGGTGGAGGTGCGCGTGGGGCGCCGCCTCGACGGCCTGCTCCAGGGCGAGAGGCGCGGGCGGCGGCCGGGCCCGGGCGGCGAGGCATCCATCACCCGTGGGTACGAGCCGGGCGACGACGTGCGCTGGATCGATTGGCCGTTGACCGCCCGCACGGGCGCGCCCATGGTGCGGGTGCCCGAGCTCGAGCCCGTGCTCACCACCTGGGCGCTGGTGGACATGTCGCCGTCCATGGCCTTCGGCACGCACGGCGGCACCAAGATTGCCCAGGCACGCGAGGTGGTGGCGGCGCTCGGCGTGGTGCTGCGCCGGCGCGGGGACCGGCTGGGCCTGGCCATCACCACCGATGGCGACCTGGACCTGATCCATCCGCCCCGCGGGGATCGCCGCGGCCTCATCGATGCGGTGGCCGCGGTGGATTCCGTGGTGCCCGCCGGCGAGGGGCGCACGGACCTGACCCACGCGGTGGGCCTGATCGGCCGGGTGGCCCGGCATCGCGGCATGGTGGTGATCATCAGCGACATGCCGTGGGCCGAGGGGCTGGAGCGGGCGATCGGGGGCCTCGGGCGGCGGCACGATGTGGTGGTGGTGGAGATCCGCGACCGCCGCGAGCGGGAGATCCCGCCGGTGGGGGTCATCCCGCTGCGCGATGTGGAGACCGGTCGCACGCTGATGGTGGACACCTCCGACCCGGCCTTCCAGCAGCGTTTTGCAGCCGCCGTGGAGGACGCCGAGCGCCGCCGCCGGGCGATGATCGCCCGCACGGGCGCCCGCTTCGTGGTGATGGAGCCGGGGCGTGACTGGCTGCTGGACCTCGCCCGCAGCCTCGGGACGGCCCGTCCCGCCCGGAGCGCGGCGTGAGCTTCGCGAGCCCATGGGGCCTGCTGCTGCTGATCCCGCTTGCGGCGGGCGTGGCCTGGTGGGCATGGCGCCAGCGCCGTGGCACGCGCGCCGCCGCCGTGCCGTTCGCCGATCTGGACCTTGTCGCCATCGCCGCACCGCGTCGCCGGTGGACCCGCTGGCTGCCCGCCACGCTGCTGGTACTTGCGCTCACGGGCTTCACGGTGGCGCTGGCCCGCCCCGAGGCGGTCACCTCAGTGCCCCGCGAGGAGGGCACGATCATGCTGGCCATCGACGTGTCGGGCTCAATGGCTGCCGACGACGTGGCGCCCTACCGGCTGCGGGCCGCCCAGGACGCCGCCAAGACGTTCGCGGAGAAGGTGCCGCGGCAGTTCCAGGTGGGCCTCGTGGCGTTCAGCGGGCAGGCCGACGTGCTGCTGCCGCCGTCCACGGATCGCGCGGCCTTCGTGCGTGCGGTGGATTCGCTGGTGGCCGACGGTGCCACCGCCTCGGGTGAGGCCATCCTGTCGTCGCTTGACGCCATCCGCTCCACGCAGCCCGGTTCGCAGGAGTTGCGCAGCGGGCGGATTCTTCTTCTCTCCGACGGCGCGAACACCGTGGGCACCATGCCCGAGGAGGCTGCCCAGCAGGCCAAGCAGGCCGGGGTGCCGGTCTACACCGTGGCCCTGGGCACGGCCGAGGGCGTGCTGCCCGATGGCCGTGCCGTGCCGCCCGATGCGGCGTCGCTGGCCGCCGTGGCGGAGATCACGGGTGGTGAGGCGTTTGAGAGCACCGACGCCGAGTCGGTGCGCACGGTGTACGAGGACCTGGGGACATTCATCGGCACCCGCCAGGTGATGGCCGAGGTGACGGCGTGGCCCACCGGAATCGCAGCTCTTCTGCTGGTGCTCGCGGGCGTCGCCGCCTGGCGCGTGGGGCCGCGGCTGTGACGTTCCTGTCTCCCATGTGGCTGTGGGGGCTGCTGCTGGTTCCCGTTCTGATCGGCCTGGCGATCGCGTGGGAGCGCCAGCGCGGCGTGGCCGCACGCGCCTTCGCGGATTCGCGGGTGATGTCCGTGGGCGCCGACCGCCCCGGGCGGCTGCTGCGGCGGAGCGCCCTGGCCCTGGCGATCCTGGCCGTTGCCATGGGGCCGATCGCGTTGGCGCGTCCGGCCGTGGACACCACCGAGGAGAAGCGGCAGGGCGCGGTGATGCTGGCCATCGATACCTCCCTGTCGATGAACAAGGACGACCTGAAGCCGTCGCGGCTGGCCGCCGCCCGCGAGGCCGCCAACCGGTTCCTCGATGCCGCTCCCGATGAGGTGCGCGTGGGGCTGGTGACATTCGATGAGAAGGCCGTGGTGCGCGTGGCCCCCACGCTCGACCGCCCGGCGGTGCGCGCGGCGCTGGACGACATGCCCACGGCCGAGGGCACTGCGCTGGGATCCGCGGTGGTGGCGGGGCTCGGGTCGCTCGCCGGGGCGGGCATGCTGGACACGCTGCCGCCCACGCCCCAGGAGTCGGCGGGGCGCATGCTCATCCTCACCGACGGCGCGGGGAACGTGGGCGTGAGCCCGGAGGAGGCCACGCAGCGGGCGCGTGACAAGCGCGTGCCCCTGTACACGGTGATGCTGGGGGACGACCCGGGTCGACCGGATCGACCCGCACCGCCGGTGACGCTGGCGTCCATGGCCACGCAGACCGGCGGGGTGTTCGCGCAGACGGCTTCCACCGACGACCTGGTCAGGATCTTCGAGGACATCGGCGGCGCGCTCACGCAGGTATCCACCGTGCGCCAGCTGACGGTTCTTGCCCCGCTCATCGCGCTGCTGTGCCTGGGCGGCGCGGGGGTGCTGATGGCCGTCGCCCGCCGCCGGCCCATCGCATCGGGTCCGGGCGCCGGCCCATCCGCGGGCCTCCCGCCGCTCGCCCAGTAGTCAGTCCAGCCGGGAGAACCTCTCGACGTTCTCCTTCTCGCCGATCACCAGCAGGGTGTCGTCGGGCTGGAGGATGGTGTCGGGGCCGGTGAGGCTGAAGGTGCCGCCCGGCGGCTTGGTGCACACCACGGTGACGTCGTACTTGCGGCGCAGTCCGACCTCGGCAAGGGTGCGCCCGAGGGCCTCCTTGGGGGCCGTGGTCTCGGCCATGGCGAAGTCGGCGCCGATCAGTACGAAGTCAATGGCCAGTCCCACCAGGCCGTGGGCCACGCGGTCACCCATGTCGCGCTCGGGGAACACCACGCGGTGCACGCCCAGGCGCTCGAGGATCTGCCCGTGGCGGTCGCTCACGGCCTTGGCCCACACGCGGGGCACCTCGAGCTCCAGCAGTACCGATGCCGCGAGGATGCTGGCCTCGATGTCATTGCCGATCGCCACGACCGCCGTCTGCACCTCCTCGGCGCCGATCAGCCGCATGGCGTCGATGTCGGTGGCGTCCACCTGAACGGCTTCGGTGAGCATGGGGGCGTGCCGCTGCACGAGCTTCTCGTCGGAATCGACGCCGATGACGTCCTGCCCCAGGTCCATCAGGCTGGTGGCCGCGGCCGAGCCAAACCGGCCCAGGCCCACGATCATGATCTCGGAACGGCTAGCCAACGATCGGCCTCTCCTCGGGGTAGCGGTAGGTGGAGCCGGTCTCGCGGAGCACGAGCGAGGCCCCGAGCAACTGCGGTGCGAGGCGC
>Ga0055584_100003859_pt1 | contig 14736 bp, 12 predicted proteins | sample OSDHelmetaG_FD_58716 | JGI IMG/M metagenome (GOLD analysis project Ga0055584, IMG submission 58716) | Pelagic marine sediment microbial communities from the LTER site Helgoland, North Sea, for post-phytoplankton bloom and carbon turnover... | ecosystem: Environmental > Aquatic > Marine >... | reverse complement strand
GTGCTGTCGTTGTTGATGAGATTTGATTGTTGCATAATGGGTCTGAAAATAAGGCCACACTAAAATTATCAATTGTATCAAGAACATTAAAACGAGGTCTAAAAGGATCTGTAACCTCTATACTTGAGCCTGAGTCATCAACACGAGGTACTGTTTTTAGGGTGTAGGTCGCTTTTACATTTATCGTACTGCTGCAAGGAGAAACATATCCTTCAAAACTTTGTTTGGCATAAAATATATAGGATCTATCATTGGGAAGTGCCAAGCTAGCGTTGGCAACGATATCAACGGAGTCTGATAGGGAAGACTGACTTCCTACCAGCAAAGAACAGGATGAGTCTTTATATAAAAGAACTGTAGCACCAGGTTTAATCCCCTTAACGTTGACAACAGGGTTTATTTCACTGCCTATATTGGTGATAGGATCGACTAATCCGTTAGCAATACTCATTTGTGTTGGAGTGGTAGATAGCGTGTAGGAGGTCGAATCTTCACTACAGTTTGAGGTGACACCATTATACGTCTGTCTCGCTCTAAAAAAGTAGGTCTTTTCAGCGTTGAGTGCACGAGCAGGGTCGACAGTTAATGTAATTTCATCTGTAAGTGATTGTCCTGAAGCAAGAAGATTAGCACAGTTATCACCTTCATAAAGAGTTACAACTGACCCAGGGGTAACTCCTTTAACTCGTACTGTTGGTGTGAGATCTATTTCCGAAGGTGATGTGATCAACTCAATATTTGATGGTTTTGAGTCCAGTGTGTAGTTTGCACCCGTCTCAGTACATGGTGATTTATAAATTGTTCCAGCAGAATTTATAATCTCCTGTCTCGCAAAAATAGTGTGAGTGCCTTCTCCTGGTAAACTATCGACTCTTACTTCAGATAATGTAGCGCCTGCTCTAATACTTCCTAAAACTTCACTGCTACAATCTGGGGTATTGTGGAGTGTAATACGAGATCCAACTCTTGCACCCTTTACTAAAAAACTTGGCCTTGTGTTTGGCCCAGTATCTGGCTGACCAGAAGCAAGGGTAATAGACTCTAGTTTAGTATTAAGGTTATAGCTAGCAGGTTGCTGGACACATTTACCAAAGTAATTAGATTGGGAGTAATATGGTCTTACTGAGATGACATTATTTCCTTCCTGATTTAAAGGTTCTAATAATATCAATTTCGCTACACCGCCATTGACGATACCAGAAGAGTTAATCTCATTTCCTTGAATACAGTTAGCTCCTAAATAGGCCCTAATACTTGCTGCGCTTGATACTCCTTGTACTTCAATATTAGGAAATGGATTTGAGCCAGCACTTTCATCACTAAAAATAACCGAAGTGGGTTGACTATTAAAATTATACGGTAAGGAAGTTACACTACAGCTTGGTTCATTAGCATAGCCAAATGTGGCCGTCTGAAGAATTTGTCTTGCAGAATAATAGTTTGTGGTAAATTCATTAGCCGCAGCACCAATAGTGACATCGATGACTTCACTCGCTGTCGGGGCAATAGTCGCTACAGGGGCACCAGAGCAACTTTGGTTATTAAAAATTTCAACAGTAGAACCTGTTAATATATTTTTCAATCTCATGCGTGGAAATATTTCTGGCCCATCATTAGGAACAAGGAGTTCAAAGTCTTGTGGCCTAGTGTCATATTCATAAGTTGCAAAAACGGAAGGACCACTACAAGGTTGGACAAAGCCTCCTATAACCATATCGTAGGTAAATACGTAGGAGCCATCCTCTATATCAGTGTCACTACCAATTAATCCCTGAATTGCTGCAAGATCGATGGGTACACTAATCGTTTTTGTTGTTGAGAAGTCCTGTGTAATGGTGCTAATCCTTTTGGCCGGATCACAGATACCCGATTGATAAACTCGTACTTGTGTTGCTAATGGATCAATCCCACTGATACGCAAATTAATATCTTTTTTATTTGCAGGTGAAACAACATTGAGCTGAATACTTTTTCCCGTTGTGTTAAGTACATAAGTAACATTGGTAGGTGAGCAAGGGGAGTCATACAGCGGAGCATCTGATATTCTTTGTGAAGAATAAAAGGTATATACACCATCTGAACCTAGAGAGTTTGATAATTCACGAGTAATGGAGTTTGTTGTAGGAATGACATCCATCACTAAACTATCACTCGTGCATAAAGGTGATGTGTATATTTTTAGAGATTTTTGCGGGAGCACATTATCAATTTTAAGAACCGGTTTTGTTGAAAAATACGGACTTGGTGTCTGTAGAGAAACTGGCCCAGGCACAGTATTGAGCTGATAGGCTGCAAAGATATTTGAGCAGGGACTGACAAGTCCATTAGCGAAGAGCTGTTTAGCGTGAAAACGATAAACACCCTCTTGAAGAAGTGGACTTGATATCAGTTCAATTTCTGTACCCACACTCGACTTTTCTGCTACCTTTGTACTGCATGGAGTGTTACCTATGGGGTCGGCATATAGTTGAATAAGGGTTTGAGGTACAAGACCTTTTAAAACAACAGAAGGAGTAACCTCTTTAGAAATAATAGGTGTAAGCATAGTAATGCTTGGAATTTTAGTATCTAAAGTATACTCCGGTGAAGGTCTCGAGCAGGCCGAAATACCTTCAGGGGTTTCTTGTCTTGCATAGAATTGGTAGACACCATCAGCTGTTAATGGATCTATAAGGGTTGAGACCTGAGGATTACTTGCGTTTAAGATCTCACCTACTTGAATAAGACAACTGGGATCGCGATAAATAGTTATTGTGGCATTAGGTAAAGCATTGGTTATAATAACCTCTGGCCTTGGATTAGACCCACTCGCATTATTAATCGTAACAAGTGGCCGACTAACCCCACTTGAGAACTCGTAGCCTAGTGAGGCATCTGAACAAGAAGACTTCTCACCTGTTCGGCTTGTGATATCTGCATAGAATGTAACTTCTTTATCAACATCAAGTGTGGACGAAGTAATAATGACTTCTCTATTATTAATAACTTTAGCACTACCCATTCGACTTTGGCAGCGAGAGTCCATGTGGAGAGTAACAGTTTGACCAATAAGAAAGTTACCGAGAACTTTGATACGTGGATTGGCCGAATTTTCAGTAGGGTTAGCGAGCTTTATCTCTGTTGGCCCAGTAGGACTTTTAGCACCAAGGGCCTCCTGCTTTTGAACTGTAGGAACAGGAACGCAACTTTGTAATACTAATATTACTAAAAATATAAAATAGCTTTTAGCTTTAACGCCCATTTTTTTTAATAACTCCACATTTAACTTCAACTTCTGATCGGCACTATTTTCCTATTCTAAAGTAAAACCGTTTATAGTTGATATTGTAAGTCAGGAATTAGATGGAGAGAAAAACCTTGTGAAATCAGTGCGTTAGGGTTGTGCTCCTCAACTGAGTTGCCATTAATTTTTGGTTCATATTATTTTTTAAAACAGAGGGTAGAGAAGACCTACTAACAAAAAGATTGTTATAAGCCCCAGAACATCAAACAAAAGACCAGTTTTAATCATCTCTTTGAGCTTCAGTTTTCTTGTTCCATAGATGATGGCATTGGGTGGTGTAGAGACTGGTAGCATAAAACCGAAACTCGCCCCAAATGCAGTGGCAACTATGATGGAAGTTGTCTGTGAGGGTGTAAGTGCGGATATTCCTCCAAGTACCAAAGGTATGATGATCGAAGCACTAGCAGTATTTGAACTAAATTCACTCATTATTACTCCAAGCGCCACGGTAACAATTAGAAGCAGTAAATATTCTGCTTGTATACTTTGAAATACAATATCACCAAGAATATTGGCCGTGCCTGTTTTATTTAATATTGTTCCTAGTGACAGTCCTCCTCCAAATAATAAGATAGTCCCCCAATCAATGTCCTTGGCCTTCTCCCAGTCCATGTTGGTCTCGTTGTTGAGTGGAAGAAGAAAGAGTGTTGCCGATGCAACTAGGGCGACGACACCAATGGGTAAACGTGAAGAAAGATAGGAGGAGTAGGCCATGGTGCTATCAAACAACTTTAAAATACCAGGGCCAATCCAGAGAGTAAGTGCCAACGTAAAACAAAACATGACTTGCTTTTGACCAGTTGTTAGCGGCCCTAGTTGTTTTTTCTTTTCAAGGGCAAACTCTCTTAAACCAGATACCTTAACTTTAGTTAAAGGATATAGTTTGAGCATCAAAAGATTGAGTAAGATTAACATGACAAAGGAGATGGGAAGGCCCATTATCATCCAGTCGAAAAAGGTAAGATGAATTGATTTTTGCGCCAAAAACTCCATGGCCAGAACATTTGGAGGAGATCCAACTGGAGTTGCCATCCCTCCAATACTGGAACTAAAGGCACATAAAAAGAGTAGTGACTTCATAAAGTTTTTATAATCATTTTCTTGTTCAAATCTTTCTTTTAAGCTTGAGGCCATTCCAATACATAATGGCGCCATCAGGGCGGTAGAGGCCGTATTTGATATCCACATAGAAAGAATCCAACAGATAAGTGAGATGAAAAATTGAAGGTGGTAAAGGGAGCGTGTGGCCAATTTCTGAGAAAGGATGAAGTAAGCTATGCGATGATCTAGTTTATGATAAGCAAACGCTTTTGCTAAAATAAAGCTACCTATAAAGAGAAAAATAATTTGGTTTCCAAAGGCACTAAATGATGTCTTAGAGTCCACAAGTCCAAGAATAACAGCGATAGTAGGTATGAGCAGTCCCGTTACAGCAAGAGGAATAATTTCTGTAAACCAAAGCAGAAGTGCAGTTACAAAGAGTGAATAAGTAAAATTAGATTGAGCAGTAAAAAAGTATTGTACAGCTAGAGGGCCGAAGAGAATCAGAGAAATTTTTAGGAGTCTCATAAATTGACCTAATTGAATTTGAGTTTGTGGATAGGAGAATCTTCCCACTTTTTCTTTCTTTTGTCATATTCCTGTGTTGTCGTAACAGAACTATGGTTAACTTCTTGAGCGATGGAGTAAATATCAACCCCTCGCTCAAGTAGCTCACTAATAAAAGTTGCTCTGGCACTATGGGGGCAAATTTTCATTCCAAGCCCTATTTTTAAAGCATAGTTGTCAAGAATTTCGTTAATTGTTTTGGGATTAAGAGGTTTGTTGGTCTCTTTTGGATTAGCGGGGTTTTTTGTGGGTTGAAATAGCCAATCTTCCTTGTGATGCTTACGTTCTATTGATTCCATAAAATCAATATAGTTTTTAACTTTCTCGACTGCTAAAGGGTGTAAGATCTTCTGGCCTAATTTTCCGCCTTTTCCTTTGTATTCAAGAATCCAAAATTTTCCAACTTTTTTAAAATTACGTCTTTTTAAAAGTAGTATTTCGCTTTTACGAAGTCCTGTTGTAAAAAATGTGGTTAGTAAGGCCATATGGAGAATACCTGAAGCATTTGTTTCATCAATGGCACTGAAGAGTTCTTTTACTTGTTTTGCATTTAAGGCATTCGTGGGAGAAACAACTTCTCGTCGGGGCCTTTTTACCGAAGTACAGGGATTAAACTTGGTATAGTTTCTCTCTACTAGGTAATCAAAGTAGCTCGATACCGAGGCAAGTTTACGTGATACTGTTTTAGGAGCGGCCGGATTGCCATTTTTACCACCCATCTCAACTAAATAGTTCCTAAAGCGAATCACATGAATACGTTGGATTTGTTTATAATCTTTAATTTTGGAATCTCTTTCCGTTATATATTCAAAGAATTGTGTAAGATCTGTTTCGTAAGATATTCTTGTATGCTTAGAAGAAAAGTTTTCAAGGTATTCAGGATCTATTTCAAATACTTGTTTTTTAGTTTTGGCCATAAAGGCCTATCGTACTAACAGAAGTCGTATTAAACTTTAGTGTCTCTAAGGGGCGTAATTAGGAAAAATTAGCGTAGTAAACTTTCTAGCTCTAAGCTTTGGTCACTTTTTTCATCCCTGTATTTAATAATTACAGGACATTGAAGTGAAAGACCTTGCTCCTTTGCCCAAGGAGATTTATCACCAATATGGCGAGTCCCTGGAACAACAACAGCTCCATCGGGTATTTTTGAGCCTTTATCTAAGACTTTATTATTAACTAAATCGAAAACGGGTAAACTTTTAGAGAGAATTACACCTGGGGCCACAACCGCGCCTTTACCAACAATAATCCCTTCCACAATAACCGCTCCTGCACCAATAAAAGCGTTATCTTCTATTACAACTGGTCTTTCACCAATAGGCTCAAGGACACCACCTATTTGTACACCAGCAGAGAGATGCACATTTTTACCAATTTGAGCACAAGAACCAACTAAGGCATTACTATCAACCATGGTTCCCTCATCAACATAGGCCCCAACATTGATATAAGCAGGTGGCATTATAATAACTCCTTTTGCCACGTAACTGCCTCTTCTTACACTCGATCCCCCTGGAACAAGGCGTACTGCTCTGTCTGGAGTAAAGCTTTGAGGGCCTAAGTTGTGTTTATCAACAAAGCCACCATCAAAGGTTTTAAGTTCCCCCGCCTTAAAGGCCTCGAGAATTTTCTTTTTTACTTCTTTATTGGCAACCCACTCACCATCAATATAATTTGCTGAACGTAATGTACCTTTTTCTAATTCATCAAGTGCTTGTTCCCAGTTCATCTTAATTTCCTTTAACTTTGAACCAATTATTTATTTCTTTATCCGCTTCAAAAAGTTGCTCTTTGTTAAACTCTTCTTCATGAGAAAGAGGAAGTCTAAGAAGTGGTGATGAAATTTTCAGGTTTTTATGAAGTAAAATCTTTGCTGGCACAGGGTTTGATGCAAGAAATAAGGTGTTAGAAGCATTTTTCCAAAGACTTATTTCTTCTTCTGTTAAATCTTCATTTATACAAGCATTAACGTAGGCATCAGTCGCATATGGCCATACATTTGAAGCGACAGATATCAGGCCGTAAGCACCAAGTTTAGAAAATTCCGGCATAAGCCCATCATCGCCACAAAATAGCATTTGTGTTGTTGTAATCTCTTCGTACTGGGAAAAGCACTCTGTACTTCCGCTGGCCTCTTTAATGGCCTTAAAGTTTGGGTGATTAACAAGCTCTTTAACAGTTTCATAACTTAGAGAGGTGCCTGTTCTACTTGGTACATTATAGAGGACAACTGGTTTGTTAGAGCGATCTAGAACTTTTTTAAACCATGCTGTTTGTCCTTTTGGGCCAGGTTTGGCGTAGAGGGGAACAGGTGCTAAGTAACTATCAAGATTAAGTGTATTACAGTAATCAATCCACTCAAGTGTTTCATCTATTTGATGACCTGGAAGGCCAACCATATACTGTGCATCTCCTTTAATTTGGAGGGCCGCCTGAAGAATTTGTTTTTTGGTTGAGTGCTCTATATTGAGCCCTTCACCTGTGCTTCCAAGGATAAGAACTCCATTTTGCGCCTTTTTTTGTTCTTCAATAAGATTATTTAGGGACTCAACATCAAGTTCACCATTTTCTTTAAAGGGAGTAATTAAGGCCGTCCAAAGGCGTGTCATCATAATAGTTCCTTTTCAACGATGTCATGAAAGTCGTAAACACCGGGTTTGAGCGTATTATTCAATAAATATTTTGCAGCGTAAAGGGCGCCTTGTGCAAAAAGGGCCCTGGAAAGAGATTTGTGGGTGAGATTGATTTCTTCAAAAGGTGTCTTTATTTTTAGCTCATGTGTCCCCACCTGATCATCTACTCTGTGACCAATAACACTTGTTTTTTCCTTACCTAACCAGTTGGCCCAGGTCAGTGCTGTCCCACTAGGGTTATCGACTTTATTTTTGTGATGGGTTTCTTCAATTGAAAACTCGACATCTTCAATAACTTTATCAAGAAAAGATAGTGAAGATATGGCCTTACGTATAAGCGCCATTCCTAAAGAAAAGTTACTTGCTAAGACCCATGGAGAGTGGACTTTTTCAGAAAGATCTGTAGGCCATTGGATGCCTGTAGTGCCACATACTAAAGGGATTGGAGTAGATTTAAGTAACTCCATATATTCTAAAAAGGCCTTTGGAGGTAAAAAGCTGATGAGTATCTGACACTTTTTTAAACTTTGCTCAGTGGGAGGGTTTTTAGTGTCAAAGACTTCTATTTTAAAGGGAGAGTTTTGGATGACATATGACCCTGTTTTACCAGCTCCAAGTAAACCACATTTTATGTTCGTATATTCCTGTGTCATAATATTCCTTTAAATATCTTTACCATAAATAATTTTTAATTCATAACAAGATAAAGGACGATTAATCAGGAGATTATCAGATGTTAAATTGTGGCATAATTGGTTATAGAGGAATGGTTGGACAAGTTTTACTAAGTAGAATGAGTCATGAAAAAGATTTTTCTGATATTCACACCACTTTTTTTGGTGAAGGTGACCAAGGTAATCAGGCCCCAAAGATAGAAGGCCCTGCTGAAAATGAAGTAAAGGGCGCGTTTGAATTAGACTCTCTTTGTTCACAAGATATTTTAATTTGTTTAAAAGGCGGAGATTACTCAAAAGAAATTTACCCTCAAATCTTAGAAAAAGGGTTTAAAGGTATTTGGATTGATGCTTCTAGCGCATTTAGAATGGATGATGATGCTCTAATAATCCTTGATCCTCTAAATTCTGATGCAATTCAAAAGGCCCTAGAGAGCGGAATAAAAAAGTTTTGCGGCGGAAACTGCACTGTTTCTTTGCTGTTATTAGCTCTTCAGGGACTTATAGAAAAAGGTGAGATTGAGTGGGTAAATAGTATGAGTTATCAGGCCGCCAGTGGTGCCGGAGCTGAAGGAATTAATGGCCTTATTAAAGAAACTCAAGATTTAATGAGTGAATTCAATTTAGTAGACTCTGCTCTTGATAATGAGCGCCATTTGAGTGAAAAGTTACTTCTCAAAGAAGAATTGACCTTTGATGCACCTTTGGCATTTTCTCTTATCCCCTTTATTGATGAGCCTTTATTTGATGGTGAGACGCGCGAGGAATGGAAGGCCGGCAGTGAAAGTGCAAGAATCCTTGGGGAAAAGTCCTTTCCTGTAGATGGGCTTTGTGTACGAGTGCCTACATTAAGGGCGCATGCGCAAGCTCTTTTAATTAAGACTAAAAGTGAACTTCAGGCCAGTGAGGTTGAAGAAATTCTCAGTCAAGGAAATGAATGGCTTCATGTTATACCCAATACTGCTGAAGAAAGTAGATCTTTTTTAAACCCTATAGCTGTAAGTGGTAAACTGGATATTAATATCGGGAGAATTAAAAAGGTAAAGCACGATTCTCACCTCATAACCGCCTTTACTGTTGGTGATCAATTGGTTTGGGGGGCAGCGGAGCCCTTAAGAAGAATGCTTAATATTGCAAAAAAACACCTTCTTTAGAAAGAAACTACGCCTTCTAGGTCTGTTTTTTTGAGATTAAGGTTAGATCGGCCTAAAGTTTTGGCCGTTTTAATTGATTTTTCAAGTTGAAGGTAAAGTGTGTCAGTCGTTTGTATGGATAAGTTCTTATATAACCACTCAAATAAACGGGAAACTTCCCATAAAGGGTAACCGAACTTGTGCCCTAGTGATTCAAACTTATCTTCAACAACTTTGAGCTCTTTAACTGTAATATTGCCAAGAAGCTTCTGTATACGTTTCATTCTTTGCAAGTGAAGCTCTGGGCCATTGTGTGTATTCTTTAACTCTTTCTTATTAAAAAAGGAAAATTTTTCTAAAAACCCACTCATAATAACCTCTCTTGATAAAATTAACATGAATTACAATAAAAGGTAAGGTTTATGTCTGATCAATCAATTACAGATGATATGGAAATAATTCGAATCCTCATGGAAATCCAGCTAAAAAAAGAAAGACTATGGGTTTGGCAAAAAGAGCTTGGAGAAGATGGGAAAAGGCCAGTTCATCTCTGCACCATAAAAAAGGTCGACCAAATAAAGAACACTATTGATTTACGGCCGACCAACACAGGCGGTTTTAGATTTACCAGCAGTGGAACTTATTTTGTGTTTTCAGAGCATAGAACACTGGCCTTTGCTGATACTCCTATTATGCTTAATGAGAATTCTCTTATTATTAAACTTCCTGTTAACATGAAAGTTATTAAAGGAGACTTTGTCGAAAAGCTTCAGTTGGTGGAAAAAGAAAATGAAGCAGTTCATATGGGTAAAAGAGAGACGCCTCGTGTTGCGGCACGCTCCGGTCAAATCGTCTCTATGAGGCGTTACAGCGAACAGAAAGGCGTAAGGCATCCTGTGTTGAAGTTTGAGCTCTATGACGTGTCTTCTGGAGGAATGTCTTTTATTCTTGAGGATCCTGCGGAGTTCGAGCTGGAAGAACGGTTGGAGGTGCTAAGTATCGACAAGACTCCCTTTAGCCAAGATGTGATAGGTCTTGTGAGAGGTGTTAGAGAGATGGAGGGGGAAGAAGGTCGAGGTCTTTATAAGGTAGGAGTACAATTTATTAGAAAATAAAGATTCGTATATTCCTATGGGTTTTGTTTTTTAATAAGTGCAATTTGAAAAGGATCAGACCAAAACCAAAAAAGGATAAACATTTATGGAAAGAGATAAAAAATATTGGGAGCAATTTTGCCCAGAAGATTTGGAAATAATCAAAGAAAAAGATCCTACGCAGTACGCTTTAATCATGCAAAGACTTAAACTTAAGGCCAATAAAGAATCGACCGAATTAAAAAAGTCAATTATGGAGTTTGATGACTTTATTTAATCTTTTTTACTTCGGTGTTAATATAAATGTATGGAATCAAAAAACGTTTTAATTGTAGATGATGACGAAGCAATACTAGATTTATTTAATCTTGTCGGTAAAAAGCTGGGACTAAACGTTGTCGTTGCTGAAAATGGATACGATGCATTTAAAACATTTGGCTACATGGACTATTTCATGGCCATTACTGATCTAAATATGCCAAAAACCAACGGTATTGAACTGATAAAAAAAGTTCGAAACATACCTAAGTATAGAAACTTTCCCTTTCTTATAATAACGGGAAACCTCGCAGACTTTGACTCAGAGGTTGCTTTTCTTGAAAGAGTTGAAATTAAAGAAAAACCTATCGACAAGAATTATATTGAGGAAATTTTTAAAAAAAACCTTGAGATCCATGATGAAAATGCAAAATTAATTAATGAAAAAGAACTTATAAAATCAATCGTCGAAAACCTTGTCGAGCCTAGTGAGCTATTACTTAAAGTTATGACAAAGTCATCTCCAAGTAGCGAAGAAGTAAAAGTTAAAAAGAAAAACCAGTTTTTTTCAGCCGATTACTTTGCCGTTTTTCCTACTTTTATTGCAGGCAATAAGATTTCATTTGTTTTTAGCTTTGAAAAAACACTCGCCAAACAAATTCAGCTTGGTGTCACCCCAAATAACATTGACCCTGAAAATACTCCTGCATGTCTTCTAAAGGCAATTACACCTATGTTAATTAAGCTTTTTGAAAAAATCGGCCAATCCTTAGACTATTCCAATAACAATCAACCCCTCGTTTTTGGTTGCCAAGATTCACCATCCATTTACACATATGACTATGGTGAAGTTCATAAGTCCCTGAAAGTGACCAATGAATATGGTGCAATGCAGGTGTATTTGATATACGAAGACTAGATTTTTCCCTCATAATACTGTTAGTATTTCCTCCATATTAAAGAACAGGGGGATATATGAATAAGTTACTGCTTTTACTCGCTTTCATACCTTGCTTTTGCTATGCACTAGACTTTGTCATATACAATAAAGATAAAACAATCGAAGAATATGAGTTCTCAAGGATTGATTCTGAAGGAAACATCCAAACTCATGGATATAGGGGAAGTCTACCTAATAAAAGTGTTCTTGGTGAATACGAAAGAACCCTGGCAACTGGCCACTTAAATTATCCATCTCGAATTGTAGGTCACTTCAGAAACGTCTGTACTGGTACTCTTATAGGCCCAAGACATATCTTAACCGCAGGTCACTGTGTTTATTCTTTCAAGAAAAAGTCGTTTAAATCTCGGTTTATCTTTAAACCAGGCAGAATAGATAAAGAAAACTCGCCCTTTGGTACTATTCAGTGGGAACATGTCATTACTCTAAAAAAATTCATCGAAGGTGAAGGCTTTGCTTACGATATGGCCATGGTCATTTTAAGTGAACCAATAGGTGAAAAATTAGGATGGGCCGCCTTAAGAGAAACAAAAAACCTTTCTCAGATTAAGATCATGGGTTACCCAGGTGATAAACCCAGAGGGACCATGTGGCAGGTTGAGTGCCCGGTTGAAGAAGTCGATAAAGGCATCATAAGACATAAATGTGATACCTATGGGGGAATGAGTGGCTCAGGTATACAAATGCCCGAGCTCAATAATGACTATGTCACACTAACAGGTGTCCATGTCTTTGGTGGGGATAAATCTAATGGAGCTGTTGCTCTTACCCATGAAAAATTAGCAGTTCTTCAAGAATGGTTAAAGTTATTTAAATAGAGATTTATTTATGGACAATTTTTTGTGGCTTGAGGATGTTGAAGGTGAAAAGGCCTTAAATTGGGTAGAAAACAAAAACAAAGAAACTGAAAACTGGAAACACCAGTCTGGATCATTTAAGACACTAAAAAAAGAGTTTGAGAGTATTTTGCAGAACGACGATAGAATACCTCTACCGTATCTTCAAAATGACCATGCCTACGATTTCTGGACTGATAAAAAAAATAAAAAAGGACTCTTACGCCGATGCTCTTTTGATGAGTACCTCAAATCGGCCCCAAAATGGGAAACTATTCTTGATATAGACAAACTCTCCTTAGAAGAGAACAAAGACTGGGTTTTTCAAGGTCACCTAAGTTTAGAAGAGTCGAAGAATATCCTTGTTTTTCTTAGTGATGGTGGAACAGATAAAGGCGTTGTCAGGGAATATAATCTTGATAAAAAGAGCTTTCTTAACTCCAAATCTTTCACCTTTGCAGAAAATAAATTTAGCATCACTTGGGTAAACGAAAATGAAGTTCTCTATGGAGGCGATTTTGGTGATAATTTCGGTACGACCCTTAGTGGTTATGCTAAAGGAATTAAGTCTATAAAAAGAGGAGATGATCTTAAAAACTCTCCTTATGTCTATCAAGGGCAGGAATCTGATGTTGGTGTTTGGACGTTTGACCTAGAAGATGAAGATACGAGATACAGTATCATTCAAAGGTCTAAAACATTCTACGATTATGAATACTTCCTTTATGAGGGCGAAAATAAGCTTACCAAGTTTCCTATTCCCGAAAAATCAGACCTAAAGACCGTCTATAAAGGTCTCTTTATTTTCTATCTACAAGAAGACTGGAAAGTACTCAATAGAGTATTCCCAAAAGGCTGCCTTATCTCTATCCCAGTGGAAGATTTAGACAGCGAAGAGATATTAAATACCATAGAAATTATCATGTTTCCTGATGGGCATCAGTCGGTAATGGAGGTCTTATCCTCTCGAGAAGGTATCTATATACACCTTCTTCACAATGTAACCTCTGAGCTTTATTTCTGTAGTTACCAGGATTTCGGTTGGCATTTATCCGCTGTTAATATTCCAAAAAATGGCTCCATTAATTATATAGATGCGGACCCAAGCTGTGATAATGTTTTATGTAGTTTTGAGAACTTCATCACCCCTAGAACGCTCTATAAAGTACAAGGGGATGTGGCCACGGAGTCTAAAACCCTTAAACCCCAATTTAACTCCAAAGGTATGGTCATTCACCAACTTAGCGCTAACTCTTTAGATGGAACGAGTGTTAATTATTTTCTCGTTGGTAAAAAAGAGGCCATAGAAAAAGGCGACGCTCCTGTTCTTCAATATGGTTATGGAGGCTTCCAAATTTCTATGACTCCCTCTTACTCGGCCACGCTTGGCAAAGGCTGGCTTGAAAAAGGTGGTCTGTACGCTCTTGCCAATATTAGAGGAGGCTCCGAGTTTGGGCCTAACTGGCATAGCACGACGATTGGAAAAGAAAGACATAGACGTGTCGAAGACTTTGTCTCTGTCGCCAATGATATGGTATCAAGAGGGATTACGAAGGCCTCTAAGATAGGCATAAGGGGCGGAAGCAATGGTGGCCTACTTATGGGTAGTATGTACACCAAGTTCCCAAATGATATTGGTGCTGTTATCTGCCAAGTCCCACTTCTAGATATGCTAAGATATACGAGCTTACCTCCAGGGGCGAGCTGGATCGGTGAGTATGGTGATCCTTCTTTACCTGATATTGAAAACTATCTAAGGCAAAACTCTCCCTATCACAACATGGATGAGAATAAGGAATATCCACCAATTTTCTTCATCACAAGCTCTAAAGATGACAGAGTTCATCCCGGTCACGCTCGAAAAATGTCGGCCCTATGTGATCATTACTTTAAAAAGAACCTGTATTATGAAAACAGAGTTGGTGGCCATGCAGGAAGTACAGATGCCACTCAATTGGCGGAAATAGAAGCAATGATTTATTTATTTCTTGAGCAGCATCTGATGGATAAAAAATAGGGGAGTAAAGGCCTCCCCTTTTTGAAAAAATTTACTAATTAATGAAATTAATTTCTAGGTTCTTCATCTTAAGACCATTTTTAATACGTACCATCAAATAGTCTTCATCCGTATCATCTGGATTGGCCCTAGCTTCTTCTATAATTTCTGAGATAAAATCAAAGTGGATATCTTCAGGGGACTCATCTCCCTCTTCCTCTTCTTCTTCATACTCTTCATCCTCTTCATATTCCTCTTCA
>Ga0055584_100003858_pt1 | contig 14737 bp, 10 predicted proteins | sample OSDHelmetaG_FD_58716 | JGI IMG/M metagenome (GOLD analysis project Ga0055584, IMG submission 58716) | Pelagic marine sediment microbial communities from the LTER site Helgoland, North Sea, for post-phytoplankton bloom and carbon turnover... | ecosystem: Environmental > Aquatic > Marine >... | reverse complement strand
TGGTGGAATGCGCCGAGGTGCCCAAGGCCAAGAAGATGAGGGTGGGCAAGACCTACACCATCGTGGAAAAGGGCTGCGAGAGCAGCGCCGGCAAGCCGGTGGCCCTCAAGGTCAACAAGAAGGCCGTCAAGAAAGACCGAGTCAAGGTTAAAGGCAAGCAGGACAACAAGATCAAGATCAAGGACATCGGGAAAGTCAAGATCAAGGTCAAGGCCGCCAAGTTGACCAACAGCTACAGCGGCAACGGCCTCGACGAGACCTGGACGGTCTACGACAAGTACCTGATGGAGAAGAATCGCAAGATCAAGAAGTAACGGCAACGCCGGGCGGAAACGCGCGGTTGCCCTATTGGTAGGTCCGCAGCCTTCGGGTTGCGGACCTACTTGCGTTAGCGTGCGGAATCGACGTCTTGTGTCCAGGTCTCATGGCTGACTGCGCCAGTGCAACTGGCACACGGGCAGCAACACGCGAGGCCGGACGCGTCCAGCCCCAACTGATCGTCAGCCGCCAGCACCTCCTCCGGCGCCTGCGGGATCGGAAATCGGTGAATCGCTTTCATGCCCCGGCCCACCGAATGCCAGTCGCCTGGGGAAGCCCCTGGGTCCTCGAAAAACTCCACCTCATATCGCTCGGGAAACATCAGCCCTTCGGCGTGCAGGATCGGGGTGGGGTCGGCGAGGAGTTGTTGCTTGAAGTCGCCGTCAATCCAGGCGCGGGCGATCAGTCGAGAAATGACCGACTCCCATTCGTCCCGGTACTCACTGAATTCATCGGTGGCGCTGCTCTCGGCCGTCACGGTGACACCGCCGCGCTGCGATCGGTCGCGGTTCGCAGCACCGGTGGTTCTGGGGCCTCCAGGCCGAACTCCGGCATCACCTTGGTGGCGAACAACTCCAGTTGTTCCAAAGTCTCACCGAGCGGCATAACTGCGTAGGGGAGATGCCACACCAGGTACTCGAACGGCACGGTGTTGAGTTGCTGCTCCAGGTTCCGCTTGACGTCGTCAACCGTCCCGCCGATGAGCAGCCCCACTTTCGTCAGCCGCTGCAATACCGACTCACCTGGTGCCGGGATCGGACCTTCTTCATCGGGGTACTTAAAGCCCTGCAAGTGGCCGAAGGCGCCGTACCAATCCCGCCAGGCAAGCACCTCGTAGCGCTCCATGGCTTCTTGCGCGGCGATCGCGGACTTGTGGATGCTGAATCCGCGCAACAGGCCCATATTCTGGCCGATCTCGAAATCAAAGCCCGCCTTTCCCGCCTCGTAGCGGTAGAGATCGGCGTACCACTTGGCCAGCATTACTGGCGCGAACATGGTGATCGGAATGAGACCCTGTGAGCCGGCCCAACGAACCGTGCTGGGGCTGACCGAAAATGGCTGGAACATCGGCGGATGTGGGTCTTGCAGTGGTGTCGGTACCACGGAAACACCTGTCAGCGTGCCGTCGTCGTCGACCTCGCCGGGCACCCCGTACTTCCGGGTCAGCGTATCGGCGGGCGGCCAATCGGGAATCCCCTCGTCGAAAGGGAAAGGGACTTCGTAGTGGCGGCTACGGTACTGCAGCAAGTCCTTTTCCCAGGCCAGCTTCATGATCCGGTAGTGCTCGAAGTACAACTCCTTGTTGCGCTCTTCGGCTGCCTCATCATTGCGATCCGAAGCCCCTACATTGAGGCGCTGACCCAAGACATTCATCCAGCGCTTCTGATAGCCGCGGGCAATACCCACGAACAACCGCCCGCCGATCATGTGGTCGATCATTGCGATCTTTTCCGCCAGCCGAATCGGATCCCTACTGGGTAAGACATAACCCAGTTGGCCGTGGCGCAGCCGTTGGGTGGCTTGGCCAAGAAAGAGGTTCCACAGGCCTGGATCTGGCGACATTTCCATCCCCTCGGAATGGAAATGGTGTTCGACGTGGGACAGTCCCCAATAGCCGAGTTCGTCCATGGCGACGGCAATATCGCGCATGCCGTGCATGACGTCTTGGAACACCTGCGGATCACGACCGATGGGGCGATGCTCGCGCATCTGCTCGTAGTCACCCATGGAAGGGTAAATCTGCACGATTACCTTGGGCATGCGGACTCGCCTCACTTTGTCTGTCGCAACTTGTCCAGCCTAGTCAGCAACGGCGCTTTTGCACGTTGCTCGGGATGATCTTCCGCGAGTTAGTGGGACTAGCCGTGGCAAGTCCTGGTAAACACTGTTCGATTTTCGTAGTTTTGAGCGAAACTGGGCGTATCGGTTGCGATAGGTGTCTGGGCGGCGATTAAATCAAAGGGAATGAACTGGAGGTTCACATGGCAACCTGGGAACGCGCCGGAGGCGCCGCCACTGACCACAAGGACGACTACGCCGGTGAAGTGAACGACGCGATGCACAAAGTGATCGCTCGAGCATGGCACGATGCGTCGTTCAAGCAGGAGCTGATTAGCGAGCCCTACAAGGCATTTGCCGATGAGGGGGTGCACTGGCCGGACCACTATAAGGTGGAGTTCTACGACGACCCTTCGGCAAAGGTCGGTGACTGGACCAACGTTGGTCGCGGTCAAAACGGCATGCTGAAGGTGCCAATTCCGCCCGCACCGGGTGGTGGCAAGGTCAGCGATGACGATCTTGCTGCGATCGGTGGTGCCGGAACGGACTGTTGCTGCTGCACAGGCTTGTGTACATGCACCGGTGCCGTCAGCCACGACACTTGGTACTGACCCGATAACCGCTTTTTCGAGGGTGGCGGCGCCGTACGGTGCCGCCACCCTCGATTGCGTTAGATCTCAGACGTCGGCGGTGCGAGGCCCGATTATTCAGCGTTATCTGTCGCAAGCCAGAACGATTGCTAAACCCGCGATAGCGTAAGACTGCTTCCTACTGCTGCAAGGAGAAGTAATGGCCATTGATGTGCCGAGGTTCCGCTCCGACTATCACGTGTCTTCGATCCCCGGTCAGGGAATCTTCCTGCTGACCGAGGCGCTGCCTATCGTGTTGAACGGTGAAATCTATGAGGCGATCTGTCCATTGATTGACGGCCAACGCACGGCTAGCGAGATCGCAGCAGAGTTATCGGACAGTGTGAGTGCGGCCGAGGTCTATTACGGTCTGGCGAAATTGGAAGAACGAGGATTCATCGAGGAAGTGGTGGCTGCACTCGATCCGGGGGTCGCTGCGTTTTGGCGAGGTGTTGGGCAAGATCCGGAACAGGCATTGGCACGGTTGGCAGAGCAACCAGTACAACTCGTCACGCTCGGCGCCATCGATCGGGAACATACAGAAAATGTGCTTGCAGCCGCCGGCGTCCATCTTGCCGAGGATGGTTCCCGCACCGTTGTCTTCGCTGATGACTATCGATACCCGGAACTCGATGACATCGACGCGAAAATGTTCGCTAATGAAGGGTCCTGGGCGCTGGTCAAGCCCACCGGTATCTACCCGTGGGTTGGGCCGTTCCTGCAACCGGCGAACGGTGGTTGCCTGCGCTGCCTGATTGATCGAATCAACATGAACTACATGGCGGACACGTTCGTGTTGGAGCAGTCGCGCATCACACCGGTGACGGCTCGTGCCTACAACCAGGCCGGTGTTGCGGCGGTCTCGAACTTGGCAGCAGTGGAACTAGCGAAATGGATCGTGTCGGGGGAAAGCCACCTCGTCAATGAGTTGGTATCGCTGTCGATGAACACCATGCGGTTGGACCGACACTCGCTGACTCCGCGACCGCAATGCCGCCGGTGTGGTGAGCCCGACTACCGGGAACGTCGCACCAAGTTCCGTGAGCCCACCTCGATCGACTTTCAGTCCCGGCCGCATTTGCATATCAGTGACGGCGGTCACCGTACTGCCACTGCCGAGGAGACGCTGGAGCGATATTCGCATCTAGTCAGTCCGATTACTGGTGTGGTGTCGCGATTGGAGAGCGTGGCGCAGCAAGACCACCCATTGGTGCATGCATATTCCGCCAGCCACAACTGGGCAACTCATCCAGACAGCCTGTCCTTCATGCGGCACACATTGCGCTCCCAAAGTGGTGGCAAAGGCACCTCGGAAATCCAGGCCAAAGTTGGCGCGATGGCCGAGGCGTTTGAGCGCTACAGCGGGGTGTTCCGGGCCGATGAAATCCGCAAGCGGGCGACGCTAGCGGAGATGGAGGCCGAGGGGCTGGAAATTCTGCTGCCGCAGGAGATTCTGCTGTTCAGTGATTCGCAATACCAGCGGCGGGCGGACATCAACGCTGAGGGAAATAGTTTCCAGATTGTGCCGGAACCGTTCAACCCCGAAATGCCTGCGGATTGGTCGCCAGTATGGGCCCCCACTTCAGATCGTTTCGTGTGGTTGCCGACGGGTCTGCTGTATTACTCGTACAGCAAGCTGGCGCCGCATGACACTCCCAACCGGCTGGCTTACTACGCCGATTCCAATGGCTGCGCAGCGGGAAACAGCAAAGAGGAGGCAGCTCTGCAAGGTCTGTTGGAACTCGTAGAGCGCGACGCAGTTGCCACCTGGTGGTACAACCAGGTGCAGCGCCCACAGGTAAATCTCGACGACCTCGATATTCCGTATCTGGCACAGTTGCGTGATTGGCTGGACTCCGAGGGTCGGGACCTGTGGGTGCTCGACATCACCAACGACATTGGTATTCCATCCTTTGCTGCGGTATCGCGGATTCGCGAACCTGCGGACGATGGCAGTGAAAAAATCGTGGTCGGCTTCGGTTCCCACCTGGATCCGCGAGTCGGAATCATGCGAGCAGTAACCGAGGTGAATCAATTCTTCGCGAGTCTGTTTGCCTTAGGTGAACAGGACTTGAGTCGTGCTTTCGACCCGGGTGCGGTGGATTGGTGGGAGAACGCTTCTACCAGTGAAAAGAAGTATCTGCTGCCGCTTGATCAACCAGGCGTGAGGTTCGAGGACATCCCGAACCTTGCCAGTGACGATCTACTTACCGAGTTGAACACTGCTATCGAGATGGTGGAAGCGCGTGGGTTGGAAGTGCTGTTGCTGGATCAGACTCGGCCTGATGTGGAGTTCCCGGTGATCAAAGCACTTGTGCCGGGGATGCGTCACTTCTGGTCCAGGCTGGCTCCGGGGCGACTCTTTGATGTGCCGGTGGAGTTGGGCTGGCTGCCAGAGCCGCTGGCTGAGGGTGAACTCAACAAAACGCCGATCTTCTTCTAGGGACGGGTATGCCGACGACTACTTTGCGATTCGCCGCAGGCAACGAACTCGTCGAAGCTGATGGGCAGGTGGTGCTGAACACTCCCCGTGGTCCGGTGCGCTTCAGTGATCTGTCGCAGACCCAGGCATTGGCCTTGAAGCTTCTGCAGCAGGGAGGAACGGAGCGCGATCTCGTCGACGCCATGCCGGAGGCGGAGGAGCAGATCTGGGCACGAATGATCGTCAATCGCCTGATCGGATTAGGGGTGGTCGTTAGAGAGTTGGCCGGACTTATTCGTATCGAAGTTATCGGTGATGGCTACCGCGGCAACGGCCGCATCCTGCCAGACGACCAAGAGTTCCAGTTGAGCAGATTCAGCTACCTGCATCGTGATGGCGACGCGCTGGTACTGGAGTCACCGCGCTCGCTCGTGCGAATCCTGATTCTGGATGCTGCGACAGTGATGCCAGTGCTCGGTGGGATCGGCGCTCCGACCACGGTGGCGCAACTGCGTTCGATCGATGACACTGCGGAGCCGCTAGTTCAAGCACTGTTTCAGGAAGGCTTCCTAGAGCCGACCGCACCACCACCGGCGGGCAACCTGGAGGCGGCAGCGTTGCAGGAGTGGTCCTTCCATGACCTGTTGTTTCACTCACGATCCCGCCAAGGCCGCCATCGTTATCCGTATGGCGCCAGTTACCGGTTTGAGGGAGTTCGCGAGCCACTGCCTGCGGTCGCGGAGGTACCGGAGGGCGCTGGGACGGTGTCGCTGCCACGTCCTGATCTGGATGAGTTGCGGCACAACGATCCCAGTTTCATCGATGTAGTGGAGCAGCGGCGCAGTTGGCGCAGCACCGGTCCGGAGCCGCTCACGCTGGCGCAACTCGGTGAGTTCCTGTTTCGTGCCGCCCGAGTGCGTGGCCGGAGGGGCACCGAACATGAGGAAATCAGCAATCGACCCTATCCCGGTGGTGGCGCCGACTACGAACTTGAGATTTACCTGCTGGTGAATCGGGTGACTGATGTTGAACGCGGGCTGTACCGCTATGACCCGCTAGGCCATCAACTGGTGCATGTCAGCGATTGGACGGATTTGGTGCAGGCGGTGGCGGTGGACACTTGCCGGAAAGCGCCACCAGGGGAAATCCCGGATGTGCAGTTCGCGATCACGGCCCGGATGATGCGGCTGACCTACAAGTACGACTCGATTCCCTACTCCGTGGCGCTGAAAGATGTTGGGGTACTGCTCCAGAACTTCTACCTGTGTGGCACTGCTATGGGATTGGCCCCGTGTGCGGTGGGTGGCGGCAATAGCGAGTTATTTGCGACTGCCGCTGGTCTGTCGCCGTTCGTAGAACCGCAGATCGGTGAGTTCCTGTTAAACACTCAAAACCCCGCTGAGAGTGGTGACGTTCCCGGTACCTGGTAGTTCGATCGCGCGCTAGTCGGCGGCGCCGTCCTAGCCACGCAGTCGTTCCATGGTGGCGTGCTGAATCGCGAGGAAGTCGATATCAGCCACGGGAGTATTCCGGCAGTTGCCATCAGTCACGACAACGGCGCTAGCTAGTGACCGCTCCACCCATCGATGTTCATGCGTCACCAGTACTGCCGTCATCCCCTCATCGGCTGCGGCCAGCAGCCGGTCGTGGATCGCGGCGGTGACCTCTGGTGCGATGGCTTTGGTGGGCTCATCCAGCAGGAGCGCGGCCGGCGATTGCTCGAGCAGGTGATCGATCTCGGCTAGCCGAGCGGCGCCGGTTCGAGACGACCAATCTTGACCATGGATCGGATAATCGCCGCCACAAAGTTCCCCGTTGACCTCTCCGGCTGTGGGCTGGATCTGCTCGGCGAGCACCTTCAGTAGGGTGCTTTTCCCCGCACCGGAGGCACCGATGATTGCGGTGACCGTGCCTTGCGAAATCTCCAGATTGACGTCGGTCAGCACCCGCTTGCGGTCAAGGTCAGCGGCGACGCCTTGCAGCGTCCAAGCGTTAGTGGTCACTGGCGTCGTCAGTGGCCGAGGATGAATCAGCGTCGGTGCTGTCGGTGCTGTCGGTGCTGTCGGACTGCGACTCGGGCGAGGGTTCGGCCTTGGCGTGCTTAGCGGCCTTGGTGCTCGACCCGTCCGCTGACTTGCTGCTGGTTTTCTTTGAGCCGGCTGACTGATCGGATGATGACTTCGCGTTCTCGGTGGTATCCCCGGCAGCAGACTTACTCTTATTCTTACTCGCGCTCTTCTTATGGTCACCGCCACCGCCACCGCTGGCAGCGCTGGTCGAGTCCTTCTGATGGGTGGCCTCGCCGGTTGTGCCAGCCGAGTCGTCGTCGGCGGGAGCAGCAGGAGGTGAATCACCACCTGCCGCCTCGGCTTGGTCCTCGTGGAAGCCGGTGAGATCTCGCTTAGCCAGTTTGGCGAACTCGCCCTTCTTGGCCATGAGTTCGGTGTAGGTGCCCTCTTCGACCACGCGACCGGCATCAATCACCAGGATTCGGTCAGCGCTCTCGATAGTGGAGAGACGGTGAGCAACAATGATTCGAGTCGCACCCAGTGCGTTCATCGCGGCGGTGACTTTCGCCTGTGCGACATTGTCCAGCGCACTGGTGGCCTCATCCATGATGATGATCGAGGGATTTCGCACCAACGCCCGAGCCAACAGAATGCGCTGCGCCTGACCGCCGGAAATCAGCGATGGATCGACCAGGGTGTGCATCCCCATCGGCATCGCCCGGATGTCATCAGCCAGCGCCGCTGATTCTGCAGCCTGCCACGCGGCCCCTTCGTCATAACCAGCGCCACCCATGATGTTCTGCATCATGGTTGCCCGCATGATCTGACCGTTCTGCACCACGACCCCCATCTGTCGGCGCACGAGATCTGGATCTAGGTCGGACAGCGGACGTTCGTCAAAGAGGATTTGGCCGTCCTCTGGTGAGTCAAAACCCAGCAACAACCGGATCGTGGTGGATTTTCCCGAGCCGGAGGGGCCGGTAAGGGCAACCATTTCGCCGGGCTTGACATGAAAGCTCAGGTTGTCCAGCACGATGGGGGTGTTCTTCTCGTACCGATAGCGGACCTTGGTGAGCTGAATGTCACCGGTCAATCGACCGGGATCGGACTTGTCGGAGGTTACCGCCGGGACGTCGTCCATGATCGGGCGCAATAGTCGGAAAATTGGTGCAGCCGAACCAATGGGGAGCAGGACTGAGGTCAGCGCGGTCAGTGCACCGAAACTCGCGCCGAACGCGCTGAGCAGCGCGAGGAAGGTTGCGGATGAGACGTCAGGGGTCCCCGGCCCGGATCGGGTCTTAATCATGAAAATGAACAGGGCGGTGGCGAAACTGGTGGCGAACAGTGTCCACCCTTGGACTTTTCCGAAGACATTGGTCATCCGCGAGATGGCCACAACCTGATCGCGGACCAGATCGAGATAGCGGCCCTGCATTCTGGTCGTGGCTCCCGCAAGACGCACCTTACTGATGCCCGACAGCACCTGGATGACCCAAGAGGTCGAGGTCAACTGTGCGGTGATGGATTGCCAGTACAGCTTTTGCACTGTCCGAACCGCAAAGATCCCGATGACCACGGTCACGATAATGACGACTAGCCCGGCCAGCCCGAGCGCAAAATCGTAGTAGAACATCAAACCGATGTTGACCAGGGCGAAGACCGCGGCGAGTACACCGCCGATCACCTGCACGTTGATGATCTGTTGGAAGGCGTCCACGGCCATGACTCGTACGGAGAGGTCACCGGAGGAGAACTTCTGGAAAAACGCCACCGGCATAGCGAGTACTCGATCCCAGAAGGCAGTCTGCACCCGCTCGATAGCGCGCTGGGAGATTCGAGACATGGCTCGGTACTGCACGAAGGAGAAGACCCCGGCGGCTAGCGCAGCCGCAGTCAGTGCCACCCCTGCCTGAACCAGCAGGTTGGTGTCTTGGTTGGGGACGATGGAGCCGAGGACAACGTTGGTCAGGATCGGAGTCAACAGGCCGATAACGGCCACGACCGCAGCCAGACCGATGGTCCACAGCCATTCCCGCCGCATACCTGAAACTGCCAGCCGGGCCACATCCCTGCTGGTCACTGGCCGATCGCGATCCAGGGTTGGGTAGAACTGCATCGCATTTTCGTTCAGGTCCGCAGCTCGGTCGGGTGTCAGCGGCGTACCCGGGTCGAGCGGGCCGGTGCGAAGGAGGTATCCCTTGCCGCCTGGGATCAACGCCACCGGGGTGCCGTCGTTCAGTGACTGGTCGAGAGCCAAGAAGGCGTGAGCTCGAGGCTGCTGCCAGTTCCCGGTCAGCTTCACCGGCCGGACCCTGATCCCGGAGGCATGAGCAATCCCTTGGAGTTGCTGCATCAGGTCGCTGTCTTTCGGGGTGCTCACCGGCCGACGAACGGTGAACCCTTCGAATTCACCGACCAGTCGAATCACCGCCGTGAGCGAGTCATCGGCGGGCTCGTCGAGATCCTCGGATGGATTCTTGATGGCCAATGCCGCTCGGCGGTAGGACCGATCCAGGTTCTTGGTGTCAGCTTGGTAGGCCTGCTGGCTGATGTTTCGTCGCTCGGTGAAGTAGGCAGTGACTGTTTGTTGGTAGAAGTCGGCAAGATCTGAGCCAGTCTGATAGTTCACCGCGGCCAGTGATTCCAGGTATTTGCTGGCATCAGGAGTACCGCTGATTGTTGTACGGCTGATGCTGGCACCGATACGCGGCACCACCAGCAAACTCGTGTGATCGGCTCCCGGCACTAGTGCAGGAGCAGTCAACGTCACCAACGGCACCAAGGTTCCGGAATCAGCTTTGACAAAGATGTCAGCAACTCCGGCATCGAGTGATGCGGCGGTTGTCGCATCGGTCAGCAGGATGGCATCACGTTCCGACATTGCCGCCATCACCCGCCTCAGCGACGAGTCGGAAATACTCGCCATGTGCCGCTAGGAGTTCCTCGTGGGTGCCCCGTTCCAAGACCACGCCACCGCGGCCCAAGACCACGATCTCGTCAGAGTCGCGAATCGTGGACAACCGGTGAGCGATGATCAGACATGTGAGTCCTGACGCTCGCAAGGCATCATCCACCAAGGCTTCCGAGGTGGTATCCAAAGCTGACGTGGCCTCATCCAAGATCATGATCCGGGGTCGGGTGGCTAGCGCCCGAGCGATCTCGAGCCGCTGACATTGGCCACCGGAGAAGTTACGGCCGTCCTCGGAAACGTGGGTGTTGATGCCACCGGTTCGCGCCAAGACATCGGGAAGTATTTGCGCGCCACGCAGCGCCTCGATCACGTAGTCATCGGGAACGGCATCGTTCCACAGTGTCACGTTCTGTTTGACGGTGCCCTCGAACAACACGATGGTTTGGTCGACCTTGGCCAGCACGCCAGACAAACTGCCCTCTTTATAGTCGGTGATCGACTTGCCGTCTACGAGCACTTCACCGCTCCAGGGGCGCAGCAGTCCTGCTGCCAGATTCCCGATCGTGCTTTTTCCTGCTCCGCTGACACCGACGAGTGCGACTCGTGCCCCGGGTTTCAGATCGATACTGAAGTTGTCGATGACCGGGGCTCGCGTGGTGCTGTAGCCGAAGGTCACATTCTTCAACTCCAGATGACCTGCCGGTTTGTCAGGTTGCACGTTGCCAGCCTCGGTCAGTTGCGGATCTTCCGCCACTTTCAAGACATCGTCGAGCGATTGCAGATTCGCGGTGATGACCTGCAACTGGGATCCGGTGCTCATCAGGGTTTGGATTGGGGAGTTGATGTTGATGGCGATGGTCTGCATCGCGAGCAAGGCGCCAAACGAAAACTCGCCGGCGATCACTAGCGCTCCGCCGAGAATGAGGATCGTGGCGCTGCTGAGCGAAAACAGTGTGGTGGGTGCCGAGCCAATCACCGCTGTGGAGTTCACCAGTCGAGTCTCAGCAGAAATGTATTGCGACTGCTGGCCGGACAGTGAAGTGAAGATGTCGTCTTCGGTGCCAGTCGACTTGATGGTTTCAATGCTGCGCACCGCCGATACCGTGGTGCCGCGGAGGTTGTTTTGGGCGTGAGTCACGAGTGACTGCGCACTTCGCCGCCGCGACAGTACGACCTGCAAGATCACCACGTTGATCAAGGACAGCAGCACGACTAGCAGTGCGATCAGCCACTGGTAGTAGAAGAGTAAGATGACGAACCCGATCAGGCCGATGATCGCAATCCCCGCAGAGGCCAACTGGGTGGCCAGGAGTTGCGCGACGCCAACGTTGTAGGTGACCCGCTGCGAGAGGTCGCCCGCAGCCCGCTGCATGTAGAACAGCATCGGCATGCGGAGCAGGTGATCGAGGAATTTCGCACTGCCCACGAGCGAGAACTTCACTTGTAATCGTGTGAGTACGCCGTACTGCGTGATGGCTAGCCCGCCGCGCAACAACCCAATCGCGATCAGGGCGGTGATCACCGTCGGGACAATATTGTCGTCGCCTGCGGTGAAGTAGTCGTTGACGATTAGTTCGGACAGTGGCGGCAAGGCCAGGCCAAGCAGCATGACCAGCAGGCCGATGATGATGGCGAAGGCGGTTCCCCGCAGGCTGTGTCGCAGCCAAGCGCCCAAGGCGGGAATCACCCGGAACGGATGCCCGGTCTTTTTGAAATCCGGTCCAGGTGAGAACCACAGCACGGCATCGGAGAACTGTTCTTCCATTTGCTGCGCAGTGAACCGATAGCGACCGCTACCTGGATCGTTGATGTAGTACTTGCCGTCGTGCGCACCTTCCAGTACCACGAAGTGCGATCGCCGAATCCAGATGATCGCGGGAACCTGGACCCCCTGCAGCTTGTCGAAGCCACCGACAGCGCCGTCGGCCTTCAGCCCATACTTTTCTGCTCCTTTGACGATGTCGAGGGCGGTAGCGCCATCGCGTGAGATACCCAGGGTGTGGCGCAAGTCAGACAGTGGCACCCACTTGCCGTAATGGGCCAACACCATCGCCAGCGATGCGGCACTGCACTCCACCTCCGACATCTGGTTGATGGTGGGAACTGCCGCCCGTTTGGGTTTGGTCACCACCTGCGTCGGTGACACCGTCGGTGTGGGATTCGGGGATGCCGCTGCGGTGGCGTCCGATTGACTCATTCTTGGTCCCCGAAGAGCAGTTCAATCGGATGCGGTTCTGAGTAGCGGTTCAACACGGTGACTATTTGTCCCACGGCCGGAAGGTCGCTGGCAGAGACGTCGGCGTCATCAGCCACCACTACCGTCACCTGATGCAGTGGCAGATCCTCACCCCGAGTGAGTAACCCCAGTCGATCCTCGCCACCGGCCAAGACCGCTATCGAGTCTTGATTAGTCGGGGAGGTGGCGACGAAGGTTACCTTGCCCGGCAGTTCCTGGGATTTGCCAGCCGATGTCGTGTAACTGATGGTGAGGCTCTCGGGGTCGTTGTAGAGCGTGGCGACTTCCTGGCTGGTAAAGAGAATGAAACTCAGGTTTGCGGCATCGGTGACCGCGCCGGTGACGGTCAGGAGTTTGCTACCCGCGTCCACTCCGGTGCCACTCTCGCCGCTGAGGTTGGAGACGGTCCCGGCCAATGGTGCGCTGACCTTGATGGTGTCGCTTCCGTTGAAGGAGGTGACTTCCGCGAGGGCGTCTCCTTCTTTCACTTGGTCGCCGTCCGAGACCGCAAACGAGACAGTCCCCGCCTGTGGTGCGGAGACTTCTCGCACTTTCGTTGGATCAGAGGTAATTCCGTACTGCTCGGTCTGCTGCGGGACAGTGCCAAACAACGCCCACACTAGGCCGGCAGCGAAAGCGACCAAAACGACGCTCAGCGCGATCCATTTGCCGACCGTCGTAGTCGACACCACTTCATCGAGGGCGTCGGCGGATTGGTAGGTCTTGTGCAGCGGGTGGCTGCTGTGCTCCTGCTGTGCGGAACTGCTGGTTTGTGGACTTGTGGACACAGGCACAGCCTATTGCCCGCGATCAGCGGAAGCAGTGAATGCGACAACTGATGCACCGATTGATGTCTGTGGATGAGCCTGGCCCGTTGGCGCTGGGACGTTGCTGCGGAGTCCACACGATTGCTGTTTGGCTCTTCGAGGCTCGCCACATACCCTGGGGGTATGAGGATCGTGGTGCTCGGTGCGGGATTTGGTGGGCTGGAGCTAGCAGCGGTGTTGTCCGATGAGTTCGGCGAAGACCTAGATTTGACGCTGATCGACGCGGCGGACAGTTTCATCTTTGGCTTCAGCAAACTCGATGTGGTGTTTGGTCGACAAACTCCAGCGGCGGTCCGCACGCCTTACAGCCAGTTGAACAAGCCGGGCGTTCGGTTTGTTCAGGATCGGGTGGTCGCTATTGATCCGGAAACTCGGGCTACCCGCACTGAAGGTGGTGAGTACCCGGCGGACATCCTCGTTGTTGCCTTAGGAGCCAACATTCATCCCGAGGCGACTCCCGGTCTGGTCGAAAGTGGGCACGAGTTCTACTCGATCCCCGGCGCCTTTGCGTTACGAGACGTCATGGCGGATTTCGCGGGCGGCAAGGTAGTAGTGGGAGTCTGTTCGACTCCGTTCAAATGTCCACCCGCACCGAGTGAATCAGTCTTGCTGACACACGACTACCTCACCGAGCGAGGCCTGCGAGACCAGTCCGAAATCACGCTGGTCATGCCATTTGGGCGGCCGGTGCCGCCGTCGCCTGACGCTTCTGCGGCCCTGATGACGGCATTCGCTGAACGAGACATCCGATTCGTACCCAAGACCGTAGTGCGCTCGGTAGATCCCAAGCGTCGGGTGGCGGTCACTGCGGATGGCGACGAACTGTCCTTTGATCTGTTCCTTGGGATTCCTACACATCGAGTGCCTGAGGTAGTGGCGGCGTCAGGCATGACGGAAGATGGCTGGATTCCGGTGGATCCGTTGACGATGGAAACAAAGTTTCCCGGGGTATATGCGCTGGGCGACTGCACCAGTGTCGGTACCCCCAAGGCCGGAGTCTTTAGTGAAGGCCAGGCCAAGATTGCCGCCACCCGGATTGCTGATGTTATTCGCGATGAACAGCCGCAGGCTGAATACGACGGCCATGGAATTTGTTACGTGGAATTCGGTCACGGCTCGGTAGCGAAAGTTGACGTCACATTCATGGCCGGGCAGCGTCCGGTCGGAGGGATAGCGGGCCCGTCGCCTGACTTTCTGGCCGACAAGGAAGAGTTCGGTTCGAGTCGGCTGCAGCGCTGGTTCGGGTAGCCGCTGAAACCAATCTTTGCGGGATCGAGTCGGTGGAGCTGAAGCTCTTGGTCGACCCGTCCTATGCCATGCCGCTGGTAGCAAATCCTGCGGCTCGGGCTAAACCCGCGCCCAACGGGGCGCTACGTTCCGTTGACAGCAATCTCGCTGGTGGGTTTCGAGATTATCGATCGAAACCCACCAGCGAGTAACTTGCTACTTCGGGCAGCTGGGGCCCTTCTTTTTGGCCCGCCAGGTCTGTTTCCATTTGGCGGGATCAGCAGTCTGGTACTGGGCGGTAATCACGACCTTGATCTTCACCTTGCTGCATTGCGGCGTAGCAACGACTTTGGCGGTGGTGGGATCGTTCTTCTTTTTT
>Ga0055584_100003856_pt1 | contig 14739 bp, 14 predicted proteins | sample OSDHelmetaG_FD_58716 | JGI IMG/M metagenome (GOLD analysis project Ga0055584, IMG submission 58716) | Pelagic marine sediment microbial communities from the LTER site Helgoland, North Sea, for post-phytoplankton bloom and carbon turnover... | ecosystem: Environmental > Aquatic > Marine >... | reverse complement strand
ATACCCTGAACATTGAGCTGGCTGAAATTATCTTGACTGGTGCGACTGACCGATTAAAACAGATGATGCCTGATCGATGGTCGAAAAACGAATTGGTCCACAAGCAGAAGAAACAGGCATATGAACGTCCACTACTGACACGAAAGGAAATCCTCGACTTACGCTATCGCATAGAAGAAGAAAGAAAGGCTTCGGCATATAAACACGAAGTGGAACACAGAACACTTGGCGATGCTCGCTCCATTCATCGTGGCTATGGGTTGGATTATGATGAAAGTCGGCCATATTACCCGGGCGATGAGCTTCGCTTTATGAACTGGCGTGCAACTGCTCGAAGCGGCGAGCCCCAGATGAAAGTTTTCCGTGAAGAACGTAGACCTGCAGTTTTCATTGTCGTCGATCGAAGACAAAGCATGCAGTTTGGTACTAAACGTCGGCTTAAGATCACCCAGGCAGTTCGCGCCGCAGCAATCATTGCCTTTGATGCACGCCTGCACAACACACCGGTAGCGGGAGTATTACTTGAAAGCAGCCAGGTATCCGGGCTAGAAGCAGGGCAACAATCAAATCTGACATGGGTTGAAGAAAGCAGTACTGAGAGCGGTGTATTTCACTTTATTGATATGAGTAATCAGCCCTGCCCTCCTCATCAGGTATTGGAAAATACTCCTCCGCCGGCTCTCTCCGATGTAATTAATTTGCTCACGCCCATGCTTGCCCTGGGCAGCAGCGTGGTACTCATTAGCGACTTTCATGACCTCGACAGCGACTGCCGCTCAAGCCTGCTGGAGTTGTCGATGACTCACCATCTACAGGCAATCCAGATCATTGATCCTGCAGAAAAATCACTGACTGCCTGTGGCAACCTGCTGCTACAGTCCAACGACCAATCGATAACAGCCATCAACAGTTCAGACAAAGAGATGAGAGAAAAATATCAGCTTGCTGCTGGCGATTATCTATTATCAAAACAGACGCTTTTCCGTTCGCTTGGTATTAGCTGTCAAACCCTGATGACAAACGAAGATCACATCGAATCGATGGTTAAGGTTTAGTGCCTGGTGAATGAGTCACTGCTGAATGTGCATGGCATACTGGACATAGAGCAGCCTGTAATCCCTGCCGACAACGGCCTGTTTACTACGCTGATCTGTTTATCCCTGCTCATCCTGCTGATCATCATGATTGCACTGGCTATTCGCTATTACAACAGTTGCCGTTCACGGGCAAAAAGACGTCTTCATTTACTGTACAGGTCTGCCAGCAATAATCATGATGAACCAGAAATACTCAAATCAACTGCCTACCAGCTTTCTGATATTCTTGCCGCGGGTGTGGGCCTTAACGGCATAACCAGTAAAACTACACTACCGCCTGAGTTATCGCAACATCACGAGCGTTGGCAACGTTTTACCTCCGGGCTATCAACTATTCGCTATGCACGTCAGGATAGCTACCCATTCAACCTGGATGAAATATTCAAAGAAAGCTTTTTCTGGTTGAAGCACTGGCCATGATCTTAGGTAACACTGAATTCCTGCACCCTGGTTTTCTGTGGCTGCTACCTGCACTTATCCTGTTCGCACGGCTGTGGTGGAAATCTGCAGCTAATTCTGCGGCTCAAAGGAGCAATGCAGAAACATTGGCGACTTTAATTTCACCAATGTCTGACCTGCCTGTGCGCCATCCCCTGATGACAAAAATTTGGACAGGCTCATCGACTAAAACAAGGCACACAAACAACAACGGCATGCTTGATGCGATAGTAACCTGGCTGGTTCTAAGCTGCCTTGTGCTTGCCCTAGCGGAACCCGTCAGAACAGGCAGTAAAGTACCTGACCCACCGCAGCAACGTGATATTACCTTTATTGTCGACACCTCTGTCAGCATGCTGTTAAGAGATTATGTACTTGATGGCCAGCGTATCGATCGCATGAGTTTCCTGAAGAGTTTTCTTGACCGTTTTGTGCAGCAGCTGGAGCGAGACAGAATCTCGGTTATCGTGTTTGGTGACTCAGCCTACACAATGCTGCCATTGAACGAAGATCAGGCACTGACCCGCCGCATGATATCTCGTATTAAAACGACCATGGCAGGTCGGTTCAATGCACTAGGGGAAGCCATCGCACTCGCAGTCAGAGAATCAGAGAAGAGCCCTGAGCGACGCCGTGTACTGGTTTTGTTCACCGATGCAGATGAATCCACCGATAGCATTTCTCCGATTACTGCTGCAGAACTGGCACATCAGGCAGAACTTCCTCTGTATACAGTTGCTATTGGTGCTGCAAGCTATGATGCGGCAGAAGAAGAACTCGCCGGATTAATCTATCGCCCTGCCAATACAGAGCTGCTTAAAAAACTGGCTAAACTGACCGATGCAAAAAGCTACCAGGCCGGTGATAAACAAGCGCTGGACGAAGCGGTAGCGGATATCGATCAGCGCGAGAAATACAGAAAAGAACTGCCTCCCAGGTTTTATTACATCCCGCTATACCCCATTCCATTGATATTGAGCCTGCTCATTCTTTCCTTGTATCAGTTTGTCCGCTTTGGCTGTAGTCATTTCAGATGGAGGATAACAGGTGACTGAATCCTCATGGTTACAGAGCTTGTGGCAAAGCTCAATATACTGGCGGGAACCTTTATGGTTATTGCTGGCACTGCAGCCCATTATCCTGCTTCTTATACGACGATATTCAGCTAACAAAAATCTGGCCTGTTACGCTGATCCCGAATTGCATGCCTGGACTGGCTGGCAACAGTCAAAGGACTCACGTTCATGGCTACACAGTATCTTCACCCGTGAGGCACTGTACTTTAGTGCCTGGTTATTACTGGCCATATCGATGGCGGGCCCACGCTTGCTGCTTGAACAGCCCGCGCACTCTACTGATCCTGACATGAACATTATGTTAGTCGTGGATGTATCTCGCTCAATGCAGACGCGAGACATAGAACCTAATCGTTTACATCGTGCGCAGATTGAAATCAATGAGCTTCTGAGTCGAGTTACTAATAAGCGTGTCGGCCTTATTCTGTACACGGCCAGAGCACATTTGTTTGTACCATTCACCACCGACATCAATGTCCTGAAATACTATCTGCAGCTGTTAGAAACAATCCCTCTGCCGACACGCGGCAGCTCCCCGGCCAGTGCACTTGAACTCGCTCAGGATGAAATTGAAATAGCAAAGTTTGAAAATAAGTCAGTTATTTTATGGTTTACAGATGGCGACTTCACCAATAATGACATAGCAACCAATAATAATGATGCCAGAAAGAATCTTAAGGGGGCGGTTAAGCGTCTTGCCAGTGCATCGACACCTTTATACATACTCGGTCTCGGTAGCCCCGAAGGCGATGCCATACCAATAACTGATGGTGGCTGGTTGCTAGATAAAGGCCGACCCGTAATCTCTCGTATGAATGAAAAGATGCTTAGCGAGTTAGCCAATATGGGAAATGGACGTTTTATTAACGCCCAGGATGACGACAGTGACTGGGACTATCTTTATCAACAGGGTATATCCGCCGACATCAGGCTAACAAAAATGGCTGGCAGCAATAATGAGGCAATCTGGCAGGAGCTCTTCACCTGGACATTATTCCCCGCCATAATACTGCTGTTTGCCAGTTTGATGCCATATCGCTGGAGCTTGTTAAATGCGCCCCCATCATTGCTGCTAGCATGTCTCCTCTTTGCCTCATTAACACCGACCGATCAGGCATCTGCCAGGGATAATTCTGTAGGAGATCAATTAGAACTTGAGCAGCAGGCATATCATGCTTTTGTAAGCGATGATTTTTCCAGGTCGTCTGAAATTTACCGTCAACTTACTGGTTATAACGCCCGCCTGGGTGAGGGCAGCTGTTACTACAGAATGGAAAAATACCCGCTGGCGATAGCGCAGTTCAGCCAGGCAGTACTACTAGCCGATACTGATCTAGATCGTGGAAGCGCAATCTATAATCTGGCGAACGCCACATTTATGGCCGGTGACTTTATGACGGCCAGTGAACTCTTTAGAGATGTCCTCAACTATCGTCCAGCACATAAATCAACAATAGCAAATCTTGCTATCAGTCGATCACTGCAGCAACTTGTTGCGCAACAGTTAGAGAAAGAAACAGCGTATCGAATGGGTTCAGGACCACGCATGGCTAGAGCAATAGAAGGACTGGAGATCAATGATCAGGGTTCGATATCGTTTGATAACGAAGAAGAAAGAAAAAATGTTGTCATACCACTGCCTGACATTCCTGTTAAAAATCTTCAGGAAATGCTGGCAAGAGGGCTAGACCATGCGCGGGTGGCAAAGGGTAACCAGCCAGGCCTTGCTGGCATATCACCTGCAAGCGGGTATCAGTTGAGTCAAGATATCAATGCTGCTTATATACGCATGCGGGAACTTGACGATCACCAGTTATTTCTGTGGAAACGTTTATTCGAAATGGAGGAAGGTTTTGCAGCATCTGTTGAAGAGGCAAAAACGATTCCAGGTATTCATCCATGGTAATTAAGCTACCAGTACTACTGTTACTATCACTTTTATTCTGTCCATATACTGTTATGGCTATGTCATCTCTGGATGTCGAAATTAGAAATCCTCGCAGTGAATTAGGCAAGCCTGTTTATTTAAAGATTATCGGTCATGACATTCAAGCTGATCTGTCAATGCTCTCGCTAGATGCACTTAAAGATCAATTTGCCATCGACACAATAGACCTGGACAAAGAAAAAGTCAGAATTTTCGATAAACATGATAAGGGAAAAGGCAGCACTGAAATTACCAGGCAAACATTAAGCCTCAAGCTCTACCCGCGCCAGACAGGTGAACTTGTTATACCTTCATTTAGCATTGGAAAAGTCAGTAGTACGATAAAAATAATCGTTATTCAGGACGCCAGCACAGATGGGACAAAAATTACCCTGGCGTGGAAGCTGTCATCCTCTGAGGTATGGCAGCGAGAGCAGATCATCATTTCTTTGACACTGACTACGCCAGAGCAATTCGCAACCATCAAGCTTCTAGAGGAGGATGTAGATGGTTTTGATTTAGTACCATTAGCTACAAAACGTAAATGGAACGAAAATGAGCAAGGCGGGAAATCAACAATAACGACAGGCTGGTCTTTGCTGCCACTCAAAGCAGGCAGTATAGATCTCAAATTACCGACTATTGAATATCATCTAAGTGGGGTCACTAGAAGGGTCTTTTATCTACCTGCGATTAAGACAACCATCAGGCCCCTACCCTCCTACCTGCCGCCAACAATACCGGTTGGCAAGATAAAAGTAAGATCATCCATCAGCCCGTCGGGAATTCTTAGTACCAGCGATCTCGCCTACTGGAATCTGTCCGTGGAAAGTAAATCACTGACACCATTTTGGCTACCACCAGTGCTCAGGCAGATAAAATCGAATGACTCCACGACATTTTATCCTGCTACCAGCAAACGCAGCGTTCATCCGGATAACCAGGGTATTCACGGCAGAGTTGACCACCTGATTCCATTCAAATCCCTGAAGAATGGATTTACAAACCTGCCAACACTGAAAATTCAATATTTCGACCCAGCTACTGGTCGACTTGAATCTACTACTCACGAAACTGAAAGACCATTGTCAATCAGTACGACTGCGCGCATCCTGGTCGCCCTGATTCTGATAATTATTAGCCTATATTTATCCCTGCTTCTTGTCCGCTTCATATACAAACGGTTTGGGTACAGGAAACAGTACCTCAATGCTATTCAGAAAATCAGGCACGCGGAGACCTTTATGGATGTTCGGGCAGGACTAAGAATGGTTGCAAGAGCGGAGTCCTGGCCGGAAAACCTCAGCTTGTCTGAATGGGCAGAGCGTTGGAGAATGAAATATCAGCCTTCGCCGCAATTTGATGAAACTATTATATCTTTATCGCGCGCTTATTATGGAAACAAGAACAAGCTGAAAAGTGTGACCAATGTTGATAACGAGTATGGCCTCAGGGATGTTGTAGAGAATTTGACTCGAATTCTAAGTTCAGATCGAATCATCAATCGACAATAAAAGTGTACTCATAGAGGACTGACTGAATAGATCAACCAGTCCTGCATTGTAATCAGGGAAAAATTACTTCTCTGCACTACAGGTACTAAATCCAAGAATTGCATAGGGTGGACACCAGCCAATTGCTGCACTTCCTAGCAGAATCATGCCAATTGCGCCCCCCCACCAGCTCTGGAAATAGAAACCAGCACCAAGTGCTGCGATACCCGAAATGACGCGAACGAATTTATCTACGTCACCAATGTTTTCTTTCATCATATTTATTATCCTCATCGTGAAATATAGTCAGTAGTTTGCAATATCATCCCTTGGCTTTCAGTGACTATGTTACAGAAGCGAGAAAATAGATTGGTGTTCAGTAAAATAATTATCGTTTTGCTTCAGATCGACGCCTCTTTAAAAATTCATCAGCACCTCTTGCAATGTAGCGCAACTGGGTAATTGCTTTCTCAGTGAGTATTCTCAGTTCAGCTGGTTTGCAATCAAGCGCTTCTGCTCCGGCATTGAATACCAGAATCACCATCGCCTCGGCCTGTATTTTGGCCTCAGCGACAGGATAACCCTGGTGGAGTTGAATATAATCTGCGAGTTCCATTATAAAGTACTGCAGCTCGCGTGACACTGCCTTGCGAAACGCAAGCGAAGTGCCAGAACGTTCCCTTAATAACAAGTGAAAGACGTGCGGGTTGCTATGAATATACTCCATAAAGGTTTCCACCGAGGCTCGAATTACACTGCCCCTGCCGCGCATGCGCTGCCGCGCTTTGCGCATCAGCTGCCGCATAGCAGCACCACCTTCATCGACCAGAGTTAAGCCGAGTTCTTCCATATCTTCAAAATGGCGGTAAAACGAATTCGGTGCGATGCCTGCTTCCCGGGTAACTTCTCGCAGACTCAAGCTGGAATAGCTGCGATCCTGGCTAATTAAACGAAATGCCGCATCAATAATCATGCGGCGTGTTTTTTCTTTCTGTTGTGCCCGGTTTGCTTTCATAATAGATTATTTTATCTGGGCAATCATAGCACGAACCTGTTTAATAGCTCACACGCGTATCTATTTACACACGTTAATATTAATTATCCTGTACAGTTGAATTATTTCAGCGTACACTTGTACTTTTTATATAATGGAACATCTAATTATGCACAAGCCCAAGTTGCTATGGCTGAATATCCTTGTCTTCACTATAACTGGCCTGGTGACGGTAATTGGTGTTCCTGCTTACGCTTTTACTCATGGTTTTGACGGCTGGCAAATTGCCGCAATGATCGCCGGCGTAGTCTTCTGCGAAATATCGATAACCGCCGGTTACCATAGACTATGGACACATCGTGCCTACGAAGCCCACTGGCTGGCTAGATTGATCATGGCCATAGGTGGAACCTTTGCAACACAGAATAGTATTCTTCACTGGTCATCCGATCATCGCAGACATCATCGTTACGTCGATGATATAAAAAATGATCCCTACTCCGCGAAGCTTGGATTCTGGTATTCTCACATTGGCTGGATGTTACGTGAATACGATACCGATCATGACCCATTGTATAAAAATTGCGGTGACTTGCAGAAAGATCCGATAGTCATGTGGCAGCATCGTTACTATCTACCACTGGTACTTGGCCTCAATTTTGGTATTCCCATATTGCTTGGACTTTGGCATGGGGATCTGCTGGGCATGCTTCTGCTTGTTGGTGCAGCACGTCTGGTGATTTCTCATCACCTGACTTTTTTCATCAATTCACTGGCTCACATTTGGGGCAGTCAGCCCTATTCGGATGACAACAGCTCAAGGGATAACGCCTTACTTGCTTATCTAACTATGGGAGAAGGCTATCATAATTACCATCACAGTTTTCAGCGGGACTACCGAAATGGCATTCGCTGGTATCAGTTCGATCCTACAAAATGGCTGATATACAGCCTTTCCTGGATTGGGCTAGCAAAAAACCTTTATCGTACGCCGATTGAGAAAATCGAAACTTCCCGTGCGCAAATGCTGTTGACCTCGACATCCCGTAAACTCGCCCAGTTGCCGCAAGCTGACGTTCTAATTTCTAGCCTGCAGAGCGAATACGAAGCCCTAATGAACAAGATTAACGAGTTTTCTGTGGCAAAAAGACAATGGATAGATGCAAATAAGGCTTCAGTAGCAGAAAGTTATGACCTTGATGCTTTAAAAGAGAAGGTCAAGATACTCAAAACAAATCTCTTAGAACAGAAGAAGGCCTGGTTGACGCTAAACGAAAAATTCAACCAATATATAGTTTCCACATTTGATCATATGACGCCTACTAGCTAACAGCTGCTGATTAATAGCTATCCTAATGTAACCTCGCTGCATCTTACTAGCGGCATCACAAATGTCATGATGCTATCGCATCACGCACTTTTTCGAGACGGTTGCGTACTTCGGCTGCCAGTTGAGGCACATCCGGGTTATCGACAAGAGATAAAACTGCTGCAGGATCCATAAAAGCGACAGTTATTGTGCCGCTTTCCTCTTCTCTGACAACCACATTACAGGGCAGCAAAAGCCCTATGTCAGGTTCTGCCTCCATTGCCTGGTTAGCCAGCACAGGATTACAGGCACCAAGAATAATATAAGGGCGTTTATCAATATCGAGCTTTTTTTTCAATACAGCGCTAACGTTTATTTCTGTCAGGACACCAAAACCCTGCTCCTGCAGTGCATCGGTAACAGCGGCAACAGTTTCATCATAGGATTTACTGGTTGTGGTTGAAAAAGCATACATGATTGTCTCCAGATTGACTGTATTATATGGATTAAGTGATGAGGTATTATTTTTCAAATAGCTGCAGCACGTGAAATCGAAGTTATAATTTCAGGCCAGGTTTGTTGTCATTACTTGACCGTTGAGTCTTTAGATTGCTCAATCTTTTCAAGGTTCTGATTTAGTGTTGAGAATACCGGTGATAATTTTTCTGACCAATAGAAACCTGTCATCAGTAGTAGAACCGCTAACATCGCCGCAGCCATGGCTGTCGAACTGGTCCCGCCTGCCTCGACCAGCTTTTCATCAATTTCATCAGGTGGAAATTTCTCCCGTATTTTTTTGATTTTTCTCTCGCTATGCCGGAAATAGATATAGTTGGCTGTAATCGCCCAGAAAATATTTGTCAGCGGCCAGAATATTGAGCTGATGAAGATGATGATTGACCAGCCCCATAGTTTTCTGTACATAGCCCAGAAGAATGGCACAAAAAATGCGGGCCAGTGCCACGTAAATACAAAATGTGATTGAACGCCTTGCTGAAACTTATCAAATCTCGGCAAATAATCATCCACGTTTTCAGCGACAAAATGGGCCTGTCGTCGCTCGATAGCTGCCTGTGAGACAGACTTTTTCTCTTCTTTCTTTACCTCTTCCGCGTCAACCACATAGGTTGAAAAATCAATAACATCTATATCGTGATTCTCCTGATTAACTTCATCTGCTAGCTGCTGAAGTTCAGCCATCGTTTGGCTATATGACATTGATTGGTCTGATTCATGATCTGTATCGGCCGCTTGCATGGCGAAATCTTCCGGGTCTGGAAAGTCTTCCTTATGCCTGCTTTTATTTCTCTTCTGTGTGGGTTTTTTAACTTCACCAACAGGTTCAAGTTCACATTCCACACCTAACTTAACTACCTGTGCACGTAATTGCCTGGCCTTATCTAGTGAAAAAGTACGTTTTACATACCTTCTCTTGCCAGAAATAAGCTTGGCCGTACTGTCAGGCGGCGTTTTTAACAAACGTGAAAGACCTAATACAACTTCATCATGTTCAGAGCCGGGCAGTATATTGCCGGGAAAAACAAGATGAAATAGTTGTTCCTCTTCGTCGGAAGATTCGCTCATTTAAATGTTCGCCATAAATATTGTGCATAGATAGTTATGCATAAAAACTACCGCAATGTACTGGAAGTGTCATGCTCTTCCAAACCTGAGATCAACTGGTGTTAATCTGAAGATATCATCTTTGCTAAAAATATCCCATCAGTACCGGATGAGCGCAGCTCTAAATCATCATTCATCCCGCAATAACAGATGGAATGACCCCAGCTATCATTCATTTCCCGCACACTAATTCCACTGCCACCCTGTATCAATATCCAGTTCACATCAGCAGGATAAATTTCCCCACTCTGGTCAGAAAACAGGGCATTTACGCGCACGGATAGATTTTGCAGTTTCTTCTCTGTCTCCATTTCTATAGCTTGAGAATTCTTTCAGGCAAGTACTGCTTTGCTGCCGTCCCAACATACGCACCTGAAGAGGTCGTCTTCTGACATTTCGTGCAATCTAGTACTGAGTTTTGCAGCTCAGTCCGAACATTCCAGTTAACAATAGCTTCTGTAATTATCAGCAACAGAAAAATAGAAAGATGTTTTGAATTGCATCTTAGCGTTATCGTACGTTGTCTTGTTTCATATATCGATGCCCTGGGTCAGGTTTTTAATGAAAAGGATGCAAAGATTAAGTAATTACAGTAGATGGGTAATTTTATTGTAAATGCACATTATTCACTTAGGTCGTCTCTTAGTGACTTATCCAAAGACACGCAAATGATCTATCAACATATGGTGTCATTGTGTTGCCTGATAAAACTATTTGATACTGGCGGGACTTCACAAAAAGCTTGCGGGTATATCCAAAATCACCATCGCCACAGGCAAGGGCATGTGAAGAAATGTAAAAAAGGCAGATGACTATCGGGTAATCATACCGTAGAGCGTATCTTTGAGATGCAGGCGTTTCTTTTTCAGATCTTCCAGGTAGAAATCAGAAGTATTTTCCACCCCATTCTCAATACGCCTCACTTCCTGATCCAATTCATGATACTCATCAAACAGTTTGGAAAAGTGAGAATTTTCCATCTTCAGCTCATGAATACGATCCACGTATTCCGGAAACTCGTGACGCAGATCGTGCTTTTCACCTAACATTATTTCCTCTCTTTGCGCTAGTTTACTAGTCAGGCCTTTCACTTTATAACCTTTTATGGAAAACCATTAACTATGATGTAAATTATCGAGACCGGTAAATGTCGCCAGAGTGAGCAAAAGATAGCCGATCAATTCATCATTACAGGTACCTTAACCTGCTCTTATTTTCAAGGCACCTGTTGATCAATATGCAATAGAATGGCTTCGTTTGATGCAGTCTTCACCACCTGAACGGCACTTTGTAGATCACCGCTTTGCGCAACAGGTTGACCGCTGCGTGACACTCTTGCGCCAAGTTTGAGCTGTTCAAATTCTGACAGGCTGGTACCTGGTCGCAACAAAGATGAATCGTCCAGCACAATGCTCACAGGCAGTTCTCTCGCCTGGCGTTTGATTGCTGCCAGCGGCATCGGTGGCCCCGATACTGCCCGGGCAAAGATGAACAGAACATCGCGCTCTCCTATCTGGCCCAGTAATGATGGGTCGATTGTGACCTCAATAGAGATTGAATTAGCAGGAGAGACTGGACTCTCTTTCGAAGGTTCGGGCAGGCTGCTTTCAGCCACTTGCATACCGTTTGCCCTGGCAAGAACTGCCGCTTCATCAATCATTGAGCGCAACTCGGCGAGCATTTCCTTGTCATCTTTTAATCCCTGTGCGGCACGCTGCCAGTAATCAATCGCAGCTAGATATTGTTTTTCATCTGCTGCAGACTGGCCTGCCATCCATAGAGCAGTTGTATGAGCCGGCTCTTTTCCCAATGCCTCCATTACCAGACTCTTGGGTCGGCCAGCCAGTTTTCCGCCCTGTGTCATAGCTAATGAATCAGCCAATACTACCAGGGCCGTGGCCTGGCGATCTGATACCACGACAAGCTTTTCATAGGCTTTTACAGACTCGGGGAATTGATCCGTCGCCGCATACAGGCGTCCCAGTAGATACCAGGAGTTCGGGTCATCCGGGTCTTCGGCGATCTTTTTTTGCAAACCGGCAATCATCTCCTCCATTGATGGCAATTTCTTAGCTGCAGAAGGATTTGATGCGTCTGTGGACATCGCTGAATGATTTCCCGGACCGGCTACGTCGAGATACTGTGGCGACCCGTAAAGGTCATATAGCCCGTAGCTCAATAGTGGCACCACGACAACCAGTGCGGCTAATACCATTTTACCGGCAGGCGCAGGTGTATCACTGGCTTTCTGATCAACACCTGTCACATCGATCAACAGGCCTTTTTCCAGCTCTTCCAGTGTTTCCTGGTACGTTTCCTGAGTTAATGTCCCCGCCTCAAGCTCGTTTTTAAGTTCCTGCATGCGTTCCTGAGCAATACTGATATTCTGCTCACGATTGCCTCCAGGCAGATTAACTATCTTTCCGCGTAAGGCCGGCAGCAATAGAAGCAGCCCGGCAACCACCATCAGTATTGTAATAATCCAGAATGACATTATTCTTCTCGCTCCAGTAACTGTTCAGCCTGTGCCTTGTCCGCCTCAGTAAATGACACCTCATCTGCAGGGCGTCGAATAAAGCGGAGTAAAACAAACACGGCAATAATAAGAATGATGAACGGGCCTATCCAGAGCAGCAGGGTGTTGGTTTGTAATCGAGGTCGATAGAGAACAAAGTCACCATAACGCTGAGACATAAAGTCGAGGACGAACTCTTCGTCTTCACCTTTAGAGATCATTTCGTAGGTTTTACGCCGCAGGTCCTTGGCAAGTTCAGCATTTGAATCACCAATATCCTGGTTCTGGCATACTGTGCATCGTAATTCCTTTATCAGTTTCTTATACAATGCTTCCTTTTCCGGGTCATCGAACTGGTAGGCATCAATACTGGCCTGAGATGATACCGCAGCGAAAAGCAGCAGCATTATTGCTACAGGCAAAAGACCTTTTCTTATCCACACTCTAACTTGCCTCCGTGTCTAATTCCCGTACCAGCGGAATAATTTTTTCATCAATGATCGAATCTGTAAGGGGCCCTACTTGCTTGTAACGCACTATTCCCTTCTTATCTATGACAAAGGTTTCCGGAACGCCATACACACCCCAGTCAATGCCGACATCACCGCTAATATCCATCAGGCTGGTTTTATAGGGATTTCCCAAAGCTCCCAGCCAGGCTTTTCCATCTTCTGGTTTATCCTTGTAGTTCAAACCGAAAACAGGTGTTTCATTCATGGCAACAAAACGTTTTACAACCTCATGCTCAGCACGGCATGACACACACCAGGAGGCCCAGACATTCAGCAGCCAGACCTGTCCCTTTAAATCTCCCGTTTTTACACGCTGCTGCGGATTGTGTAGATCTGGTAAATCAAAAGCAGGAGCCGGCTTACCTATAAATGGGGATGGGATATGCTTTGGGTCAAGTTTTAATCCGATAGCGAGAAAGACCACCAGCACAATGAACCCTGCCAGTGGGAGTAAATACCGTTTCATGCTGTTGCCTCTGCAGTCACTGCCGCCTGCTTCTGTTTATTACGTGCCAGTTTGCGGTAACGCGGATCTGTCGCTGCCAGTAATCCACCCAGCGCCATGATCAACGCACCCAACCATATCCAGCGTATAAAGGGTTTATGATAGATGCGCACACTCCATGCGCCGTCATCGCCCAGCGGCTCACCCAGTGCCACGAACAGATCACGGAACAACCCTGCATCGATCGCGGCCTCAGTCATGGGCATTTTCTGAACCAGGTACACACGTTTTTCCGGTTCCATTGTTGCAATCAGCTTGCCGTCTTTGGTTACAGTCAGTGTGCCATTCGAAGCACGGTAGTTCTTTCCGGCAATATTTTTAACACCTTCGAATTTGAAATTGAAACCCGCCAGCTCATAGCTTTCACCTGGATTAACCTGCAGATCTTTTTCAGTGCTATAGGTAGATGTCAGGGTGATGCCAACAATAAATACGGCAACACCAATATGGCCCAGGGTCATACCCCAGAATGAACGTGAAACGGTTAGGACACTACGCCCTCTTGACTGTTCAAACAACGATTTCAGCGTGATGCCGAGCACCCATATCGCGAGCACCATGCCAATGGCTGCTCCTACGTCATAAAAGTCCATCACCAGTAAGGGAAACAGTAAACCGGCAATCAGACTGATCACCGCAACCAGCCACACTTTGGGCAGAATACGATTGAATGAATCGTGCTTCCAGCGCAGCAACGGCCCGATACCCATCAATACTGCCAGTGGTGCCATCAGAGGAATAAACACGCTGTTGAAGTATGGCGGGCCTACAGAAATTTTACCCATCCCCAGAGCATCAACAAGTAACGGATACAGTGTACCCAGCAAAATACTTGAGCATGTCACAATGAGGAACACATTGTTTAGCAGCAGCCCTGTTTCACGCGATATCAGGTCGAACTGAACATAACTCCTGATTTGCGATGCACGCCAGGAGTAAATTATTAACGATCCGCCAACAACGACGCCAAGGAAAATAAGAATAAAGACACCACGTGTGGGGTCAGAAGCAAAGGCATGCACCGAGGTCAGAACACCAGATCGGACAAGGAAAGTACCCAGCAGGCTTAGTGAAAAGGCGAATATTGCCAGCAACACGGTCCAGGCCTTGAAGGCACCTCTTTTCTCTGTCACTGCCAGCGAATGCATAAGGGCAGTTCCAACCAGCCATGGCATAAAAGAAGCATTCTCAACCGGGTCCCAGAACCACCAGCCACCCCAGCCCAGTTCATAATAAGCCCACCATGAACC
>Ga0055584_100003855_pt1 | contig 14739 bp, 17 predicted proteins | sample OSDHelmetaG_FD_58716 | JGI IMG/M metagenome (GOLD analysis project Ga0055584, IMG submission 58716) | Pelagic marine sediment microbial communities from the LTER site Helgoland, North Sea, for post-phytoplankton bloom and carbon turnover... | ecosystem: Environmental > Aquatic > Marine >... | reverse complement strand
CAAATCAGGTCACGGCGTTTATCGGCCCCTCTGGGTGCGGCAAATCGACCTTCCTCCGCTGTATCAATCGGATGAACGACACGATCGATATTTGCCGCATGGATGGCTCGATCACGTTGGACGGCACCGACATTTACGACCCTAAGATTGATGTCGTGCAGCTTCGCGCGCGCGTCGGGATGGTCTTTCAAAAGCCCAATCCGTTTCCCAAGTCGATATACGACAATGTGGCGTATGGCCCGCGAATTCATGGCCTTGTGGCCGGTCGAGCCGAAACCGACCAGGTCGTAGAGGCTAGTTTGAAGCGGGCCGGCTTGTGGGAAGAGGTCAAAGACCGCCTCCAGGACCCGGGGACCAGTCTTTCTGGCGGACAACAGCAACGGCTGTGCATTGCGCGGGCGATCGCTGTTCAGCCAGAGGTGATTTTGATGGACGAGCCATGCTCAGCCCTTGATCCCATTGCGACAGCGCGCATTGAAGAACTCATCGATGAACTCCGGGCCAACTACACGATTATCATCGTCACCCATTCGATGCAGCAGGCAGCCCGGGTATCCCAGCGCACCGCTTTCTTCCATCTTGGCGACCTCGTTGAGTTCGGTGACACCGAGCAAGTGTTCACTAACCCCATCGAGCAAAAGACACAGGACTACATCACTGGTCGATTCGGCTAACGGGAGACCTCGGCATGAACGACGCCCACATCGTTACGTCCTTTGGTGAAGAACTTGAACGAATCGATCAGCTGATCGTTGAAATGGGTGGCTTGGCCGAAACCCAATTGGCGGCGGCGATCCGCGCCTTGGTGCGTCGCGACGCCGAACTCGCGAACGAAGTTCGTGACAACGACGCGCGCATCGACGACCTCGAGCGAGAGGTCAACGAGCGGATCGTCCGAATTCTCGCCCTGCGGCAGCCGATGGCGGGGGACCTACGAATCGCGATCGCTGCGCTGAAGATATCGAACGAGCTGGAACGGATCGGCGACTACGCCAAGAACGTCGCAAAACGATCCATGGTGCTTGTCCAATCGCCCGCGATGTCGTCGACGCTCACGATCTCGCGGATGGGGACGTTGGTTCAGAGCATGATCCAAAATGTTCTGGATGCTTATGTGGCGCGGGACGCCGCAGGTGCCGAGGAAGTCCGGCATGCGGACCAAGAGGTCGACCAATTACACACCAGTATGTTCCGCGAGTTGCTGACCTACATGATGGAAGATCCCCGGAATATCACGCCTTGTACGCACCTCCTGTTCATCGCGAAGAACATTGAACGGATCGGCGATCACACAACCAATATCGCCGAGCAAGTACACTTTCTGGTCGTGGGTCAAGACCCCGAAGAAGCGCGCCCCAAGCGTGACCGTTCGAGCTCCACTGTCGTTAAGCCGACGATTGCCTCACAGGAGGAAAGTGGCCACGAATGAAACCGCAGATATTGGTTGTTGAAGACGAACCGCCCCTGGTCGAGGTCTTGCGTTACAATCTTGAAAAGGAAGGCTATCTGGTCAACGTTGCCGAGGACGGGGCGGCCGCACTCGACAAAGTGCAGCAGACGACGCCCGACCTCATTATTCTCGATTGGATGCTTCCCGAGCTTTCCGGCATTGAAGTCTGTCGGCAACTTCGTGAAGACCCCGACTCGAAGGACGTCCCAGTCATCATGCTGACGGCACGCGGCGAGGAATCCGATCGTGTGAAGGGTCTAGCCAGTGGTGCCGATGACTATGTCGTCAAACCTTTTTCCCCGGCTGAGCTGTTAGCTCGGGTGCGTGCGGTTCTCCGCCGGTCGACCTCCAGTGCACCGGACGAAACGCTGACCTACGGCGATCTCACGATGGACTTGGCAGCCCACAAAGTGTTGCGTGGCGCGCGTGCGGTGCATCTGGGGCCCACGGAGTTCAGATTGCTGCGAGTCCTACTAAAACGCCCCGGCCGCGTTTTCTCGCGTGAACAACTGCTCGACCTCGCGTGGGGCCGAGACATTTATCTCGAAGCACGCACGATCGACGTCCACATTCGCCGCCTCAGAAAACAACTCAATGCACCGGGTGAGGCTGACCTCATTCGCACCGTTCGTGGTGCGGGCTACGCCCTCGACGATGATGGCTAGCCGCTAGGAACCACTCGCTGCCTTTGCCATAGTGGCGCCTCAGGTTTTCGGGAGGATGATATGCGCAGAGGCTATGTCGACACACCAGACGGACAAATTCACTACCGGATGGCGGGGGATGCGGGGCCGACGGTTTTTTGCCTTCACGAATCACCGGTCTCGTCCTGGGAGTTCGAGAAAGCTTTGCCCCTGCTTGGCGCGCGGTGCCGCGTCATCGCGTTGGACACCCCAGGCTACGGTCAGTCCGACCCACCGCCAGGTCCCCTCGATATGGCGGGCTATGCCCAACGGATGCTGCCTGCAATCGAGCATTTTGCGGCCGGCCAACAATTCGCCTTCGCGACGGTTCACACCGGAACCTCTATTGCGCTGGAACTGATCACCGAACATCTCGCTGACCGTACAACTCATGCGGTTTTTTCCGGCGTACCGATGTTCACGCCCGAGCAAAGCAAAGCGTTCGGGACCCGGATTACCGAACCGTCCATGGATGCCGATGGAGATTTCCTGAAGGCGATGTGGACCACGCGGCGCAAAAACTGGGGCGCCGATACTGACATCGAAACCATTCACGCAGCGATCGCCCAGCACCTCATGATCTATCCGCGCTATCATTGGGCGTTCAAGGCGGTGTTTTCATACGATGCGAAGGCTGCGTTGCAGAAACTCACCTGTCCGCTCTATGTGATCAACGCCGAGGGCGACAGCCTGGCACAGATCGATAAAGAAGCAGCGGCCGTGGTTCCCGGCGCTCAATTCAAGTTGGTACCCGATGTCGGAGGCCAGTTGCCTTACCGCGCCCCGGAAATCTACGCCCAAGAAGTCCTCAATTTCATTGGCGCCTAGGCTCTCAGCTGACAGCTAGTAGTTGAGAAAATGATCTAAAATTCCCGTGAATGGTGATAGGACTCCGCCGATCCCTTGCGATACAGTGTGAATTGGGATCGAATTCGAACAACACCGTTCCGAAATGGCACAAAAAATACTCATCGTCGAGGATGACCCGGCGCAATTGCGTTACCTCGAAACGATCGTGGCGAATCTTGGGTACGACACACTCACGGCGCCGGATGGCGAAGCTGCCGTTGATCTGCTGATTCGTCAGGATCGGAGTGGGGTGGACCTCGTGCTGCTGGATCTCGTTCTGCCCAAGCTTGACGGTTTCGGCGTGCTTCAACGTGTCGACCCGATCCACCCCGATCTTCAGATCATCGTTCTGACGATGAGCGGCGGTGTCGGAACCGTCGTCCAGGCGATGCGCCATGGCGCGACGGACTTTCTGGTCAAACCTGTCAGCCCGGAACGCATTCAGATTTCGATCGAGAACGCTCTGAAAATCTCGACGTTGACCGGTGAGCTTTCGCGGATCACTCGCAAGGTCAACGGCGAGATGACCTTCGACGACTTGATCGCGGTTGCGCCGGCGATGCGCAATGTCGTCGATCTCGCGACACGGGCAGCGGCATCCAACATTGCGGTTCTTCTCGAAGGAGAGAGCGGCGTCGGCAAAGAAATGATTGCGCGGGCGGTCCAGGGCAGTAGTGATCGCGCAGGACGTCCCTTCGTTACGGTCAATTGTAGCGCCATTCCCGAGAACCTCGTTGAGAGCATCCTATTTGGGCATGAGCGGGGTGCGTTCACTGGCGCCCAACAAAAACACATCGGCAAGTTTCAAGAAGCGAATGGCGGCACACTATTTCTTGACGAAATCGGCGAACTCACACCCGATATTCAGGTGAAGTTGCTCCGTGCGTTGCAAGACGGCGAGATCGATCCGGTCGGTAGCAAGCGCCCGGTCAATGTTGATATCCGCCTAATTTCAGCGACCAATCGCGATTTGCTTCAACTTGTCGAAGAAGAGCGGTTTCGCGAAGACTTGTATTACCGGCTCAACATCTTTCCCATTCACGTCCCACCGTTGCGGGAACGGCGCGCCGATATTCCCGAACTCGTACGCGCCTTCGTGCAGCGTTTTGCAGCGTCCGAAGGAAAAGCCATTGCCGGCGTTGATGACAGCGTGATGGACCTGTTGGTGTCCTACCCGTGGCCTGGCAATGTGCGACAGCTTGAGAACGCAGTGTTTCGTGCCGTCGTTTTGGCCGACGGCGAGCATCTCAAGTTGGACGACTTTGGACAGATTGCCGGTCGGTTGGCGCAAGCCGCGCAAACAACCGCCGCAGCACCCTTCTCGCCGACTGGTTTTACTGCTCAGAGTCCGGGGCTAGGTGGCGGGAATGGCGGGCTTTCGATATCAGCGGTCGACCCGCAAGGTGCCATGCGCGCGTTGCGTGATATTGAGGATGACGCAATTCGGATTGCGCTGGATCGTTACAACGGCCAGATGTCGGAAGTCGCCCGGCGACTCGGCATCGGACGTTCGACGCTGTACCGAAAGATCCGTGATCTCGGGATCAACGTCGACCGGGTATAGCCGGCTAGGCCTTTGCGTCCTCAAAGGCCACTTCGATCGCGTCATAATAGGCTTGCGCTTCTGCCTGCACGGCGGCGGTAGCATCCTGACCACTCGACACGATTCCATGAAGGTGGTCGTTCAAAGCGCGGGCGGCGCCGCCCAAATCTGTGAACCCAAAGGTCTCCGCGGCTCCGGCTAGACTATGGACTTGGTGGTAGGCGGCATTCAGGCTCTCCGAGTCCCAATCGCGGTGGGAGGGTTCGTGCCACGCATCGTCAAGTTTCTGCGCGCGGTCCGGGAGGGAAGCAGCGAATTCGGTGCGCAGCTGTGCGAGCGCCTCTTCCAGGTTGCCCGTTGGCTTAGCCAGCGTGCTCTTCCCAAATCTCTCGGACAGTCGTGCCGAGCGTCCGGGGGTCAAACGGTTTCGGTATGACGCTGGCCGCGCCCAGTGCCAGATATCGCGAGACTTCGGCGGATTGTACCTTGGCGGTCATAAAGACAATCGGCACCTCGGCGGTCACATCGATTTTGCGGAGCGCTTCCATCGTTGCCAACCCGTCCATGCCCGGCATCATGACGTCCAGAAGGACGATATCGGGCTTGAAGTCGTCAACGATCGACAGGGCTTCAGCCCCGGATTCGCAAATCTTGACGTCGTAGTCGCCAGAGTATTCGAGAGCAAAACGAGCGACTTCGCGAATGTCCGGTTCGTCCTCGACATAAAGAACGCGACTCAGCTTTTTTTCGGCCATACTTGTGTCCGGCAGGGTCTCAAAGTTGGGGCGCCACCTTAACCGGCGGTCGGACCAATACAAGTGGTGCCGACCCCCGCAGTACGCTTGGCACACTTATTGATTAGTTTTGGGGTATGGGAGGAACAGGGCTGCATTTTGTGTGGCGCTGGTACAGGTGTCTTCATCTCGAACGCATGCTGTCTCGAATAGGGACAGAAGCGGGATGGGGCGTGGGCGTGGAGGCAAAGAATATTCGTGCTGACCTCGGCTGAATTTGTCCAGGTTCTCAAGCGTCACGAACGCTTTGCGCGTGGCGTGAAGGGCGGCGCGCGTGCTGACCTTAAGCACGTCAATCTCGTTGGTCTCCGCCTGATGAACCTCAATCTCCAGGGCGCCATTCTGGCCGGTAGCGATTTCAGCGGTTGTACCCTGGTGGGGACGAATTTCAGTTTTGCCGACCTTTTCGGCGCCCGTTTCGTCAAGGCCGATGCCTCGGGTGCCAACTTTTCCCGATCCGATCTTCGCGGCGCCAATTTCGAGGGTGCCGCTCTGCGCGATGCCAACTTCGCCGAAGCCGATATGCGCCCCGGCGTGATTGTCGCGAGTGATCGCCAATTACGTTCGCTCGAAGGGTCGTCGATGAACTCGGCGGTCCAACAAAGCCGCGAGGCGAACGTTGATATGCATGGCGCGGATATGGCGCACGCAAACCTTGAACTCGCCCAGCTTCGGCATGCCAACCTGACGGGCGCCAATCTTGAAGGGGTCAACTTGGCCCGCGCCAAGGTCCAGGGCGCAAATTTTCGCGGTGCGGTTTTGGCGGGTGTTGATCTCACGGCGGTTGACCTGCAAGAAGCCCATGTTAGCCCTGGGACCAGCGAATTACCGACCGACGTTCAGCGTGTGCTGCGCGAACACTCCCTCTGGGTCGATTCCTTCGGTGTTGATGGCAAACGTGCCGAGCTAAAGGGAATGAGTTTTGCCGGCGCGGACTTGAGTGGCATCTATCTCAGTGGTGCCGACTTGCGTGATTGTGATTTTTCCGGCGCCAGACTATCGCACGCTCTCTTTGTTCTTGCGGATATGCGCGGTGCCAATTTCGCCAATGCCGACTTGAGAAATGCCGAACTAATGGGCGGCAATATGGCCGACGCCGATTTGCGCGGCGCGAGGCTCAATTCGGTTTCCGCCGATGCGATCGAGATCAAGACTGCCGAAGGCAAGCGGACTGGTCACACCCAGGCTGCAAATTTCACGCGCTGCAATATGAAACGTTCGACGCTCTCGGACGGCAGTTTCGCGGGCGGCAAGTTCTTGACGGCTGAAATGCAGAATATGACGGCCGAACGCGCGAACTTCAGCGGCGCCGATTTGACCCGTGCCAACATGCGCGACGCAAAACTGCGCGGCGCCGATTTTTCCGAAGCAAATCTGGACCGGGCGCGCTTGGCCGGGGCGGCGATGCCTTTCGCGAAACTGCGCTTTGCCCAGATGGACGAGATCGATATCGAAGATGTCGACCTTACCGGCGCCGACATTACCGGCACGCCATTAGAAGAGCTGCGTAAGGACATCGCGACCAACCGCGCGGCAAAGTCCAGCTAGATCATTCCCCTGCATATTCAGGTGTCGAGGAACCCGCGCGCCATATCGGCTGCTCCAACAGGGTCGACTTCCAAGAACCAGTGGCCCCAGTCCAAACGCTCGATGTATTGGCCGTGCCGGATAACCGATTTAGCCCGTCGTGTCGGGCCTTCGATATCGTCTTTGGCACATAGTACGAGAACCTCATGATCGAGGCTGCCCAGCCGCGCCGCCATGTCGTGTTCAAACACGGCTTGATGTGCCCACCAGTGGCGCTCAAAATCCTGCACTGAATCGGCTGCATAGCGTCCGATCATTTCATCGGTGACACCGGGCCACCGCCAAGCAGCCCAACCGGTCCAGCGCGACGCGAGGTGGCTGCCATCGGTCTGAACCGGCTTTGGGCGCCCAAAAGCGATCTTCTGTTTTTCCCTTTCCTCTGCGGTATAGACCGCAGCGCCAAAGAGGATTAGGCGGTTCACCCGTTCGCCGCACAGGTGGGCAATCTCCACCGCAAGACGCGACCCAGTATGCGCGCCGAAAAGGTCGACCTGGTCTAACTCAAGGCTGTCGAGAACCGTTGCCAACGCTGCCGCGTAGGCCTGTAGGTTCGTTGGCGTGGGTGGCGGGTCAGAGCCGCCGTATCCTGGCGTGTCCAGGGCGTAAGCGACGCGATCCGTCCCCATCTCCTCGAGAAACGGCCGATACATCCGACCACTGCCTGGGCTGAGATGCAGACAGAGTAGGGGCCGTCCGGTCGGCGTTGCGGTGGGCGTTGCGACATGCAGATGGATCTGACCCCACGGGCCCGGCACGTATTGGCGATGCATGGCGGCTTTCAGGCCTGCGTGACGTATTGGCGTAACGCGTCGGCTTCTGACTCAATCTCAGCCAAACGGTGTTTCACAACATCACCAATACTGACGATGCCCGCGAGCTTCCCGTTCTGAAGGACCGGCAGGTGCCTGATACGTCGTTCTGTCATGAGGCCCATCAGCGAGGCGATGGTGTCATTGGGTGAACAAGAAACGACATCGCGACTCATCAATTCGCTTACCGCAACATGGCCCAACGTCGTGCTGTTGTCGGCCAGTCCTCGGACGATGTCGCGCTCCGAAAGGATGCCCTCCACCGTGACGCCGTCCGTTGAAATAACCAACACACCGATCTTCTTTTCTGCGAGGAGTGCCACGGCTTGATCGACAGTGGCTGAGGGGGTGGTCGTCACGACCGCAGCCCCTTTGTCCGAAAGCAACGCTGAAACATACATCGTGTTTCTCCCTTGCTACCTAGGGCAATCCTACACTGCAATCTGTGGCATCAGCGGATTGGGAAAAACGCCAGTATCCCTGCGCGGTTGGGCATGTGCTCGAAGTTACCGTGTCATGATCGCAAGCTGTTTCGGGGGCCTCTTTCGTCCCGGCCGCGCTGGCAGCGCCGTCCTCCAAGCTGCGGCGATATCGCGCCGTAGGCGTTTGGCGTCCCGCAATGTCTGGGGGGCCCGAACCGTTCCGGTCGTTTGGCGCAAGACAACCTGGCCGGCCTGGAGCGCACGGGAATCGACATCGCTCCCAACAACGACACTGCCGAAAGCCTCGGGGTGAGTGATGAGGAGGGCGGGCAACACATCCCACATGTAGAAGCGCCCGATTCCCCGGCCAATCCCATAGAGGATCAGCCAACTCAATAGGTGGCGCGCGAACATTCGATCGAGACCTCGCAAAAGAAGGAAATCCCGCCAACGAAATGACAGCTGCTTGCACACTTCGGTCACAAACAGCGAAACCGTTGCGCCGCTATCTAGGACCGTGCGTGACGCAGCCGCGTCGGCGGAAAGATTGAGTTCGCCGGCCGCACGAAAACCCACGTGCTGCGCGCCGAAGTACCCCCCCATGCAGTGGATGGCGCGCACGTTCTTGAAGAAATCCGGATCGTAGGCCGCGGCAGCAGCGATATTGGTGAGCGGCCCAGTCGCCAGAATGACGATCTGGCCAGGGCGTTCCGCGACGGTACGGGCGAGGAACCTGGCAGCGGCTGTGCCTTGATCGCCGGCGCGGGCGGCGCCGGCAACAAGGGGGATATCGGTCGCGTTCGCCCGAGAGAGCAGCTTGGCGGTCTGTCGGTGTACGCGCGTGACGCCGGTGTTGCCGTAGACACAGGTAACTCCGGCAAGTGTGATGTCGTCGCGGCCAAGCAGGTAGGCCAGCGTTAAGGCGTCGTCGACGTCACAGCCCGGAATGCCACAGGCATTGTCGCAATCCAGGATTACGGTGGTCGCCATACCTATTGCGCCCAATCCGGGGCTGGGACTTCGTCGCCGTTGCCCACGAAGAAGCGGATCCCTGCACGACTGACTGTGAGCCACTGGGCATCCGTAGTCCCAGTGTTGCGCAACTGATGCAGGGTCTTTGCCGGCACCAACAAAGCATCTCCTGGACTTAGAGAAGAAACCGTCCCGCCTGCCTCGACGCTCACTTCGCCATCCAGCATGATCATGACCTCGTCGCGATCGTGACTATGGGCCGGACCTTCCACGCCCGCTGGGGCGATCTGGCGGACAACGGCAAGGTCCGTGCTGCCCAGTTTTGGGGTCAGGGCGGCGAGGGAAAGTGTAGGGACTGCGCTGGCTTCAGGTGGCGCATCGGGAATGGAAGTGGACCGTGAAATCGTGATTACAGACATCGTGATACCTCCCTCGATCAATAACTAATATAGTAAATGTACTTTACTATATTGGTCAATGAGATTTACTAAATTGCATGGCGCAAGACCGGGACAGTGATGAAAACGGCGAGCTTGAGGCCTTAGGGGCGACTCAACTCGACCATATCGGTGTACCGCTGTGGCGTGCCTCGCGCGCTTATGTGGCGCTCATGATGGCGGGCTATCGGCGGCTTGGTTATGACGATCTCAGCGAAAGCCATACCGGCCTACTGCCGCATCTTGATCTCGACGGCACTAGGATCACGGTATTGGCGGCACGCGCCGGCGTTACCAAGCAAGCGATCGGCCAAATGGTCACTGATCTGGAAGCACGTGGCTACGTCAGGCGTGCGCCCGATCCGGGCGATGCTCGAGCCAAGATCGTGCGCTATACGGCGAAAGGACGGCGCTTCGTCCGGGACGGCCAAACGATCAAGAGCGAATTACACGAACGGTGCCGCACCATTGTGGGCGATGCCGAGTTCACCGCGTTCACCGATCATCTCGAGTCTATTGCAGCCTCGCTCGAAGAGGAGGGGAACGACGGCTAGGCGGGCAGGCTGTCGATGTTTTCCGACAGAACGTCGAATGTCAGGGCGATAACCTCAGGGTCGTCGTCCCAGGCAGTGGCGCCGTGCATGTCGGTCCATTGGTCTCGGAACAAGTCTTTCATTTCACCGACGCCGCGTACGATCATCCCTTCGGCGCGCGCATCGTCGTCACTGATCTCCCGCACCCGTTCTCGTCGAACCGTCTTCACCACGAGGGTCATGCGAGAAGCCCACCGCGGCATATGAATTCCCGGGCGCCAACGACCAGGACTTGTGTCGCCTTCGGCGCGATAGGTCACGGTGTTGCCATCAAGCCGGTGTGCTTCGCGCACCCAGAGCCGATCGCTGGATGTGCACTTGGTCCACATCGTCGGTTTTCCACTGCGGCCGAAGGCACGACGGCGGGTTTGCGTCTTTTCCCCGGTCAGGAGTGCCCGCACCATCGTTGGTGTGAACATAATGGGGCGGTCGACCACGCGTTAGCTGATGTGCGAGGCGTGGTTCTCTAGGTACCAGGTCGCGATTTCCTCGCGGGTTGCGATCCACACATCGGACTTTTTCTGGGCATAGGCAATGAACTCGCGCAGCGCACGAATGCGATAGGCCAGCCCGCTAACGTGCGGGTGAAGACCGACATTCATCATGCGGCCCGTCTTGGCACCTTCGTCCCACAACACATCGAGTTGCTCTTTATAAAGAGAAAGAACCTCGTCGGTCGTGAAGCCGCGCCGGTGAAAATGTGTGAAGTCGTTAACCTCGTTCGTGTAAGGCGTTGAGACGATCGGCCCGGAATCAGTCTGAATTAGATAGGGCTGATCGTCGTTCATCAGATCGCAATAAAAAATCAAACCTTGCTGGGCGATCAGGTCGGGCGTGCGCAATGTGCCGCGCAAACTGGACGACAGCCATCCCTTGGCCTTTTTGCCGACGACTTTTTCGTAAACATCCAGCGTTTTCTGAATGACCTCGCGTTCCTTGGCCTCGTCGTGAGCATGCTTCCACAACAACTCGCCTTGTTCGTAGTTGTGCGCCACGATCTCCCAACCACGGTCGACGGCGTACTGAACCATCTGCGGACGTTCCAGCGCGGTCTTCGCGTTGATCGTACAACTCGCTTTGGCGCCCAGTTCTTCGAACACGTCGTACATTCGCCACACGCCGATCCGCTGGCCGTACTCACGCCATGAGTAGTTCGGCCAGTCTACGACGTTACCCGGCATCGGGTCGGGCAAGATCGGTGGACCGCCGGCGTAATACGGTTCGTCGCTGTCCTTGACCATGTCCCAGTGTTCGAGATTGATCGTGAGGATTAGGGCGACACGTGCGCCGTTGGGCCAGCGCAAAGGCTTGCGTTCCGGCAGAGGCACATAATCATATTTCATAGCGGGTCCTTGGTTAGGAATTGGCCTTCACAAAGTCGGGGTCACAATTGTTGCGCAGCATCTCGCGGGCCTGAACCATCGCGGCTGGCGGCGCTTCAACGTAGTGGAAGAACCGCCAGCCCTCGGGCTTGCGGCGCACCAGTGCACTCACACGGACATCACCGCCCATTAGGCTGCCGTCGTTGATCTTGGCGTTCCAGTGCATGTGGTAGAAGAGGATTGCCGTTTCGGCGTTCAGGGGTCGCACCTGATGGTCCCATGTGCGTACTGCAACATTCGCCAAGACCTTCCGGTTGCTGTCGAAATAGGCCTGCATTGCGTCCCAGCCAAACAGCGGCTCTGATTCCTCAGGAATGTAGATGGGCGCATCTTCGTCGCTGTCCCAGAGAGCGCGCAACGCGTCGTAATCGCCACCCTTCCAGGCCGTCTGATAGTCGCGCAAGAATTCGCCAAGCTCGTCGTGCAGTGTCATCAATCCTCCCGGTCAATGCTACCTAGCCGGACTGGTCAGGGGAGGTCAATTGAGGGGCCAATGGTTTGATCTCCCTTTGACCCCTCCATAGAGTCGCGGGCCATACGACGGGGGAGGACCTAGAAATGGCAGACGATCCAACACCGATTCCAGCGATCGGCCCGTGGGTGGCGTCCACAATTGCCGCGCCCGATGTCGACGCGGTTGAGAAAACCTATGTTGATTGGCTGGGGTTTCGTGTGGTCCATCGCGGCACTCTGGATGATTCAGTCGCAGCGTCCTGGGGTGCCCCGAAGAATGGCGGCACCGCCTACTCGGTCCTGGAGCCTGAAAGCGGTAAGCAGAACTTCCTCCGCATCGTTGCCAATCCCGCCGTCGATGGGTATCGGCCGTTGACCACTTACGGGTGGGCTGCCTCGGAAATGGTTTGCCAAGATGTCGATGCGCTGCAGGAACGTCTCAAGGACTCGCCCTTCGAGATCGTTGGGCCGGCGGCCGACTTGGAGATGATCCCTCAGATCCGAGCGATGCAGGTCCGCGGTTTGGCCGACGAGGTGTTCTATCTCACGATGTTCAAGGTCGATATTCCGGAATACGACCTGCCGGTGGCACATTCCCCGATCGATCGCATGTTCATCGCTGTCCTAGCGACCGATGGTCCCGAAAAGGTCCAGGGATGGTTCGACAAGCATTGGGGTATTGCGCCAGGAGACATTGCCGACACCAAGCTTGCAATTATTGACGACGCCTTCGGCGTACCCCAACGGACGTTGGACCTGCGTTTGACGGTGACGACCATGCGATCGCGAAGCTTGGTAGAGATTGACGGGTATCCGGCGCAGGCCACCGAACGGCCACGGGCGGAAGGTCATTTGCCGCCGGGCAACGCGATGATGTCGGTTTTGGTCGACACCCTCGATGGTCTCAATATGAGCACGATCACCGCGCCGGTCTTGCGCCCCGAAGCACCCTATTTCGGTCGGCGTGCGGTGACGACGTTAGGGGCGATGGGTGAATTGATCGAACTGGTCGAGCGCGACCCTTCCTAGGGGCAGTTCGACGAAAAGTCCCGACAAACTGCGGGTTTTGCGCGTTTTGAACAGGACGACGATGTCTCTTGACGGTTTTAAGTTCGGGCTATACACCAAGGCCAAGAAGGCGGAAAACAAGCGAAAAATGCTGTATAACATCCGCACGGGAGCAAGACGGGGCGCACAAAAATCAGCGCTTGCATAGGGAGGACGAGGGTTTGTTATTGACCCTGCCGCACTTCGCGGCGACTTCACGACATCAATCACCGCCGGGACGCTTCTCGTCCTCGCATCTCTTCATCTGAGGAGCGTTTCGTGACGGACATTGCGGACACCAAGCCGGCCGGTCAGGCCGCGAACACTGAAGATAACGACGCAGAGACGATCCCGGTCGCCAAGCAGACCACCCAAACGCTGGTAAAACGTGGTTTGGAACTTCTGTTCCTGCTGATGTTCATCAGCACCTTGCTTTTCTTCCTGTTGCGCCTTACCGGCGACCCGGCTGCGGTCCTGGCGGGCGAAACCGGCGATCAGGAACAACTCGAGCTCATCCGAAAGCAATATGGGCTGGATAAGCCGCTGATCGTCCAGTACGGGGTGTTTCTCTACAAGCTCGTACAACTCGACTTCGGTAGCTCATTGGCCAACGCGCAAGACGCGCTGGGCCTCGTCTTTGAGCGCCTGCCCACCAGCTTCACACTGGTCATCATTGCGTTCACCGCAAACTTGATCGTCTCCATCCCGTTAGGCGCGTGGCTCGGGAGCCGACCAGATCGAACGGGGCGAAAACTGGCCGCAACAGCCGTCTTTGTTGCGCAAGGGATACCCGGGTACATCGTCGGGCTCTTATTAATTCAGCTATTCTCGGTGGAGTTAGGCTGGCTACCATCGATTGGGAACCAGGGGATATTAAGCTGGATCATGCCTGCAACGACCCTGGCAGCTTTCCAGGCGCCACAGGTCGTGCGCGTGATTTCAGCGAACGTCGCCGAGGCCATGCGCGAAGACTACATTCGAACTGCGCGTGCAAATGGTGCGGGTTTCAATACCTTGCTTTGGCGACACGCCCTAAAGAACGCCATGCTGGGCGCCACGGCCCTGATCGGCGCGCAGGTCTCGTTCTTGGTCGGCGGCTCGATCATTACCGAGGTGATCTTCGCGTGGCCGGGCTTGGGACGTCTCCTGGTGACCTCGGTCCAGACGCTCGATTTCCCGGTGGTGCAGGCGGCCGTGTTCATGATTGCGATCTTCGTCTATTTCGCCATCACACTGACGGATATCGTATTCCTCTTCATTGACCCAAGGCTCCGGAGGCAGCGCGCATGACGACGGCAACCGCAACGGAAAAGCCGGCTCCGGCGTTCCGCTTCAACAAAATTGGGACCGGGTCATTCCAACTCGACCTTGGCATCGTCCTTTTTGCCATCATCATCCTCGCGCTTTTGGCGCAATGGGTGATCCTCGACGAATCGGCGCTAGACGGTAACCTGAGAGAACGTCTCAAGCCGATCGGCTTCATGGGGGCGGATGGCGTCCGTCATGTCTTTGGTACCGATCAGCTGGGGCGGGATCTCTTGTTTAGGGTTCTGGGCGGCCTTCCATGGTCACTCGGCATTTCCGGCGTCGCCGTGATCTGTGTCGCTGTGATCGGCACGTTCATCGGGCTTATTGGCGCTTGGTATACCGGCGTTGTGAGGACGATCGTTCTGCTCGGGATCGCCGCGATGATCGCCATGCCGTTCCTGGTGTTGGCG
>Ga0055584_100003854_pt1 | contig 14742 bp, 13 predicted proteins | sample OSDHelmetaG_FD_58716 | JGI IMG/M metagenome (GOLD analysis project Ga0055584, IMG submission 58716) | Pelagic marine sediment microbial communities from the LTER site Helgoland, North Sea, for post-phytoplankton bloom and carbon turnover... | ecosystem: Environmental > Aquatic > Marine >... | reverse complement strand
TAAATCGCGCGCCTGCATATCGCTGAGAAAAGCTTCAGAGCGTGTGGATATCCATTTGACTGGTTGACCGAGGCGCTTTGCCGCCCACACCACTAATGCCAGTTCCGGGAACAACCAATTGCGCATCCCGAAACCACCGCCAACATCCTCACAGACAACGCGGACCTGTTCCGGGGCACAGCCAAGCAAAGCGACCAGCGGATCTTTGATACGGTGTGATCCCTGACTACCCGCAATCAGCGTGTAGTGATCTCGGGCAGCGTCATAAATGCCGATGGCCCCGCGCGGTTCCATCGACACGGCGGTCACCCGATTATTATTGAGGTCAAGTTTGACCGTATGTTCGGCTTCAGCGAACGCAGCCTCAACCGCCTCACGGTCTCCAAGCTCGGAATCAAAACACACATTTCCCGGGGCGCCACCCCAGAGCTGCGGCGCGTTCTCCGTCACCGCCCGACGGACATCGGTCACGGCCTCAAGCGACGTGTAATTAGCCACCACATGATCTGCAGCATCAATCGCCTGCGCTTCGGTTTCCGCAACAATAAAGGCCACGGATTCGCCTAGATGCCTGACTTTATCGCGGACCAACGGGTAATGCGGCCCGTGAAATACCGCTGTGCCGTCGCTATTTTCAAAGGCTGGCGTCTTGGGCCGCGTGATATGGGCAGGGTTCGGGACATGCGGCAAAGGACCCAACCCATCTGCCTCATAATCCGCAGCGGTCAGAACCGTAACAACGCCTGGCGCAGCAGCAGCCGCACTGGCATCAATTGCATTAAGGACGGCATGAGCATGCGGGCTACGAACGACATAGCCATAAAGCTGACCGGGCAATTGAGTGTCGTCGGTATAGCGCCCAGCGCCGGTGAGAAGCCGAAAATCCTCCTTACGGCGGACCGGCTGCCCGATACCAAATTCGTTCTTCGCCATGAGGTCTATTATCCGACGCCGTGCCCGCTCAATAGGGCTTCGTGTCACCCTCTATTGTGGTCCGCAGCATCAGGCGACGCTCACCATCAGGAAAATCGGTGCGGGCATGAGATGAGCAGCGATTATCCCACAACAGAACATCACCAACATTCCAGATATGCTCATAAACGAATTCAAGATTTTCCGAATGATCGAACAACGCCACCAACAATTTATCGCTTTCATCTTTCGGTAGGCCGACGACCTCTTCCGACATCAGTCGATTTACATAGATCGCCTTACGGCCGGTTTCTTCATGCGTCCGGAACACCGGGTGTTCGGAATCGGAAAAGGCCACCGTGCCTTTGTCATCACCCTTTTGCGTTGAGCCATAATTATAATGATGTTTTACCGTCCGGCCTTCGAGCGGTTCACGGATTTCATCTGGCAGCGTGTCATAAGCAGCATAACCACTGGCAAATAAAGTGTGCCCACCATGACTGGGTATTTCTACCGAATAGAGCATCGTGCCCTTATGTGGCACATCCGCATGTAGCATGTCGTGGTGAAACATCATCTCACCATCGGGCAGCGCGCCAATCGGCTCACCATTCTCGCGGATGTTGGAAATCAGCATCACGTTGGGTAGCAGCTTGTCATAACCAACGGGATATTCATTGGCCGGCCGCGCCAGATAGCCAACTTCACCGAAGAATTCTGTCGCCCGTAGCTGAGCTTCCTGTGTGAGCTCCTGCCCCCGAAACAACAGGACGATGTTATCCAGCCATGCCTGTTTAAGTGCCGCCATGGTCTCTGCACTTTGTTCCTGATTGAGATCTATACCTTTGATCTCCGCGCCGATATGCGGCGTCAGCTTCTCAACCTGAAAGGCTTTAGTTTCTGTCGTCATCGTAAGGCCTCTTAACTTGGCTGGCGGACCATTTCGAGAAGCTTCGCAATGGCATCATCGCCCTTGCCCATCGGATCGACCCGCTGGAACTTCTTACGAGCTTCGGCACGCCAAGTCGGTGGCTTGGTGGCATCGATGCCCATCTTGCCGCCGATCCGCATCACCGTATATTCATCACCAACTTCCGGGATCACTGCGTCCAGCGGATGCAGTCGACAGTCGGTTTGAATTTTTACATGCTGCGCCGGATCGACCCGTGTCGTCATTGCCCACAACACGTCTTCGGCGTTGTAGATATCGACGTCTTCATCGACCGCAATCACTGTTTTAACGTGCAGGTTCGGTCCTGACAGGGCTGCCATTAACATGTCATTGACCTGCCCGTCCCACTTGGCTTCGACCTGAACAATCATCAGGAACTGCGACGCCCAAGGCGGCACAAAAACATCCAACACATTGGTATTGCCCTGGGTGTCACGCAGTCGATTGTAATAGGTTGCCTCCATCGGCAGCGTTATCAACGGCTGATGATCGGTAAACCAGGTCGCCTGCATATGGCGGAAAATTGGGTCTTTACGATGGGTGATCGCTGAACAGGTAAAGACTGGTGCGGGCCCTTCAGCGCCAAAGCCAAAATTGGTGAACTCGCCAAACGGGCCTTCCATCATACGCTCGGTTGGATGGACCGTCCCTTCGATAATGATCTCGGCATGGGCCGGGACTTCCAAATCGATGGTCTCGCATTTGACCATTTCGATTTCTTCGCCGAGCACGCCGGCAGCATATTCCAGCTCATCAAAATCCTTATGGATGCCTGACCAGTTGGACATGATCTCATAGACCGGGTGCAAGCCAATGGCGAAAGCCATCGGCATCGGCTTGTCCATTTCCACATACTTTAAATAATGCTGATAGTTGTGTCGGGCGGCCATCCAGAACGGCGCCTTGTGCGGATCGTCGGTAAGCTGCACTCGCAGGATCGATTCATTGCGAATACCAGTTTCAGGGTCACGGGTAATCGTTACGCCCGAACCGAGATAACGACCAGCATCCCCATGACTATGGATTGGAATCGGGAGGTTACGAAGATCGGCATCATCACCGATCAGTTTGACCTCTTTAACCGGACCGTCATCGACCATTTTCGATTTGCCGGCGCCATTCGCCATCTGCTTGGCGAGATACGGACAAACCTCATTATCCTTTTCCAGCCCCAGCGCCGCGGCCTGACCCTTACGATCCTTGATCAGAATATCGGTGAGCCGCCAATTCTCGAACCCCTCCAAATTGTGGAACATCAGCGGATGGCGGCTTTCCGAACACAGATAACCAACCTGATTTATCGGGTCGACTTCATCATGGATGTTCAGAATGCGGTTATCGATGTTTTCAAGAAACGATCGGAGGGTATGCGGCATAAGTTTTGACTCCCTAATTTCCCCGCAGTTTCAGGGTCCACGGCTATCCTGTCAACGGCACAACCACGAAGAATCACTAACGCACGGGGGTTTTCGACGACCCGGCTTCAGTGTACAAAATTGTCACCCGCAGAAATGCGTCAGATCAAGAAAAGAAAGAGGGTTTTGGGGATGAGCAACGGCAAGAGTTTTGACTATATCATCGTTGGCGCCGGTTCCGCTGGCTGTATCTTGGCAGCTCGGCTGAGTGAAGACGCAGACGTCAAGGTTCTGCTGCTCGAAGCGGGCGGCAAAGACAGCGATCCCTTAATCCATATCCCGCTCGGTATGGGCAAGATGCATGAGCATCGCATGCATGACTGGGGCTATGACGGCGAACCGGAACCCCGCATGAATAACCGCGTCATCGAAGCGATGCGTGGTAAGGTGATTGGCGGCTCCTCTTCCATCAACGTCATGGCCTATGTGCGCGGCCATCGCGGCGATTACGATCGCTGGGCGCAAAAGGGCGCGACCGGTTGGTCCTACGCCGATATCGTACCCTATATGCGACGCTGCGAAAGCTGGGAGGGTGGCGAAGACACCTATCGCGGTGGCGACGGCCCAATGGTCACACAATGGGCCCGAAATAAGGATCCGATTTTCCAAGATTGGTCCAACGCCTGCGTCGAAGCCGGCTATCAGCTGACCGATGATTACAATGGCAAACAACAGGAAGGGTTTGGCGTTTCGCAATCGACTCAAAAAGGCGGCACACGCTGTTCAGCGGCGGTCGCCTATCTGCATCCGGCAAAATCACGGCCCAACCTGACCGTTGAAACCAAGGCCTATGCCACGCGCGTCATTATGGAAGGCAAAAAGGCTATCGGCGTTGAATATGAACAAGGCGGCCAGATCAAAACTGCCAATGCCGACCGCGAAGTCCTGCTATCCGGTGGTGTGTTTAACTCGCCGCAGCTTCTTATGTTGTCCGGTATCGGTCCGGCCGATCACCTCAAAGATGTAGGCATTGATCCGATTATTGACCTTCCGGGCGTCGGCCAAAATTTGCAAGACCATCTTGCAGTACTGGTTCATTACGCCCGTAAGGACACTGACTGGTTCCACGCGCTGATGCGGTTTGACAAGATGGCGGTCGCGATGGTCCAGGCTTATATGTTCAAATCCGGTCCCGCGACAATTCTGCCTGGCGGATTACACGGTTATGTAAAAACACGCCCCGAGCTGGCAGTGCCCGATCTCCAGTTCCTGTTCCGCGGCACCTCACCAAACGCGCATTTATGGTTCCCGGGCATCAAGAAAGCCTATGACGAAGGGTTTGGCATGCGACCCGTGCTCCTGCACCCGGAAAGCCGCGGTCAAGTGACATTGCGGTCCAATAATCCGCGCGATCCGGTACGCATATTCCAGAATTTCTTTGACTCACCGAGTGATTTGCCGCTGCTCCGCGAAGGAGTCAAACGCATACGCGATATTATTAGCCAACCTGCCATGGATGCCCGCCGCGGCGCTGAACTGGCCCCCGGGCCCGACTGCAAGACCGATGATCAAATCGATGAGTTCATTCGCCAAAAGGCGGTTACCGCGCATCATCCAAGCTGCACCTGTCAGATGGGTGCCGGCGAAGAATGTGTACTCGATTCAGAATTAAAAGTCCGGGGCGCAGAGAACCTGCGAGTCATCGATGCCTCTGCGATGCCTGACCTGGTTTCCGGCAATATCAACGCTGCGGTTCTGATGATTGCCGAAAAAGGCGCTGCCATGGTTCGCGGTGAAACGGCATTGCCGTCTGCAGATGCAGCGTAACAACTAATCGGTATCGTCGGCACAAGCGCCAAACAAACTTGGCATCGGATCCTGCCCTGCGAGACATTCAGTGGCACTCGATCATGGGTAGCGCAAACCGCTATCGATGTGCACAATATCAGCCAATAGCTGACGGTTTTGTCACCTGTAGGTGACGGAGTGATATTCCGATGAAGTTTTCCCTATTCATGATGCCTTGCCATCACCCCAAGGATAATCCGGCGCTGGCCTTTCAGCGTGATATCGGACTTATTCATCTCGCGGATGAGCTAGGCTTTGATGAAGCCTTTATCGGCGAACATCATTCAGGTGGTTGGGAAACCATGCCAGCACCGGAAATGGCGCTGTCGATGGCGGCCGCCAAGGCTCACCGAATTCGTCTCGGCACATCGGTTTTTAGCGCCCCGTTTCATCATCCTTTTTATCTCGCCGAACGCATGGCATTTCTTGATCACCTGACCCGTGGCCGGGCCATTCTTGGAGTTGGTCCCTGTAGTCTGGTGACCGATAAGAAACTGTTCAATATGGAGGATGCCGCCCTGGTCCCCATGCTGCATGAGGCCGTCGACGTCATTGTCCGGCTTCTCGAGTCTGAGGAACCGATCAGCCATCACGGTGAGTACTGGCAGTTTGATGATATGCAGCTACAGCTGCGATCCTTTCAACAGCCGCGTCTGCCCCTTGCCATGCCCTCCGCAGCAACCCCTGCCAATCTGGAGATGATCGGGCGCAATAATATGATCTGGATGTCGCCGACCGGTAAAAACCGGCCCGATGCCCGCAAAAATTGGGAGATCGTCGAGAAAGGCGCCCACGAGGTTGGCCGTGTTGCAGACCGGGACAATTGGCGCATCGCGACTTATATGTATGTTGCGGAGTCACGGGATCAGGCATGGGACGAGGTGCGCGCCGGTATTATGCGCGAAGCAGAATATTTCTCGGCCATCGGATTGCGCGGCCATTACGCAGAATATGAGGGTCAACCTTATTCAGAATTCACACCGGAATCCTGCGCCGATATTCGCGACTGGGTGATCGGTACCCCCGATGACGCCATTGCCTGGCTTGAAGCCAAACAGGAAGAAACCGGCGGGTTCGGCGGCTTGCTGCTGCATAGCCCGGAATGGACCGACCGTCATAAATGGGAACGTTCCATGGAAATGTTTGCGCGCTATGTTATGCCTCACTTCCAAGGCCATTCCACAACATTCAAGAACGAATGGGACAAGATTCAGGCAACGACCAAAGACGGTAAAATCCAGCGGAATACCGGCGGACGGCCCAGCAATCTCACAACTTATGAGCCCCACCGCTCGTAAGAAACAATGCCAAATGCTAAACCAAAGGTTAGCTTTGGGGCGGTGAAGGCTTTCGCTTCCTCTTACGCCCCTTCACCATCAACCAGTCAAACAAATGCTGATATTTGGGGCGGACCTTATCGAATTCCTTGCGGGTAATACGTAGCGCCTGATCAAAATCATAATTCACGTAATCGCGAAACCAGGGCCGCGCAAAAATGAAATACAGCACCGGTCTCGGCGCATTGGATTTATTGGCCAACCCACGATGCCGGATCCGGCTGTCGAACAAAATGGCTGAGCCACGCGACACTTCAGGATCAAAATAAGGCGTTTTGGGCGACGTATCGTTGGTACGTTTCTGGGAGCCAGGATAAAATCGGGTAGTACCGGTTTCAGCATTCAGATCTACCAAAGGCACAGCCATCGTTACACAAAACGGCGGCATCACATCATCAAGCGACGCATCCCAAAACAATTCCGGATGGTCTGCATGCAGATGCTGAATTCTAGACCCAGGCAACGATGTCACTGCATTGAAGGCATTGAGGATCATCTCATTGCCCAACAGCCGACATAAGACCGGATAAGCGTATCGGTTCGCAAATAGACGTTGCTGGTTAAACAAACCTTCTACATCTACAGAAAGCATAACGCGCTTGTCACCGACTTCGCTCGCAAAACGCTGTTCTTTTTTGCGAACCTGCTTTTCGTAATCGGCCAGAAAGGCTTCGCGCAGTTGATCGATATAGCTGGCAGGCAATATGCTATCGAGGATCAAGACGCCCGCTTCTTCGTATTTTTCACGCGCTAGATTTATCGCTGGCGCGGGGATAATCCCTTTCTTTGGGACTTTGATGCGAGGGATTCTCGGGTTATCCATAATCGTACTAAGAAAATTATTAAAACTGTTAACACGACGAAGTTAGGTAGGCTTCAATCGGATTGCCTTTTGAAGAATCAAACTCTACTTCGCCCATAAGATACCGTATCGTTGCGAAATATAAACAGAGATATCGAACATCATGCATATAGAACAGGTCGACCATGTAGGCATTCGGGTGCGAGATCGTGACCGGGCTATCAATTTTTATAAACTGCTCGGCTTCGAAATCGGCGAGGTTGTAACTTTCGATGAGGTCGTCATCATCCGTAATTCGGCGGGCGTAGAGATTAATTTAATCATCAACGCCAACAATCCCGAAGGCGATCATAATATCTTGATGGATATCGAGACCAAATATCCCGGCCATACTCATCTTGCGCTCCGGGTTTCATCAATCATTGAGACAATCGACACCTTAAAGACTGCCGGTATACCCATTACCCAGGGTCCAGTGATGTTTGGCCAGGATGGCCATGTATCACTATTTATACGTGACCCTGATCGAAATACGCTCGAACTACGCGGACGGGCCGAGGATACGGATAAAATCGAGAATTTAGTTATGTACGATCCGAAAGGTTAGTCGTCAGACGCCTTATTTCCAGCAACCGATTTGCGACACAAAACCGGCGCCTTTCTTCAGAAGATCGGCTTCCGTCAGAGGTGTGCCGGGTGGCGATTTCTGGACCTTAACTTTGTGCTTCTTCAAAAAGTCCAGTGCCGTCGCCTGGCGGATACCGATACCGACATCATCGACATATTTACCTGTCGCCGCATAAACCCCAGGTGTGTTCACCGTCGCGACGACTACCCCGATTATCTGACCCGCGGCATCCAATACCGGACCACCAGAATTTCCGCGACGGACATCGATTTTCATCGTAAACCGGTCAGCGCGGGTCGCTTTGAGACGTCCAAAAAACATATGACCAATCTCCATAACCGGCTTGATCGTCACCCGCCCGCGCAAGGGATAGCCAATCACGGCGATGGGTTCGACAGGCAATAAATCCAGCGGTTCGCGGAAACTCGCGACAGCAAGCGGAACCCGGTTAACCTTGAGCAGAGCCAAATCAAGATTAACATCTTTGGCAATTAGCTTTGCCACCAATGGCGGTCTACCAGAGGGCGTTACGCTATAGGCCTTACATTTCGAAACGACATGCTCGTTGGTCAACACATGACCATAGATGCTCACAAAAAACCCGGTGCCGGACCCCCGCTGGCGTTTTCCAGGAAATATCTTCTGCTTTGAGGCACTAACACTCCGCTTAATTCTCCGAAACCGTGAACCCTTAATCCGCTTCGCTTCTTCAGCGCTGACAACCTTGCCTTTGCATTGCCAAGCGGATATCCGGCGAACGTGGTTCCGCGATACATCCAGGCACCAGACCGAACCCGATGATTGCGCGAGTTGTTGCGGAAAGGTTTCAGCAGATGACGCTGGGCCGCCCCCAAGAACAGGCATCATTCCCAGGACAGACAAAACAAATATGCTTCTCAACCAAAACATGAGGATGTGCCAAAACCGCTACTATTGCCCGATTATCAACTATGAGCATAGACTATACAGATAACAACAACAGTTCATCTGTCACGCTGGACAAAATTTTGGGGGAGAGAGAAATGATCCAACGACTCAGCAGACTCACGGCGGCTGCAACATTGATCGTGGCTTTGCCGATGGCAATGACAACCGCCCAGGCCCAATCGGTTGCAAAATTCTATAAAGGCAAAACAATCATGCTGGTCGTCGCCTTTGGCGCCGGCGGCATGTATGGCCTCAATGGCCGCATCATGGGCAAGCATCTCGGTAAATTCATTCCCGGCAAGCCGAATGTCATTGTCCAGCACAAATCAGGGGCGGGTGGCAGTAAAGCCGCTAGCTATATGTATGCTGCAGCTCCCAAAGACGGCACCTATATATCGGAACTGTCTAAGGACATCGCGGTTGCCAAGGTCATGCGGCCTAAAAAGCTTAAATATGACGCGGCAAAGTTTAACTATCTCGGCCGTATGATGCCTTATTCCGCTGTGTTCATGGTCTGGCACAAGCTCGGTGTTAAATCGGTAGCGGATGCCAAACGAACACAAGTCATCGTCGCCAATTCGGGCAAAGCCTCACACTCCTACATTGAGGCAGCAGCTCTGCGCGAATGGACCGGCATGAAGCTGAAACTGGTTCGAGGTTATAAAGGTGCCGCGAATATGTATAAGGCGATGGAAAGCGGCGAAGCGCATGCTCGTATCGGCGCCTGGTTCAGCCTGAAGGCAACCAAACCACAATGGCTGGCGCAGAAAAAGGTTCACTTGATCCTTCAGACCGGCCTCGAAAAAGCACCCGATCTGCCAAATGTGCCGCTCCTCGTCGATTTCGCTCGCAACAAAGAAGAACGCCAAATGGCAGAGCTCATGGAGCTTGGGTCACCGGTTGGTTGGGGATTAACCGCCCCGCCAGGCACACCCAAAATTCGGGTACAGGCATTGCGCACGGCCTTTAACAAAATGGTCAAAAGCCGCGCCTTCCTGGCAGAAGCAAAAGCCCGCAAAACGATGGTTCGTCCAGCAACCGGTCAGCAGGTCCAGGGTTATGTGAACCGGACCCTCAAAGTGAGCCCCAGACTGGTCGCTAAAATCCGGAAACTTGCCGGTTTCTAAGACCAAGCTCATCTCTCTAACGAAAACGGACGCCAATCGGCGTCCGTTTTTTCTTATGTGATTAAGAGCTAGCTCAAAGAATTCTGCCATCCGGAAGATGCGTAAAGGCGCTATGCTCATGTGGCATCCGCACCGGCATAGCTGGGCCAATGTAAGATGAGTCCAGTTGATCAAGGCTGGTCACCCCGAGCAGCCCCATCGTGCGTTCGATCTCAATCTCAAGCAGCTCGAGACATTTTACCAGGCCGGGTGCGTTGTCAGCCCCCAAAGCCCAGGCCTGTAAACGGCCAATCGCCACAGCATCAGCTCCCATCGCGATGGCTTTGAGCATATCGCCGGCCCGTGTAAACCCGCCATCGATAATCACCTGGGTCTTGCCATCAACCACTTTAACGATCTCCGGCAGGGTATCGATATTGCCAAATACCTGATCAAGCTGGCGACCACCATGGTTTGAGATATAGATGCAATCGACTTCATGCTCGACGGCAATTGCCGCATCTTCCGCCGTCATGATGCCTTTCACGACAAACGGTACATTCCCGATGGCGTCCTGCACCATCTTGACGGTGTCCCAGGTAATCCCCTTCTGAAAATCACGTTCCGGCACATTGCGCAGCGCCATTTGGGTTGGGCTTAGGCGTTCGCGATTACCATAGAACGAAGAGTCGACGGTAAGCGTGATCGAATGATAACCAGCATCAACGGCCCGTTTCGCCAGTGCCCTGATCCAATCATCATCGCCCCGGACATAAATCTGGAACGATTTTGGATGCGGGCTGTTGGCGGCGATCTCTTCAAGGCTCGGCTCGGTGACCGTGCTGATAAAATTTATCGTGCCAAACTCTTCCGCTGCGGTATCGACATCGCTTGCCCCGTTCGGTGTCCAGCGATGGATGCTGCCCATCGGTGCCAACAGAACCGGTATGCGAATTTTTTTACCGAGAAAAGTCGTGCTGGTATCAATCGCCCGCACATCACGGCACACACGCGGCCGGAAGGCGAGACTATCAATGGCCATCCGATTGCGCCGCAGAGTGGTTTCAGTCTCCGCTGCGCCGTTAATGTAATCCCAGTTATCTTGGCTCAGATTGCGCCGCGCCATGAGCAACATCTCATGCACGTTGTTAAAATTGACCGCCATGCCGAAAGCCTCCACAGATTGGTTTGAATTTAAAGGTGGAACGATTTTAATCGCTTTTCAGGGGCGGTCTACTACACCATGCAATTTTCCGCAGCGTAGACTCCAGAGTCATGCCCGCCTGATTAATCAATCGGCGCGCGACATATTTGAACAATAGTATCCGCCGTTACGTCAGCTACGGGCTAATTTTACGAAATTCAGAATGACCCTTAGTGAGTCATGTCGGAAGTGGACAGTGTTGGCCTCGAGTCACATACAGAATTTGCTGCACTAGCCATTATGCAAATTGCTGTTCGGGTGAATTTGAGATTAATGATCGATTGACTGACACACAATTCCGTCCAGACGCTTTTGCATCGTATAATGCCTCATCTGCAGCGTTTATGAGTTGTTTCTCCAACAGGCCTTCATGTGGGAAAGCCATGGCGACCCCCAAGCTTATCGTCAAACGTGTTTCCGAACCCGTGAATTCGTGCGGAATGTTCAAATCGAATATGGCGGCACGAATACTATCCGCCAAACTCGCGGCTCCTTCCAAATCTGTTTCACCCATAATGACAGAAAATTCCTCTCCGCCGTAACGCGCGACAAGGTCCCCGGGGCGTTGACCAAACATTTTTAGTTTGGCCCCCACTTTGCTTAAGCACTCATCGCCCGCGACATGGCCATAATGGTCATTGAACTGTTTGAAAAAATCGATGTCGAGTAAAGCAAGTGAGATTGGCAGGCGTAAACGTTTGGCACGACGCCATTCCTGTGAAAGAAACTCTTCGAACCGACGACGGTTGGACAAACTTGTTAGGCTATCCATTAAGGCGAGCTCTTGAACTTTCTCTTCTGCTAGTTTCCGGTCCGTAATGTCCATATGTGAGACGACGGAGTACCGCCGACCCTTGGAGACCATCCGTCTTATTTCCATCATGAACCAGCGCTTCTTGGTTGGGCTATGGCATGGGTATTCCAACTCAAATGATGGGCTTTTATTTTCAACAACCGCCTTGATACCACTAAAGTCTTCAGTCCCACTTGTTTCACCATCTTTTGGTGAGGTCACGCACATTTCCAAATATTTTTGGCCAAGACCAACGTTTGACGGGTCGCCGCCATTATCCATGCTGAACTGTACCCAGGCATCGTTAACCCACTCGATGACACCGGATTCATTGAGTACACAAATCTGTTGTGAAAGTGAGTTAAGAACTGCATGAAACGGCAATTCTTCACTTGTCATCAACTTCATTTTAATGCCTTGAACTATTACGAAAGACCAAAGTTTGAGACCTCTAACGGCGTAGATTCACGAGGCTACTGAATTAAAGAAAGGGTCCGACACAACCCATCATCCACTCTGAGAAGCGAGCAAAATTTGTAACGAGGAAAATAAACGAAATTGTTTAAGCCCCCCTTAAAACAATGGGTAATTCCACCTTTTATTGACCCTCCAGAATGGCAGAATTTATGATGTCGACCGTCAATTCTGCCTAAATATCTTCTATGGAAGAGATCGGCCCAGGCCACAACAGAGCACGCCAACGTGCTTCCGGCATGTACAAACACCGCGAAGATTCGATATAAAATTAGGGAATGTAATGCTTGGTCACTGTGCCATTCTTTAATAAGGAGAATTTCACACAATGAGTTACGACAGTATCAGTGTAACGCTTTCGAGCCCGCATGTTGGGGCCGAAATTGGCAATGTCGATCTGACCAAGACGCTGTCCGATCAGGAAGTGACGGAGATCCGCAATGCGATCAATGCGCATGGTGTCGTGTTCTTCCGCGACCAGGAGCTCGACCCTGAATCACATGATCGGTTCGTGCGATATTTCGGAGAACCCCATGTGCACGCCGGCGGTAAGAGCACGGCCTCCAAACCGGTCGACGGCTACCCCGCTTTGCGCAAACAATATTTCAACAAGGACTCGGCGCGTATTTCAGGCGAAACATGGCATTCGGATCAGAGCTGCGCCGAGATCCCACCGATGTACAGTGTCCTCTATCAGCAAATCATCCCACCCGATGGTGGCGGCAATACCATGTTCCTATCCGCCGCCAAGGCGTATGAGGAGCTGAGCCCTAGCATGAAGGCTTATCTTGAGGGCAAAACAGCGACACATACCGCCGGCAAGGCGTTCGACGCAAAGCTGACCAAGGACAATAAAGAGACCCATCTGATCGCTGAACATCCTATGGTGACAGTTCATCCGGAAAGCGGCCGCAAGGTGCTGTACGTCAATCCCAATTTCACCAGCCATATAAACGGCGTCCCGGAAGATGAGAGTCGCCACATACTGGAATTCCTGTACCAGCATACCCAGCGTCCGAACTGGACGATGCGATTCAACTGGACCAATCATTCAATCGCGTGCTGGGACAACCGTGCCGTCCAGCATTACGCGATCTGGGATTACTGGCCGAATGAGCGGCTGGGCTTTCGCATGTTCGCCACCGGAACCGAGCGGCCCCGAGCCGAGTAATGGATTCCGCTGTTACCCTGCCTGCTTTGGGAGGGTTCGAAGCCGATATAAAGAGGGACAGGCACCACGACGCCTGATACAGATCGACCCAACGACACAGATTAATGCTTGGGAGACGCGCCGATGGAAGAGATAAAGATCGATCATGCCGCCATGGGACGTTTGGCTAAAGCGATGGCCTTTATCTGTGGTCCGGATCATTTGACAACGATTGCCCTCAAGGCGGCCGCCGAAAGCGGATCGGACAAAGACATCAAAAAAGCGCGCACGCTCTTTCTTAGATTGAAGTCGGGAGACCGTCAGGCTGCATTGGCCATGCTCGCCGATTAACCGGCGCACACTACCCGTCAGTAAGGCACGCTTCCCGCAATCGACGTCCGGTGTAGCTTGCGGACACCGGGCGGTTTGATCCCGCCACAGGCGAAGTGGATGGTCGCGCTGTTATCCCAGAACACCAAATCACCAACCCGCCATTTATGCTGGAAGATAAATTCCGGTTTTTTCTGATGCTCGAATAATTCATCCAGTAAGGGCTGACCTTCAGCGTCATCCACACCATCAACCGCCACGGTAAAGCGTGGTGACACATAGAGCGCTTTGCGACCGGTGACAGGATGTGTTCGAACCATTGGATGTCGCGAATCCGGTACCTTGATGTCGTAATATTTGTTCACGTCGCGATCAAAATCATCGGAGATACCAGCGCGGGGATTGCGCCGGCGATCGCGGACATGGATCGCCTTAAGCCCGTCGATCCGATTTCTGGTCTCCTCGGGTAAGGCATTGTAGGCGGCATACATATTTGCCCAGGCGGTATCGCCGCCCTCCTCCGCCACTTCGAGGGCATGCAGCATCGAGCCAAAGCTCGGCTTCTCCGCATAGGTCAGGTCGGAATGCCAGTGTGACCCGGCATAAGCATCGGTAGCACCTTCCGATTGTCCGTCGACCACGCAGTTAGACAGGATCAATACCGGCGGATACTCCGGATGCAGGAACTCGCCCGAGACCCGGACGACCAATTCGCCAAACCGTTTGCTGAATGCCACCTGATCGCCGGGCGACAAATCCTGATCGCGGATCACCAACACCAGATGCTCGTGCAGCGCTGTCTTGATCGCCGAGATCAAATTGTCATCGCAGGCGGCGGATAGTTTGACGCCAGTCACCTCGGCACCGAGCGCCGTTGGATAGGCTGAAATATTCATCGACATGTTTGTTCTCCGCGAAACAGTA
>Ga0055584_100003852_pt1 | contig 14748 bp, 13 predicted proteins | sample OSDHelmetaG_FD_58716 | JGI IMG/M metagenome (GOLD analysis project Ga0055584, IMG submission 58716) | Pelagic marine sediment microbial communities from the LTER site Helgoland, North Sea, for post-phytoplankton bloom and carbon turnover... | ecosystem: Environmental > Aquatic > Marine >... | reverse complement strand
CAGCGCGACCACCACCCATTTCAACCAGAGTTCTCGCCACCACTCTCTATCTTTGAACAAATGCCAACCACCTACCACTGCCAGCACAAGAAGTGCCATCAGCGGCAAATACATACGCCGCTCAGCTCCCACCTCCGTGAGCAGCGGCACAACACTAGAAGTCGGTGCCAACACAATAAAACAAGCTAGGCTAGCGCACGCCCAAGGCCTCATGCGCACGGCGCCATAGATGCTGACAACAAATAAGGACAGCAGAGATACAGCCTGCCACCACACGTCTATCAAAACGAGGTCGTGGGCAAAACCATAGTCAAGTGTTAGCGGGTGCGGCCAAAATACTTTAGCGATATAAGTCCATAGTACAATGCACTGGTTGAGTAGATATACCCATGTGCCGATAGATCCCGCAAAACCAATCGTGTCGCCATGCGGTGCTTGTGATAACAAAAAAGCAAGCACTAGCCAAGAAACGGCCAAGCCAATATAGAGCCGATAGCGCATGCGCAATGCCGTCGCGAATGAGCTAGCTATCAGCATACGGTCGTAGAGCAACACAACCACAGGAGCTGTCACCATGGCCTCCTTGCTGCACACGCCTAATGCGCAGCTACAGATCGCGCACCAAACCCATACGTCACCCGCACCATCCATAACGCGTCGAGCACAGTACAACGTCAACATGTAAAAGAGAGACATCAGAATCGTGCTGCGCAGCGAAATGTAATTTATACACTCCGCATTGAGCGGATGTAAAAGCCACCACAAAGCAACGACAAATGCCAACCCCACAGCGGCATTGGCATACATAGGTCGAAATGTATCGCGTAAGAAAAACAGGAGGACTACGGCCACAGCCCAGTGGACCACAATATTAAAAATGCGATAACCAGTTGGCTCTAAACCACCAATGGCATAATTTAGCGCCAACGACAAACGCACGACAGGACGACCGTTGATGGGAGCCCTATGTACTTCCTCTGCACTGCGCCACAGCGGCCACCATGAATGAATATCCCGATTGTCGATAATAGATGTGTGATCGTCAAAGACAAAAGGATTCGCCAAGCTATTGCCATAAGCCCACAGGGCGGCAAGGGCGAGAAGTAAAGACAGTGCGACGGGGCGCAAAAAAATAGAAAAGACTTTTCTGTTTATCATCACTTGGCGATAATTAAACAACAATTAAGCCCCGACCGCCAATGAATAATATCTGCAACTAAAGGAACATCTCATGCTCGAACAGGCCGACCTCTTTATTAGTGGCAGCGAAGGCTACCACACCTTTCGCATTCCAGCCCTGATCGCGACAGCGAAGGGAACGCTACTGGCCTTCTGTGAAGGTCGCCGCAGTGGCGGCAGCGACAGTGGCGACATCGACCTAGTACTGAGACGCAGCATAGACGGCGGACAGACGTGGTCAGCAATACAAAAAGTATGGGCTGACCCGGGCAATACCTGTGGTAACCCGTGCCCGGTGGTCGACCGCGAAACGGGGACTATTTCTCTCTTAATGACGCATAACCTAGGCACCGATATCGAACGTAAAATTATCGATGGCAGCAGCGAAGGCACGCGCACCGTTTGGCTTGCGCGCAGCAGTGACGACGGCGAGACCTGGGACCAACCACGCGAAATAACGGCCGCGACCAAGGAAAAAAATTGGACCTGGTACGCCACTGGCCCCGGGGCCGGAATCCAACTCGCGGGCGGCCGTCTAGTCGTCCCCTGTGACCATATCGAAATGACGACGAACAAATACTACTCGCACGTCATTCTCAGCGATGACGGCGGCGAAACCTGGCGCCTAGGCGGTACCACCCCCACGGACCAGGTCAACGAATGCGAAGTAGCCGAATTAGAAGATGGACGCCTCTTGCTCAACATGCGTAACTACGACCCTTCACAACGAGCGAGAGCCTATGCTTATAGCAATGACGAGGGCGAGAGTTGGTCCTCCTTAACGCGCCATCCCGACCTCGTAGAACCTATCTGCCAAGCGAGCCTACGCCGCTTAGACAGCCCAGACGGCACGTATTTCCTTTTTGCCAACCCCGCAAGCGCTAGCGCGAGAGAAAATATGACCGTGCGGCTCAGCCGCGATGGCGGTCTGAGCTGGCCCGTTTCCCGCACCTTATATCCGGGACCTGCAGCCTACTCCTGTTTAGCGATTTTGCCCGATGGGCGAATAGCATGCCTCTACGAACTCGGCGAACAACGCCCATACGAAAAACTGCGACTCGCCTTTTTTGACCTAGATTGGCTCAACGCGATGTAATAGAGATCACATCACGCCTTGCGGCAATAACCTATCTTATCGGTCTATGGAAACGATCAGTATGAGCACCAAGAGCTTGCGCGATATCTTGCGCAAGGCCAATCGACGCGAGCTAGGCATCCGCATCCTCCTAGCGGAAGATGTTCATGGACCGGGTGGCAATGTCTTTATAACTGCGCGTAGCGAACTCAACGAGCGCCATCTCAACTGGCTAGAGCGACGCAATCCCGCTCCCGGTGCCCCCACCTATGTAGAGGTCGCGTTTGCCCGCGACCAGTCTGCTACCGGGCCACCTATCGACATCGCACCTGATGCATTGGCAAAAGCGGGCCAACAGCGCAAGCGCGCCAACGAACTTTCAGATCAGGTCGGCCAACGCGCCCAAGATGTAGTGCGTCAGGCCAGCCAGGTCCATCGCTTAGTTGGCGATGGGCTCTTTGCATCCGGCGCTCTTAAGAACCCCAAAGTTCGAGAAAACCTCTCCGATCTCGAAGAGCGCCTGCACAATTTCCACAGTAGCGTGCGCGCCGCATTGGATGAGTATGTCGAAGGAAATTCGCTCATCATGGACCTCATCGCCCAATTCGACCCCGGTGTGCGCGCCGTTACTCACGGGCTCAACGTCGCCGTATTGGCCTGCGAAATTGCCACCCCCGTCTTCGTAGAGGAAAATCAGGGGGCAGACGAAGCGTTAAAACGCGACCTAGCCGAGGTTTTCATCGGCGGATTCTTGCACGATTGCGGCCTCTGGGGCGAGGCCTCAGGCGAAGAAGCACACGAAGCCCTAGGTGCGCGTATCATTCACCAACTGCCCGCGCTGCGCGACTTAGCACCAGATCTATTGTCTATCCTTCTCTTCCACTCCGATGCTCTGCGCATGGCCCACCGCGCCACTCTAGTACTGTGTCTCTTTAATGAAGCGGACCCAGCGCGACTGCGCTTTAGCGGCGAGTGCTATGCCAATGTCGACGATGCACAGCGCGCAACAAAACAGCGCGGGGATGGTGCCCGAACCATAGTCTTAGGACAAAGAGATCTACGCAAAATACTGCCCGTGGCCATGGCCGAGTACTGTATTACCCAGACCGAAGGTTTTCACGCGCGCACACTCAACGAGGCGGTAACGCGTTTGGCCCGCGAAGTCGAAGGCAGCCTTTATACCCGCTTTCTCACAGTCCTCTGCAATACGCAGATCCAGCCCATTGCACCGCGCCGCGCCTACGTATCACTCAGCGGTCGCATCCAACTTCCCACGCAAGGGAGCCCATTGGAAACAAGCGGTTACAGCGGTGGCAGCCTCCTGCACGGCAACGACCCTTACTCCCCTCATATCGTTCTACTCTCAGCGACCAATCGCAATGGATCCACCCAAAAACTACAGTATATAGACCCGCGCTCGCCCGATTTCTGGGCGCGGCACAGCGCACCACCACAGCGATTTTATGTACCCGTTGGGCGCTACAAAAACGAATTAACACTAATGGTTACAGGATTTATGAGCGAAACCACCTTTTCCAATGTGCTCGGAGAATACGAAGGGGCCCTGCGCGCTCAAGGGCAACTCTGAACCCACTTATATCTACAGACAAGGGACGCCATGAAAATAACCGATATTCGAGTCTTCCCCGTCGCCCAATTTATCTATGTGAAAATCGTTACGGATGAGGGGCTCTATGGCCTCGGTGAGGCGTCACTCAGTGGGCGCACATTAGCTGTCGTCGAAGCACTCAACACCATCAGACCAATGCTCATCGGACAGGACGCCACGCGCATCGAGTTTATATGGCAGGATATTTTTCGCGGCACTTTTTGGCGCGGCGGTCCCGTCCTACAGTCCGCTCTAGCGGGCATCGATATCGCACTCTGGGACTTAGCGGGTAAAGCACTCGGTGTGCCAACCTATCGCCTACTCGGCGGCGCGGCCCGCGATAAGGTTCTCGTATACCGTCACGTGCGCTGCAGTGATATTCCCAGCATGGTCGAACACGGTCGCGCGCTGCTCGAAGAAGGATACAAGGTCCTGCGCATGTCACCGCTGGATGCCTTTGCCACGAACGACTGTTTTGACGCCGTGCGCGGTCTGCGCGGTTCCGTCGATTTTATGGCTGCACTGCGCGAATCCGTCGGCCCTGACATACAGATTATCTTCGAGGCCCACACCCGGCTCAACCCTCCGCAGGCCATCGAATTGTGCAACGCGATTGAAAAATATCGCCCCTTCTATGTCGAGGACCCAATCCGCTCTGAGAATCCCGCGTCTTTTGCCCACTTGCGCGCACATACCAACGTCGCAATCGGCACGGGAGAACAGCTACATGACAAATGGACTTTTCGCGAATTGATCGAACGGGAACTCGTCGACTATCTGCGCATCGATATATGCCATACCGGAGGCATAACCGAGGGCAAGAAAATTGCCGCCATGGGCGAAGTGCACTACCAAGAATTGGCCTGCCATTATACCGCTAGCCCCGTCAGCACGGCCGCTATGCTGCACTTAAACTTATCGGTGCCCAATTGCGCCGTGCAGGAGTTCGCTCCCACTGGGGGCTATTTAGGGGATGTAATAGAGGTCGGTTGGAGCTTAGAAGATGGTTATTTGACCAAGCCAGAGGCACCGGGACTCGGCATTGATATAAATGAAGAAGCCGCGGCGGCACACCCTCCCAGCTTTCCCGACGAACCGCCGCACTGGCGCCGCCCAGACGGTTCGGTCAACGACTGGTAAAGTCGGTTAACTTTCACATAATAAAAGCGCCCAATGACCGCTCTGCAGCGTTGGTCATTGGGCGCTTTTATTATGCGTGGAGAAATATGCGCTTATTTACTGCAAGCCCGCGAACGCACGGACGAATAGCAACGAACGACTTTCACTATCGTCTTCTTCAAAGTTGCGGCGCTCCCAGCGGAAACCCGCATTCATAGTCAGCGCATAACCCAAATAAGAAGACTGGTTCGACAGTTGCACGGCCAACACGGTGGCGTTGAAGTCCTCTTTATAACCCGCCGGTACGATCTCAGGCAATTTTTCTAGGTTGCGAAAGACATCAAACTCGAGGCCGTACTCGACAAAGGTCGTGGGGATGAGATAGTATTTAGAGGTCAGCATAAAAAACTGCGACCACTCGTTGGTCTCCAGATCCGTGGCAAAGGCCGGGTTGACCTTGCGATAGACACTTTTCCAACGCGGCCAGAAGCGCAGCTGTTCGGAAATGACAATTGGATAATCAGCCCGATTGACCAGACCTAAGAACAAGCGGTCATCTTTAATATCGGCCTGAGAACCGCGCTGGTTGACGAAGTCGTATTTGAGCTTGTTGTAGATATTCAGTTTACCAAAACGCTTGTAGTCAAAGGTGAAATACCCCGTACTGACAAAGGCGTCAGCTGCTTCGAGCCGGTCGACCACTTCGCGAAAACCATCTGGATCGGTCCAAAAAAGCACCGTGTCTTCGATGTTGTCCTCGACACTCCGTACATATTCATAGGCGCGGATCTCAATACCGGGCCAGTTCCAATGCCCCTGCACAATGGCGTAAATCTGATCCGAATTGCGCTTGCTGCTAATCTCGTCTACCCCCGTAGCCCCCAAGGTCAGTTTGACATTTTCGTTGAGATTAACACCGCCATACGCATTCCAACCGTGGCGATCTTTGCGATAGGGCAAATCGGCGAGATTGTCGTTTTCAAAGCGATCGATAATCCCGTTGTTATTCATATCGACGCCGAAGAGAAACTCCGGAGAATCGACGCCATAGCGCACGAAAGGTTCGTCGTAATCGGGCTGCGCATTCTCGTTCTGGTTGAAGTCCGAGATAAAGTCCGAGTTCTCATCGTAACCGGGGAAAACCTGTGGATCCGGTAGTCCACCGGTGCCAAAAGGCGTAGTGCCAAAAACGAAATCACCCCCCTGCCACAGGCGCTGCCAATCCGGAAAACGGTCCTGGTCGTCGTTGTCATCGACCGCTTCAAAAGTGTAACGTTCCAGATTCTCATAATCGATAAAACCACGCGTATCACTCATAAAAGAACGCGTAGAGTATTCTGGGTCTATGCGATACAATTCGCCGTAGGCAAAATAGGGATAGGCGTCCTGAGACGCCGTCACGTAGTAGGCAATCCCATCGTCCTGTGCCGCTCTGTGATTTTGAAAGGTCTGGTTGGGAAAACGGCGAAATGCTCGGCTAATCGCCCATTCTGAACGCAGATTAAAACCGCCGGCATCCTCAATATCGAAGTTGAATCCGATGATGTCTCGTCCCGTCGGCAAACCGTAGTCGAAGCGCACAAAACGCAGATTAGAACCATCACTAATATTTCCGTGGGCGCGTTCTACCAACAAGAAGACCGGCTCGTCTTGGCCGTTGACCTGTAAATTTGAAGTCACTTCAATGCGATAGTCGTTGGCTACGGCCATTTCGAATTCGATCTCTCGAATGTCCTGAAACCCCTCGATTGCATCGCCGTCCTGCACCGCAAAATTGGCCGCAATATTATACGTTAGTTCAATGGCTTCGACGCCATTGGCTTCGATGACGCCACCGCGGCGCACGCCACCGCGCAGTACGGGAATAATTTCGGGATGTTCAACGCCGTTGATGAGAACGCGCTCGGAAAATAGCCGGGCTCCGCCAACGCCGTCTTCCGGCGAGTCGTCGCTCAAACGCAGCACCACCGTCTCGACCTGCCCCTCGTTTTGCGCCTCCGTTAGCACGCCCTTCAGCGAATTGCTGCTCAGCCGTCGAGTCGATGAGAAATTCGCCACATTGAGATAGGTGAAACCCAGTTTCGAGAAATCGTTGAGGCGCACGTTGGCATGGCCGCCGAATAGATTTGTCACATCGCCTAGGGCCTGGCCACCGGCATTCTCTCCCGCAACCACTGTGCCCGGCGACGCCAAGCGCGAAGCCAATATCGTACCTTCGAAACGATCAGAGGCAAAATCCCACTGAATGCCATTAAACGCCGGTTTGTTAAAGGTAAGCGGCGTCAGGCGCGTACTGATGGCATCGCCAATCATCAGGGATGAATAGAAACCGCCCTTGGACATAGAAGACACCACCAAGTTGCGGAACCACGATCCGTATTTCGGTGCCTTGCGTACGGTGTTGCCCGAGTTCTCTGGGCTATCTATAGCCCAACTATATACGGAGAAACCGCGCGTCACGTAGTTGCCATACATATCGTAGGTGCGGAACCCCTCTAACTGAGTAGAGACGTAGCGCTGGTAATTCTCCTCCGCATAGTTGCTATATCCTTCGCCTTTCCAGCGATAGAAGTGGTAGAAACTCTGCGACTGCTGCCATTTGCGCATAGATGGCGTCATTGCCATTTCATAGACTTCAAGACCATGTGGCTCGCGACCGCTCTGTAAACCGGAATTTTGCGCGGCTGCCGGAGTAACCAAGAGCAGGGCCATCAATGCGAAGTTTTTCATCATTGGCATAGGTACCTGGATCTAAGAGACTTATCTTTATAAAGAATCTGGTCAAACATTATAACAAAGAGTTTCCCAATCTACAAGCCTATATCAAAAAAAACGGGACTCCCACTCGACTGGTCCGACCTGCCCTTCGCGCTGCACAATCAACAATAAATCGCCCGTCTGCACGCGCACTTCGACCGGATTATCGACGACTTCGTTTGAGATTCCATCGCGCACACCAAGTTCGAGCGCTTCGCCGCACAGGGCAAACTTCAGACCGCGTGTCTCGATCCCCCCCACCGCTCCTGCCAGAGGGGAGAGGGATATTTTTTGCCCTAACACAGCGCGGAAGCGCAACATATCACCCACGAGGCGAATTTCACAATAATCGTCGACGATGCGCAGTGCCATATCTCCGGCAAAGACCTTGAGCAGACTTAGATTCCACAGTAGATGATCGCTACGCCCTCCCGTCACCCCCGTCAACGTCGCCGACTCTACCCCGGCCTGGCGGGCATAGTGCAGCACCTTTTGTAAATCATTGCCCGTATTGTCGGCATCTATGCGCACAATATTGGCAGGAGCAAGATGCCCCCGCACCGAATCGGACACCGAATCTAAATCGCCCACTACGATATCGGGCATCGCGCCTAAGTCAGCAACGGTATTGGCCCCACCGTCGGCACAGAGTAAAAGCGGCCTACCCACCATTAGCTCGGCAAAGAGCTCAGCAGAAGGCCGCTCGCCATTACCCACAACCAAAGCGTGCTTAGGAGCAATTGAGCACATAAACATCTCCTATGCCGATACGACTATTTGTGTATATTCACAGAACAAACGCGCTTCCTACCATCTTAGCCGCGATGAACTGTCTATGATTATCTTTCTTCTATCTTGTTGTTTTATTTTATATTTAACGCCAGGCTTACACGCTCAACAGCCGGGGTTTTCCGCCGATAAAAACGACTCCCACACCCACCAACTCACCGGACACTGGCTCAACGAGTTCCCCTTCGCACCGTCTGGCCAAACTCCGCGTATCTTCTGGCAACTCATCGAATTTTCCGGGGATGGCTCGACGGCACACGACTATTTCTCCCGCGACCCACTGCTACATCCAGCCCCCCCCTATACCCGCGTCGTCTCCGCCTGGCAAGCGGGCATCTTCGTCGATCCCCAGCGTACAAAAGGCACCTTTCCCGTCGTCCGTTTAGAGCCCAGCGCGCAAATCAATTACGACACCGAACGCGAGCGTTTCCAGCACATCACCGGCAACTTTGGCGCACAGTTCCGCCGCTTCTCGGTCTCGGCTGACGGTGCTCACCTAACGCTCTCGGAACTCGTCGTGCTCGAAGTCCCTGGAAATATAATTATCAGCTTTCCCACCCATGCCCGCGATATGGTCTTTCGCCGCCTACCCGACCCAACCAGCGTCGTGCACCCTCAGAGTTGGGCACGCGTGAAACAGGCCCCCAGAGAGCCTTAAAGCTAGACCGAAAGCGCTTTGAGTCGTTGGCGCAATTCGGCATCTGCGGGCCGTCCTACGCGGATAAATATTTCCTGTATTCCCTTAGAAGTTTGTAATACACCGCGAAACCCGCCGCGCATTTCTCCCTGTAGCTTAAAATCGCCGGCGGCGCGTTTGCGACCAATCGACTTGCCGCCGATAGATCGATTTATAAATACGGCTTCCACGCCGGGTATGCGCTCCAGCGCCTCGATGGTGCGCTTGCCCTCTTTGTCTGTCGATTGGTGTCGCCCGCGCCCCTTGCCCACTCAGCCCTCATTCATTTAATGCGGCAGGCGCAGGCAATTGCTGACGAGCAAACGCACCTGCTCCAGCATTTCGGCTCGGCTAAAGGAACCTTTTTGAAGAATAGTATCCACCTTCATCGTCAAACGCTGCTTCTCCTCTGCCTCTAGCTCTCTCGCCGTAACCACAATGACGGGCACGTCTCTCCAGCGCGCATCGCGACGAAATTCTTCGATAAACTCGAATCCATCCATCTCCGGCATCATCAGATCCAACAAGACCAGCTCTGGTGCATTTTTTTCGACCTTCTCCAACGCCACCCGGCCATTTTCAGCCTCCTCAACGACCCAGCCCTCGCGCTCCAACATACGCCGCATTAACACGCGCGTCTCTTCGTCGTCCTCAACTAATAATAGCGGACAGGGCGGAGTCGCGCAGCGGTATCGACGCAATAAGCTCGCCAGGCGCTCGCGGTCGATTGGTTTAGTCATATAATCGCTGGCGCCCAGAGCATAACCCATTTCCTGGTCATCGACCATCGTCAGCATAACAACGGGAATATCCGCTAATTCGGGATCGGCCTTGAGTGCGGCCAATACGGCCCAACCGTCCATCTCCGGCATGAGCACGTCGAGCGTAATAGCATCGGGCTTGATCTGTCGCGCCAATGCCAATCCCTGCGCTCCACTCGCCGCCGTCTCCACCCGATAGCCTTCGCGCTCCATAAAGCGACGCATCAAATCTCGCGCAGTCGGTTCGTCGTCGATAGCCAGCAGCGTATAACGCCCTGTGCTTTGCCCAGCAACAGCGTGCTCGATCTCGGCAGGCGCACTATCTCGCCGATAGCGCACCGGCAAATGTACTCTAAAGGTCGATCCTACACCGACGGCACTTTCCACGCTGATATCTCCCCCCATCATCTGGCAAAAACGCTTGCTGATAGTCAGCCCCAAACCCGTGCCACCGTATTTGCGCGTGGTCGAAATATCGGCCTGAGTAAAGGGAAGAAAGAGCCGCTCAAGCTGCTCTTGCGTCATACCTATCCCGGAGTCGGATACCGCATAAACTAGATGCTCAAAACCGTTCTTTTGCTCGCGCCTAACCCGCAGCGTTATCAGACCATCCTGCGTAAATTTGCAGGCATTGCTGAGCAAGTTCAACAGCACCTGACGCACTTTGGTCTCGTCGGCATAGAGCTCACCCAATTCGCCTTCGATGTCCACTTCTAAGGTGTTGGCATTCTTTTCGACTAAGGGCGCGACCGTATCCATCACCCCACTGAGCAATAGGTCCACGACAAACTCTTCGAGATGTAGATCCATCTTGCCCGCCTCAATCTTCGATAAATCGAGGATATCGGAAATCAACTCCAACAGGTGGCGGCCGGCGTGTTGGATCTTATTTAGATCGGGAACCGTATCGTCATGGCCTAGGTCCTTTGCATCTTCGAGCAGAATCTCACTATAGCCTATAATGGCGTTGAGGGGTGTGCGCAATTCATGGCTCATATTGGCCAAAAAAGCACTCTTGGCGCGGTTCGCGACTTCGGCGACCTCCTTGGCCTCCGCCATCTCGCGCTCGGCACGACGACGCACTTCGATCTCTTTTTCTAGGCTAATATTAAAATGGGCAATCGCATCCTGACGCCGACCGGCCAAGCTGGCAAAAAAACCAAGGAAGAAAGGAGCGGTATCGATAACCCAGTGCAACGGCTGTCGGCTCTGCACTTCGAGCAGGTTAGCGAAAGAAAAACTCACCCCCTGAACATAGGCATCAATGAGCGTCGAAAACACGGGAAAACAGCAACCGAAAAGTGCGCCGTACACTGCGTAATTCAGCGTGTGGTTAAGCGATGTAAAACCTTGGTCATTCGACATAATATTCTTTAGACATACTGGCGGAGACTCAGTAAAGAATTTGTCCACCAAAAAGCGCGAACAAACGGGGTCGCCCCTTTTGTAAAACTATGGCGAAAGTAATTGATCTACACCCAGCGCAACAGGCGTTAGGCGCACAGCGGCGATCGCCCCTTTAAACCAACACACTTCATTGAGGCGCACACCCATAGCCAACGCCCCTTCACCCTGCGCGCCAAAATCGACCGCACCGCGCCGTTCTTGACTGCCATTTACGTAATTAATCTGCTCTTTGCCATCACAGCTCATAGCCAGATAGTACCACTCGTCCACTGGATGCAAAAAATCCTCATTGAGCAAGGTACAGTTGGATTCGCCTGAGCTGATAAACGTATCGAGATACCAATAACCATCACCGGTAAGCCGCGTCTCGAAAAGCACGCGCTCGCCGTGCACCTGGCCTGCGTGAAAGAAGCGCTGCTCGCGCAGGCCGCCCGCAGCGGGGTAAAAGAGAATCTCCAACGTAAACTGCGCCAAGCCCTGCAGCGGATTGCTCTGCGCAAAAAGCGCATCGGCCTCTCCGCCAAACTCTACGGCCTTGCCATAAGGACAGTCCACTACGCGCGGCGCCCCCGCAGCGCGCAGCGACAAATCACCCATGCGCTCTACGCTGTTCAGTCTCCAGTCCACGCTATCCAATCTATGCTCCTCTATTTTCACAGGCCACCATACTGACACAAGCCGTGCTTTCCCCCGACCAACACCAAGTGCTTAACGATCCCCCGGCGGCGGCCCCTCACCAAACATAGCACTAATAAAAAGGAATTTGAGCGGTTTGTCGCCGATATTTCGATGTTTGTGAAAGATCCCGCGCGGCAAGATTACGCAGTCGCCAGCACTTAGCTGATGCGTCTCATCCCCCACTTCGACTTCAATATCACCCTCGAGGATATAAAAGGCCTGCTCTTGGTCTGGGTGAGAGTGACCATCGCCGGAAAGCCCGCCCACCTCGTACTCGTTCGTATGAATGACCAAACGCTCGCTGTCGAGCGCATGCGGACGCTCGGAGCCACGAGCATTCGGTCCAATAATGACGCGCGAAATACTGCCGGGATGACCGTGATTCTCTTCCGGTTGCGCAAAACAATCACTAATACCGTATTTGCTACCCATGCGATTCCTTTCTATCAGTTATTTCTCTATAAAACACCCGAAGCGGAACATTATTCTTACGACAAAAGGCATATCTCCCTCTAAATAGCACTGGTCCACTCTTTGCTCAGAAGCTCTTATACAAGGAGAATAAGACCATGCATATTCTACTCATCGACGACGACGACGGCGTGCGTTCCAGTTTACTCAACTTGTTCGAGTATCTCGACTACACATGCACAGCTTCGGCCGGGGGCGAGGAAGTTTTTACGCTACTAGCAGACAACCAATTCGACCTCGTGCTGACCGACGTCGATATGCCCCATCTCAGCGGCACAGAAATAGCGGCTCACTGCACGCTCCACTATCCCACTTTGCCCATCATCGTAATGAGCGGCAATAGCGCCCCCGAACTAAGCCCCGACACGCCCTTTTTGAGCAAGCCTTTTTCGCTTGCCGATCTAATCAACACCGTCACGCGCTTAACACAGTACGCAGAATAAGTACAGTACGCAGAATAAGTTCGGATCTACCCCGCTTAAACTTGCCGAAAACCGCTCTCTTAGCGATGTATTAACAGCACGATCACCAGACACATACATCACACGGAGAGAAACTTCAAATGCGACAGGTCGCACTCGCTCTCTGCCTATTCGCCCTTTCTACCTGCGCTGGCTGCATCAGCTACGAAGAAGAAATATGGATCGCAAGTGATGGCACGGGACGCCTGCACGCCACAATTATCTTTTCACAAAAAGTCACCCAACTCATGCGCGATACCGCCGGCGGTATTCCCACGCCTGAAGATATCCGCAAACGCAGCGAGCGCAGCGAAGGTGTCGAGCTCGATACGGTAAGAACCTACGAGAAAAACGGCAAAATACACCTGGCTATGGAAATGCATTTTACCAGTTTTGCCGCACTAAAAAAATTGCAGGGCAAAGGCCAACAAAACAACGCCAACCTTTTTGGCGAAGTGCTCATAAGCCGCAGCGAGAGCGGTCAGATCGAGTTTCGCCGCAACGTGCAGGTTGGCAAAAGCGACAAGAACTCGTCCGGCGATATATTTTCACAGCAACTCATACGGGCACTCTTAGCCGGAGACACCTGGAAATACACCATACATTTCCCCACCCCACTCATCGCGAGCAATGCGGCAGACTGGGATGCAGAGTCCCGGCGCGCCAGTTGGCAGTTCGACTTGATGGACCTCAGCGAAAAACCGAGTAGTATGCAAGCGACCTTGGCTCCCTCTCCGTTGGATGAGGCACTACTAAAGCTCTTTGGGCATTAATACACCTTTAGTTTTGCCAAGACCAACGCCAGTCCGGCAATACATGCAGTCTCCGTTTTGAGCACGCGCTCCCCCAGGCCAACAAGCGCAAAATCGCGCGAGCGCAGCGCCTGTCGTTCAGCCGCCGACCAACCGCGTTCGGAGCCTACCGCCAGCACGCAATGTTCGCGCTCGACCCGATACTGACCGATAGGCATCGTCGCTTCGTAATTGTCGAGGGCTAGCCGGTCACTACCTTCTGCGAGTTCATCCAGACAAGCCGTTAGCGACTCGTGTAACACAACTTCGGGCATGCGGGTGCAAAAAGCCTGTTCTGCCCCTTCGCGCAACAAGCGCTGATACTCATCTCCCGTCCACAACCTGCTGTTGAGGTACGATTTTTCTCCTTTGTCCGTAGCCACAAAGTGCAGTTGGGCCACGCCCTGCGACGTGAGGTCTTTGAGAATCCGCCGCGCACTCGGGGGGCGCGGCAAACCGATAATCATAACGACCGGAGATAGGTGGGGAATACCAGAAAAAAAATTAAAATCCAGCATCAAACCGCGTTTGCCAATGGCCTCTACTCGGGCTTTGCCGCGCGGCCCGTCGACGATACCGATATCAAAGCTATCGCCCTCCTTGCAGCCAATTACCTGCAAGACGTGAACGGCGCGCCCATCATCCAATCCTAATGGACGATCTATTTCATCCCTTTCAAAGAGGATGATATTCATTCGCAGATCCCTCTCATACGCACCGCTCCATTATTTTTTAGCCCCTACTCCACCGCGACAATTTCTTCGCGCCTGCATTCCAAACCGCTACATAGACGAGATACAATATCTTCTTCCACTTCACTGTCATGGTCTGCAATGATCTCCGTCAATCGGCCGTAGCTAATACCGACTAGATTGGCAATCTGGTGTTTAAAGAGAAAGTTGCGGCGCAGCATCACCTGTTCTAAAGCCTTGATATCGAGTCGCGGCATGGCATAGTCTTTCGCATAGAGCAAAT
>Ga0055584_100003851_pt1 | contig 14748 bp, 13 predicted proteins | sample OSDHelmetaG_FD_58716 | JGI IMG/M metagenome (GOLD analysis project Ga0055584, IMG submission 58716) | Pelagic marine sediment microbial communities from the LTER site Helgoland, North Sea, for post-phytoplankton bloom and carbon turnover... | ecosystem: Environmental > Aquatic > Marine >... | reverse complement strand
TCATGAAATTGATGAGACTGATTGGTCTGAATGCGACATTGTAATCGAAGCAACAGGAAAACATCATAAAAAGCCCGAAAAGCTTCAGGCGTATTTTGAACAGGGTGTCAAAAAAGTCATTGTGGCTGCTCCGACAGAAGGTGCTCTAAATATTGTCTATGGTATCAATGATCATCAGTATGCCCCGAAAGAACACAATCTCCTTACAGCAGCATCCTGCACCACTAACTGCCTTGCTCCAATGGTAAAAGTGATGCATGAAAAAGTTGGAATCAAGCATGGGTGTATGACAACGATTCACGACATTACCAATACTCAGACTATTGTAGATAAAGGCCATAAAGACCTTCGACGTGCAAGAGCCTGCGGTAATTCTCTTATTCCAACTTCAACAGGCTCTGCAAAAGCCATTGCCAAGATATTTCCCGAGCTTGAAGGAAAGTTGAATGGTCGTGCTGTGCGTGTACCTCTATTGAATGCGTCATTGACAGACTTTGTGTTTGAAGCAGTACGCCCAGTCACGGTAGAAGAAATTAATGGTTATTTCAAACAAGCTTCCCAAGATGAACTGCTAGGTATCCTTGGCTATGAAGAACGTCCGCTGGTATCGATTGATTATGTGAATGACCCACGTTCTTCGATTGTTGATGCCTTATCCACCATGGTCATTAATGATACACAGGTTAAAGTTTATGCTTGGTATGACAACGAATGGGGTTATGTGAATCGGATGATGGAATTGACCCAGAAAGTAGCCAGAAGCTTGTAGGCATGGAGCAGAGTCTTCGTAATTATTTTATCGTTACAGGAGGTTACTGGGCTTTTACCATTACTGATGGCGCTATCCGTATGCTTGTAGTGTTGTATTTCCACCTGCTTGGTTATTCACCATTAAAAGTGGCTATGCTGTTCTTGTTCTACGAGTTCTTCGGTATTGTTACCAACTTGGTAGGTGGTTGGTTGGGAGCGCGGATTGGCCTAAACCTGACGATGAATATCGGTATGGCGATGCAAGTCGTTGCGTTAGCTATGTTGACAGTGCCAGACGTCTGGTTATCCGTAGCTTATGTGATGACTGCCCAGGCGTTATCCGGTATTGCCAAGGACCTGAACAAAATGTCAGCCAAGGCATCGGTCAAGATCATTGCTGTTAATGATAGCGATTCTAAACTATTTAAATGGGTAGCGTTTTTAACCGGCTCAAAAAATGCGCTCAAAGGCGGCGGTTTTTTTGTCGGGGCTGCATTACTTGAATGGATCGGTTTTCGTGGAGCATTGACTGTATTAGCAGGAACGTTATTTGTTGTGCTGATCATAACAGCCATGATGCTGCCTTCCGGTGTCGGAAAAATGAAGTCCAAACCAAAGTTTACCCAGGTATTTTCCAAGGTGCCCGCCATTAACTGGCTTTCAGCAGCACGGTTTTTTCTATTTGGGTCGCGTGATGTCTGGTTCGTGGTGGCTTTACCAGTATTCTTCATTGAAGTAATCGGCTGGTCTGTAACGGCTGTCGGTACCTTTATGGCTTTATGGGTTATTGGCTATGGCTTTGTCCAGGCATCAGCACCCAAGCTGATTAGATGCAGTCTCCATGGTCAGGGGCCAGGAAGTGGATCCGCGAGATTTTGGGCATTTATTCTGGCACTTTTTCCTGCGGGAATCGTTATCGCTATGCAACAGGGTTGGTCACCTGAAACGTCACTGGTCAGCGGTTTAATTTTGTTTGGGATTGTTTTTGCTATTAACTCTGCTGTTCATTCTTACCTAATCATTGCATATTCCGACCATGACAATGTTTCAATGAACGTGGGTTTTTATTATATGGCCAATGCCGGAGGACGACTTGCCGGTACAGTCTTGTCTGGTCTGGTATATCAAATAAAGGGGCTTGAAGCCTGTTTGTGGCTTTCTTCAGGTTTTGTCATTACTGCGGCCTTACTCTCTTTTGGGCTTCCTCGATTTCAGAATAAGACACCGATAGAGAAAGCCGATGTTTGATTATTTTACTGATCTTATTGTTTATCAGTTACTAGCTTTATTTTCTATAGGCAACTTTGGTCTCTCACAGTTAGTCGGCTAAATTAGCTTGCTCCCGCTTTTAGCAAAATGTAGATGTTGCTTGCTTATTACTTCAGAGTTCTCCTTTGTGCATATTGTGTGAGTTGGCGTTTTTAAGAAAATCGTTTAATTCACTAAGCTCATAGCGTCCGCTTTATCAAAAAGATCATGGGAATGGCTCGTAAAAATTTTGACCGTTGAATACACAAAGCAGAACCAAACATATATATAATATATTGGTAACTTTATTTAGATATTATTCTTCATGTTGGACAACTGCCTTGATTTCTTTTTCAATTAAGTTACATAGTTCTTTTGTCGATAAATAATCACCTCTGTTCATGTATGTAATAGCAAGAAGTGTAATTGGGTGAATCCCAAGTACGCTTGTAATATCGTCAAGCTTTTCAACAGTAGGACTTTTTATTGCTCGCTCAAGTTCAGATAGATAAGTACGACTAGAGACGATAGAAAAATCCTCTTGGGTCAGGTCTTTATTATTTCGAATTGTTCTTAATGCTTTGGCAAATGCTTCATTTGTGTTCATTGCTTGATCTCATAAATTACTTGAGATCATCTAGCCATTGCGACTACTATAGCACTACATGCTATAGCATTCATTTTGTTTAAATGCCAAATATTAAGGATATACAATGTTTGAGACACTCGAGGCAGCAAGAGTTAAAGTCCCATTTGAGTTAGCCGAACCTGATGAATATGTTTGGGAGTTCGTTTATACCCGTCTACACATGCATTGGTTTCATGTTACGGCTAAGAGAAAGCGGGAAATTGATGGTTATCAAGAAGTGCGAAATTTCTTTTTTGTCCATATCGAAGATTTATTAGTTATTTCAGAATCATCAAATTGGACAATCGTAGAAGTCTGTTTTGTTTCTCCGGCACATATGAATGGCACCGACCACTGGACAATGAAACCGCTAACTCAGATTCTTAAAGGAAGAGAAGCAAAATTAGAGAACATTCAGTACGGATATGTATTTGTAATGCAAAACGGAAAGCGGTATGTCGATTCTTTCAAAAATTGCGAAGAAGATCTGATCGATATTGTATGTATATACGATTCGATAAATCACCGATAAAAATATGATTCTGAGTTGCTTAAAGACTTCTGCTTTGAAGCCAACCTCCGATCATGGTCACATTGTAAAATAACAATTTCCATCCAAAAGGAGACAAAAATGCCAGTGAGTATCTATGATATTTATTCTCAAGCCGCGATAACTGGAAATTGGGGATTTGCGTTAATGGCAACGCAAGTAATTAATGATGACGGAAATATTGCGTCACCCTCGTCAAATTATGATTATGAATCCCTCATGATGAGAGCTGATGCGCTAGAAAAGTATCGCGATCATCCCGAAGTTTCAGATATTCTTTCTAAGCTGAAAGTAAATTTAGAAAAGTGCTCATTCGGCAACTAGCCAAGAGCGGACAAAATGAAATTACATTTATTATCTGACCTGCATCATGAATTTTTTCAGGATAGATGGAAGCCGAGTATTACTAAATGGCACATGAATATTCCTGAAACTGATTGTGATGTCATTGCCTTGGTCGGTGACATTGATGTTGGTAAGCGCGGTATTGAATGGGCTAAGTATGAATCAGAAAGACTTTCTAAACCTATAGTTTATATTCCTGGCAACCACGAATATTATTCGAGAGATTTCCATCAGGTTAACCAGAGGCTAGCTGAATCCGCACGTAATACTAATGTTCACCTATTAAACAAAGATGAGTGGGTCTTTGAGGGGGTTCGCTTCTTAGGTGCAACCTTTTGGACAGATTTTTTGGCTGACCCAAGAGTCACCCAATCTAAGGCAATGGATATTGTCGGTCAGGGGTTGAACGATTACCACCGAATATCCTATAAAGACGGCAAGCTAACACCGGAATTAACTCTTGCTTGGCATATCGAACAGAAAGACTGGTTAGAAGAGCAGCTCGATAAAAATGGTGACTTTGACAAGACAGTTGTATTGACGCATACGGGACCTTCAGGGGCATGTCAGCATGGTAGGTTTAAGCTTAGTGCTATTTCAGCTGGTTTTCATTCTCGACTAAATTATCTTGTTGAAAAAGCCGACCTATGGTGTTTTGGTCACACACATTTCAATGTCGATACGATGATTGGTGATACACGCTTAGTATCTAACCAGTTTGGCTATCTCCATCGAGAAGAGTGCGTAGGTTTTGACCCAAAGAAAATGATTATTATATAGCTGCTGATGACTGCAATCGGCAAGAAGGAGACATTCTGTGACTAACAAAAAAGATGCAAGAAAAATAACCGCAGATGCTTTCAAAGCTGCTTGCCATAACTTTCTTGAGGTTGCAGCTCCTTATCTAATTATTAAGGATGAGCAACATTATGAAGAAGCTCTGGAATTAACTGAGTATTTTTTAGAACAATCAGAGGATTCTCTGGATGACCCTCTTAATCATATTATTGGGATGCTGGCCCGCGCAATAGAAGTATACGAAGATTTTCTTGAGGATGAAGAGTTGATAAAAACAATCAAAGAAAGAGAGAATCAAAAATCGATTGAAGTTGATATCGATGACTTGTAACGGCAAGAAGGATACAAAATGCCAATAACAATTGCCGATGTTTTACAGCACATCGAAGACTCCAGAAAATCTGGCGAACTAGCGGCCTTGGTTTCTTCAAAAGATCAGGATTATTCGGATGCTGCTGGGCGTGAAGAGATTGAGAAATTAAAAAATGCACTAGGTCACTCTGAAAAATCGATTGGCGAATTTCTTGAGTATTACATCACCAAAATTGAAGATGAAAAATGACTGCTTTGGTCGCAAAACGGATATTTAATCAAGATTTAAAAAAATAAAAACAGTTTGGCAGGCGCGTAATAGGTGATGTGTGGTATCAGTAGACGGTCACGCGTTTAGCTTTCGAGGTGGTTTTACCTTTCGCAATATAAGTTCGTTTTGCATACATCCATGTATCTTAGCGGCGCTTTTCTTGAAAAGTCTCCGGCATCCCTGCCGTCGAGCCTACGGCTTCATTTATTTAGGATTATAAATGTTTTTCTGACACTAACTCTTCGGCAGTTTCTCCATAAAATGCATCTAGCGTCTCCTTCGTCGCATTCACAACTGCGGGTTCCATTTGGGCTTCTGTAAAATTACGTAAACCATCCTCTATATGCGGGATAAATAAAGTGGCCTTTTTATTGAGGATTGTTCGTAAATACCTGCGAGTTGTAGATACGTTCTCGTGGCATAGGATGTCTTTTAAGACATGGTGTAAAACTTCTGCGTTTTTCTCAGTTGGTTCGATCCCCATTGCCTTGCATAAATTATAGAGTAGATGCGTTGCTCCAGTATGCCTCATAAAATGCGGCTCTATGGTTCTACCAAGAATAACACTAGCTCTTGCGAAAGCTTTTTGTATGAAACTTGGTTTTATAGGAGTTCCATTTTTATTGAGCCATAAAATATCTTCAGGTAGATCTACAGATCCTTCTTTTAAAATTTTATTCTTACGATTAGAATATTTGTCGTCATATTTTTCCTTTCTTTCGCTATAGTGAGGGTTGATATACTCTTCATAAATAGTTTGAAGAACGGCATGTCGTATAGATATTGATGCAGGCTTTCTGCCTTTAGCAACAAAATTGAATGTTATATACGCTCTCCCAGTTCTTTTAAATTGAGGCCAGAGCATCCACCCCTTGTTTAGATCTGATTTGCGAAAAGGCATTTGGGATACGTTAGATACTCGCAAGGTTGTTAGCATCATAGTCTTCATTATGGTTGCATAAACAGGATCATCATCCTTTAGCACCGAATAAAGCTCTGCACATTCATTTAAACTGAGGACTCTATCTGCATAGTCAGACTTTTTAGATACTCGTTTATTCCCTTTATCTTGTACGTATCTGATTTTCCCGCTTTTTGTATGGCTTAAAAAGTCACTATCTAAATTATCATTAGCGCGATTGGCGACAACTTTAGCAGGAAATATTGCTTTCAATGCTATCCCTTTATTAGCTAAAAAATCAAAATAGTCTCGTACTCTTCCATATCTAATATTGTACGTATCGTTTGTCCACTCACCTTGGTAACTCAACTCACTAAGGACATCTGAAATATGATCTTCATAGTTCGCATCTTGAATAGATACTGATGGATGTCTAGATGAAAAATTTTCTAAAAACATTCTAATATCACTAGCTATGTGATGCATAGTTAATGGATTAGCTGACTTCATATTTTCTCTTATTTTACTGGGCCAGCGATATCTAACGATAAGAAACTCAGCAAAATTTTTCTGGAGTACCCCGTTAATAAATGGCATTTCAATTGGGTGATTCGGATTTTTATATAACTCAATATGCATCATCAAACCTCAAGCAAACCTCGCGATTATCTGCTTTATTTCCTAAATCTATAGCTGTCTGAATGGCTTCTATATCACCAACAAAAATAACTTTTTCTTTAGCTCGTGTCGCTGCTGTGTATAACCAGCTTCTATCAAGAACTTGTGACTTCTCAAGTGCTACTATTACACAGTCAAACTCACTGCCTTGAGCTTGATGTCCGGTTAAAGCGTAGGACAATTGCATCAGCCACTCGCCTGAATTGTGATCGCGAATCTGAGATTTTAGTAGAGGGGTGCGACCCTCGTTTACGAAGTCAATTACTATATCGGCTGGCACTGTTTCATTTGTATCTTTATTTACAGTAACAACATCATAAGATCTGGTTTCAACAACTACTCCCATAGAACCATTCACAAGACCAATATGAGGACTATTTCTTTTATAGATAACCTTATCCCCAACACGAAACTCAGGCGCTGCAATGACGCTTAACTTCTTATCAAGTAGTTTGTCTTGAAGCTTCCGATTCACCTTTGCCATTATTCTTTTCGTTGCAGAAATAATTTGAATTGTTCCATACTGCTTGTTTTTTAAATATTGATTAACAGTTTCATCAGATATACTACTGGCGATACATTCAAAATGCTCAACATCCTTACTTGTCTCAAAAGAACCTCCCTCTCTAATGACTTCTGATACTTGAGGAATTGTTGAGCCTCCAAGGGTTCGATAATTCGTCGTTAATTCAACTATTGGAAATATGTTTGATTCAATCATCTTGTGGAACACTAACCCTGGCCCTATTGGTGGAAGCTGACCGCGATCACCAATAACGACAATTTTTACTTCACGATCCTTGAATGCTTGAAGTACTCGATACATTAGAGGCAAGTCAACCATGCTTGCTTCATCAATAAACAGCACTGGTAAATCATAGTTATCTAAAAAACGAGGTGATTTTTTAAAATTAGAAAGCAGGGATTCAATCGTAAAAGCTTCTTGGTTTGTTTGTTGTTGTAATCTCTGAGCCGCTTTGCCGCTTAGTGCTACTTGCAGAACCTGCCGTCCAGTTTGATGTAGAAGATCATTAGCCGCATATAAAACACTAGTCTTACCTGTTCCAGCCCCACCAATAATTGCTACCACTCCGTGATTTAATATTTTGTTAACAGCTAACGCCTGTTTTGTATCTAAAGCGTTGCCTCCTGGTAAAAGGTAATCTTCAGTAGTTGCCTTGCCTAGTAAAGACAACTGCTGCGCTCCTTCTGATCTTGAACGACGCAATAAATCAACTCGCACAAACTCTTCCATAATTAATGATGATTTAAGTGACCAACCGCCATTATCTCTAATGAAGAATCGTTTTGTATTCAGTCCGTCATCACGTGCAGCTTCGTATGTAGCTAGACAACGTTGATACTCTTTTCCTAAAACTGTTTTCAGGCTTTCATTCACCATGGAAGTTGAGCTTGCTGTATGTCCGTCGCAATAAAGACGATATAGTGACTCTTCAAAAGCGCAAACCATACGTCTTCGGTCATTTTTTTCAATACCGAGAGCTAACGCAAGTTGGTCTGTTTCCTTCCAACTGGAGAATGCCCATAATATGTAAGGGTTTAACTTTAGCATTTCCAAAGTTTTATGCTGGTAAAATTCATGGGCCTTTAGAATTGATTTTGTTAGTGATGATATATATTCAGGATTATCTTCTAATGGTTTTCGGATAAATTCAATAAGATTGGATTTATCACCTTGCTTGTGCCACGCGTAAAGCGCCTGTAATGCAACAGCCTCACCAATACCATTGATATTCATTAGTAGCTTATGGTCGCCTTTATCGAGTATTCTAGGAAGGTCTTCACCTAACTGGTTAATAAGCTTTTTAGCTGTAGCTGGTCCTATGCCAGCCTGACTTGTTAGAAAGGACTTAACGGCACGATCTGTAACGCTAGTTGGCTCACTGTTTTTAACTCGAAACTGGTTTCCACCTATGTGGTACTTTTCCCAGTCACCAAAAAAAGTTCGGTGTTCACCGGTAATAAATAATGAATCACTATTTCCTACCATTCGTACCTTCTTTCCATTTTCAGCAATTGCATGAAATACAGATACAGTGTTGAACTCTTTATGAATTGACTTGATTGTTGCGTTTAATTCAATCATTGATATGAGGCCATTTTCCCATTATGGACTTGTTGAGCTAGTAGCTCGTTCTGCTTTGCTTTTAACTCAGCATCTTTACGAGCTATGCGTTCCGCTGCTAACTTTTCTTTTAGCTCCTTTACTTCTGAGCGTAACTTTCTGACCAGGGTGTTGGTCATTGTGTCTTCCATGTCGTCTATGATGCTTTCCGCATCCATTTTAATAGTTTCAACCTCACCACGAACTAGTTTTACGTCTAACTCTTCAAGTGCTTTTTTAACTTTTTCTCGTGTCCTAAACCAACTTGGCTCACGTTTTATATCTAGTAGCTCTTGTTCAGAATATATTGCCCATAGTGCCTTAAGATAAAGACGATCATTGTGATTCATTGGGGCAGGAAGATGGGATGTTCCTACCTGTTCTAGCCAAGCAAGGAATGAATCTTCATTATCCTGTCCAATGCGTTGTTTTGTTAAATTTACTTCTTGTTTCTCATTAAGATAAATTAATCCACGAGATTTGATTTTTTTCTCTGCCTCAATTATTTTCTTACCAAGGGTATCTGGATTCTGCCGAAACGTAGCAGCCTTACACTTAAACCCCACCATTTCAGCTAGTTGCCCACGAGCCAAACTACCTCCTCTTAATAAACCATTTTCCAGAACCTTTTTAAGTGCATCGTCATCTAGACTTAATAAGTTTTCTAGCGTCCTATTGAGGGATTCAAGTCGAGCTTTGTGTAATGATTTATTATCCATTTTGGCGCACCACAATTAATTCATCGATCCAATCTTCTTTGTAGGGATCTGGTTTTTCAAGGCGTGCATTCATTATCTCTAAGTCATCATCAGCTATTTGTCTGTCTGAAGTTCTTTGGGATAAATTTCTTTTCCTAATTTCTGTCATGGGAGTATCAAATATTACACAGCATTTTTCTAAATCCTTAAACCCTTTGATCTGATATATGACTCTAATTCTATCGGCTCTACTTAAGTTTGTGGCGTCAAATATAACGGGATGTCGGTCTGGGTTTAAATGTGCATTCTCAGCCCATGTCGTTTTACCGCTGCACGGAAGCCCTACTAACAAATAAAATCTAGATTTTAATCCTCGTGATAATGCCTCTAGTAATTTATCATATGCTTTTTGAAATGATTTTTCGTTTTCCAGTTCATCTTCAAAAGTATAGCGACCATTTTTCTGTCTATATAAATCAGGACTAATTATCATTCGTGCTACAGATGAACTCATGCCAAAATTTTTAATCTTTTCATCTTGGCTATTGTTAGAGCGTTCTCTATCTAGTCTGGCTCTAAGTATAGTTACTGTTTCCTCAAGTTCTTTTATCTTTTCTGGGGTATAGCTATTTAAAAATTCGTATCTTTTTTCTATCTCAATATAGGGTGCTACAGAGTTCTTCAAGTTTTTATTTTCTTCTTCCAGTTCATTAATTAGCTTCTGTTCTTCTGTTAATGTTTTGTTCTTCTTAAAATTAGATCTCCACGTTTGGATAGCCTTATTTAATTCTTGATATCTTAATGAAAGATCTTCGTCTTTATATTTACGAACTCCTGTTAAGTACGTTTTATTCAACTTTGCTTTTTTACAAACCTTGTTAGTGCTGCATGAGTTTAAATTTCCCGTTCTAATTGCCTCGTTCTTTAACTCACCAAAAGCTACCCATCCATCAGAGAGTCTTTTCTCATGCGTTCTATCGTCTATTTTTTTTTTGAAGCTTGCTGTAGAATCCACTAACGTCATCTTAGGCATCGTTCTCATCCAATCCAAAAACTGTCTTCATATCTTTTCCATACTGTGAAATAAACATTCTTGCCTCTTCCTTAAAATGCTCATCGGTAAACTCACTTCCATTTAATCCCTTTAAATATTTTGCGTACCAAATAAAACTATCTTTAAGTTCTGTTGACCATTCGCCTACAATCCCTTCTTTGCATTTATTACCGATGCATTGATCCGGTCTCACGAGCGATAGCTGGGAAAGAAGTGTCTCGTCAATGCCATCAACATTTATCTCATTTTTATAGGCTCTTTTTGCGCATGGTGTTGGTGATGTGTCCATAGTGTTTCGACCGCAGATCACAGCTAACGGGGTGATAAACCCACATAATTGACCATCAATAATTCTAGACTTTAGTTGTTCCTGAAAGTTCTTGTAGAGCAATTCTTGATCGTTCGCAGACTGGCACTTTCCTTCTTGGTATTTATATCCGTTATTAAGTTCTCTGCCTTTATTCCCAGCTATTTTCCCAGTGCTTGCTGCCTTTGTAAGTTTTTCGGCAGTGAGCTTCGCTCCATTTTCTCTAATTTCTTCTAAAGTGGCGATAAAGATAGGGTTGTGATGCAAATACGATAGAGGCATAAGGGTATTTGAATGACCGAATAATCTTCTAACCATGATTACTGCGAGATTGCTTGATGATGCTAACCATCCGGCGGATGTTGCTCTATATCGGTGAGCCATTCCTTCACATGAGTCATCCCCATCATGATTTTCATAGGGGATATTAAAATGTTCAGCTAAGCGTTTAATTAGATTATTTAAGCTTAAACCAGTAATGTTTCTTTTGTAGCGTTCATTTAATTGTGCATTTTCTTCTTTTGTCGGGTTGTTATTATCTTTAACAATCTTATTTTTATACCCCGTTCTTCTTGATGATCTTGCAACAAGAAATTCACATTCGCTAATCCTAAGCCTCTCTAAAATTTTTATTGCACGATACGTTTGTTCCGGCACAGGTATATCAATAGCACTTGATGTCTTTATAGCTTCATCTACATATACGTAATAAAGATTTTTTACAGTTTTTGCCGGACGGCAAGAGCCAACTTTTAATAAGCGAATATCTATATTTCTAAGACCCGTCGTAAATAAAACTATATTTAACATAGCTGATTGAGTGAGTTGAAATGCATCCGTGTACCACTGTCTGGAAATCATTTTCCTGGAAGAGTAGCTTCTATAATTAATTGTTTTTAAGGGCAGAATAGAATTCTCATCAAAGATATTATTTAGTAAAGGAAAATGCTCTTCCTTTCTTTTCTTTGAAAATAAGATATAAGTATCTTTGCCTCTATTTTCTTCATAGCTCTCTTCAAATAAATTACATATCACGTCAGCATAATTATCCATTATATCTAGAGAATTTTTTACTAATGCATCGCAAGTATGTGGGCCGAAGGATTCAAACTGTCCTACCTCATTCTTTGTTAAGTTTAAATCGGCTAATCTCCTATTAATCCAATTAATACTCGACACACCATCTTCATTCCAGGGCAAAATATTATGTATTTTTAAAAATGCGTGTCCATTGCTTACGTGGCTTAGACTTTCATATAAAGAAGAAAATGCTGCGGCAAATGTGTCTATATACGTTGGGGATGGGGTTCTGATTAACATTGAGTCAATAAATTCTTCAACATCATCTCTAGTAATCAAGTTAACGCCAACTAAAGGGGTGTTTTCTTCTCCTTTTAAGATCTCCTTGCTATCAAGGCTTCTAAAAATAAGACTAAATCTTCTGGCGTATGAGTCAATAGTTGAAAGAGAGAGTCCCTCATTTTCTGCCATTCTAAAGCAAATAACTTTTGTTATAATTTTGCGCGGGATGCTTTCTAAAGAGTTGTAATTATCCCAATAAATATTTTTGCTTGCTTCGTATGCGTATTCAGAATAACTATTCCTCCATATCCACTCATTATCTTCAAAAACATTGTCTGAGTCTTTTACTTTCCTCCCTAAATACTGCTTTTCTATAGAGCGTAATACGCTCCATTGGGCTTTTCCAAGCTCACTTAAATGCTTATCGCTAAGCTCGTCAGCATTTATACCTGTCTGATGTGATCTATTTATAATCATTTTCCAATCTCAGTCATAGTTAAAGATGGAAGTAGCGGGTTTATAGATTTTTTTGCGACATCCCAAGCTTTATCTACCAGCAAATTGCTAACCGATACATCACCTGAATCTCTATATTGTTTAAGAGCATCATGTGCAATTAACCATCTATCCTCCCAAAATGCTGCCCATTTTGTTTGGTTGCTTTCTCGGATTTCTTCGTATTGTATAATTCTGTAACAAATGTATGGGAGATGTTTTTGGCTAATTTCACTGCGATGACAACCAAGACAAAGATCGTATTTCCTGCATTCATCAGCGATGCTAAACCCATGCGTAGGGTTGGTCGGATCTTCACAATCACACAGGTAAGTTTGTTTTTTTGTTTTCGTACTCTTACCGTGATTAATTGATCCTACGAAGCCAAACTCTTCGAGCTTTTCATTCATGATAGTTGATATGGCTATATCTATTGCTGATCTTGAATCTTTTACGTGTGTGATGTAATGACTTAATGTTGTATCTAGATCGTCATGGTCTAATGCCTCTTTTAAGTGATCAGCTAATTCTTGAGGATTACTAATATTATTTATCAAGGAAAATAGTTTTCCCGATGCAAAAACCTTCCTAAAACGTCGTGTATCTATTTTATCTAACAAGTTGTTGTCATCGTCATATATTGGATAAATTTCTGAAAATAAAAACTTAACTTGTTCCTCTCCTGTAATTCTTTGTCTGATTAACCAGTTTCCAGAGAAAGACGGAGTAAATTCAAAGAAAGGCCCGTCGAAATCAATTTTATAGAATTTTTCATAGTCGTCCATCATCTTGAAAATGGGTGATGACTTAGGGATTACAGATGTGATTTCTTTAGGTACAGCGCTTCTTCCGACCTTATTTTTAAATCCGCGAATAGCGATATCAGGAGAAGGTTCAGAGTTAATTGCTTTTTTAAAGAAATAATCATCAACTTCAAGAATAGATTTACCATCAACTTGAGAATCCCAGCTAAGCGGGACTTCTCGATTTAGACCTGTAGCAATTAAAATGATGTTCACCAAGCAGTAGCCAATCCGGTTTTGTAGTTGAGTATGTTCAGTTGATACATCACGCGTATCACCTAAAAAATGATGTATAGCTCTATAAGGTTTTTCTCTAGCACCAGTGTAATAACCATAGTGAGAGTTCTTCCATGAATAGTATTGCACTTCCAAGCCGTGATTTTGTTCTTTATTAGCAAGTCTTGAAGCTAAATATCTGCTAGAAAAATCTTCACCCCATTTGATGTACCAAACAATTTCATGTGCCAATATAATTGGGTAATATTTTTCATCTGAAAGCCATTTCAATACGAGAATATGGTTATCGGGTGTCTTCTCGTTATTTCTACCATTAATCCACGTTGGTCTTGTATCTGGGGTTAAGTAATTATTATTGGTCATTTCACGTAATGTATCTTCTGTGATGTTATCTTTTTCCTTGAGGCGATCTATTAATCTCTCGTAGTCATACGTGAACCAACTAAGTAACTGAAAGAGAACTTTATCACTGTATGAATTATCACTAGCTACATCGGATGTATGCTCCTTTAGTTTCCTTGCCTTTTTATATCCATGTAATACATTAGTGAGTCCTATCCTATTTATTTCAGCATGAAAAGGCACTGACTTATGCAAGAAGACTTTCTTTAAAGATGGTATATCTCTTTTAATTGAAGGCGCTGAACCATCTGTTAAATAATCTTTGTAATCAATAAAATGTTCGGTTCTTAAATCTGCAAATTGCATTGTCTGGATATCTTCGACTGAGCCTGAAATAAACTCTAAAAAATCACGTAATGTTCTTGCTGATGTTCGGATGGTAGTTACTGATGTATGACCACCAGAAAATTGAAACATAAATAGCCTAGCTATATGCTGTGAAAATTCCCTGTTGTATCCAAAGCCAATCAACTCGGTAACTAAAGGACTTCTTTTGGATATATTACTCCCATTCCCTTTAAGTATTTTTTCTTGCTCTTCTATCGGACTACCTTCATTCCAAAACCTTAATATCTCACCACCTCTTTTTGAACTATTTTGGCAATCAAACCAGCACTTATATCTTGGTAGTCCATCATTGGGTGTGGGAATAAAGTCTATAACCGGTTCTTCTTTGTTTTTTGGTGCAAGTAACTTTCTTTTTCTTTTTCTTGTAGCCATGTATCCTATTATCCAATATTATGATGTAGATAATTATCCACGTAAAAAAAACTTATGCAACCATTTTTAATAAGGTAGTATTTTTACATAAAATAAGATCTATATTATTTTCTGCAAAATCACT
>Ga0055584_100003850_pt1 | contig 14748 bp, 12 predicted proteins | sample OSDHelmetaG_FD_58716 | JGI IMG/M metagenome (GOLD analysis project Ga0055584, IMG submission 58716) | Pelagic marine sediment microbial communities from the LTER site Helgoland, North Sea, for post-phytoplankton bloom and carbon turnover... | ecosystem: Environmental > Aquatic > Marine >... | reverse complement strand
TTTCGCATTGTCTGAAGCTACTCTGATGTGACAGCTCATGGCCAACTCTAATCCGCCCCCAAGAGCAAACCCATTTACTGCTGCGATAACAGGCGTAACTAAATTCTGTACTAAGTCAAATAGTGTTTGGTGGCCTTTTGCACTAAGGTTTTTTCCTTCTTCTGTTGTAAAATGAGCAAACTCTTTAATGTCAGCACCAGCAACAAATGCCTTTTCACCTGAACCCGTTAACACAATGACCTTAATGGCGGCATCTTTCTCAGCAGCTCGAAAAGCTTCACTCAATTCTGCAATGGTAGCAGAATTTAATGCGTTAAGCTGTTTAGGCCTGTTAATTGTAATTGTACAAATGCTTTCTTCTGAATCTACTAGTATATTTTTAAAGCTCATCTTTTTGATTTGTTAGCATTGGCAAAGAAACAAAAAAAGAGGTTTCTGTTGGCGGAATAGTTTCAAACCATACTGTTCCATGGTGATTTTCAATTATACTTTTAACCATCGCCAGACCTAACCCAGATCCAGAGGATTTAGTAGTAAAGTTTGGTACAAATATTTGCTCTTTCTTGTCTTTACTAATGCCTATCCCATTGTCTTTTACTTGAATTATTACTGAATCAGCAGTCTCATCTACAACTACTACAATTTCACCCTTGCGTTCATTTGGAATGGCTTGAATTCCGTTTTTTATTAAGTTATTGAATACCCGCGTTAGTTGCTCATTGTCTCCTGTAATTGTTAGCGCTTCTTTACCTGTATTATTGACAAAGTTCAATTTAAGGTTTTCGGTTTCGGAGAAGAGTTCACATGCCTCATTAAGTAACTTAATTATATTTATTTCGCCAATATTAGCCTTCGGCATTTTAGCAAAATTTGAAAATTCATTAGCAATGGTTGAAAGCGTGTCTATTTGCCGAATCATTTTATCAGAAAAGGAAGCCATTCTTTCTTTAAAATTAGGATCGTCCGGGTCGAAAGATCGTTGCAAATGCTGCACGCTAAGCTTCATCGGCGTGAGTGGATTTTTTATCTCATGAGCAACTTGCTTCGCCATTTCACGCCAAGCGCTCTCTCTTTCTGATTTTGCTAACTTTTCTGCACTGAATTCTAATTGAGTTACCATGTGATTGTATTCGGCTACAAGTGATCCTATCTCGTCACTCCCTTTCCAATAGATTGGTTCGTTTTTCTTATTAATTCCAACACTTTTGAACCTTTCCTTAACAACTCGCAATGACTTTGTAATGTAATTGGAAAGTAGATATGCCAGTAAAATTACCACAATTAGCATCACTGCATAAACCACAATTAAAGAGGTCAGGAATTCGCTGACTTCTCTTTTATTTGCTGCGTCTGATCTTGAGTAAGGAAGGTTAACGATACAAATGTTATTTCCATTTCTATTTTTTACGTACGAATACGTAGATAAAAATTTAGTTTCGCCTTGAACATGACCGATGACTACGTGTTCCTTTAATTTAAGCTCAGTAAAAATGCTGTCATTTATCGTTTGCAAATAGAAATTCGGATCTTCTATCTTCATTTGTGAAGACATAAGGATTTCCCCACTCGTATTAAAAACATTGATTTCTAGGTTATTGACATCGGCAATCTCAAGAATTTTATCTGCAAAATCTTTGATGTACGTATTCAAGTTTTCTTGAAGCTCGCTGTCTTTTAAAAAATACTGTATGGTTGCAATTACCCTCTCTTCTTGTCTAGATAGTCTTTTTTCGTGATAGACATCATTCTTTGCTTTGAAATGATAAATGGTGAATATGCCCGTTACCAACATAGAAACGAGTATCATAATAACCATAGAAAAGTAAATTCTAGACCTTAGGCTTGGGTTGGTAATTGACATAAATTAAAGTTACTATTTTCCCTAACACCAAAAATCACGCCTTATTAGAAACAAAAAAATCCTGCCTTAAATAAGCAGGATTTTATATTAACTAATGGGATTTATTTACTAATTTTTTAAAGCCTCGGCGCCACCAACAATTTCCAAAATTTCTCCAGTAATTGCTGCTTGCCTTGCTTTGTTGTAATGAAGTGTCAAATCTTTTTTCAGTTCACCAGCATTGTCTGTCGCCTTATGCATTGCCGTCATTCTTGCTCCATGCTCCGATGCATGAGAATCTAGAATTGATTTATACAATTGAACTTTTAGTGACTTTGGAATCAAATCAGCAACAATTTCTTCTTTATTGGGCTCAAAAATATAATCACTAGCTGCGTTATTTTCGGTGGCCTCTGGTGGTAATACGGGAAGTAATTGTTCTGGAGTTACTTCTTGCACTGCTGCATTCTTAAACTTGTTATAAACCAAGATTACTTTGTCATAAGATTTGGCAACAAAAGCATCCATCAATGTTTGTGCTATGGGTGCAACCGTTTCAAAATTCACCGATTCCCAGACTTTTTCTAAATCAGACGGCAAATCTCCTTGGTTCGTTTCAATGCTTCTACTCTTCAGTAAATCTTTCGCTTTTTTTCCAATAGTCAAGATATGCACGTTATTATCTGCATACTCTTCCTTAATCAAACGTTGACATTCTTTAATGATGTTACCATTAAAACCACCACACAGTCCTCTATTGGAAGTGATTGCGACTAAAAGTACGTTGTCGACATCACGTTGCGCAGAATACATTCCTTCAGAAGTCTCTAAGCTTTCGCATAAATTGCCGAGTATTTCTTGCAATTTTTCCGCATATGGCCGCATATCAGTAATTGCATCCTGAGCCCTTTTCAACTTTGATGCAGAAACCATCTTCATTGCTGAAGTAATTTGCATTGTTGAATTAACGGAGGTAATTCTGGTTCGTATTTCTTTTAAGTTCGCCATTTAATCTGTTTGAATGTTAAAGTTTATTCAAGCAAACATTAATGTTTTGCAGTCAATTCAGCTGCTGCACTTTCAATTGCTTTAATTGCATTGTCAGTAAGCTTCCCGGCCTTTAATTCACCCAAGACATCGCTGTGTTTGGACCTCATGTACTCCAAAAATTCTTCTTCAAATGCTTTCATTTCTTTTACAGGCACTTTAGAACATAAGCCTTTGGTACCAATATAAATAATCGCAACTTGTTCTTCAACAGGCAGCGGAGAACCTTCGTTTTGTTTAAGAATTTCTACGTTTCGAGCACCCTTGTCTAGTACAGCCTTTGTCGCTGCGTCTAAATCTGAACCAAACTTAGAAAAAGCTTCTAATTCTCTATATTGTGCTTGGTCAAGCTTCAAAGTTCCTGCTACTTTTTTCATTGATTTAATTTGCGCAGAACCACCAACCCTAGATACTGAAATCCCAACATTAATCGCTGGTCTCACACCTGAGTTAAACAAATCAGATTCTAAGAATATCTGGCCATCTGTAATTGAAATAACATTGGTAGGAATATACGCAGATACATCTCCTGCCTGGGTTTCAATTATCGGAAGTGCTGTTAATGAGCCTCCTCCTTTAACCATTTTCTTCATGTTTTCCGGAAGGTCATTCATATTTGATGCGATTTCATCTGATGAATTCACCTTTGCCGCTCTTTCTAATAGTCTGGAGTGCAAATAGAATACATCTCCGGGATATGCTTCACGTCCTGGAGGTCTTCTTAATAACAACGAAACTTCTCTATATGCTACGGCTTGTTTGGATAAATCATCGTAAACAATTAATGCCGGTCGGCCCGTATCTCTGAAGTATTCTCCAATGGCTGCTCCTGTAAAAGGGGCATAAAATTGCATTGGCGCAGGATCTGCCGCGTTTGCCGCAACAACAACCGTGTAAGCCATTGCTCCCGCTTCTTCTAATTTCTTAACAATACCAGCAACTGTGGAACCTTTTTGGCCAATAGCTACATAAATACAAAATACTGGTTCACCAGCATCGTAAAATTCTTTTTGATTGATAATGGTATCCAATGCTACGGTAGTTTTACCGGTTTGTCTATCTCCAATAATCAACTCTCTTTGACCTCTTCCAATTGGAATCATAGCGTCAATTGCTTTAATTCCTGTTTGAAGTGGCTCATTAACCGGCTGTCTAAAAATAACTCCTGGCGCTTTTCGTTCAATCGGAAGCTCAAACGTTTCTCCTTCAACGGCACCTTTACCGTCTATGGGGTTTCCAAGTGTATCTACCACCCTACCAACGAGGCCTTCGCCAACTTTAACGGATGCAATAGTACCTGTACGTTTTACGGTGTCACCTTCTCTGATCTCGTCAGATCGACCCAACAATACGGCGCCCACGTTGTCTTCTTCCAGGTTAAGAACAATCGCTCTTAAGCCATTGTCAAATTCAATCAGCTCTCCAAGCTGTACGTTAGTTAGTCCGTATACTCTTGCAATACCATCTCCTACCGCAAGTACAGTCCCTACTTCTTCTAATTCTGTTTCAGATTTGAATCCTGCTAGCTCTTCTCTTAGGATTGCTGAAACTTCTGCTGGTTTAACTCCTGCCATTTTTTCTCTTTTAAATGGTTTAAACTAAACTTCGTTTTCGAGTTTAGTTTAGCTTAATTGTATAGTTACTGCTTCCAAGCAGCTCCTTTTTTAAATCGTTTATTTTCTTCGAAATACTGGCGTCAATCATCTTGTCACCTATTCTTACTACAAATCCACCTATTAAATTTGGATTGACTGACTCTCTTAATTCAATCTCTCCTTTTGCGAACTGTTTTATTAAATTCAATATTTTAGTCTTGGCCGAATCGTCCAGTTGGATCGCTGTGGTTACCTCTGCAATTATAAATCCTTTTAGTGACTTATATTGTGAAATGAACTCATCCGCAATTGGTTCCAACAATTCTTCTCTTTTCTTCCTGGTCAAAAGATTTACAAATGTACTTGTAATTTCTCCTGATTTTTCAGCAAAAACTTTATTTAGAACCTGTTGCTTTTTATCTCCCTTAACAATTGGACTATTCAAAAGCAAATTCAGCTCTCTATTCTCTTTTATAGTAGCAGCAATCAATTCCATGTCTGCATACACCTTTTCGAGTTGACCCTTTTCTTGAGCCAAATAAATTAAAGATTTCGCATACCTGATCGCAGCTCTTTGTCCTGACATTTCTAATTAGTTTAAAGTAACCTCTTCAATGAGGTTGTTTACCAATTCTTGTTGCTTGTTGTCATTAGAAAGTTTTTCTTTTACCACCTTTTCGGCTACCTCAATTGCTAATGCAGCAACTTGAGTCTTTAATTCGGTAATCGCTGCGGCTTTTTCCAACTTAATCGTCTCTCTGGCTTGAGCTACTATCTTATCTCCCTCAAGCTTTGCATTGGTTTTCGCTTCCGCTATTATACCTTCTTTAATCTCTTTTGCTTCTTTCAACAACAAATCTCTCTCGGCTCTGGCTTTATTTAAAAGCTCCTCATTGTTTGATTGCAAAGCGGCCATTTCCTCTTTTGCGTCTTCAGCAGCCTTAAGTGCACCTTCAATGGATTCCTCTCTTTTCTTTAACCCTTCTAAAATTGGCTTCCAAGCCATTTTTTTCAAAATGAACAACACAACTAAAAAAGCTACCGTTGTCCAAATTATTGTTCCTAAACTTATATTTAACATAGTCTTTGTTTTTGTTAAACAAATCAAGGCCCCAGCCAACCGCTGGGGCTACTTGATTATCCTAATACTGCCAATAGACAAACAATGATTGCAAATAATGCTGCTCCTTCAACAAGAGCTGCAATAAGAATCATGTTTGTTCTAATGTCATTTGCCATTTCTGGTTGACGAGCCATGGCTTCTACAGCAGAACCACCAACTTTACCGATACCGATACCAGCTCCAACAGCTGCCATACCCGCACCAAGTCCAGCGGTAATTCCCTGACTCATACCACCAATTTCTAGCATTACATTTAAAACATCCATTTTACTTTATTTATGGTTTAACAATTAAAGGTTCTAATGATGCGCTTCTTCAACTGCGGATCCAAAATAAATGGCCGCAAGCAAAGTAAATACATATGCCTGTAAAAACGCAACTAAAAATTCAATTAAGTACATGAAGATCATAAAGATGGCAGAACCAGCTCCAACTCCCCAATAAGCACCTTCGCTGCCCGCACCAAACAAAAAGATTAGGCTTACAAAGGCGAGTATAATAATGTGTCCGGCAGTAATGTTGGCCGTTAGACGTATCATCAAAACAGTTGGTTTGATAAACATCTGAAGAATTTCAATTGGAGTTAATAATATAAGGACCCATTTTGGCACTCCTGGCACAGCCAACATATGACCCCAATAAGTTTTGTTACCATTGATCGTGGTAATCACAAAAACAACAACAGCTAACACCAATGTGATACTCATTGTGCCTGCAATATTAAACCCAACTAAAAACGGTATTAAGCCTAATAAGTTAGCAAACCATATAAAAAAGAAAACACTCAACAGGAATGGAGTAAATTTGTCAGCTTTTTGTTTTCCAATTGAAGGCACAGCAATATCGTCGCGAACAAATAAAATAAGTGGTTCAAATAAATTCTGAATCCCTTTGGGCGCCTGACCCTCTCTTTTTTTGTACCGCTTGGCAACTCTAAGGAAAATGAAAACCATAATGAACATTACCAAAAACAATCCCAACACATTTTTTGTAATTGAAATGTCAAATGGAGCAGTAATTATAGCTGACTTTCTTAACTGCTTTTCTTCTGTTGAAAGCGCCGCAATTTCATTATTTAAGGAAGTCTTCTCATCATTTGTATTGGCCTTTTCCTTTTCCTTTTCTAATATGGCAATCTCTGCCAATAGAAGATCAGCCTCCTCAGCTTTCATCACCTTCTCTTCAATGCCGTGAATTCCACCATTTTCTTTCAAATAGTAAATGACCTCATTGATCATGATGTATTCGTCACCCATTGAGAAAGCGTGCCCTTCCATTCCGTGCACGTGCGCCTCGTTTTCTTCTTGATAAAAATTGGAGGATGAAAAGCACTGGAAACCTTCGTCTGTCCATAACATAACAGGTAAAGGAATTTGGAACCCGGCCCATTCCATTTGATGGCCATCTGCAACATGATGCATAATGAAGCCTCCTGGTCCATCAGACTTCCAACTTTTCCAACCAGCAGGAGCTCCTTCTCCCTCTTCAGAATGTATATTCTCGTGGTCGGCAGCATCGTCTACGTGCTCATTAATTTTTTCGTGATGATCTTGTGCGGAGCAAATGCCTGCAAAACTGAAAGCGAAGGTTGCAGCTATTGTTAACAGGCCAAATTTACTTGAGAAACTCTTCAAAGTATTGATTTTACTAGTCATTTACCTCTATTTTTCAACTTTTACCGTTCAAAAATTCCGTGCAAAGGTATAAGTATTTTCAAGACTAAGAAACTTAACCCTTCTTATTTTTTTGACCCCTATGGTCCTTCTAAGACCTTAGCTCCTTTTTTACAAAAATTACCTCCAAAATTAGAAATGCCATGTAAGCACAACCGAATGACAGCGCAACAGGTTTAAAGTTTTCTCTATCTAGCAACCCACACACAAGCAGAATAATCGCAGCCGCCACAAATTTAATCCCCATGGATAAAGTAAATGCATTTACAAATTGATAGGGATTCTTTGCCTTTGCGTTCACTAGCATTTTAAATGAAAACATATTTAATGCCCCAATCAAAGGTATGGTCCAATAAATTCCAATTGGGACTTCCAAATTTGCAATACTACTGATTACCAAATAAGCTGCAGATATCAGGACTAAAGTGAGTGCCACTGCATAAACGATAAACTTAGAAAAATAAGAATTCATCTTTTTGTTTCAATAATTAATATATAGACCGCTATCGCCACAGAAGCAAGAGACAAACCAATAGTGAAAACAGGAAATGATAAACTAAAATATTCGTCGCACTTAATGCCACCCATTATGCCTGCTAAAATAACCAGAATCATCTTGAAAATAATTGGCAGAAAATTTGGTGAACCTGTCCCGGTCGGACTAAGCTGTTTCTTCGACAAGCTCCGTTTGATTTTGAGAAGCATGAAGCGTTGAACTTGATATGTCTTTTACAACTCCACCCATGTTGCATGATCCGGTAAAAGTTGCGCCAGGTTCAATTGCAAGCTTATTCGTGTGAATGTCTCCTAATATTTTTGCCGTTGTTCTTAAAGATAATAATTCGTTCACCCTAATTTTACCTTCTATTACTCCTTCTACCTCAGCATTATTGCATACTACTTCTCCTTCAATTTTTCCTTTTGGACCTACAACTAATCTGCCCTTAGTGTTTATGGTTCCAGTAACTGTTCCATCAATTCTGATATTACTTTCAGAATTAAATGAACCCTCGATTACCGCTCCTTCTACTATTCTATTAATCCTGTCTGGTGAATTGCTGTCCTGTGTCTTAGCCATGGTATTATTTGAGTTTGCCTTGAACATCTCTTTTATTTGTGCAAATATACAAAATTCCGTTTTTAACTACTTCTGACCAAGTAATTCCTGCAATTAAAAACGATTAGTCCATGTAATTTTTAATGAAAAACGCTTGATAAGCGGCTTCTTCTTTTTCAATCAACAAAGAAGCGTAGTTCTTGCCGGAAATAACAAAGAAATTATTTTCCTTATTATATCTTTTTACAGAAGTATTATTCACCTTAAAAGCAATGAAGTAATCCATGGCCTCGTCTTTTGTTGCGAAGGATTTAACCATAACCAGCTGTTTTGTTGCATTTAAAAAATTACTAGACGTAACCAATCCTTTCGAGCTAAAAGAGTTCCCATTAAAATTAGACACACTCATCTTTATGGGATTAATGCTGCCCGTACTCTTGTCGTGCACATAGATAAAAAAGTGCGGTGTCCCTGATTCATAAATATAAGTGCTCTCACCTTCATCAGCATCCGTTATTGTAGTTTGATTTCGCATCAAATCAAGGGTCTTTTGAGCATCTTTTCCTACCCCTGTTTTTCTGCAACTTTTAATGACGTCCGTTAGTGCTTTTTCAAAAGGTTCAGGATTAATTACGGGAGGTGTAATTCTTCCTATTGACAAGGCTTTGAGGTACAAATACTGACACCTAAATTCCCCCATTGTAGTGTCAGTAGCGACTTCATTGGCTTTCAAAATTACAGCCTGATAATTCCCTCTTTTGTACTCCTTATAATATTCTCGATACTCATTCTTCAATTTATCCTGTTCCTTTTTTCTTTTTTCCAAATACTTAGGATCTATTATCAATTGCGCATATTGGGACGTTGGAAATTCCGTGAGCAAGTAGTTCTTGTATTGTTCTGAACTAACAGCAGATGAAAGGATGCCTATTCTATACAATTGATAAACTGCGGCGGGAGTTCGCTCGGCATCTGGAAATCTTCTGATCAGCTCTTTAAAACTGTTTGTTGCTTCCTTGTAATCTTTTAGGTCATCTTTATACACCACTCCCTCGCCATAAATGGCTTTAATAATTAGCGCATCACTTTTCTCGTAGTCTGCGGCAGTTTGAGGGATATTCTTTAAATAAGTTCTTGGATTATACCTTTCCGCAACATCTGCACTTGTTGAGTCTTCTTCGTCTGGATCAAACCCATCCATATTCACAACCATGACCTCAGCCTTGTTAGAACGTCGCCAATCATCTTCCTTTTCGCGATCACCCCATTTTTTTTTGAATTCCGCAAAACCTGAGCTTTTCAATTGCGTGTTATACACCCAAAATTTGCCTCCTTTTCCCGCATTATTGGCCAACAACATGGCGTCTTGGATTTGCTTTTGAAGTCGCTCCTCTCTTACCCGCTCTTCTTCGGCTTTTAAATTTTCAATGATTTCTAAGACTAACTCCTCTTGTTCTTCTTTAGACAATTTCCCGATTCTTTGAAGACTGTCTTGTAAAGCAATCTGGCGCATATTCTCTACCAGTGTCGTTAAGCTTTTGTTTTTGGCTTTAATTATATCGTGTTGAGGGTGCTTCTTCAGAACAACACGGGCTGTGCTGTCGTAATAGGCTTGCGCCACTTCATAATTCTTATCTTCAAAAAACAGATCCGCTAAACGTAAATACGTTTTCGTCTTTTGATGAATATTATCATCACTTTTTTCAGCCGACTTCTTCAAGTACGAAATCCCTTCGTCTCTGTTGTTCTCTTGCAGTTCGAGATCACCAAGAGCATAGTAAATCTGATCTAAGTAATCAACGTTCTTATCGTCTCGCGCCATGGCCAGTAGCTCTTTCTTTAATTCTAACTTATTTCCACCTCCTGACAATGCCCGGTTAATTTTTGAATAGAAAGTCATCTCGTAGGTTGGGTTCGATTTAATGACCTGAGTATATGCGTCATTTGCTTGATTAGCATCTCCTGTTTTCTGATACAGCTGTGCTAAAATGAAATACAACCTGGTTCTTGTTGCTTTTTTAGGTTTAAGCAAGATTGCTTTATTGATCCTCTCGATTGCCTTTGGCCAATCTTCTTGCCTGATATGAAGATCGGCGAACACAATCTGCACTTCCTTTGCCATTTCTTCAGGAAATGGTGCTTTAACTTTGACTTCTTCGGCTTGTTTCTTCTTCCCCTTTTTCTTGTACTTTGATCTCCCTTTTGCTCCTCGGTTATTTCTCTTGCTTATTCCTAAACGATCTCTATTCTTATTCTCCTTCTTTTTGTCATTTTCTGCTTCCAAAATGGCATTTTCTGCTTCTTTATCAAGTTGTTTAAGATATTTGGAAGCTGCATCAAAATCTTGCATTTCAATCAATGTTTTGGTTGCCCATAGCTTTGAATCATAGCTGATTTCTTCCAGTTCGTATTGATCCATCACGAATTCAAACATTTCTAGCGCAACTTCAAAATCATTTTTATGAAAATTCGCCTGTCCAATGATAAACCAATTATCATCAATCCATTGACACCACTCAGTCTTTGCAAACTTGCCTTCTTTTTTTTCTGGCATCGAGTGCTTGTTGATTACCGTGGCACATTTTTTAATCGCAGTATCCATGGCTGGATACAAGGACTTAGATCCTTTCTCGTCGGCATAAATAAAAATTGGTAAAAGTTCATTGAAGTCCTCCTTATAGCCTTCCTGATAATTAACAACAGCCTCTTTCATTAGCTCTCCTGCATTGAAATAGCCATTATATCTAGCTGTGGTGTTGTGAAACGATCGGTTCAACCATGCGTTTTTTTCCGTTGAACAACGAACAAAGACAGCAGACAAGACCAAAGTCAAACCAAAAACCAATATGTATCTATTATATTTCAGAGCATTCGCGATGTTAACCTCTCTATAACTCAAAACACGCAAAATTATTTTATTTTATTAATAAATGAAGCCGAATTACAAGAATTGGCTAAACATAATGTGGTGAGCCGTTCGAATTTTCCGATATTTACACCTTAAATGGATGTTGAAAAGCCCACAAAAAAGAGCTCTTTCGCTGAAAAAATTCAGCGAAAATCGAGGTATGTTCGGTTAAATAACGAAACCTTTGAAGAGGAGCACTCTTTTACGCTATCACGTTTTAACATCCTAATTTATTTGCTGTTCAGTATCATTGTGGTGATTCTTTTATCTTATTTACTTTTTTCTTATACCGCGCTTAATGGACTAATTCCGAATGTTCCTGACTCTACTGCGGAAAAAGCACTTATTGAAGCAGACAGGCAAAACTTATTTGAAATAAAATCCATTAGTAGTAATTCTGATGTGCAGACACGTTATAATAATAATTTAATCTCGCTTTTGAAGGGTGAGGTGCCAGAAGGCAACAAAGGAATCGGTTCAACAATAGATACGGCTAACGATTACAGGAACATCATGTTTAGTAGTTCTAGAGAAGATAGTTTGCTTCGACAGAAAATTGAAGCTGAAGATCAATTTAGCATTTCTGGGAGCTCACCGAATAAAGACAGGGATGACAAAATGAATGGTGTTTTCTTTTTCACCCCGCTGCAAGGAGAGGTAACCAACTCATACGACGGCTCTAGTGGGCACAATGGCATTGATATCATTGCACCCAAAAATGAGGCCGTTAAAAGTACCCTTGACGGGACCGTGATTTTTGCAGGATGGACTACTGACAACGGGCATGTCATTCAAGTACAACACACACACAACTTAATTAGCGTATACAAGCATAACTCCGTACTTCTTAAGGGAGAAGGCGACAAGGTTCGTGCCGGTGAACCAATAGCGATAGTTGGTAATACTGGTAACCTTTCTACTGCTGCACATTTGCATTTTGAGCTTTGGTATAATGGCAACTCGATTAATCCACAAGAGTTCATTACATTTTAGATGCGGTGAAATGTTTAGGCACAACGCCTATTTGTGGTTCTGTCCGGAGGCATTCAATCTACAGCGCGATTCGTGGTTTATGTCCCCATTTGCTGCATGTCTTAGTATTGTTGGCTCTTACATATCAAAAAATCAGCTTCCCGTTCTTTTTCATTCACGTAGACTAGAAATTTTCGGCGTGCTGCATCATGACAATATCACTTCCCAAATCCGTACAAAAATCAGGTTTGGCCAAACAAAAAATGGTCATAAACAAAAAAGCGAGTAACAATTCGGTGAGAAATGCACTCGCTTTTACATCTTCAGTTGTAAACAACTTACCAATGTCCAAACTACTGTTATTGTGACTTTGGCTTTCACATCACTCCAAGGAGAATGTTTCTGCTTCTGGTCTTCCAACATAAAAGATTAAAGTCTATCTCCGAAGAAACAAATTAAATCTATCATATTAGAGTGGTTGAACGTCCAGAAGTACTTCCGAAGTAGACTTCCTTGATTTCTCCCATCCCCACTAAACTTTTCAGACATTCATCTGGCAAGCTCGTAGAGCACCAAACCTACTATTCATTCTTTCGAAAAAATAGCTTGTACCTCATCTCTTTTTGGAGCTTCGCTCTTTCAGACCCAAGACTTTCTTCGTCCGCCTTGGTCCCTTTTAAGGAAATTGATACACGATTTAGAACTCGGGAAAACTTCACCCGTTGGTGAGCCTTTTATCCCTCGTTTGGTTTTATAAACATACACAAGAATTGGCGCAAAAAGCAACTATTACCATCGATAGTTATTAAGACGTTTTTAACCTAGGTTATTAACAATTGTTAATAACCGACATTTGTTGCCCAGGATTTATCAGAGACGAATTAATTTTCATTGATCACTTCCCTAGAAACCTAGCGGCCTGATGACATATTAAGAAATTTTCAACTTACACTATTTCTAATTTAACAGGTTGTCGATTATAAGGTTATATTTACCGACTTTTTATTGCTTTTTTAATTATGAGTGAATTTTGGATTAAAGCGGCTCAACTCTTATTGAGCCTTTCTATATTGATTGTTCTCCACGAAATGGGGCACATGATTCCCGCCAAACTTTTCAAAACGAGAGTAGAAAAGTTTTACCTATTTTTCAATCCTTGGTTTTCCCTTTTCAGGTATAAAAAAGTAAATGGGAAGAAAAAATACGCGTGGTTTTCAAAAGCAACACCAGAAACTTGGGAAGAAGACAAAAACAAAACTGAATTCGGTATTGGATGGTTGCCGCTAGGAGGTTTTGTGAAAATCTCCGGTATGATTGATGAATCCATGGATAAAGAACAAATGGCAAAGCCAGCTGAACCGTGGGAGTTTCGATCCAAACCGGCCTGGCAAAGACTAATTATCATGGTTGGAGGTGTTGTTGTAAACCTAATTTTAGGGTTTCTAATCTATATGATGGTTCTTGGAATCTGGGGAAGAAGCTTTTCGGAAAGCAAAGACGTAGCGTACGGTTTTGCTGCAGAACCCCTGTTTGAAGAGCTTGGTTTTAAAGACGGTGATCATGTAGTTTCGGTGAACAATGAAGTGCTTTTCGATGTAGCGCAAATCAGCAGACATCTTTTAATGCGTAATGTGCAAAGTGTTGAGGTGGTTCATGAAAACGGAGTTTCTGAATCCATATCCATTCCTGATGATATTGGGATGCAAATGTGGAAAACCGACGTAATTAATCCTCTCGTTCCTCGTTTTCACCCTATTCTGGACTCTGTTGTTAAGGACAGGGCTGCAGAAGGCGCAGGGTTGCAGAAGGGGGATTCAATTGTTGCTGTAAATGGAAGTCCTGTTCATTATTGGAACGATGTTGTTGACTTGATTAAGCCCAATAAACGAAAAGACCTGACCGTTACCTATGCTAGAAATGGCAGCACAAAAACTGTTAATGTGCAAACCGATAGTAATGGTACAATTGGCATTGCACCTTCTCAACAAGCAATCAACCGGGCCATTTCTATACAACACCAAACTTTTTCTTTCTCCGAAGCTATTGCCGAAGGGTTTTCATATGGATATTGGACATTGCACGATTATGTAGTGCAATTCAAATACGTTTTTACGAAAAAAGGCGCTACCCAAGTAGGTGGTTTTGGAGCAATTGGCAACATGTTTCCAGGAACATGGGATTGGCACCAATTCTGGTTAAATACGGCCTTAATTTCCATTATTCTTGCCTTTATGAATTTACTACCAATACCTGCGCTGGATGGTGGTCACGTAATTTTTCTTCTTTGGGAAATCATCACTGGTCGCGCAGTGAGTCAGAAAGTACTTGAGCGTGCGCAGTCTGTAGGTATGATTTTGCTTTTAGGATTGCTCTTATATGCTAATGGGCTAGATATCATTAAGGGATTTTTCTAGACAGATATACACCGGTCGTTATTCATAACTACGGGGTTGACGCCTATAGTTTCCATAAGTATCTGCGTACTTTTACTGCGTAATTCCTTCGATATGAAATTATTTGTTGTACCAATCTT
>Ga0055584_100003849_pt1 | contig 14748 bp, 14 predicted proteins | sample OSDHelmetaG_FD_58716 | JGI IMG/M metagenome (GOLD analysis project Ga0055584, IMG submission 58716) | Pelagic marine sediment microbial communities from the LTER site Helgoland, North Sea, for post-phytoplankton bloom and carbon turnover... | ecosystem: Environmental > Aquatic > Marine >... | reverse complement strand
GCCAGCGCCTCGACGCGGGTCGAAACGGCGGCAATGCCCCGCCCGGTCCAAGCAAAAAGTGCGCCGTACCCGAGGGGGTCAGAGGTTGCGTCTGCACGGCCGTGCGATGCGCTGACGGCAGACTCTGCGCCCGATCCAAAGGAAGCCAGCAACGACGCTGGGGATCGCTCGAGTGAAGAGTTGAGGTGGTCGGGCCGTCGCCAGGTCCGGATCGCGAGCGTTGGTTCGTCGAGCCCGTTCCAGACGGGGTCGAGTTCGAAGGTGGGGAGCGGTCGACAGCCGTCGATGGCCGGCCGTAGGCGGTCGACCCCGCTCGGAGCGACAGAGACCGCGAGAAAGCCGCCGGCCACGGTGTGGCTACACCCTGTTGTCGGGCCGAGCGAGCAGTAGGCCAAGAGACATAGAGCGACACTGACACCGTAAGGCGCCGCTCCGCAAGGGGCTGCAGGCAGCTCCCGCAGCCGCGGTAGCGTGCACCCGATGGAACTGGTCCACGTGGTGGTGTTGCTCGGCGGGGGTCTTGTCGCCGGCATCATCAACGCGATGGCTGGCGGTGGGTCTCTTCTCACCGTGCCGCTGCTCGTTTTCGCCGACGTGCCGGGCAACACGGCCAACGGATCCAACCGGGTCGGCGTGCTCGCAAACTCGTTCAGCGCGGCCAGCACGTTCCGGCGACTCGGCGTGGCCGGGCTCGGCGGGATCGGGCGAATTCTCGGCCCTGCAGTGGTCGGCGCGCTCGTTGGCTCGATCGTGATTTCGCAGCTGGCCGACGACACGTTCGAGCAGGTGTTCGGATTCGTGATGATCCCGGTCTTGATCCTTTCGCTGCGGAAGCCCGACGTCGATGCGATGGCAGACCGACCCCAGTGGCCGACATGGCTGACCACCGCCGTCTTCTTCGCGATCGGGCTCTACGGCGGAGCGTTTCAGGCGGGTGTGGGTCTCATGCTCATCGTTGCGCTCTCTCGTGCCGGCGTCGACTTGGTCATCGCCAACAACATCAAGGTGATCGTCACCTTCGTCTTCACGGTCTTCGCCCTACCAGTGTTCATTCTCAACGGCGATGTCGATTGGGCACCGGCGCTGGTGTTGGCGCTCGGACTCGCTGCCGGGGGCTTCATCGGGGCCCACATCACGGTGGCCGGAGGCGAAAAGGTGATCCGACCGGTGCTGGTGGTCGCGGTGATCATCTTCGCCGGTCGTTTGGTCGGCTTGTATGGCTGAGGTGACCACATCGTTTCCGGCCGAGTTTGCTCGGGCACTGCCGAAGGCCGAGCTGCATGTCCATCTCGAGGGAAGCGTCGAGCCGGCCTCGATGCTGGTGCTCGCTGAGCGCCATGGCATCGAGCCGCCAGCTCCCGACGTCGACGGCATTCGGCGATGGCTGCGCTTCGATGGGTTCCCGAGCTTTCTCGAGCGCTACTTCTGGGTCTGCAGCCTCCTGCAGACAGCCGACGACTTCGCCGACATCGCGCAGGCCTATCTCCGGACGGCCCACGAGCAGGGCGTGGTCCATGTCGAGTTCCACGTGTCGTCCAGCTACCACATCATCGAGCGTGGTTCCGACTGGTCCGAGGTGCTCGCCGGGGTGGTTCGCGGTTGCGAAATGGCCGAGGAAGAACTGGGCATCTCGTCGTTGCTCATCCCCGATCTCTCGCCCCATCTGGGCGCCGACGCGGCGCAGCGTGCGCTCGATGTGGTGCTTTCCGAACCTCACCCGCGCGTCGTGGCCCTCGGACTCGGTGGCCCGTCAGACAACTGGCTCGAGGAGGACTTCGGCGCTGCGTTCCGGCGGGCTCGCGAGGCCGGACTCCGGAGCGTGAGTCACGCGTCGGAACACGGCCCTGCCTGGGAGACGCGCCACGCGCTCGACGAGTTCCGAGCCGAGCGGATCCAGCACGGCATCCGAGCGATGGACGATCCGGAGGTCGTGGCGATGCTCGTCGACCAGGGGATCGCCTGCGACGTGTGTCCGGGGAGCAATCTGGCGCTCGCTGCCGTCCCTTCGCTCGACGAACACCCGCTGCCCGCGATGCTCGATGCCGGCATCACCGTCACCCTAGGGTCCGACGACCCGCCGCTCTTCCACACCAACCTGTTGGCCGAGTATGAGCACGCATGGAACCTCTGCGGGCTGGATGAGGACGGTCTCGCGGTCCTGGCCGAGAACTCACTGGTCGAGAGCTTCGCCCCGACCGACGATGTCGCTCGCTGGCTGGACGCCTAGATCTCGTCGAGGATCTCGGCCCGGCGCTCCGCTGCCTCGGCCTCGGTGATCAACTCCTGGTCGAGCAGCGAATCGATCTTCGTCAGCCGTTGCTCGATAGTCGGTTCGGACCTCGACGCTCGCGTCGGCTCCGACCGAGTGGTCTCGGACTTGAGGATCATCGTGCTGGTGACTTCGTCGTCGGAGAAAAGGGCGGCAGTGGTGGCGTCTCGCCGACTCATGCCGCGCCGGATACCCATGTCGCGAATGGACACGAACTTGTAGATCGCCGTGCCGATCCCGATGATCACGGCGATCACGAAGAACGCACCGAAGGCGCCGGCGTCGGGTCCGCTGGAGCCGACATCCGGGCCGCCTTGTGCGCTGGCGGGCGACGTCAAGAACGTCAGAGAGGCGAGTGCCGCCAAGGTTCCGAGTTGTGTGAGCCGCCGTCGCACAGTCGACAATCTAGCTTCCGCACCGGCAGCGGTCGCCGAAGACCCGTCCGAAGGTTGTGGTGATCGTCATGCTCAGCCGGCCTCGGCCAGCTTGCAGATGCCCTCGGCGCAGCGCTGCATGTTGGCCCGGTGGACGTCCTGGCGCTCGCGGATGATCTGTGTCTCGTTCTCGGGATCGTTGTCGATGTTCCATGTGAGGCCTGAAGACCCAGGCCCGAGCCGCATCGCGAACCGCAGCCGGGTGCCGCCGGCCAACGGCACCAGCTCGAGGCGCCACTGGGTGCCCGGCTCCTCGGCATCGCGCCGTTGTACGTTCCACGCGAAGAGTCGGTCGGGTTCGTAGCCGACACAGATGCTCGAGGTCTCCCATTCGCCAAAGCCTTCGATGGCGTTGCGGCCGGTGAAACGAGTTCCTTCGCCGGGGTCGTCGTCCCAGGTTGCTCCCTGAAACTCGTCGCTCCAGCGAGAGAGCAGATCGGGGTCGGAGATGAACGGCCACAGATCTCTGGGCTTCGCTTTCGTTTCGATCTCGACCGTGACGCCAGGCCCTGCCGCGAAGGTCAGCGCGCCGTCGGCGTTGCCGGCGCGAGTATCGCCCCAGCGGTCGATGTAGGTGATCGCCCGAGACGAGATTCGCGGAGCGGCTCGAAAGTCGGTGCCCTCCGTATAGGCCACCGGAAGAAGGACGATCTGCGTCAGCCCGTCGGGCATGCCGAGCAACGAGGCGAAGTCGTCGGCCTTGCTCAGGTGCAGGGTGGTCCACGCACTCCCGAGCCCCCGGGCCCGCAGCGCAAGGCAGAAGCTCCACGCTCCCTGGATCACGGAATCGAAGAGGCCTGGCCTGCCGCTGTTGTCGTGTTCGCCCCAGATCGCGACGATCACGATGGCGGGAACGTGTTCGAGATTCTCGGCCAGGTAGGCGGCCGATCCGAGCACCTTTTCGTTGTGGTGACCGCTGCCTTCGACGCCCTTGTGGCTCGCGATGATCCACTCGCCCCCGGCTTCGCGGTAGAGGTCGGCCAACGCCTTCTTCTGCTCCGGATCGCGGATGACGAGCCATCGGCGCGTGGACTGGTTGCCGCCGGTCGGGCTTTGTTCGGCAAGATCGATGCAGTCGTAGATCAGCTGGTCTTCGACCGGACGGGACAGGTCGAGACGCTTGCGCACCGCGCGTGTCGTCGACAGCACTTTGTCGACGGCGGCGATGGTCTGAGGGTCGCCTGGGATCGGCTCATTGGTCATGGTGAGCGCAGTCTGGCAGTCGCCGACGGGGTTGAGCCAGACTGGTTTCGTGAACACTTCCCAGGTCCTGTCATGAGCGGTCGACTCGAAGGTCGCGCTGCGGTCATCACCGGTGCGGCCGGTGGTATCGGGTGGGCAACCGCTCGCAAGTTCGTGGCCGAGGGCGCCAAGGTGATTGCGATCGACATCGACGTCGATCGTGGCAATCAAATGGTCGACGATGTGGGTGCTGCCCACGTGACCTTCGTGCAAGCCGATGTGACCTCGCCTGAGCAAGTCCGCGCTGCAGTGGACCAGTGCGTGACCGAGTTCGGCCGCGTCGATGTGTTGTTCAACAACGCGGCAACCTCGACCGGCGGATATGTCGCAGATCTCGACCTGGATGGCTTCGACGCCAGCATGAAGTTGATGCTCAACGGCCCGCTCCACGGCATGCAAGCTGCCATCCCACACATGATCGAGCAGGGCGGCGGCTCGATCATCAATACGTCGTCGGTGTACGGACTCGTCGCGGGGGCCGCCAATGCTCCCTACTGCGCAGCGAAGGCTGCGCTCATCAACCTGAGCCGGGTCACGGCAGTCGAATACGGCCGCAAGGGCATTCGCTGCAATGCGATCTGCCCGGGTGTGGTCGAGACCCCGATGTTCGAGGCAGTCCTCGGCATCGGCCTCAAGAGCCGTGAAGAAGTCGCCGCGATGCACGCCATCGGCCGGACCATCCAGCCGGAGGAGGTTGCCGATCTCGTGCTGTTCCTCGCGAGCGATGAGTCGACCGCGATCACCGGTCAGGCGATCCAGATCGACGGCGGTTTGCTGGCCGAAACGAATTTGACCGGCGTTCCTCCCGTCGCGTGAGCGAGAATGGACGACATGGCCTCGACCGACATCCAGCACCTCGACACCGACCAGCTCGAAGCGACCCTCGATCACATCCGAGCGTCGCCCGAAGAGGGCACCCTGGAGCTGATTGTTCAGCGGCCGGCCGTCGACGAACGAGTGGTGCTGGGCGAGGCTCGTCTCAACACCGACGAGGGGCTGGAAGGCGATAGCTGGAACCAGCGGGCGTCGAAGCGCACCGACGACGGTGGCCCCCATCCCGACATGCAGCTCAACATCATGAACTCGCGGATTCTCGAGGCGATCGCGCAGACGCCAGACCGCATGCCGCTTGCCGGCGACCAACTGATCGTCGACATGGACCTCTCAGAGGCGAACCTTCCCGCGTGGACGAAGTTGGCCATCGGCGATGCGGTCATCGAGATCACCGACCAGCCCCACACCGGTTGCGCGAAGTTCAGTCAGCGGTTCGGCGTGGAAGCACACCGCTTCGTCAACAGCGAGGTCGGCAAGGAGCTCAAACTGCGCGGCATCAACGCACGCGTCATCACCTCGGGAGCGATCCGCCAGGGCGACCAGATCCGCAAGATCTGACTCATGGCATGGCGCTCTCGAAGAGGAATTCTCGCCTCATCACGGTCGATGAAGTCCAATATCGGTGGTCGTTCTCCGTGGACAGCGGATTCGTAGTGATCGTCGTGCAGCATGGAGAGGGCTCCGGTCAGCGGCTGGAGGCGCAGACAGGCGAGTGGCACTGGGGTGAACCGCGAGCTGTGACTCCGGCGGCGATCGCTGCGCTGATCAACTACGCACGCACTCATGGGTGGAAGCCCGAGGAGCCGGGCCGGGCTTTGCGCCTTCGCGACATCGATCAGGCGATCGGCCTCGGCGAGGCTCCGAGCCGGTAACCGCGCCGGATTTCCCGTTCCTGTGGCCGCCAGCGCGATCCGCCCGGGTGTTCAGACCCGGAGGATCTCACTGGTTGGTGCTCCGCGCTCGGATCTGCCGTGCCGCGTCCGCGGACGCGTCTTCGCCACGGATCGAGACCCCGAGAAGACGCTTGGTGACTGTCACACCGGTTCTCTACGCTGGTCGAGCGGAGCTCGACTCAAGGTGTGCTAGCTCGAACAGCTGAGCATGGAGCATCCGGCGCGGGTGCGGGCCCATTCCGGGCGCTTCTCGGCGAACCGCTCGTTCTCCGGCTGTTCGTCGTAGGGGTGTCGCAAGACGTCGAGCAGCTCGGTGACCATGCCGTGGTCGCCCTGCTCCGACGCGTCGATCGCGAGCTGGGCGAGATAGTTGCGCAGCACGTATTTGGGGTTCACTGCGTTCATCGCGGTGCGGCGGTCGTCGTCGCTGTAGCCATCACGTGCGACTCGGGCGGAGTAGTTGCGCAACCATGCGACCGTTGCGGCCCGCACATCGCCCTGGAGCTCGGCGGGGGAGTAGTAGGCATCGAGCAAGGGTGCGAGTAGTGCGTCCTCGTCGTCGGTGTTGCCGGGCACTGAGGCCAGCCCCCGGAAGAACAGCGTCATGTCGGTCTCGATGGCCGGGAGAATGCCGGTGAGCGACTCGATCAGCTCCTTGTCGGCCTCGGCGTCGAAATCAGCGAGGCCGAGCTTGGTGCCCATCATCGCCGGCCATTCGATGTTGAATCGGTCGACGAACCCCTCGAGTCCGGCCTGGAGTGGCTCGACCTCTTCGATGAGTGGGTAGAGCGCGTTGGCGAGCTGGGTGAGGTTCCACTGGCAGATCGACGGCTGGGCTCCGAAGCGATAGCGCTTGAACTGGTTGTCGGTGGTGTTGGGGGTCCAACCGGGGTCGTAGTCCTCGAGCCAGCCGTAGGGCCCGTAGTCGATGGTGAGCCCGTGAATCGACATGTTGTCGGTGTTCATCACGCCATGGACGAAGCCGACTCGCTGCCAATGGGTGACCATGTCGGCGGTGCGGCGGCTGATCTCGGCAAACCATTCGGCGTAGACCTCAGGCGACGGTTCGCCGAGCTCCGGGAAGTGGGTGCGGATCGTGTAGTCGGCGAGCAGACGGAGGTTGTCGACGTCTTGTCGCCAGGAGAACAGTTCGAAGTTGCCGAACCGGATGAACGACGGAGCGGTGCGACACACCACGGCTCCAGGCTCGAGCGCCGGCCGGCCGTCGTAGAACATGTCTCGCATGACCTTGTCGCCGGTGAGTGACAGGCTCAGCGCCCGGGTGGTGGGCACGCCGAGGTGGTGCATGGCCTCGCTGCAGAGGAACTCGCGGATCGAGCTGCGGAGCACGGCAAGGCCGTCGGCGGTGCGCGAGTAGGGAGTGGGCCCGGCGCCCTTCAGCTGGAGGGTTTGTCGGTCACCGTTTGGCCCGATCAGCTCGCCGAGGGTGATCGCTCGGCCGTCGCCGAGTTGGCCGGCGAAGTTGCCGAATTGGTGGCCGGCGTAGGGCATTGCGTAGGTGTCCATGCCGGGAAGCAGCTCGTTGCCGGTGAACACCGCAGCGAAGCGGTCGGCCGCATCGCCGGCGGCTTCAGCGGCATCGATCCCCAGCTCCTCGAGCATCTCGGGAGACACCGCGAGCAGTGATGGAGATTCCGTCTTCGCAGGAGTGACACGACTGAAGGCCGCGCCGCTGACCTGGCGGGGCCGATTCTCGTCGGAGGGATCCGCGGGCAGCTCCGCAGTGAACGAGTTGTCGAACTCCAGTTGGTCGAGCCGCATTTTGGCTACCTCCTGACGCCCAGCCTACGGAGTCGTACCCTCGGAGGCATGAAGATCGGTGAGCTGGCTGAACGTGCGGCCGTATCGACCAAGACGATCCGCTACTACGAGTCGATCGGGCTGCTGCCCGAACCGACTCGCCTGGCATCGGGCTATCGCGACTACGACGACGGTGCCGATGAGCGTTTGCGGTTCATTCGCGACGCACAGGCGAGCGGGTTGTCGTTGGCTGAGATCCAATCGGTGCTCGAGCTGAAGGACACCGGTCAGAACAGTTGCGCGCACACGAGATCGCTGCTCGACCGCCACCTGGCCGACCTCGACACGCAGATTGCACGGCTCGTCGAGGCGCGCCGCGAGCTCTCGGAGCTGTCCGGGCGCGCGGGTGGGCTCGATCCGACTGGGTGCACCGATCCCAATCGATGTCAGGTGATCAGCGCCGACGCTTGACCTTCCTGTCGAATGGAAGGTTTAGGCTTGCGGTATGGCCACTGCCACCCCCGCCGCTCCCGAAACCAGCGTCGACCTCTCGATCGAGGGCATGACCTGTAGCGCGTGCGCGCACGCGATTGAGGAGGGTCTCCAGCGCCTCGACGGTGTTGCCGATGTCCACGTGAACTTCGCTACGGGTACTGCCGCCATTCGTCACGACGGCGCCGTCTCCATCGACGAGATGCGAGCGACGGTCGAGTCGCTCGGCTACCGAGCCCCGGTCGAGCATGACCACGACGCCGCCGAGCAGCGACGAGAGGCCGACCTTTTTCGTCGCCTCATGGCGGCGGCGCTCCTCACGATCCCTCTGGCCGCGATCTCGATGATCCGACCGCTGCGCTTCTCCGGCTGGGAATGGGCGGCAGCGGCAATGGCGACCCCCGTCGTGTTCGGCGCTGGCTGGCGCTTCCATCGCGTGGCGGCCGGCAACCTCCGCCATCGGCAGGTCACCATGGACACCCTTGTCTCGGTGGGCACGCTCGCCGCGTGGACCTGGTCGATCGTGGTCCTGATCGCTGACATCGATGAGCCCGTCTACTTCGAGACCGGCGGAGTGATCGTCACGCTCATCCTGCTCGGGAAGTGGTTCGAGGTTCGGGCCACCCGCCGATCGGGCGACGCAATCCGAGCACTCGCGGACCTGGGGGCCCGCACCGCAGTGCTCGAAGACGGCACGGAAATCGCCATCGACGATCTGGCCGTGGGTATGCGCTTTCGGGTTGCCCCTGGTGAGCGAATCGCCACGGATGGGGTGGTCGTCGAGGGTCGCGCCGCGGTCGATGCGTCGATGGTCACCGGCGAGTCGGTCCCGGTCGAGGTCGTGGTCGGCATCGAAGTGATCGGCGCGACCATCAACACCGACGGCACATTGCTGGTCGAGGCTCGCCGAGTCGGCGCCGACACGGCGCTGTCGCAGATCATTCGGCTCGTCGACGAGGCGCAGCGGGGCCGGGCTCCGATCCAGCGGCTCGCCGACCGCGTCGCCTCCGTCTTCGTGCCGACCGCCATCGGCATCTCGCTCCTGACCCTGCTGACGTGGCTGGTCCTCGGCTACGAGACGGCCGATGCGTTCACCGCTGCGGTGGCGGTACTCATCATTGCCTGCCCGTGTGCCCTCGGTCTCGCGACACCGCTGGCGATCATGGTCGGCACCGGTCGAGCGGCGCAGTTGGGCGTGCTGATCAGCGGCGCGCAAGTGCTCGAGGACAGCCGCGGGATCGACACGATCGTGCTCGACAAGACCGGCACGATCACCGAGGGTCGGATGGCGCTCGTCGATGTGACCTCGCCGACGGGTGACGACGACGAGTTGTTGCGGCTGGCGGCCGCACTCGAGGCGAAGTCTGAGCATCCGATCGGCCGAGCCATTGCTGCGTCTGTCGATACATCGGCCGCGGAAGTGACGGGGTTCTACAACCAGGCGGGCCACGGCGTCGCCGGTGCCGTCGACGGGGTGCGGGTGCGAGTCGGCCGCCCCGAGTTCTTCGATGAGATCCCTTCCGAGATCGAGTCGCTTTCGGCCACCGCCGCGGTCGCAGGTCGCACGGTCGTGATGGTCGGCCGGGGCGGAACCGCCGAAGGGATCCTTTCACTCACTGACTCCGTGAAGGCGTCGTCGGCGGGCGCTGTCGCTGCGCTGCGCTCGCGTGGTCTCACGGTTGCGTTGCTGACGGGCGACAACGAAGCCAGCGCTCGATCGGTGGCCGAGGCGGTGGGCATCGACCAGGTGATGGCCGGCGTGCTCCCCGATGGCAAGGCGGCGGAGATCGCCCGGCTGCAGGCCGAGGGTCGACGAGTGGCGATGGTGGGCGACGGCATCAACGATGCGCCGGCGCTCGCAACTGCCGACGTGGGCATCGCGATCGGCACCGGAACCGATGTCGCGATGCAAGCATCCGACCTCACGCTGGTGAGCGGCGACCTCAACGCGGCCGTCGATGCGATCGATGTCTCCCGACGAACATTTGCCACCATCAAGGGCAACCTCTTCTGGGCGTTCGCCTACAACGCCGCTGCCATTCCGCTCGCCGCGTTCGGCGTGTTGAACCCGATGATCGCGGCGGGGGCCATGGGCCTGTCGTCGCTGTTTGTCGTGACCAACAGCCTGAGGTTGCGTCGCATCGAGTCGACGCTTCGCTGAGTCGCCAAGCTGGGCTCCGCTGGCTGGTCCGTGTGAAACTGCACGGATGCCACGCATGAATCTTGAAGGAAGCTCGTCCATCATCACCGGGGGTGCCTCGGGCATCGGTGAGGCAAGCGCTCGTCAGTTGGCCGAAGCCGGCTCACGCGTCGTGATCGCCGACCTCAACGAGGAGCGAGGCCAAGCCGTGGCCTCCGAACTCGGTGGGCTGTTCGTGAAGTGCGATGTCAGCAAGACCGAAGACGCCGATGCTGCCGTTGCGGCAGCCTCTGAGATGGGACCGCTGCGGGCGCTCGTCAACTCTGCGGGTCTTGGCTACGCGGGCCGGACCATCGACCGCAACAACGTCCCCCTCGATCTCGACGCATTCTCCTTCGTGATCAAGGTCAACCTGATCGGTTCGTTCAACATGCTCAGCCGCTCCGCCGCGGCGATGGCGCAAACGGAACCGGTCGACGATGACGGCAGCCGCGGCTCGGTCGTCAACATGGCCTCAGCCGCCGCGTTCGACGGCCAGATCGGCCAATGCGCCTACTCGGCATCGAAGGGTGGCGTCGTGGGTATGACGCTGCCGGTCGCCCGTGACCTGAGCGCGGTCGGCGTGCGGGTCAACACCATCGCTCCGGGTCTGATCGACACGCCGATCTACGGCGAAGGTGAGGGCTCCGAGGCGTTCAAGAGCCACCTCGGTCAATCGGTGCTGTTCCCCAAGCGGCTCGGTTCCGGCGAGGAACTCGCGTTCATGGTGATGGAGTGCATCACCAACCCATACATGAACGGCGAGACGATCAGAGTCGACGGCGGCATCCGAATGCCACCAAAGTAAGAGCGAACGAGCCAGGAGCATCATGAACGACGCAATCCTCACCGAACGCCGAGGTCGGGTTCTCATCATCACGATGAACCGTCCTGAAGCGAAGAATGCCATCAACGGCGACCTCTCGAACGGCCTCTGGGCGGCCATTCAAGAGCTCAACACCGACCCGGCGCTCACCGCGGCGGTGCTCACCGGATCCGGCGGGGCGTTCTGCTCCGGAATGGATCTCAAGGCGTTTGCCAAGGGCGAAGACATCGGCCCGCTCACCACATTTCTGCAGAACGGTGCCGACAAGCCCCTGATCGGCGCCATCGAGGGTTTCGCGCTCGCCGGTGGTCTGGAGGTCGCGCTCGCATGCGACCTTCTCGTCGCCGCCGAGGGGGCCCGCCTGGGTATCCCGGAGGTCAAAGTCGGACTCTTCGCGGCCGGTGCCGGTGTGATCAGGCTCCCGAGTCGGGTCGGCTACGGCAAGGCGATGGAGATGGCGATCACCGGTGATCCGATCTCTGCTGAAGACGGCTTGCAGTTCGGATTGATCGCTCGGCTCGCGGCACCCGGCACAGCCGTCGATGTCGCGATCGAGCTGGCCGAACGGGTGGCGAAGAACGCCCCATTGGCCGTGGCAGCGTCGAAGAAGATGATTCGCGCCACGCAGGGGAGCAGCGAAGAAGAGCTCTGGGAGCTGCAGGGCACCCTGGTGGGCCCGGTGTTCACATCGAACGACGCCAAAGAGGGGCCGGCTGCGTTCGCCGAGAAGCGCGACCCGAACTGGTCAGGCACCTAGCGACGCTCCGCCGAGCCGATCAATCCAGCGACAACCTGGGGTCTCTCGGACGGCCCTTGCCGCTGTAGCTCTCGCGGTACGAACCAGGCTCGGCGTTGGCGCCGCCGATGCCGTTGTAGGTCTTGTAGCCGAGAAGGTCACGGAGCTTCTCAGGGAACGCGCGCACTTCCTCGATCGGGATCGAGCGGAACCAGTTCGTATACGGGCGAATCCACCCGGCGTGATACGAGACCTGCAGGCCGAGGCGCCAATCGTCACTCGGGTTGTCGGATGCGCCATGGAACAACGCATGGTCGAAGATCAGCACGGTGCCGGGATCCATCTCGGGCTGCACGATGGCATCGAGCTGTTCTGGCGTCTGGCCGAAGAGAAGGTCGAGCGGCTCGGTTTGGCTGCCCGGCAGCACCCTGGTGCCGCCGGTCTTCGGCCCGAACGGGGTGACCACCCACATCGCCGTGCAGCCGATCGGCTGCGAGTGAGGGCGCGGGAACGGCACCAGCGCATCGTCGGGATGCAGCGGCTGGATATTGTCGCTCCCCGGTTTGAGGTCGATGCCGGAGAAGGTGGAGAGCAGGAAATCGGGGCCGAGCGTGCCCTCGATGACGGCCGTGACCTGCGGGTCGATCGGCACGTCCCAGAACATCGGGTCGAGGCGGAGCAGCCCTGCCGTACGAAAGAACGAGCTGTCTTCCTCGGTCTCGCCCGGCTCCATCGGCCGCAACGTGGTCGACTCGATCTCGCGGATCTTGTCGCGAAAACGCACTGCCTGTTCGGCGTCGAACACGTCACGGAGGATCGTGTATCCATCGACGGAGATCGCATCGAGATGGCCCTGGACGACGGGGTCGATCTCGGTTGTGGTGTCGAGCATGAGGTCAGGCCTCCAGGTTCGTCGTGAACCGATGGTAGTTGTCGGCTAGTTGTCGGTCACGCTGATGTAGGGGAGCAGCTCGCGCAACCCTCCCGATGTGCCAACGGTGGAATCGAAGATGCCGAGGCCCATGCCGTCGTTGGCGTCGAGTTTCTCGGGCGAGATGGAGTTGAACGGCTGGCCCGGAAGCTCGAACGTCCCCAGCGCGAAGGCGGCTTCCTCGAACGTGGTGGGCGTCAGGTTGGGGCCGGCGGCCTCGGCGATCATCGAGAACAGTTGGAGAAAGCGGCATGCGGGAATCAACACGCTCGCCCATTGGGGTTCGCCATCGGGCACCTCATCGCTGGGGATCACCGTGATCCCTGGATTCGCCGATTCGAAGGTCGCGATGCAGTCGAGGGTCGACTGCATCGCCCAGACATCGTCGGTGTCGAACAGGGTGGGTCCGTAGGCGCCCTCATAGGTCGATGGGTCGCGTTCGTCGAAGCCGCCGATGCCGGCGAGGAAACTGCCGCTGTCGACCGTGAGAATCGTGCCCTCGAAGCCGGCCTCGCGGATCAACGGGAACCCGAGTGCGATCGACGACTGCACGACCAAGAGCGTGTCGACTTCTTCGGTGTTGAGCTTCTCGGCGAAGAGCGCAACCTGCGACTCGAGCGCGAGTTCGTCGCCGCCATCGGCGGTGCTGGTGAGAACATCGACGAGGTCGTAGCCGAGGGTGTCGAGTGTAGGAATCACGATGTCGTTGGTGAGCCCTTGGTGCTCGCGATGGTCATCGAGGATCGCCATGCGTCCGCCGAGCAAACCCTCGCGGTCGTAGAGCTCGAGCAACGCTGAATAGCGCCGGGTCTGAGACCACTCGGTGGTGATCCACGGTGCTTTGGCCTGCTCCAGCAGCTCCGGTCGGTGGGTGCCGCCGACCACGATGGTCTCCTGGGTGTCGATGAAGCAGAGGATCCCCTCGAGGGCCGGCCCGGCCAGGCTGCCGACGACGGCGAAGACCTGAGCGTCCTCTGTCAGTCGGATACACATTTCCTCGACCGAAGACGAGAGCACCGGGTTGTACTGCTCGAACACCATGTCGAGTCGGCGGCCGCCCACGCCGCCCTGTTCGTTGATGTCGTCGATGAGGGTCTGCCAGACAAGCGGGATGTCGCCGTAGTTGATGTCCACGAGCCCCATCTCGCGGAGCTCGTCGAGGTCTGACCAGGTCACCCCGAGCTGGATCGCGTCGCTCGTGACGCCTCGGAAGCTGGCGGGAAGTTCGGCCTCTGTGGTCGCCGGAGAAGTCGTCTCGGCGACGGGTGCCTCGGTGGTCGTGGTGACCTGTTCGCCGCCATCGGCTGCCGTCGTGCCCGATTCGGAGCCGCCGCATGCCGACGCGAGAAGGCAGAACGCCACTCCTGCCACGACCACAGATGGTCTCCCCACTCATGCAGCTTCGCTCAGAAGCGGCGCGAGCGAAAGCGGCCGTCAGTCGATGAGTTCGAAATCGAGCAGGCCGGCAATGGTCGGGGCCCACCAGGTCGCGTGGGGTCGGGCCGCGGTGAGTGCTTCGCCGAGCTGCTCGACTGCGGGGTGGCCGCCGCCGATCACTGCGACCTGACGGTCGCACCTTGGGCTGCCATGTGATCCGCGGAGTTCATCGAGCCAGAGCCCGAAGACCACGCCATCTGCACCCCAGACGATGGTGTTGTCGGCATCGACGGCCTGGGCGCCTTCGACGGCTGGAAGGGTCAGAAGGGTGTCGATGTCGGGCCCGTTCATCACCAGCGCGGCCGTGCCTTCCGTTTCCACGAGCCCTGGAATCCCTCGTGCCTCCAGCTCGGTTTGTAGATCCACCCCGTGAGCTGTGACCAGCTCCTGGTCGTGGTCGCTCACCACCATGAGCACGGTGTCGTCCCACCGCGGTTCGAGGCGGGCGATGAGTTCCCCGAGTGCGCCGTCGGTCCTGAGGGCACACTCGGCCATTTCCGGTGCATGGGGGCCGAACTGGTGCGACGCGGTGTCGGGTTCGTTGAAGTGCACCACCGACAGGTCGGCATCGGTGAGGTCGATCTCGTCGACTGCATCGATCACGGCGGAATCGGCTGCGTAGCGGAAGTCGTCGAGCTCGACATCGGGGCGGCGACCCTCGGGTGGCCAGTGCCGGTCGGCCTCGAAGCCGCCCATGACCCCGATGAGGTGGTG
>Ga0055584_100003848_pt1 | contig 14748 bp, 12 predicted proteins | sample OSDHelmetaG_FD_58716 | JGI IMG/M metagenome (GOLD analysis project Ga0055584, IMG submission 58716) | Pelagic marine sediment microbial communities from the LTER site Helgoland, North Sea, for post-phytoplankton bloom and carbon turnover... | ecosystem: Environmental > Aquatic > Marine >... | reverse complement strand
TCGATAGACATGCGAATGAATGTCTGGGCAGGCTCTTCAACATTTTCATCAGCAAAGGTCTGCAGGCTTTTTTCGTCGCCAGAGATGTAGTCTGGCTGGCCATCTGCGCCCAACCAATACAATTCATTGCTGGGGATGGTGTCGTCGACTTTTGCCTCAGCCAGCAATTGTTTTACTGTGGCGGGGTCTTGCAGGGCTGCGAGTTTGTCTTCAAGCGTTGCCAGTTCGCGCAATTCGTTCCAGGCGTTTGTTTTCCATGGCAGGCCAGCTTGCAGGCCCAACACATTACCTGTGCCGCGTGGTACGGAAATAGCGTTGATGTCTAAATCATTGGCAGCCATGTCTTCCAACATGGTGCGAACGCGGGCACCTGAATTGTCTTTGTCGCCAGCGGTGATGCTGAACAGCACCCGGCCATCGGCGGCTTGGGCTTCTTTGCGCAACAGCGCTTCTTCGCCTTCAAAATCACCACCCAAATTGAGCACGTTTTGCATCAGGCCACCTTCTTGGCCCACAGCTTCAGCAATGGCGACAACTTCGTCATGCTTCGCGTGGGTGCCAGGAATATTGCGGCCATCAGGCATGAAGTGGCCCAAAAAGCGATTGGTAGAAAAGCCCATGGCGCCGTCTTTAACGGCCTGTCGGGCAATATCAACGATTTGTTCTTGTTCTTCTGGTGTGGGTTCTCCTTCAACGCCGCGGTCGCCCATGACGTAGTAGCGGATCGCACTATGGCCGACGAGGCCGCCAATATTAATGGCTGGGTCCATCTTCTCCACAGCATCAAGATATTCACCGTAAGTGTCCCAGGTCCAGGGCAGGCCGGTCATGATGGCATCGCGGGGAATGTCTTCCACCTTTTCCATCATTTCAGCGATCAGAATTTGATCTTCTTTTTTGCAAGGGGCAAAGGTAACCCCGCAATTGCCCATGAGGGCAGTGGTGACGCCTTGGCGGCTAATCGGCGTTAGTAGTGGGTCCCAGCCAATTTGCGCATCCAGATGCGTGTGCAGGTCGACCCAACCAGGCGTGACCAGATTGCCCTGTGCGTCAATTTCTTCCGTGCCTGAGTCGTCAATTGTGCCAATAGCGACAATTTCATTACCATTGATGGCAATGTCGGCTGCAAAGGCGGCTTTGCCCGTTCCATCGACCACGCGGCCGTTTCGAATTACTAGATCATATGCCATCGTGCGGCTCCCCAAAAATGTTCCCAAGAAAGTGTGGCAAGAGTATTCAATGGCCATCATGATATTGGCAAGGTTTAAATGATGAATCGATATATCGTGGCATCGCGAATGATACGAAAAGGGAACAAAGAGCATGGATCTGGGGATTAGAGGCAAAAAGGCCATTGTAAACGGCGGTAGCGCAGGCCTGGGACTGGGTAGCGCGCGGGCACTGGCTAGGGAAGGCGCTGACCTGGTGATATCAGCGCGCGGTGAAGAGCGGCTGGTCCGGGTCTGCAAAGAACTTGCCGAAGAAACGGGTGCTAGAGTAACAGCTGTTGTCGCGGACCACAGTACAAACGAGGGCCGTGCCGCCATATTGGCTGAGTGCCCGGAACCGGATATTCTGGTGGGGACGTGCTCGCCGCCCGCCGTCACAGGTGATTATAGCATGATCGACCCGGATGATTGGTACAGCACCCTGGCCGTTACACTGATTAGCCCGGTCGAATTTATGCGGGCCACCATCGATGGCATGGCCGAGCGTGGCTGGGGCCGCATCGTCAATATTGGCACAGTTGCGGCCAAACACCCCACGGAAGTGCGGTTGATGTCTGGTGCCCCACGTGCGGCATTGGTGAACTATACGGCTGCTGTGGCCCGCAAGGTGGCGCGCAAAGGCGTGATCATCAACAATTTGCTGCCCGGCATGTATCACACAGCCACCATTTATGATCGATATTCCAAGATCGCTGAAGAGCAAGGCATCAGCTATGAGGAGGCGGTGAAGAACCATGCGAAGCGCATGCGCATTCCCACGGGCGACTTTGGTAATATTGACGACTTTGGTGCGTTCTCAGCACTTCTGTGCAGCGAATTCGCTAATTACACGGTTGGCCAAAGCTTCGTGATGGATGGCGGGGTCACAAATTCGATGTTTTAACAATGAGAATGGGGAAAACCGGTGTTACCGGGTGGTTTTCCTGCGTGACTTTATAGGGCGCTGGGCATAGGATGCGCCGAATTCTGAGATAGAGGGCTATTGAAGGTCCCTGCAGCTAAATAAAGTATTAGTGAGGAAACATCATGATCACACGATCAGTGAAATCCATTTTGGGTTTGGCCCTGACGAGCACAGTGCTGCTTGCAGCTCCCATCTCCTATGCGCAAGAGGAAAACAGCGAACAGCGGACTGGTGCTGTCTCCAGAATGATGGAGGAAGTTACTGTTAGCGCCCGTAAGCGTGAAGAAGGGCTGCAAAGTGCGCCTATCTCCATCACGGCGCATACGGGTGAAAGTCTGGAAGCGCGCGGCGTTACCCAGCTGGATGAAATGGCGAATTTCTCACCAAATGTGACCTTCCAGAATAACCCCGGTTTTTCCGGCGCGTCCTCGTCGGCAGCTATCTATATCCGTGGTATTGGCCAGCAAGATTTCCTGCCAACGGTAGAGCCCGGCGTGGGTCTTTATGTTGACGGCGTCTATATCGCTCGGTCCGTCGGTAGCGTGCTGGACCTTGTAGATATTGAACGTATTGAAATTCTGCGTGGCCCACAGGGTACCTTGTTTGGTCGTAACACCATTGGTGGTGCCATCAATGTGACGACTGTGAAGCCGAATGATGAGTTCTCCGGTAAGCTGGACTTTACGTTTGGCACCGACGACCGCGTTGATGCGAAAGGCGTTGTGAACCTGCCCATCAGCGATAAGTTGTTCCTCAAAGTTGCATTTGCCAGCCTGAACCAGGAAGGTTATGTCGAGCGCATCAATGATGGCGGCCTCGACTTGGGCGATCGTAAGTCTATTAGCGGTCGTGCGGCCTTACGTTGGGTGCCCAATGACAGGTTGGAAGTGAACCTGGCTTTTGATGGCACGCGCACCCGCGAAAATGGCCCAGCCATGACGCTTAGTGATATCCGCCTGAATAAGTTGGACAGCACAGAGCTAAACTCCGCCCTGTTTAATCCAGTAGATGCTAACGGCAACTTCAACCCATCATTGTTGAATATTCCGCTTGATGCGCCCGCTGATAATTTCGCCCTGTTGCATAACTATCTGGGGACATTCCTGTTTGGGCAAGATTGCCTAGGCCTTGTGCCGGGCCAGCCCATCAATGCTGGCGGTAACCCCAATAACCCGGCCTGCTTCAATGACCAGTTCATTCTTGGCCAAGACCAGAATGCTGGTACGGCGCCTTCATTCTCTAACATCGATATCTGGGGCCTGGCGCTCACCGTTGATTATGACGTCAATGACAGTGTCGCGCTTAAGTCCATTACATCTTACCGCGAGATTGACGCACAGGCTGCCCGCGATGGCGACCATTCACCCCATACCATTGCGCAATTCTATGATGACATTCAGCAGCAGCAATTTTCCCAAGAACTGCAATTGTCTTTGAATGCGCTGGATGATCGTCTCAAGTGGATCACCGGCTTTTATTACTTTCAGGAAGAAGGCCTGAATGAAAACCTGCTGCAATTCGTCCCTGCTGACTTCCGCTCTGGCGGTTCGTTCGACAATCAGAACTGGGCCATCTTTACGCAGGCGACCTATTACGTCACCGATGCATTTAGCCTGACGGCGGGCGTTCGCTATACGGATGAGAAGAAGAAGTTCCTGCCAGATCAAATCATCTTTGCTGACCGCACCCTTGCACCGCAACCTGGTGGCGGGTTTGGCCCAGCATTTGGTGTCGGCACGCGCGTTTTGCCTTTCGTAGAAGTGGAAACAAGCATTTCTGAATTTACGCCCATGGTGAACGTGGCCTATGAATTTGAAAATGCCATGGTCTATGCCACTTATTCAGAAGGCTTCAAGTCTGGTGGCTTTAACCAGCGTGTGTTCCCGCCGCTGCTTGAAACACCTTCGTTTGACCCTGAATTTGCCAAGGTCATTGAAGTCGGTGTGAAGTTTGCAACGTCAGACAAGCGCTTGCGGGTTAACCTGGCAGCGTTCCACACGGACTATGACGACCTTCAGGTGCAAATCTTCCGTGATGTTGCGCCCATCACCTCCAATGCAGCCAGCGCCAAGATCAAGGGTTTTGAGCTGGAAGTAGCGGCAAACCCCTTTGACGGCACCTTCGTTGAATTTGCCCTGGGCATGACCGACGCCGACTATAAAGAGATCGATGGACGGGCGACAGAGATCAACCTGGATTCCAGCTTTGAGCGCATTTCGAAGTGGACACTCAGCGCCGGTATTTCGCAGGAAATTGCCATTGGTAACGGATCTTACCTGATCCCACGGGTTGACTGGGCTTATCGTTCCGGCTTCTACAATGACGCGTTGAACTCGCCAGAGATCTATCAGCCTGGTTACCATTTGGTGAATGCCAATGTGGCTTGGTATTCTGCCGACGATAAATACTCGGTCACTCTCGGTGTTTCCAACCTGACCAATGAGAACTATCTGCATACGGGCATTTACAGCTCAACCTTCAATAGTGCGGAAAGCGTTTTCAATCGTGGGCGGGAATGGTTCCTCAACGTTAAGGTTAATATGTAACCAGAAAGCGCCTTTATCATGGCCAAGATAGATCCATACAATGCTGTTGGCTTGATCCCCACCGTTCGGGGGATCAACCGACGGGAAGACATCATGGTGAATATCGAGCACCACAGGCACATGATAAAGGCCGCAAGTTGGCTGGCCGGACTGGATCTTACAGTCCGACTGGTCGCCATTCCAGAAGGGGCCTTGCAAGGCTTTAATGACGAGGTGATGGACCTTGATCATGCGGAATTTGCCAATACCGGCGCAATCGACATCCCTGGTCCGGAAACCGATGCCCTGGGCGAGATTGCCAAAGAATACAACATCTACATCATGGCCCAAGCCAAAGCCCGGCATCCTGAGATTAAGGACCGGTTCTTTAATGTCGGGTTTATCATCAACCCTGATGGCGATGTGATTTTACAGCACTACAAGGTCGTACCATTGTTGCCGGTAGAGCATTCCATGACGCCTCACGACATTTTTGACTGGTGGGTGGAGCGCTATGGCAAAACGCTGGATGCGTTTTTCCCGGTGGTCGATACGGACATTGGCCGCATGGGTATTATGATGGCCAATGAGGGGTCATACCCCGAATATGCCCGCGCACTGGCCATGAATGGCGCGGAACTGGTGTACCGGGCCTCTATCCCGCACCCTGCGGCCTCGAACGATTATTACGAGATACAAAGCCGTGCCCGCGCGCTCGACAATAACATGTATGTCATGGCGCCTAATATGGGCACCTACTACCTGACGCCGGAATCTGACATTCCGATTGATACATTTGGCGGGCGCTCGATGATCGTTGATTATCGTGGCCAAATTGTTGGGCGGCAGGACTATGGCGGGGTTTCCACCTCCGTATGTGGCCCCATCAATATCGAGGCCCTGCGCCATCATCGCACCACGTCCAAATGGACGAATTGGATGAAGGACCTGAAAACCGAAATGATCGAGCTGATCTATGAACAGGCAATTTATCCAAAGAATCTCTATGCCGACCGCGCGCCCATGACCCACGACGAATATGCCGAGGAAGTCACGAAAGCGCAGATCGAAAAGATGGTAGAGCGCGGCATCTGGAAGAAGCCCACGCCCTAACAGCTTGCTCCATCCGTGATCGGTTCGCCCTGAGTGGCGCGGAACGGAGTGGAGCGTTGTATCGAAGGGTTTGCCCCACTAACCCCGGTTATACTTCGATACAATTTGGCGCAGCTGCGCCAAATCACTCAGCACGAACCTATTGGTGGACTGACAGGTCTACTGCTATAGGCTGTAATCTTCACCGTGGCCAAAGGTTGCGGCAACATAATCAATGTCTTTGTCACCACGACCGGACAGGTTCAGCAGAATGCTTTCCCCCGGCATGTCTTTGGCAACGTCCATTGCCCAGGCAACAGCATGGGCGCTTTCAAGCGCGGGGATGATGCCTTCATACTTTGACAGGGCGTAAAAAGCCTTCATCGTCGCGTCGTCACTAGCGGTATGATACGCGACTTTGCCGATGGACCTCAGATAAGCATGTTCTGGTCCAACACTGGGATAATCTAGCCCGCTGGCGACGGAATGCACGGGGGCGGGCTCGCCTGCCCCATCTTGCAACATAACGGACTTGAAGCCATGCATCACGCCGTCTGAGCCATAGGTCATGGTAGCGGCATGTTGGCCTATTTCGTCGCCAGTGCCGTGGGGTTCTACCCCGTGCAAGGCAACGCCTTCATCATCAATGAAACCGGCAAACAGGCCCATGGCGTTACAACCGCCGCCAACGCAGGCGCCTACATGATCTGGCAATTGCCCGACCATATCGATGAATTGTCCGCGTGCTTCAAAGCCGACAATGCTTTGATAATCGCGCACCATCTTGGGGAAGGGGTGCGGCCCAACGACAGAGCCAATGGCATAGAATGTGTCGTCCGGGCTGGCGACATAGGCGTCAAAGGCTGAATCGACGGCTTCCTTCAGCGTCCGGCCACCGAAGCTGACAGGAATAACCTTTGCGCCCAACAGCTTCATGCGCACAACATTGGGGTGTTCTTTCTCAATGTCCACTTCGCCCATGTGGATTTCGCATTCCATGCCGAAATAGGCGGCCGCTGTTGCCAGCGCGACGCCGTGCTGGCCGGCGCCTGTTTCTGCGATCAACTTGTTGATGCCCATATATTTGGCTAACAGCGCCTCACCCATACAGTGGTTCAGCTTGTGTGCACCCGTGTGGTTCAAGTCTTCACGCTTCAGGTAAATATGCGCGCCACCAAGCTTGGCCGTTAAATTGCGGGCATAATGAATGGGCGTTGGCCGCCCCTGGAAGTGTTTGCGGATGTAATTCAGCTCATTTACAAAATCAGCCGACTGGGCATATTGAGCATAGGCCTTTTCAATCTTGGCCATGGGCCCTTCAAGAGGCGGCGGGATGAAGGCCCCGCCATAGTCGCCAAAATAACCTTGTGCGTCGGGTTGCGTTTTCAAATAAGACTTTTTCATCGGGGTACTCTGTCACTTGGTTTGGTTGATGGTTACCTTGCCCATAATCGGGCCTGGCGTAAACAGCTTAGCCAACCAGGCCTTCGCCTTTGGCCCATTTGTAAGTGTCGTCAAAGGCGGCATCCAGACGGGTTTTCATCATGCCAATTTGTTCTTCGGTGATGATGAAAGGCGGACACATGGCCAGGGCATCGCCCTTCATGGCGCGTACAATAACACCATGCTTTTCACCATTCTTGGCCAATGTTGCGCCGACTTTGGCGGCCGGGTTGAAGTTCTCACGGGTATCTTTGTTTTGCACTAATTCGATGGCGCCAACCATGCCAACGCCGCGGCATTCGCCCACGAGCGGGTGGTCTTGAAAGCTGTGCAGCATGGTCTGGAAGGCGGGGGTTAGGCCGCGCACAACATTCACGAGGTCCATTTCCTCATAAATCTTCAGGGTTTCCAGTCCAACAGCTGCCGCCACGGGGTGCCCGCCATAGGTAAAGCCATGGCTGAACACGCCCAGCTCGTTCGAGCCATCAGCAATGCCCTGATAGACCTTGTCGCTCAGAATAGTGGCCGACATGGGAATGTAGGAGGCTGTTAAAGCCTTGGCGCAGGTGATGATGTCGGGCTTCATGTCGTAAGTTTGTGCGCCCCACATATTGCCCGTGCGGCCAAACCCGCAAACCACTTCATCCGACACCAGCAAGATGTCGTATTTCTTCAAGATCGGTTGGATTTTGTCGAAATAGGTGGCGGGTGGCACGATAACGCCGCCGGCACCAATGACAGGCTCGGCAAACATGGCGCCTATTGTTTCTGGTCCTTCTTTGATGATGAGGTCTTCCAAATTGCCTGCGATGCGGGTGGCAAATTCTTCTTCACTTTCGCCTTCAAGGCCAAAGCGATAAAAATGTGGGCTGTCGGTATGCAGCACGCCATCCATGGGCAGGTCGAACCAATTATGCATGGGGGGCAGGCCACACAAGCTGGCCGATGCGATGGTCGTGCCGTGATAGGCGTTGATGCGGCCAATGACCTTCTTCTTTTCAGGCTTGCCAATGGCGTTGTGATAGAAGCGCACCATCTTGATGGCGGTATCGACGGCTTCAGAACCTGAGCAGTTGAAGATCACCCGTGACATGCCTTCGGGGGCCATTGACACCAGCTTCTCTGCCAGGTCAGCCGTCGGTGTAGAGCTTTTATGGTTAAACGTGTGGTAATAAGGTAGCGTATTCAGCTGGTTAGAGCCAGCTTCAATAAGCCGCTGGTTAGAGAACCCTAATGACGCGCACCACAGGCCTGACATGCCTTCAATGTATTCCTTGCCGGTTTCGTCATAAACATAAACGCCTTCCCCGCGTTCCATGACAAGCGCGCCATTTTCTTCGTGGGCGCGCCAATTGGTCTGCCCATGGGCGTGAAAGGCGGCGTCTTTGGCGGCATAGGAATTGGCGGTGATGGTCATGGTGAGCCTCATTGGAAAAATACTGGAGGCGCAGTATAGGCCGGGGACGCCGCAGGGCTCAATCGTCAAGCAAGGCTTTGGTCAATAAAATCACGATCCGCTGTAGCCATTATTCAAAGATCGCGTTACAGAATATGCCCAGTGCAAGGCGAGGAACAAAGAGGGAGGGCTTCATGTTGGATCTGCAGCAATTGCTGGCTATCGAGGAAATTAAGCAGTTAAAGGCACGCTATTGGCGGTGTATCGACACCAAATCCTTTGATGAACTGCGGACTGTGTTTGCCGAAGACGGTATCTTTGATTTTCGCGAAGCCCTGCGCGACCCGGTTACTGGCACGCCAGAGGGCATTGCCGAGCAACCGCCTGTTGAAGGGTGCGAGAACATTATCGCCCAGGTGAGTGACGCCCTGAAAATTGCCCAAAGTGCGCATCACGGTCATGCGCCTGAAATAGAAATAGTGTCGGACAGTGAAGCCACGGCGATTTGGCCATTTGAAGATGTTGTCTTGAATGGTGGCTTTGAATTCCGCGGCTTTGGCCATTATCGCGATACCTATGCGAAAATAGATGGTGCCTGGCGCATCAAACATTCGCAGATAACACGCCTGCGGGTTATGATTCTTCAATCTGGTGGTGAAAACACCATGTTTTCTGACGACGAGGCTTAGAGACAATGAAAATAGTAATCGACAAAGACATCTGTTTCAAAACAGGACAGTGCTTTTTTCTGCATAAGGACCTGATGCAGGAGGGCCTTGATAACTACCCGGAACCCCTGGTGGCTGACGTGCCAGAGGACAAGCTCGCTGATGCGCAGTCTATGGCGCAGGCTTGCCCGTCTGGTGCCCTAAGCCTGCGGGACTGAGTTGCCTACAAGCAATACGCTGGCTGGTCGCCTGATTGCAGTGCCAGAAACCAGAGCACTCGACCTTTTTTGTGAGATGTTGGAACAGCGCGGGGGGCAACCCTTGCGGTGCCCGATGGTGCGTATTCGCGATACTGACGACGAAACACCGGTAAAGGCATGGATCAACCGCTTCATTGAAAGTGAACTTGATGATCTCATCATCTATACGGGTGAGGGACTGCTGCGCCTTGTTGGCTTTGCTGAACGCATGGGTGTTGAGGAAGCTTTCATGGCCGAATTGGGCCGGGTTCGCAAAATTACACGTGGTCCAAAGCCAGTTAAGGCCTTGCGCTCTATTGGTCTGGAAACGGACCTTCGGGCTGTCAGCCCCACAACCGACGGCTTGGTTGATACCTTACAGGGATCTGCCCTTAAGGGGCATCGGGTTGGCATTTTGCTGTATCCCAACCCCAAGGTTGATGCCTTGTTAACGTTGCTACAGCGCAAGGGTGCCGCGGTCGATAGCGTCACCTCGTATCGCTATGTCCCAACACAGGAAGCGACCGAAGCCGCCCGATTGATAGAGCAAATGAAGGCGGGTTCCGTGGATCTGATTGCCATCACTAGCGTCGCACAGGTTAATCACTTGTTTGATGTTGCCGACGCCAGGGGGCTCAACGATGCCCTTGCTGAAGGGCTTGGTAAAACGGCTATTGCTGCCGTGGGGCCGGTCGCGCGTGAAGGCTTGCTGGCCAAGGGCCATGCACCGACAATCATGGCGCCAGAGCCCTTTGCGCTTAAGTCATTGGTACGCGAGATTGAGGCTCACTTTTCCAATTAATGGAATAATCATGCGTAAATATTCTCTGGAGGTCGGGCGTGGCTCACGCTATGCTTTGCCCAGGGGAGAACAGCACCATGAGCAGAGAAGACTTTGCGCATCGGCTGCAACGCTACGTTGATACGCAGGAAATAGGGCAGGTTATTGCCGCCCATAGCCGCGGTATCGACCGGGCGCAGCCAGAAATATTCAACGATGTCTATCACCCGGATGGCGAGGTAGCCTACGGCTTCTTCGACGGCTCAGCGGCAGAATTTGCCCAGGTGGTGACCGCCGGGGCCGATGACACGCCGGGCACTCTGCACCGACCCTCGAATGTCTGGGTTGAGGTGGATGGCGATACGGCCAAGTCGGAAACATATGTCATTGTTTATACCCATGCCGCAGACGAAACAGGCCAAAGCACAGGCGAAACGACCTTTATTGGCGGACGTTATCTGGACCGGCTTGAGCGGCGAAACGGTGTGTGGAAAATGAACCACCGCACTTATGTGATGGACTGGAACACGAACCAGCCCGGTAGCGGCAGCGCCGTGCCAGGCTTTGAAGCCGCTTTTGGCCTTCAGGGCTTAAAGGGTCCATCAGATCCAAGCATTCCATTTCTTGCCGCTTTAGGCGGTACGACACAGACGACAGAGGGAGGCCAGGCAATGGTCGAAATTTCTACAGAGCTTGCAGCGAAGGCCGAAGAAGCATTCGCGCGCCAAGATATCCACGAGTTGATTATGGCGCAGGCACGAGGGATAGACCGTGCTGATGCCGACCTGTTCAATTCCATTTGGCACAATGATTCCACTGTCGACGTCGGCGGGTTTCAGGGCTCCGGCCATGAATTCGTGGAGATGATCCTCGATGCCACCAAGGATATGAAATATATGGCCCATTCGGTGGCTAATGAATGGGTGAAAATCGAAGGCGATACAGCCAAAGGCGAGATCTATGTGATCGCCTTCACAACAGATGCCAATGGCATGGACACCATGACCGGCGGTCGTTATCTCGACGGTTTCGAAAAGCGTGATGGGGTATGGAAGTATTCCCACCGTTCCTTTGTGCAAGACTGGGTTGTCACACAGCCTAGTTCTGACAAGCGCGATGAGGGCATGTTGGGCACGCTGTCTACGCAGGCAGCACCGTTCCCCAACGACCCCGTCTATGCTTTTTGGAATGCTTGAGTGATTGGGATAATCCGGGGATAGGGCCATGAGTGCAAACGACGAGATGGCAGCCAAGATTGTTGCGGCTCTGCCTGAAGAAATGACTCAGGAGATTTTGCAACGCCTGAAGGAGGATGTTCCTTCGCCCCTTGATATTGAGGCCTATAAATTTCTGGGTCAGGAAGATATCGATTTTACTCGCTATACCGATCCTGCATTCTTCCAGACAGAAATGGACCAGATGTGGTCCAAGGTGTGGCAATGGACGTGCCGGGAAGAACATATTCCGAATCCCGGTGACCATATGGTCTATGAAGTTGGCCCCTATTCGCTGATTATTACCCGTACTGAGACCGGTGACATCAAGGCGTTTTTTAATTCGTGCCTGCATCGGGGTACCAAGCTTTGCGCATCTGACAGCGCGGGTTCAAAAATGGACTTTCGCTGCCCTTATCACGGATGGACCTGGAACCTCGACGGCTCATTGAAAGACATCCCCAGTTCGTGGGATTTCTCGCATGTTAACCCTGCTGACTTTGGGTTGGAAGAAGCCCAGGTGGGTCTGTGGGGTGGCTTTGTCTTTATCAATATGGACCCTGACGCTCCATCTTTGGCAGATTATATGGGCGTGCTTCCAGGGCATTTTGACAATTGGAATATGGAAGACCGCTACGTCGTGCTTCACGTTCAAAAAGAACTGGATTGCAATTGGAAGGCAGCTGTTGAGGCTTTCATGGAGAACTATCACACCCGTGAAACCCACCCCCAATTACTGGCCTCTACAAATGAGCCCAGCACGCAATATGACATTTTCGATGATCACGTTTCACGCTTCTATGCGTTGATGGGCATTCCCAGCCCGCATTTGGGTCGCGAGATGAGCGAGCAAGATTTGATCGACAATATGCTGACGGGTGACCGGGAAACTGTCGACGATGCTCTGCAGGTGCCAGAGGGCAGCACTGCGCGGGCCACCATGGCGGCTTTTCTGCGGAACCAGTTCGATGAGGACTATGACGTCAGCACCGATGGCCTGGCCGATTGTGAGATCGTTGATACAATTGAGTATACGTTGTTCCCCAATATGGTGCTGTTTCCGGGCTTGTCTCTACCGATGATTTACCGCTTCAGGCCAATTGGGATGGACCCCGGCAAGGCATTGTTTGATCTGTTGTTCCTGCGGCCTGTCCCACGAAGTGGTGAGCGGCCTGAACCGGCATCACCTGTGCGCATTGGTGTCGAGGATTCATACAGTATTGTGCCGGGCATGGACCCCGGTATGGCCCATGTCTACGACCAAGACACAGGGAATTTGGCCTTGCAGCAAGAAGGCTTTCTGACGAGCCGCAAGAAAGGCCAAACACTGGGCAACTATCAGGAGGTGCGCATTCGCCACCTGCACCAAACGCTGGATAAATATGTTGGCTAGTAACTGACGACCCTTGAACCGCGCATGCCTATATATGCCGGGGCATCACACCAGTTCAGGCATCAAGGCCATAATGGTTTTCTGGACGACTTGTTGGGTCTTCCCCTTTGTGAGGGAGGACAAAACCAGACACATCTGCAATTGTACAGTTTGTGGCACAAGTTCAGATGGTGTGGAAGAATTGGCCCATTCAAGATAAATGCCAGACCATTGCCGTAGTAATATGTTGAGGACTTTGTTGGCGTCGACACCGTCGACGAAGCCATCATCTGCGACTATTTGCTGCACGGCCTGCCGATATACAGCAGTCCGTGTTTCCACAAGGGCTGTGGAGCTACCACGGGCCATGATGGGGGCCATCGTTTTTGCGTACGCATCATTTTCGATGGTTTGCGTAAACACCTGCTCGACAATGTAGAGCAATTTCTCAATGCCGGTATTTTTCTCAACCAACTGAATGCTGTCGTACACTTCAGTGTGCAATTCTTCCACGGCCTTGGACAGCAGGTTTTCCTTGCTATCATATTGTTGGTAGAGGGTCTTGAGGGCAACGTCAGATCGAGCTGCAAGGTCGCGCATGGTGACGCCGTCATAGCCACGCTCGGCGATTAGCGTCCGAGCCGCGGCTAATATGCCGGCTCGACGGCGCTTTTGTCTCTCAGTCAGTTCTTTCATTTATGCCACTTATTTTTTGACTGCATCCCTGTTTGCCAACTCCTAACATGGCAAAACGCGAATGCCGAATTTTTAGTTGCCGTAAATTAATGTATAACGCGTTCTCGTTTGATTCGTATATGGAAGGCGTCGCCTATGTCACAATACCCTCACCCAACCTCTATTCTGATTACTGGCGCATCTAGTGGCATCGGGGAGGGCCTCGCGCTGCATTATGCTGCACCAGGCAATACCCTATTCCTGAATGGTCGCAACGACGAACGCCTACAGGCTGTCGCTGAAGCCTGCCGTGAAAAAGGGGCCGAGGCTTATGGAGAGGTCGTTGATGTGACCGATGATGAAGCGATGAAGACATGGATCGTCGCCAGTAATGCCAAGGCACCTTTGAATTTGGTCATTGCCAATGCAGGCGTGGCAGCAGGCTCTAACACGGTCGAAGAACTGCATGGTGCCGCCATTGGTTGTTATGACGTGAACGTGCAGGGCGTGTTCAATACCGTTCACCCGGCTCTTACGGAAATGGCCAAGCGGCCTTATCCGGTTCAAGACGCACAAATCGGTATTGTGAGTTCTGTGATGGGCTATGTGGGGACGGCTCGTTCGCCAGCATATTCGTCCTCCAAGGCGGCGATGTCCTCTTATGGGCAGGCGCTTCGGGGTAAGTTTCGGGGCATGGGTATTGGGGTCACTGTTATATGCCCCGGCTATGTTCGAAGCCGCCTGATGGGCAAAAACATGAAGGGGTATCCGTTCATGGTAGAGGTCGAACAGGCCACAAATACCATCGCCAAAGCCTTGGTGCGCAACAAAGCGCGGATTACTTTCCCTTGGCAGGTGTTGTTGTTGGCCCGCTTGGCGGTGAACCTTCCCGGGTTCCTAGCCGATAGGCTGAACAAGCCTTGGGGTGTTAAACCACTTGAAGAGAAGTGATCTAGGCTCAGTACCCTTTGCTAGTTGTCTTCATCTAGCGGATAGGAATTTATGCGGATTAGGTAGTGTAATCTATCGTTGATACATCGCTGCGCTATGCGATAAACGGTTTTCAAGAGGCGGCAATTCTGGCATGTCTAATCGGTATTTTTAGTCTCTCAAAATAGGTACCGTTATGGGTCGGCCAATTCCATTGTGGGTTTTTACTCTCTGCCTTCTCCTGTTTGGCTTGTTCACCGTCGTTTTTGGTTGGGCGGCT
>Ga0055584_100003847_pt1 | contig 14749 bp, 10 predicted proteins | sample OSDHelmetaG_FD_58716 | JGI IMG/M metagenome (GOLD analysis project Ga0055584, IMG submission 58716) | Pelagic marine sediment microbial communities from the LTER site Helgoland, North Sea, for post-phytoplankton bloom and carbon turnover... | ecosystem: Environmental > Aquatic > Marine >... | reverse complement strand
AAAACTTAGGATTGCTAAGTATACTAATATAAGTAAAACTTAGACAATCTAAGTTATTCAAGGTATATAGATGAAAATTAAGTGGCAAAACCAAACCCTATCCCCGTTAGGCTTAAAGAAGCTCGTAAGCGAGCTAAAATGACTCAAAAAGAATTAGGTATCAAGATTGGTATGGATCCGAGTTCAGCAAGCAGCAGAATGAATCACTATGAAAAAGAGAGACACACTCCCGATATTCAGACTCTGCAACGCATGGCTGATGAGTTAGGTGTTCCTCTTAATTATCTATTTTGCGATAGCAGAGAATCAGCAGAGCTTGCTTGTTTGATAAACCGTTTATCAACAGAGGATAAACGAATCTTGATTAGGCAGTTAAGTCAATGAATTAAAAATAATTAGCCGAAATACATTAGGAGCCTGCGAACCAAATTAGTTAAAAAATTAAAGAAAATGAATACAAGGATCACATTATGGGATTTGTTTTTATAAATATCTGTCAGATAAATGATACCACTCTCGCACAAGACAGATTCAGCTCGATATAGCTAATCTAATCCTTAACCTATCTATGACAAAGTAGAATGAAAAAAACAGATGCGAAAGCTAGATTTATGATGTTATTTTATGAATGCCACGAAGTTTAAAAGCGGTTCGTTAATAATAACAATTAAGCTACACCTTCTAACTGCTCAATCGAAATTGCATCTCTAACTAACCGAGTAATCATTTGATTTCCTTGATCATACTGATTTAGTAAAAACTCAAATACTAACGGCTCTAAAAAATTTGCCATGCCTACACTAGGTGACTCTGCTTTATCTACTTGGTAATTTGCTAGAATTTCTCGAATTTGGTCTTGCGATAAATCACCAACTATAACACCTCTTTTTCGATCTGTTTTACATTTAGTCTTGAATGCTTGATACCACCTACCAAAATACTCATTCAAAATATCTCGCTTATAGCGTGTTCTTATCTTAAAGACTGAATTCCACGTTTCTGCTTCCTCTGTTGCGGGAATAAAACCTATATTCCATTCAGGTATCGGAGGTGAAGCATCTTCATTTACCACGCTATTCAACAATGTTATTGATGGGGGGACACAGTCAAAAGGATCAAATGCACGTCTCCGATTGCCATTACCATCTTGAATGACATCTTGAGTTTTTTTGTAGTCTCTATTGCAGCAGCGACACATTGGAGCCAAATTTCTCATATTAGCAGCTGCAAATGGAAATATACTTTTAGCCAGATAATGATCTTGATCTTGAGCTGTTTCCTCTGGGTGCATTACCCGCTCTATCCCACAAAAAGGACAAATCTTAGTATCAAGATCATCAAAAATAATTTGATATTGTCTTTCACGTACCTTAAAAGCAGTGAGTTTTCCATAACTGAATATAAAAAGCTCTTGAACAGCTGCATTTACATCTGGATATTGATCAAGATTACTAATAGCGCTCTGATTTTCTAATAGATTAGCAATACGATTTTGGTTTTCTAGTGCATTAAGAATAGCTTGTCTATCTAAAGAATTTAATTGTTCAACTTTATCTTTATAGATAAATAACCTATCTCTAATACCAGTCGCATCAATGATGTTACTCTTACGCTCATCAGACAAATTCCCTGGAACTAGTAATTTCCATTGTTCATGAGTTTTAGGAATATCCTCATCAGCGTCCAACTGAATATGGACATCCTCAATCATTGTGACTAAAGACTCATGTAACCAATTCTCCTGTGTGGCTCTTATTGGATAACAAGCTAACATTTACAGACTTTCCTTTTTCTTTAACATCCTAATACGCTCCGCAAGGTACATACGCTCAACAGAATCTCCAAAACCCTTTATAGCAGAACGAATCTCTTCAATATTTTCAGATTTCATTAAATGATTAATTTCGTTTTTGGGTATATCAGACATAGTTGGGGAAATTTCAAAACATTCTTCTAATATCGTATCGAAAGTGCTTCCAAAAGTTTCAATATGTGGTCGCGTAACAGTTATATTTCCTTTCTCGTGGCTTTTTTTGAAAATGAGAACATTGTCACTCTTCATATCAGAAGGTACAAATGGAGAATGGGTTGTTAGCAAGCATTCTTGTTGAGCTACTAGAGTATCGTCATAGCGTATTCCATTACTCGTTTCTAAATGAAGAACTTTAGAAATAAATTCAATACGCCAACGAGGATTAAAATGACTTTCAGGCTCATCTAACAATAATAGAACATTAGGATAATTAATCATGCACATAGTACCGAGTAATTGTGCTAGCTGATGTTCACCATCTGACAAAGATACATAGTCAACCGTGGTATCCATTTTATTTGTTGTAAATTCTACTCTTTCAAACCTGAATACCTTTTGACGCTCCATTGGCTCTGGAAGCGCAGCAGCAAAACGTCTTTCTTTAATTCCTTTATCAAAAGCTTCTCTATCTTTTTTAGGTATAATCAAGTCATTCAGCATGGCAAGTTTATGGAAACATGAATACAATTCTAATGATCCATCTGACCAAAAATTATCAAAAGCTTTATGTGTTGAGTTTTGAACAAGAAAGTCAAACGTATAAGTTGCCGTTTTCTTTACATAATCATGGCAGGTAGCACATGACTTTAGATACTCAATACTTTGCTCCAGTTCATCCGTTAGCTTTACTCCGCCTGTTGGGGCCGCTGAATGGTTAAGCTGTATAACGCAACGAAAAGAATTTAATGTTTTTAAATTAGGGGCCTCAATTAATTTTTCGCGAACATTTGATGGGTTCAATAATAAATTAGCGACAAGGACTTCTAGATTTGTACTATAGTCTATCAGCAACATTCTAGAATCATGAATTATCTGGCTCTTAGATTCTTTATTTAATGCACTTGTTCTAACTTGATTCGCATACCCAGATCGACTAACTAAAAAGGGAATACTTAAAGTTTCATTATCTCCGGAAGTGTAACCCACAACTTTAGATGGTAATAGTGCAATAACATCATTATCATCTTCAATAATCTGGAAGACTCCATCAATTTCTATTTCGAAAACAATCTCTCCCGTCTTCTTTTTTTCCGGTTTATATCGATAAGCTTTAATTTTTTCATGTTTCCCATTAGATTTAGCTATCTGATATTCAATTTCAAAAAATATACTCTCGTTGGGAGTACCTTTCTCTTCATCAGGAATATATTTTTTAAAAATGGCCTGAAAAATTTCGGCTATTATCTGTAATACTTGAGATTTTCCCGTTCCATTCGGGCCGATCAAACATAGAGGAGTAAAAACTCGTGTATCAACTTTTCCTTCTCTAAAAGGGATTTTTAGACCGTCAAGTAAACCACCACAAGTATCAGCTTTAATGATGTTTAACCTTGTTAATTTCATTAGCTTATCTTCCTAAAAACAATTTCTCTTTTAGTGGAATTAAACTCTTGTACAATTGATGGCCCATTTTCCTGAAGTAATGAGAAAACAATATCTTTAATGGCATTGTAATCACCGTTAAAATCCTGAGACAACTGTTCAAAAGTAAAGTTATTAGGCTGTAAATCAATCCATGATCTTACAGAATCTAAGTTTATTTTTTTCATTTTAATATCTTTTGTTTTGCATCGATTAAGGAGGACTCGTTTTTCTTTTTCAACGATTATTTTATTTAATAGTGTTTCTGCTGAATTTTCTCCCGTTATTAATTCAGGATGTTTCTTTCGCCAAGTTTCAGTTAATCTACCACTGAGTGCTTTTTCTAAAATGGACTGAGGAAGCTTATTTACTTGGGCTAGAGCATCTTGCGCCTGCAACTCAACTTTATCTGCATAGTCAAATAATTGTGTTATAAGGCGAACAATTTCGATCTGCTCTGATCGTGATGCGAGTGGGATAGGGAAATTCTTAAACATTGCAATATCAATACGCAAACGAGTGGCTCCAAACGCTAACCCCTTCACAATTTCTTTAGCTATAGGTGAGTTGAAAAAATGCATTAAATACGCGGGCTCAGCAACAGCTATGTCAACATTCATTTTAATAACATCAGGCGTAACCATTGCAGTACCTTCATCAATAGGATAAATACAAGCTTCGCCTGGAGGGTTGCCAAGTTTAGTCACAAGGAGTTCACCGCCATGAACACTATATTCTTGATGCAAATCTTTCCATATATCTGTATCCATGAAATTGGGATTAACTTGATTAAATTTTCCTTCTTTAACATGTCTTAGAAAAATAATTGGAATACCTTGTTCACGAAAATACTTAGCTTTAAAAATAGTGCCAAAAGGACCTGCACAAATCGCCGTATTATTATCCTCTGCGAGTTCATGATTTGATAACCAAGCCCATGATTCTGGTAAATCATAAAGTAAAAAATCTTGTTTCTCTTTTTTCGCTCTAATCTTTAACTTACCGGACTTTAATTCATTATTTCGTTTAACAAGAACTGAGATATTTTCTGTTTGATTAGTTTTTCTCCATTCTTTTGTCAATTTACCTGTGACAGCAGCTGTGAGGACAGATTGGCGGAAAGATTTTAAGATGGCAGGGATAGCGTTGATCCTAATTTTATTTTTATCCACCTGTGTCAATAATTCATCAAGCTTGTCGGCAATAACTTTTTGCTCGGCTAATGGTGGAAGAAAAAAACTATACTTCTGTACATCTGATGACTTAGCTGCTGGATATAATGCCCCCTGCACTAACCCCGAAATCGAATCAATAAAGTGTTTTGCTCTAGTTAAAGCAAAAACATATCGATTGTCGACCATGACAGGCTTTATGACTTCAAAGCCTGTTGAAGCGATTTGTTTGTCATACTTGTCTGAAACTAAAGCTACAGCATTTAAGTTAGGTCTAGTTAAAGAGACAAGTACGTCACCTTTATTGATAACTTTTCTTGCTCGACTAGGTGCTTCATCACCTCTAATTAATTTTGGGCTTTCTATTCTCTTCAATTCACGATTAATACTACCGATATCTATATAGGTAAATTCTTCTGTAAAATCAGGTTTTCTTTGAATACATTTAAACGAAATATCAGAGATTTGTGCCAACACCCAACCTTCCGGGATTTCTTTGCTCATCCTATATCCTCTAGAGCCAGTGAATTAATCAAAATATCAAGCTCGGCCAAAGCCCCCTCAAGTTCTCTCTTCGCTTCAAAAGCTAATTTTTCTGGAGAGTCTAAATTTTCAGCATTAAGACTATCTGTATCTTTTAACCAAGAAATATCTAGCGAATCTCCTTTGATATCACGAATATATTTTCGATTAAATACACGCCAACGGCTTTGGGCAAGTCTTTCATCTATATCTTGGTTAAACGCTGTCGGTTCAATTTTAATAGTTTCAGCATTGAAGCTCCATTCTCCCTCTGTACGTTTATTTAATGGAACCGTATATACAGATTCGAAGGGCATAAGATGCTGTTTCCCAAAAGGGGTACGCTTACCAAAACTTGGCATGTTAGTTCGTAGATCATAAACCCAAGTATTCTTAGTACAGCTCTCCTCTTGAAGTTTATTTTTAACTCCACCTTTACTAAAAAAGAGTACATTAGTTTTAACGCCTGCAGCATAAAAAATACCTGTAGGAAGTCTAATAATAGTATGTAAATTACACCTATTCATCAGGTCACGCCGTATTTTAGTACCAATCCCTGTATCCGTAAGTACGTTATCAGGTAAAACGACAGCTGCACGCCCTCCTGGCTTTAGGTTTAGATAGATATGCTGTAAAAATGCCAACTGCTTATTACTAGTGGTGAAGGGCAAATCAATACGGGTGATAGATGCATCGCCTCCTTTACTTGTACCAAAAGGCGGATTTGCAATAACTATATCAGCTTCAGGAAGATCTGCTCCTAATTGGCTTAGAGAATTTCCTAATTGCACTATTCCGGCTTCATCACCTTCTAAGCCATGCAATAAACAGTTCATCAAAGCCAAGCGTTGAGTAGAGGACACTAATTCAACCCCAACGAAAGCGTTATTCTTTTGAAAGTTTATTTTTTTCTTTGATAGATTATTATAATCAGCCGTTTGTTCCTTAATATATCGGTCAGCAGCAATCAAGAAACCAGCAGTGCCCGCTGCAGGATCTTGAATAACCTCACCTAATTTTGGATCTATCATTTTCACAATTGAATCAATTAATGCCCGCGGGGTAAAATACTGGCCGGCACCAGACTTAGACTCCTCAGCATTTTTCTCTAGTAAGCCTTCATAGAGGTCCCCTAAACCATCTTTTTTAGCACTGAACCAGTCTATTTGATCTAATGCTTTAATAAGTTGAGCTAGGTGGGTTTGTTCACTTAACCGAGTTTGTGCACCTTTATAAATCGCTAACAATAATTTATCGGAATGAACAATTTCCCCATCATCGTTTCGCCCAGTAGATAGTTTTATTAAAATACTTCTGTAAGAAGCCAGTAAATTCGTATCGTCCCTACCACTTAAATCATCCCAACGGCAGCCAATTGGCAATGTATGCACTGCTAATACCCCTGCCTCTGTATTTTCATGTACCATTTTTATAAATAGCAGTAGAACCAACTCAGTAACATAATCTGAGTAATTAATACCATCGTCACGCAATACGTCACATAGATTCCAAAGTTTTTGTACAATATCGTTGTTGCTCATGATTTGATCTTCTCTTGGCGTTTTTCACCGATGATAGGTGTTAAATAATACGTTAACGGGCAAACCTGCAGAATGTCCTCTACTCGATATTGCAAATATTCTAGGGTTTGAAACAGAATAAGGATATTGGTTGTCTTTTTAATATGTTTGATAGTTTACTGTGTAGTAGTTGGAGATACAACGAGAGCAATACTCAAAATCATTTTGCTTTACATCCAATCACCAATTAGGCTAAAAATAGCACTTGGTGAATTTAACCTACATCTTCAAGTAACTTTAAAAATGTCACAGGAACCAGAACTTAAAAAAATCGATATGCTATATACCCATTCAGTTTGTTTTTAGTACGATATAACAACCGCTGAGGCATTTATAAATTTGTAAGAAAAAGCTCGATGGGAGAGTATTAAAATATATATCCTGGGGCTTGTGCCCCAATAGTTTAACTTTGGTGAAATGTATGACATAAATTATGACAAATACTTAAAACACCTATACACAGTGAATTTTAGAACTGCATTAACTTGTCATAGTTTCTTTATTTTCTATTTTTACTCTTTCTAGTTCTTTTCGCTTTAAGCTTATTATATGGGGTACCTTTTCCTTTTAAGCCGCTAAACGTAACAGTTTTAACTTCACCTATTAATGCATATATGCTTTGAGTAATGGGATCCATGAAGTGCGCATATTTTATCTCTCTTTGACTAATAGCTTCTAGCTGAGACTCCCAATGAGCAGTCATATCAGGGATTGTCATTCGTTCTGGTAGTGAACATATTAACTGTGTACCAACGTCAGTAGCTCTAATATCTTTACCTTTTCGAGTAAGAAATTGACGTTTAAATAAAAGCTCAATGATCCCAGCCCTAGTTGCCTCTGTTCCTAGACCATCAGTGTCACGTAATACTTTTTTGATTGATACGTCAGTCACATAACGTGCAATGCCTGTCATAGCTGATAACAACGTTGCATCTGTAAAATATTTTGGCGGTGTTGTTTGTTTTTCTTTCAAATCAGCTTGTTGGCAGTGTACTTTGTCACCCTTTAAAACAGTAGGAAGGTTAACAGCTGAAAACTCACTTTCACCTTGTGAGCTTTGCTTTGAAGGAAATAAAGCTTTCCAACCTTGTGACACAGTATCTTTTTGTTTGGCAATAAATAAACCACCTGATACTTCCGTATCAATTTGTTTATCTACGTATTCAAATGGAGGGTAAAACTGAATAAGGTACTGCCTAGCAACTAGCTTATAAATATTATTTTCTGTAGCTGTTAAACGGCTCAAATCTGTCGATTTTGATGTGGGAATTATAGCGTGGTGAGCACTTACCTTTGAATCATTCCATGCTTTACTTTTTAAGCTAAGGTTCGTGTTATTAGCAGCGTCAGTTAAAGCTGGGCATGATTTACTAATAGCCCCGACTACTTGCTTAGCATCATTCAAATGTTCTTTGGGTAGATATCGGCAATCAGAACGAGGATAAGTAATTAATTTATGTCGCTCATATAATTGCTGACAAGTATCGAGCACTGATTGTGCACTCAGACCAAACCTCTTTGCTGCATCAATCTGTAATGCCGATAAACTGTAAGGTAATGGTGGAGGTGTCGATTTTTTTGCTCTAGTTACATTAACAATTTTTCCTGCTTGATTTTGTACCTTTGAGATAACGTTTAACGCTAACGCCTTAGATAGCACTCGATTATCTTCATCCATATAAGGTTCGCATGCTTTGCTTGGACGCCACTTAGCCTGATATGATTCTCCTTTAGAAGTCAGAAGAGTACAAATGACCTCATAGAATGGTTTGGACACAAAATTCGCAATTTCTAGGTCTCTGTGCACGATTAAGCCTAAAACTGGTGTTTGCACCCTGCCAATTGATAAAACCCCGTTATAACCAGACTGGCGCCCTTGTAAAGTACATAGACGAGTCATGTTTATACCATATAACCAATCTGCTCTTGCTCTTGCTAAAGCAGATGTTGCTAAAGGGATAAAGTCAGTATTTTTACGTAAATTATTTAGTGATTTTTTTACTGCCACTGAGTTTAAGTCACTAATCAAACAACGTAACACTGCTGCTTTTTTGGCTTTAGAAACTGCACAATGATTGATAACTTCATCAATCAAAATTTGTCCAACACGATCTGGATCACCCATATTAACTAATACATCAGCTTGTTTAATTAGTTTCTTGACTACAGTAAATTGTTTCTTAGTATTTCCTTTAACTACAAGCTTCCATTCTGTAGGTATAATAGGTAAATGCTCTACAGCCCACTTTTTATAGTCAGGGTTGTAGGCTTCAGGCTGAGCTTGTTCTAATAAGTGACCTATACACCATGTGACAATATCGCCGTTTCCTGCGGTGATATAACCATCACTTTTTTGGTGAGGTTTAGGTAATACATCTACCAGTGCTCTACCGAGACTTGGCTTTTCTGCAATAAACAATCTCAAACTTTTTTACCTGTAATCGGACTAACTTTATATATCTCTAACTGTTGTTCTAATAAAGATACCTTTTCTAACGCTTCAAAAAGCGTAAATTCAAGCTGCGCATTATGAGCAATAACTTGATCACTAAACCCTTTTATTTGATCACGTTGTGCTTTATATCGCTCTTTTAATTGCTTCTCTTTGTCCCTTTGCCCACGTAATTTTTGTTCAGAACTCTTATTCTGGACATGCTTGCCGCCAACTACTTTTTTCTTGATTGATTGGATTTTCTGATTTGCAGTCTCAACAAAAGATGAATAATAGTAAATACCACCTGAACTTAAGCCAGCTTCATCATTGATTCTTTTTAAGTTAATACGCCCATCAGGTTTTGTATTTAATGGTTTTCCTTCAAGAAGCCTTTCTAATGCTTGTTCTAACCTGAATAACGTTTCTCTACCTCTATCTGATTGTTCAGTCATAAGTGCTCTTATAAAAGTGTTTGGTTAATATCGTGTTTGAAGATATCAAAGATAATATTGTGATCTTTAAAGCACTGCTCTATCGACTTTATCTCATAATAAATCTTCGACAGAATATTAGGCATTTTTACACCGTAATTTACTAAGGATTCAAATTTAGTAATTAATAGGCGTCTTTTGGGAATAAGTTCTAATGCTTTATCTTTAGTCACAACTGCATGCTTACAGACAGGAGCATCACAAATACGGTCACATCGAGGATTAGTACAATGCCCAACAGGTGTTTCTATTATCGACATTTGGCCATCATGAATTTGCTTTGAAATTTCGTCACGACTTAAATAAATAGTGCTTCTATCTTCACCACGTAGACTTGAAATTCGCTTACCTTCTGCCCCAGATAAAGATTCAGCTTCATTATAAATATAATAAAGCGTATCAGTCATAAAATCATGATTCTCTTGTGCTATATCTAAAAGTAATTCTTTATCTAACATCATGTCGAAATAACCAGCTACATTAGCTTGATTAGAGTACCAAGAGGTCATGTAAATATTGATATGTTTGAATTGATATTTTAAATCTAAAAGTGATGAAAGCTTATTACGAACAAGATAAACAGCAAAAGTCCTTCTAAAGCAATGTGGATTAACGTTTAATGATTCACCTATTTTCAATTCACCTTTTCGTGATGGATTTAACAAATTGAACTCTGCCACATCATCCGGAGTAACTTTGTAATCAATAGCCCTAACGAAATTTTTTAATGAACAGTCAATTGCTTGTCGACCTGCTGCAGGATTCTTAGCTGTTGGTGAGTATGCGATAAAAAGTGAATTAGCTTCTTGGTCCATTTTCTTTTGTTCATCAATATGGGAACATAATTTAGCTCGTTCTTTCCAGATACATCTTGAGAACTCATATATGTCCCATATAAGTTCAATGGCCTGTTTCACCGCAGGAATAGTTACCCAGCTAGTTTGCCTTTCTACACCAGCAACGTTCACTTTTGTATGTGTACCATTAATTACAGGAATGACCATCCCTGCATATTTTTTTTCTTGATAAGATGCCAGTGTTAATGACTTAATTTCTCCATCTCGACAGCCCGTAAAAGCAGCAATAACTATATAACACGCAGCTCGGATTTTACTCAACCACTCACCTGAAAGATCTAATGTAAAGTCTATAGATTCAGTTGTTTTTTGATAGTTTTTCTGAGCATACCCTCTAGCTTTAGGAACACGATATCCATACCCAATATTTTTATTGTAATCATTAATGAAATTATTATATGTATCGCTGATTACTTTTCTACTTGGGTGATACTTAGCAACCATGTCCAAAGCAACCTTGAAGTAACATGAGGCGATATTCTCAGGTAAAGCAATTGTTTGCTGTGATATACACTGATTATTCGAAAGTAAAATTGCTAACTCTCGAGTATTGTTAATTACCCTAGAAATAATACCTTTATTTTTTAAAACGCGAAGAACAGTTACATAGTTTTCCCATGTTTTATATTTTAATTTCCTACTTTGAGCCACATTAACAAATGCTCTAAAGCCTTTGTCTGAGTTTATGAAGCTAAAATTAGTACCACCACATTCAGTAATACATTTATTAAAAATAGTAAATGCCTGTAAATAGTTTTTAGCAGTCTGTTTTTTACTAACAAGACCATTATTATTAAATTCTTTATAAAGTAATTCTTTACACAAGGATTTAAACTCAGCACTAAGTTTTCCAAAGTTTATATTAATATTCTCTTTTAATATTATCCATATGTCGTCACGATAATAACAATAAGGTTCGCCATCTGTAGTTACAGATATAACTTTCTTGTCGAGAATAACATCACTATCTATGTATTTATCTTCATTAGGATTTACATTCATATCACTAGAAAACTTTATCAATTCACTCATGATTAATACAACTCCAATAAGAAATCTAAATCATCTTTATCAGACCAAAGCGGATGTGGGCTATGTGAATATTTGATTTCAGCGCCTTTATATTCCTTCGAAAAATTCTGTTTTAATCGTTCTAGAATCGACTCTATTGTATGAAAAACTTTAGTTAAGATATTAGTCGGTATAGTATTAATTGATGGCTGACAAGATACTTCAAGAATCACGTCATGAAATGAAAGCATTAACCAAATATCGTCAACTTCCGCAATTACTGCGTGATGTGGACAACCAAAACACTCTAAAAACTTGTGGCAAGCAACCTTGTTCTTCTGTTTAGCTAAACCGGCTTTCACTAATGTGCTTTTCAATAATTTTGCTTTCTCTCCAAAAGAATCTTTGCAACGAAGTCCATTTGATAAAGAATGTGGTATGTCTAGTTTATTTTGTACGTAAAACTGCTCTCGTATTGGATCTGAAAAATTATAAGCACTTTCTACAATAGCCTTGCTTAATAGTTCGCCTTGAACTGTTCGTTGTCGTACATCAAGAGCACCTGCAAGTGAAAACTCCATTATTTCAGGCACACCATCGGAGTAATGCTTAGAAACAGTTTTGGGACTATTATCTAAACCCTCCGCAACAGAGAATACACTCTCAGTAGCTCTCATTATAAGAGTAGCTTTAGTCTTCCTGAATCGTTGAGTACTCGATGCAGGCAAACCAAAAAATTCAAATTTTCTATTAAGTGTATAATTTCCTTGGCCCGGTTCTACTTTTTTATACCCCCCCTTTGACCACATAGAAAAAACATAATCTGAAGTATTATTAGTTATCAATTTACTTAAGAAAAGCCAAGTTTCGAAAAACTCTTTAGCTCTTTTACTAAAACCTATTATTGTTATGTTGTTCTTTCCTCCTTGCCTTTTTTTTGTTGTACACAACTTAAATACACCATCAGAAGTTTCTGTAAAAGATTCACTTGAAATATCTGAAAACTTAAGTGATATCAACTGACTTTCATTTAAACCAGAATAAAAACATGTTAAATATAGTGCAGATTTTACAAGTTCGTTTTTCCAAAATTCATTTTTACCACCAACAAAAAACACATGCTTTCCGCTAAAAGTATTGCCTAAAAAGTCCCTACCTAAATCATCACATAATAGAGGGTGCACGGTAGGTTTAGTTCCATTTATAACAAAGGTTCTATATTTATTAAAAATCACATAAAGCATCTTAACCATTTGCTTCAATTCAGAGTCAGTATATGGCTTTATATTGACAGAATCTGTAGGTAGCGATAAGAAGTGATTTCTCAGTTCAAATGTTAGATTTGAATCAATTTCATTTAAAAAAGATTTAATACAACTTTGAATTTGAGTTACTGTTTTTCCTTTTATACCACCAAGATATCGTTTTTTTAAACTGTTAATAAAAGAAATAACAGTTGGAGGATTAAAGTCAACTATGCACTCATTCGTATCACAATGTTGAAAATACTCTATCAACGCCCCAAAAATACCCATTTTAGTTCGATTTCGCCTCTCCATTGTAAATACTATTTCGTAGCAATATCGGACTAACTCCCAACGTTCCATGTCTATCAACTCCTCGCCTGTTGAAAGCATGAATTTTTGACCATTTGAACGAGTTTTTATTTTCGGGCACCCCTTATAACCCATCCTTTTGAAAAAGCCACTTATGTTGTCTGATCTAATGACCAATTTATCTATTGGCATATCAATCACACTAATATTTTCGACTTTTTGTACACTAATAGTCTTTCGTGTTTTATTTCCGATAAATGCCAATTTTATTACCCTTTTACTTTAATATTAAATCTAAAGTTTTCTCATATAGCTCGTTAGCACTAATACCTTGATGACAAAACTTTAAATAATGTAAGAGTGTACTTCTCGATTTATGCCCCATAACTGACTGAATATAATCAAGAGCATCTCCTTCTTTAATTCCTTTATTTAAAAGTTCTTTTAAGCGATTTACAGCATAGGTGGAACGAAGGTTATGAAACTTGTGATTAAAGCTAGGGTACTGAAGTTTTACAGTATTTCGAACTTCCCCCCATCGAGCATTAAACGTTCTTGAAGCATAAAAGTTACCATTCTGGGAAATGAGTAAGGGTGGGTTATCTGATTCATTTGGATTTTTTATTTCAAAAATTTTCCTGCGTTCAATGTAACGATTAGAGTTTATGTATTGATGTAATATCAACATTAAAGCTGAAGGTATTTCAATAGTTCGGCTACCTGAGCCTTTAGTATCAACACCTTTTTGTGGTGATATATGTATGCCGTCAGTATGAACTAGATATTTATGATCAAGTTGAACCGCTGTGGGCTTATATATAAATTTAGACCTGAAGGTAATAAGTTCACCCCTACGTAGTCCTGTGTATCTTGCTAAGGCAACTACGAGTTTAAATTCTTGGGAAATATTGACTAAAAAAGAGCCATTAATAGTATTCGAATAAATTTTACCTTTAATACGGCATATATCATCAACTAAATTCCATTCTTTATCACTCAGAGGCACTAATTCTCTTGATATGCCATCATGACTAGTATCCTTAGGCAAATTAAGTCTTATATCTGTTGTATTGACAAAAATAAACTTATTCCGTGTGAATTCGTGACCACCATCAACTTTTATTCTCATCGTTTCATAATTAAATGGCTTATTTTGAAAATAATACCCTTTAACCAAATAAAACTTATATAAATTAACCACCGACCCTAAGTAGTTATTAGCTGTTGTTCTTGCAATGGTGCCGTCTCTGACAGCATCTCTCAAATGTTTGCTAAATCTATATGTTGGCTTATTTCTAGGTGTGATGGGCATTTCATCCCACTCAAATCCTATAGCATCGAGAAAGATAAAATAATGTAGCAAGGCTTGAGCTTGAGTATTAACTTGTTTTCGATATTTTGAAGATTTCAAATAGATAAGCCAGTTATTTACAACTGTAACTGGTACACCATTGTTCTGATATAGTAAGGGAACATTCAAAACTTCACTACCAGTACCCTCAAAATTAAAACTAATTTCACCACTACTCGAATCAATAGTTTTATATAGATCTTGATCGACCTTTACACTTGGTACTGTCCATATAATGTAATTGATAATAGCCCCCAAATTTCACACTTTAACTTATACTTTACTGTAACAATGATTTTAAACTATAAAATCGTAACAGTACTCTGTCAGGATCACCTGCATGAATAATTTCATTGGCTTGTTTAACAAGTTTTCTCAATA
>Ga0055584_100003845_pt1 | contig 14751 bp, 10 predicted proteins | sample OSDHelmetaG_FD_58716 | JGI IMG/M metagenome (GOLD analysis project Ga0055584, IMG submission 58716) | Pelagic marine sediment microbial communities from the LTER site Helgoland, North Sea, for post-phytoplankton bloom and carbon turnover... | ecosystem: Environmental > Aquatic > Marine >... | reverse complement strand
CATTGGTTTGCCTATCCTATTCAGTATTTTGGTCATAAAAACCTTATATTTTAAAACCGTTTATGACACGAATGCTTCCAATGGCTTAAATAACTTCGTTCGCTTATTTCCTGACTATTTTTCTATCAAAAGCAACCGATCCTTTGGACACCACCTTTTGACCGATTACTATTTCTTACCCATTCTATGGTTAGCCGTTCTTGGTTATTATATTAAGAAGCGATATAAAATGAAGTTTGCCTTGCTATTTTGCTTTGTATTGGGCTATCTGCTTCTTATTAATGTTTCCCTGCCAGATGGAGCCGTTATCTTTCACATGGAGTCATTTTATATGCCTTTGAGTTTATTCATTTCGCTGGCGTTTATTTATGATGCTCTTCCTTTGTTAACAAAAAAACAAGCCATAATTTTGCTATTTTGCATCATTTCTTGCCGATTGGTACACATTGGCTTTCAACATGAAAAGTTTACCAAACCAATGGAATGGAAAGAAGCCTTATTAAAGAAAACCGCTCATTTAAAAGATAAAAAGCTCGCTATTTATTACAAAGATGCTCCAAAAAACTTGATGTTAACTTGGGGAAGTTCTTATGAATTTTGGATGTTGTCTACTTTAGAAACGGGCGTTTCTCGGTCGATTATTATTTATGATAATCCAAAGTCGATGCTCCCAAGTCGAATGAGCGAAAAAAATGTCTTTTTGTCGCAATGGGGTGGAAATTTTTATAAAGAGTTACCCAAAAAATATTTTAAGCTCCAAGACAGCACAAGTGCTTATGTCTTTTACAAACCTTCGTCCAAATAAAGGCGCAAACAAGACATCTGTAAACAAAAACAAGGGCTGAAATTCAATGAATTTCAGCCCTTGTTTTTAGGGTCACTCCCCTGCTTAATTTATTCGCTATGGATTCTTATTCAGTTCCATTTTTCGCTGTTTATTCACTAGAACAATTGTCATAATAACACCTATTACAAACAAAGCTAAGGCAATATATTGAGCTTGTGAAAGAGATAATCCAGCCACCGAATAATCCTCATTCACACGAATCATTTCTAATAAAAAACGCTCCATTCCTGTCAGAATCAAATAAACGGTAAAGACAATTCCGTGATAGGTTACTTTGTGACGAATCGCCCACAAAACCACAAAAATGATGATACAAATAATCAATTCATAAATAGGCGTAGGAAAAACAGGCTCTTTCAAAATCGTACAATAATCGCCAAAAGCATCTGGATAATAACAATCCTCCAACGGCAAGCCTTTTCCTCCCGAATTGATGACATTATTAGGATAGCGATAGCCCCACAACCAATCTGGAATCCAACTAAAAGGTTTCGCATATCGGTTTGGATCACCCCAGTCTCCATCTCCAGAAAAATGACAACCCAAACGCCCCAATCCTGTCCCCAAAATCATAGCAGGCGCACAAGCATCTAACATTTGATTCAAAGCAATTTTTTTGCTTCTAATATAATAAGAAACAACAAAAAAGGCCAAGATAAAACCACCATAAACACTTAAACCACTTCCACTAAAAAAGTCACGTACCATCGCTTCCCAAGAAGAATAACTGACCTCCGTCATGTACAAAAGCTTCGCTCCTGCGATGCCACTAATGGCAGCAACAATAATTATGTCGCTCACCCGCTGGTGTGGCATAATGGTTTCTTGAATCGTTTGAGGAGTTGGATATAATTTTAATTCTTTTTTCTTTTCTCTGTATTTAGACCAAGCAAACAATGCAGCTAAAACAATTCCTCCGACCCAAGAACCATGTTGCATCGACAATAAATAATCTTTCGCATCTGGTCCAATAAACCAATCGGGATGTTGAATGGCATAGAGTCCTTTAAATCCAAATACAAACCCTAACAAAGCATTGATAAAAATATCGACCAATGATAAAGCTTTTCCAACCTCTTTAGATTCTTCAATTCCTTCTAAAATGCCCAACTTTTCTCTACGTCTCAAATCTAAGCTCAAGACAACACCACAAGTTAAGAAGGTTAATGCAAGAAAAAAACCATAGGTTTGAACCAAGGCTAATGCTGGAATGTCTAGCCCAAATATATCATAAAAGGCATATCTTAAATTAGGGTACATAATTTTTTTTTAAATTTCGGTCCACAAGACCATAATAATTTTGGTTACGACCAAAATTAACAATAAAAAATGAAATCTAGTTTTGTTAATTGCTTTTCATCTGATAAAAATAATTCCAACAAAAATTATCAGATAAAATCTGCTCCCTTTTCAAGGCCTTTAATCTTCTCTATATTTAAGTTTTTGGAACCTCTGGCCACTGTTTAATTCCTTTTGCAACTGCCCCATTTTCATAGACACACATCAATACTTTGCGGCAAATTTGCGCTTCTTGTGGATAGCCAAAAGCATTGTTCAAATACCAAATTCCGTCTTTTTTGACACTTCGATTGAGGTGACTGTGTCCATAAACATGTAAATCTGTTCCTAGCTTTTGCAATTGAGTTTCTATTTTATTAGAACCAAAAACAGGCAATAAAGCTTTTACTATTTTGGGAACTATCGACGGAATTAAATCCATTCTTGGGACAAAATGAGAAAAGGAAAGAATGGCTTCGCTTTTTTGATTTAAGTGTGGTTCGTTTAAGGCTAAAAAATAGTCCGTCAAAGCGTCCATTTCCATCGTCCATTGACAGGCTTTAAAATCCACCCAAGCTCGTTGAATCGTTGGCGATGGTTGCCCAAAAGAGTAATCGTACCAAGAAAATATCGGCACAATGCTTAATTCTGGACTAAGAAAAGGAGTCGTTTCCACGCCTACCTTTTTAGCCAATTCTAAAACCTGATGAAATTTATTCAAGGAGTTCATTTCCTCTCCTTTGGTCAACCAAACATCATGGTTTCCTGGCACAAAAAGCACCTTAAAAAACTTTCGAGCCAAGGCTTCTAAAAGCTCCGCTGTTTTCTTCAAATCAGGGATAATATCACCCGCCAAAATTAAAATATCGTCTTGATAGTCTAAGTTGGACAATTGCATAAACCAATCCCAATTTTCTTGATAATCTACGTGCAGGTCAGAGCTTGCCCAAACTTTCATTGATTTTTTTTGTTAACGCTTTGTTCTGAAAACAATACTTCGTGGAGGAATCGTAAAAAATAAATCAAATATCGCCTAGTCTTTTCCTCTTGGATTCGTTTCAACTGTTGGGTTTGCATTTATTTTTTTAGCCAATTGGTAGGTTGACACCAAAACCCAAAATAAGTTAACGACTAAAAACGGATAGCTTTCCGTGATGTAGGCATTTATCGTTAACAAGGCTCCTCCTAGTATATTAATACTTAAAAACCAACTAGAATCTGCTGCTAGTTTCTGAAGAATATTTAAGGTGTAGGCGGTCAATAAAATGATTGCCCCGACCCAACCCATCGCATCTACTATAGTCAAATGTTGCATTTTTATAATTTTGTCCAGCAAACTTAATCAATTTTGATCGTTCTGCCTCCAACTTGCTTGTTAATTTACAATAACTGGGACGGATCTATTCCATTAATAAAAGCTTAAATCTCCTCAATTACACTGATAATTCGCTGTTGTATCATCGCAAGTATTCTCTTGTTAAAATCACTTTTATGCTTGCTATAAATCGCAAATTCATCGGTCGTAAAATGTCCGATAATAAGTCCTCTCAGTTCTAACTTAAACGCACTATCTTTTTTAAATGCTGTCGTAATATAGTTTCCTTGCTGTTCCTTAGAAAGGCTTTCAAATTTACACTTTTTTACAATTAGGTAGGCTTTGAAATACGCCACTAATAAATCATGCTGCATTTTTATAATGGGACGCAGTGTTTTATTTTGAAAATCTTCTTCTAGACTTTTATTTAAAATGCTGTTAATCCCTTTGATTACGGGTCTTATATCTTTTCTATTTAGAGGCATAAAGCTAATTTCTATGTTTTGTAATGGTTAAAGGCAAACAACTAATTGTTAATAATTAGTCAAGTAAATCTCTATTTTAAAACAGGTAGAGTTTGAAATAGTTGTTTTTTATGGCTCAGAATGTTGTGCAAAAAGCTTGAATTTTTAAGACTTAATGTTTAATGCCTATAGCTATGCTAAGGGAATTAAGGCTTTTTTGTATCTTGCAAGTCTTCCTAGTTCTAAAGATTTGGGTTATTAACATCAAAAAAACACAAACAGAATTTTTTATATGAGTGATAATATTTTACAATACGAATCTAAAGTTTGGCAAACGGCTGATCTATTAATTGGTGCAGGAATCAAACAAAGTGATTTCCCTAAATATATGATGCCCTTTTTTGCCTTGATCATGGTAGAAAGTAGATTGGTCAGAGAATCGCAACGCCTCTTAAAAGACTTTGGAAAAGCGCAATTATCCGACTTTAATGAAGAAGAACTAGAAGATTTTATAGAAGAGTTTGGGGAATTTGATTTGGGTTATAATGATTTTGTTATCCGAGAAAATAAGACGCTCCAAGATATTTGTCAAAATGACAAAACTTTCAATATAGATTTTGATAATTACCTCAAAGCTTTTGACGCTGAAACCAAAAACTTACTAGGTGTTGACAAAGGCAATGAAGAGGAAAAGTATTTGAACATTTCTGGTATTTGTGGCTTATTGAGCAAAAAGAAAATCTTATTCGCTACGGTACAGGCTTGGAGTTCTATTGACTTGATTCCCTTTAATAACTCTGAAATTACCACTTTAGAAGAACACATCAAACGCAAATGGGCGGATATTTCAGCAGAAACAGCAGGGGAACAATATACACCAGACGATATTATTGCCTTGATTGCTGAAATCATCGTTTCTAAAACAGAAGATAATGAAGATTATTTGACCATTTATGATCCTACTTGTGGCGGTGGAAATATGTTGTTTGGGGTAGAAGATCATCTCAAAACAACCTTTAACAGACCTACAAAAACGTATGGAGAAGATTGGAACGATTCGCTTTATGCTTTGGCTAAAATAGAAAGTCGATTTAGAGAAGAGTCTGAAATCGAGCATGGTAACACTTTAACAGATATGCACTTTTGGGGCAAACAGTTTGATATAATTGTTGCCAATCCTCCTTATGGGGTAGATTGGAAAGGCTACAAAAAGGAGATTCAAACGGATAAAACAGAACGTTTTGTTGCGCTGCCGTCGGTTTCTGATGGTCAACTTTTATTTACGCAACACATTCTTTCTCATCTAAAAGAAAAAGGTTTATCTATTGTGGTTCACAATGGTTCTACCCTATTTAGTGGCGATGCAGGTAGTGGCGAGAGTAATATCCGAAAGTATTTCTTTGACCAAGATTATGTAGAGGCGATTATTCAATTGCCGACGGATGAATTTTTTAATACTGGTATTTACACGTATTTATGGATATTCAACAAAAGTAAAGCTCCAGAACGCAAAGATAAAGTCATCTTAATCAATGCTAGTGATTATTATGAACCACTCAAAAAGAGCAAAGGGAAAAAGCGTAAGGAAATGACCTTCAATAAACGAGAAATCATTAAAAATGCCTTGACCAATTTTGAAGATACGGACTTTGCAAAAGTCTTTGATAAATGGCATTTCTATTTTAATAAACAGGCTATTAGCTTAACGAATGTAGACGATGAAGGCAATAGTTTGGAAGCGCAACTCCCTGTTCGTGTCAACAAAAAGACAGGCGAACAAAAACGGGCTACATCCATCAAGTTAAATCCAACACAAATTATTCAATTTGATGAGGACGAAGAAGGAAGTATAGAAATAAGGGATTTTTCTATCTCAACTTTTGACAAAAAAGAGTACAAGAACTTACAAGATTATTATAACAGCTATTACAAAGGCTTAATCAATGAATTGGATTATAAAGAGAAGGACTTCAAAATCTATACAGATGAAGGACTCTATTATTATGACCTAGATAAAAGTACGCTTGTAAAACAAACAGGAGCAGGAAAAACGATTCTAGGCAATGGCATTATCAAAGTAAAAGCGGCTTACAAAAAAGCCACTAAAACAAAGGATGCGTCTATCCAAATAACGGTAGACTTATTACCAGATTATCAAAAGGATTATGAAATCATTCCTTATCATCCCAATCCAGAAAGCAACCAAGCCAATATAGAAACCTTTATGGACAAATACATTTCTAAACCTTTTGCTTACTTAGATAATGTGGTTGGTGTGGAGATTAACTTCAATAAGGTATTTTATCAGCCTGAAACTTTGCGTTCTATTGGGGCGATTGTGGCGGATTTGGATACTTTGAATGATGAATTAAAGAGCCTTGAAAATAGTTTGAGCTTATGAGTTTGATAAAATATGATAGTTACAAGGATTCTGGTGTTGATTGGTTGGGGGAAATCCCCCAACATTGGGAGATAAGAAGAATTAAGGATTTGGTTTTTAATATAGGAAGTGGAGTAACTCCAAAGGGAGGTAGTGAGGTGTATCAAAAAAAAGGCATTCCATTTATAAGAAGTCAAAATGTTTATAATGATGGACTAAGAATTGATAATGTGTCATATATAAGCAAGGAGATACATTCTAAAATGAAAAGTTCAGAGATAAAGCCTTATGATATTCTAATTAATATAACAGGTGCATCTATTGGTCGAACGTGCTTAGTTCCTGTTTATGTTCCAAGTGCAAATATAAACCAACACGTTATTTTCATTCGTATAAAAGGAGAAAAAAAATTCTTTGTTTCCCAATACATGAAATCAAGCTTTATCAAAGAGTTTATCATGTCAGTACAAATGGGGACATCTAAAGAAGCTCTTACAATGGGGCAAACTTTAAGAATACCTATTTTCCTTCCCCCGTTACAAGAACAACAAAAAATAGCCAAGTACCTAGACCAACAAACCAAGACTATAGATAAAAAGATAAACCTACTAAAAGCCAAAGCAGCACATTATCAAGCCCTTAAAAAGTCCTTGATTAATGAAACGGTTTGTAGGGGCTTGGATAAAACGGTTGGGTTGAAAGATAGTGGTATTGAGTGGATTGGGGCAATTCCTGAACATTGGGAGATTAAGCGGTTGAAAAATTCAGGTTTCTTATATAGTGGTTTGTCTGGAAAAAAAGGAGTAGATTTCAATCAAGAAAACAACCCTAACAATAGAGGTTTTATTCCTTTTACTAACATTGCAAACAATACTTACTTAGATAAAAATCATTTGGGCATTGTAGAGGTCAAAGAAAATGAGAATCAAAATCAAGTTCAAAAACATGATTTATTTTTTCTAATGAGTTCAGAAGGTTATGAGGACTTAGGTAAATCTGCCTTATTGGTTGATAATGTTGGTGAAGTTTATCTCAATAGTTTCTGTAAAGGTTTTAGATTAACTGATAATAACATTCATTCTTATTATTTGAATTACTTGCTACTTAGTGACTCATACAGAAATACAATGATCATAGAGGGCAAAGGCTTTACAAGGATAAATCTAAAAATGAATAAAATCAATGATTTTATCATTGCTGTTCCCTCTTTAAAAGAACAACAACAAATAGCCAAGTACCTAGACAAAAAAACGGCTATTATAGATCAAATCATTGCCAATATCCAAAGCCAAGTAGAGCGACTCAAAGAATTGCGGAAGAGCTTGATAAATGAGGTAGTGACAGGAAAAGTACGAGTAGCAGCAATGGAGACTGTGCAATAAGGATAGAACGGTTTTAAAAGATGGTTTTAAACTTTATTGGCTTGTTTGTGGATAACTTTATACAAAAGATGATTTAAAGCTAAATTTAAAATCTTATTTGATTGTTAAACGGCTAAATGGTCTTGAAACGGCTGAAACCCTTTGTTTATCGGGCTTTGCTTATTTGACGGTTATTTGATAGTTTTAAACATAATGTGCCTTTATGTGGATAACTTTATACAAAAGATAATTCTAAACTTAGTCTTTCATAACTTAATAAAATGAACGAAAAAGAACTAAATATACTTCTTAAAGAATTAGTGAGAGAGCCTCACGAAACAGAATGGTTAGAATTCAAAGCAAATTTTCATTCTCCAGAAGAAATTGGAGAACGTTTATCTGCCTTGTCTAATGGGGCTTGTCTCAAAAATAAAAAATTTGGCTATCTAGTTTTTGGAGTAAAAGATGTAACTCATCAAATTCTAGGTACTGCATTTAAAGCTAAATCTCACAAAAAAGGTAAGGAAGATTTAGAGCATTGGCTATTAAATAGATTAAGACCTAGAATAGACATAGAAATCTTTGAATTTGATACAGATAATGGGGAGTATATCTCTCTTTATAAAATACCTGCCGCTACTAATAGCCCAACCGAGTTTACCAACATTTCATATATTCGCATAGGTAGTTATACTAAAAAGCTAGGCGATTATCCTTTAAAAGCTAGTAAACTATGGAAAAGCTTTTCTAAACAAGCTTTTGAAAAGGAGATTGCCTTAAAAAATGTAACAAGTGCTGATATTATTAGACTATTAGACACGCCTACCTACTTTGAATTAATAAAGCTTCCTTATCCTACAACACAAGAAAGAGTCATAGAAAAATTTGAGTCTGAAAAGCTTGTTATAAAAACAACAAAAGGCTATGATATTACTAATTTAGGAGCTATTCTCTTTGCTAAAAAACTCAATGAATTTGAAACACTTAAACGGAAAGCGATTCGAGTAATTGTCTACAAAGATAAAAATCGAATAGATACCGTTCGTGAACAAATGGGACAAAGAGGTTATGCTGTCGGTTTTGTAGGTTTGATTAATTGGATTAATAGCCAATTACCTGCTAATGAAGAAATAGGAAAAGCCCTAAGAAAGGAAACTAAAATGTATCCTGAAATTGCTATAAGGGAAGTTGTTGCGAATGCTCTTATTCATCAAGACTTCAATGAAAAAGGATTCCCTGCTATTGAAATTTTTTCGGATCGTGTAGAGATTACAAACACAGGCTTACCGATTATACCAACGGATCGTTTTATTGATGAATATCAATCTAGAAATGAACAATTAGCTGATATAATGCGTAGGATGGGCATTTGTGAAGAAAAAGGAAGTGGTTTCGATAAAGTGATTTTTTCAAATGAGCTTTATCAATTACCTGCTGTTAACATTCTCAAACAAGAACTACATACCAAAGTTATTCTCTATTCCTATATGCCATTGAATAAAATGGATAAAAAAGACAAAATTAGAGCTTGCTACCAACATGCTTGCCTAAAGCGTGTATCTAATGAAACGATGACGAACGAAACCTTAAGAACAAGGTTTAAAATTGATGATAAAAATTCTGCCATTGCTTCCAGAATCATAAAAGAAACCTTTGATGCTGGTTTTATAAAAAAAGAAGACCCTACAAGCAAGTCTAGAAAACATATCAAGTACATTCCTTTTTGGGCTTAATTCTCTCTTACACAAACAACACATGAAAGAACTCGATTTACAAGACAAATATCTAATCCACTTCTTAACCCAAAGAAGAGATGGTCTACAATATAGAGAAGTCAAAGCGAATACCGTATCTAGTCGATATTTGATCATAGAAGAAGATCTCAAAGAGTTTATCAGCAGTAGCAAACTGAATAAAAGCAATTATAAAAAGCTACTGAAACAGTACGACCATGAGAACGCCTTAATGGCTGAATTGATGGAATTTTTGTTTGACAAAATCAAACGAGCTTCCAATATGGCAATCTTTATTAATAGTAATAAATCGGTTACGTTTAAGGGCTTAAAATTTCACTTATTTTATCCTAGTGGCAGCGTTACGGAGGGAGATCAACTTTTTGAAGAAAACATCTTTTCAGTCGTCCAGGAATTGCCCTATATCTACAAACATGAAGGAAAAACAACGTTTTCTTTTCGTCCAGATTTAACCTTCTTTGTCAATGGTTTATTCTTGGGTTATAGTGAGTTAAAATCTACCTACAACAACCAAAATGCCCGTAGGAATGGACGTAAGAAAGTAGCCACCGACTATCAAAAAGCGGTTAGCAATTACTTAGATATTGCACAACATAATGACGTAAACAAGGATATTAAGAATGACATGCTCAAAATCTTTGAGAAAGCGATTCATATCACTTGTACGGACATTAATAATACCTACATTATCCGAAATATTGACCTTAATTTTGAGGAGTTAAAAAGCCAGATTGATAATAAGAGTTATTCTTTTGATAATTACCAAAAAGCCGTAAAAAAGATCTTTAAAGAGTATCCTTTATTAGACGAACACGAAAATAGAGTACAGCGATTTGAAGAGGTGTTCAGAGCGCACTATTCTAAGAAAATGATAGAGAAAGAAATTCTCTATTATAATTTCATTGAACGAGAATACACCAAAAAGGAAGGCCGCAAAGAAAAAGAGTACAAACATCATAGAGGGCGTTTGATTAGTCCTAGACCCAAACAAAAGTTTGGTACAGATAAGATCATTGCCAAAGTAGAAGAGTTTTTGGAGCATGAACAAGAACCAGATTATTTTATCAATAAGCTCAAAAAAGAACTCAAACACCTTAGCAAAGCACAACAGGAAGAACTCATTCTAAAGCGTTCTAAGTATCAAAATAACAAACACGTCTATTCTTTATTGTTGCAATATGCAGCAGGATTTGGAAAAAGTAACATCATTGGTTGGGCGGCTCTACAATTAAAAGACCTTAGAAAAGACAAAGCCTATATCTATGATAAAATTATGTTAGTAGTGGATAGGGTGCAACTTCGTGACCAACTAGATACGAAGATGCACAACATGAATATTACCAATAGTTTGTTCCTAGAAGCAGATAGCCAAAAATCATTTTTAAAGGCATTAAATACAGACGTTAGAATTGTTGTGGTCAACCTTCAAAAGTTTGGCTCTATCAAAGAATTACTAAATACAGAAGCCGTTGAACGACTCGCAGAAATGCGTATTGCGTTTTTGATTGATGAAGTACACCGTTCCCAAAAGGGCGTACAACATGAAGAAATGGTCACTTTATTTGATGAACTTCAAAGTAGTTTTGATAATAACGAGCAATACAAAGCCCAACAAAAAAAGAAAAATCTAATTATTGGTTTTACTGCTACTCCGAGCGATCACACCTTGGCAAGATTTGGAGAATTCAACAAATATGCAGAAGGGGAAAAAATATGGATTCCTTTTGATAGTTATACCATGAAGGAAGCCATTCTGGACGACTATATTTTAAATCCAATTGCAGGCTTAGTGGCGGTTTCTTCAAAGATGTACTTTGAATTGCCTGAAAATATTTTAGAAGGTTTTGAAGATGCGCCTACCCAATACGAACGATCATTTGATAAAGTCATAGAAGATCCAGAATACAATAAAAATTATCGAGTCCGTAAAAAGAAAATCTATGAAGACGAAGAACGAATAGAAGCCATTTCTAAATTTGTAGTGGAACGCCTTTTAAGTACCGTTTACCCAACGATTAGAGGAACAGGCAAAGCGATGTTGGCAGCCTCTTCTATTAAAGCAGCAATCAAGTACAAGCGATATATCCAACAGTACTTTGATGCAATGGTACAAAATCCTAAATACTATAAAAGCTATAAAAATGCTCCTGTTTATATTGTTTACAGTTCGGATGGGCAAACGCATCAAAGCGCAAGCACTTTAAATGGGAACTTATCAGAAGCAAAGGTTTTACAAAATTTTGCCCATACTAAGAATGGTATCATCATCGTCGTTGCCAAATTACAAACGGGCTTTGATGAACCTAAATTACAAACCTTATTCTTAGATAAAGAGATTAGAGGAATTAACGCCATTCAAACTATATCAAGGGTCAATAGAAAAATCAAGAATAAGCATGATTGTAAGGTGGTTGATTTTTCTTATAAAAATGTCAATATTGATAATATCCAAAAAGCCTTTGAGCATTTCTCTAACCTTGTGGTTAGTGATTTTGACCCTTTAGGCGATGAAAAACGATTAGACGACCATTATCAAGATTTAATTGTTCATCCTATTTATACGCAAAATTTCAACGCCTTCACAACGTATAATAGTAGTAATTCGGATGACATAAAAATCCCCTTGAATTTTGGAACAAACATAGATGTGTATTTAAAAGGATCTCCAGTTGAAGCCAAAAATTTAAAATCAAAGGTGAATCAATATTTTAGGATTCTCAATCTGATTGAGTCTGTTATACAGATAGAGGACAAACATAAGGATAAATTATTCTTAGAATTTTGGAGAAGGTTCAATAATGAATACAACAACATCAAAGGAAATGAATCGGATGATATACTAGACGATGTTGAAATCTATTTTGATAACAAAATTGGAATCGTTGCTCCTGATGATTATATAAACCCACCAACAACAGGTGGAAAGCCAGAAGAGGACGACAACCCAACAACGAGCGGTGGACAACAACTAAAGTTAAACATTGAGCTTATTATCAAAAAGCTGAATGCAGCAGAAGCAGAAATAGAAGCAAAGATCAAGGATTTTGAAGATAAGGTAGAACTACTATTTGACTACATGCAAAGAGAAGGGAAACGTCTTATTGCTAAGATAAAAGATACTAGCCCTAACTTTGATGCAAATGATATTTATGACGAATTCAACAAACTCTACAGAAGCTTTGTTAGACGAAATAAAGCAGAATTAGGGGCGTTTTTTGTCAAAGAAAGCAAAGCTTTGGTCAATCAGTTTTGCGATGAATTTGAACGTCGAATTAAGCAATAAAAACACAAAAAGCGCAACAAAATATTCTATTTTGTTGCGCTTCTATTATTTCCGCACCCGTATCTTCTCCACCTCCTCCACAGACAATTCCGTCAATTTAGCAATAGCTTCTACGCCCATTCCAGCACTTTTAAGCTCTTTCGCTATTTTGGTTCTTGCTAATTTAACCTTCTGTTTCAACGTCTCCTTAGCTTTTTTAGCAGCATCCTTAATCAACTGGTCCGCCTCTTCCCGTACCTGTTGAATAATCTGATAAGTCGGCACATACTTCGTGCTCTCTTTGAGCTTATCTAAAATCCCAATCGTATTAAACGACAGATAACTACTCATAGAAATAATCAAATGATCTATGACAGGCGTTTTGACAATCAGCCCGACTTGAATCAAGCGATCCGTTACTTCCTTATCCCCTTCCGAGGGCTGCAAATCACCGCTTGGGTGATTGTGGCAAAGCATAATTTTCACCGCCCGTTTTTGCAAAGCCAAGCTAAACACTTCCATCGGCTCCACCAAAGTTGCGTTCACCGTCCCAAGGCTAACTAATTCTATAAATAGAATGCGATTATTATTTTCAAGACCAATCACCCAAAAATGCTCTCTATTTTGGTCAATTTTCTCTTCCCGCAATAGGATTTTTTGCATGACGCCATAAATATCATCCGAGTTGAGGACTTTTATTTTTTCGGCTTCTGTGAGTTTTATATCCATTTGATTAAAGGTAAGTGTAGATTAAGAAGGCACTTTAGATAAAAAAAAGCAAACTTTTAAGACCTATTTATTGCTAATAATTCAGATACTTCCGAACTTAAAAAAGCTTCTAAAAAAGTAATTTCGACAGAAGCCTTCAACAAAAAAAGAGTTCAAGCAGCACTGCTCAAACTCTTTTTACATCACAAGTCGGAATGACAGGACTTGAACCTGCGACTTCACGCCCCCCAGGCGCGTACTCTACCAACTGAGCTACATTCCGATAATGTCTTCTATAATTTAGAAGAGCTGCTAAGATACAGTCTTTTTTCATTTTTTCAAAAAAAACAAGCTGGATTGGTCTTGGCAACAACAAAAAAATGACTTCCCTCAAAAAGGAAGTCATTTATATAAATTGAGGAATCGATCTCTTTTTAAAGTTGCTCTAGTACATCAATAGCATCTTTATAATGTGCGTGTTCTTTTTTAAGCTTAATTTCTTCTAATACATTTTTAGCCGCATCTATTTGCTCTAGTTTAATTTGACCTAAAGCCCACATCCACTCTGCTTCTTCCTTGTAAGAAGAATCTGTGCTATTGATAATTTTTGACAATGTTTGAGTGCCATCTTCTATTTTGTTTCCTGCTAATTGAGCAACGCCCAAGACCAACATCGATTGATAATCAGTCGCTGCTTTTTCAGGGTAAGTCGTTATATAATCGTTTAACAAATCAATTGACTTTGTATAATCTGCTCTTTGGTAAGCATTATAAGCACTTTTTTTAATTTGTTCGGCGGTTGACACAACTTGTCCACTAGCACGAGTAGATTCAATATGTACGGCAATAGATTCAGAAGCCGCAAAATGTTGTTCAAAAACATCTGGCATCATCATATTGTATGCAACAGAAGAACAGACCAACAAAGCGACAGCGACAGCAACAGCATACAACTTACGCATTGGGCGAATAACCGCTCCGTTCTCACGGATGGCAACCACCTTATCCTTTGTTGCATACTTTGCTTCCATCTTATTCAAGTTTAATTGAAACTGTTCGATGTGCAAGGCTTCTAATCCATTATATATTTGTTTATAATCTTTCACTTCTTGTTTAAAACTAGGATCCTCACTCATGAGTTGTTTTAAATAAGCTTTATCAGCCCCCTTAAGGGTGCCTCTATGATATGCTTCAATCAGTCTATTTTTCTCTACATTTCCCATGACTGCCTTTGATTTGTTATATTTGGTGAGGTAATTGTCTTCGCCACTTAATTTGTTTGTACTACTATTATCATTACTCCCTTGAAAAATCGTATTAACTTGATTGTCAGCAAGATGAGGTTTTAATTGTCGAAGTATTAAAAAGCTGATAATCAAACT
>Ga0055584_100003843_pt1 | contig 14753 bp, 13 predicted proteins | sample OSDHelmetaG_FD_58716 | JGI IMG/M metagenome (GOLD analysis project Ga0055584, IMG submission 58716) | Pelagic marine sediment microbial communities from the LTER site Helgoland, North Sea, for post-phytoplankton bloom and carbon turnover... | ecosystem: Environmental > Aquatic > Marine >... | reverse complement strand
AATTCTAACTGAAATTACAAAGCTAAAGACCAAAAAAGGGCAAGATATACCCAAAATATTACTCTATTTACCAGAAGGCGATCAGCAAGAGCTTTACTTAATGTTTGTCCAATATTTGTTAAAAAAGCGTAATATTGAGGTTATTTATTTAGGAACAAAAATCGTTATCGAAGATTTACAACTAGCTGCTTCGATTCATAAACCGAATTTTATTTATACAATTATTTCGGAAAGACATAAATGTTACGTTCCAGAATGTTACATCGGTCGTTTAAGTGAAGGGGTGGAAGTACCTCATTTACTAATTTCAGGATTTCAGCACAGCTCCAAGCAGTCAGAATCTCCAGATAATGTTACTGTTTTAGAAGATTTGAACGAACTCCTTGAATTCTTTTCTAACTAAATCTCCTTTTCTTTTTAAAAGCGTTATTTTTGTGCTCACCGTATGCGATGAGAAAAACTCTGGCATAAGATGCGATCAAAAATTATGGAATTAACCGCTTTTTTAAATTATTTGGAACACGAACGCCGTTACTCCAAACACACGATTACTGCTTACAAGCGAGACTTGACACAATTTATAACCTACCTTCAAGAACAATATGAACTAGAGGAATGGGCTAAATTAAAGTCCCTTCATTTGCGTTCTTGGGTGGTCTCTCTGATGCAAAAAGAGTTAAGTGCTACCTCCATTCATCGAAAAGTTTCCTCTCTCAAAACCTATCACAAATTTCTTCTAATTACTCAAGGCATTTCCAAAATGTCTTTCCCGCAAGTATTATTACCTAAAAAAGCAGAGCGTTTGCCCGCTTTTGTAGAAAAGGGACAACTCAAAAAATTACAAACTAAGGTTGTTTTTCCAGAAGGTTTTGCAGGAATGAGAGATTATTTGATTTTAGAAATTCTTTATAGTACAGGAATGCGTCGGAGCGAAGTGATTGGATTGAGGTGGACAGATGTTGATTTTGTAGCGCAACATTGTAGGATAAAAGGGAAAGGAAATAAAGTGCGTTTGGTTCCTTTTGGAAAATCATTAACCGAAACCTTATTAAGGTATCAAATTCTTTTGGAAGAGACGTTTCCAGAGGAGCAGGAAGGGCTTATTTTATTAACAGATAAAGGGCAAGCGATGTACCCAAAGTTTGTTTATAATAAAGTAAAGAATTATCTATCTTTAGTGACGACCTCAAAGAAAAAAAGCCCCCACGTTTTACGGCATTCTTTTGCCACACATTTGGCAAATAATGGGGCAGATTTGAATGCAATTAAAGAATTGTTGGGGCATGCAAGTTTGGCAGCAACACAAGTCTATACACATAATTCAATAGAACAATTAAAAAAGGTGTACGAACAGGCACACCCTAAGGCAAAAAAATAGTGATTTTATCTCTTTATAAAATTATAACAGAAAAGAACATACTAATGGATAATTTGGGAAAACAGAGAGTTGGAAAACTTTTGATGGAGTTGGTTTGGTGGATTTTGACAGGAATAGTGGCTTGGATGGTGGCGAAGCCCTTGTGGAGCGAATTTGTTAAATATGAATATATTTATGAGTTGATCTTGTTTGTCGTTATTCTTATAACCTACACGAGGTATCTTTTTTTATTGAAATACACTTTTTTAGCCCAATTTCAAGTTGGGAAATTTATCTTGATTTTTGCAAGCATCCCCTTGGTGTTTTATTTAATAAATTTGTTTTTTGGATACCAAGATTTCTTGGAACGACAAAGCGAAGGCATGGAAACGTATCAGCTATATTTTAGAGCCGATATGAGTTTTAGTGAACATGGAGAAGTGATAAAATACTTATCAAAAGTCTATAGCTTTTTTGCTTTGTGTGCCATTATCGTAGTGATAATGTCTCCGTTTCGTTTGTTGATTTCGTACTGGAGAGTGTATAATAAAGTCGGAACCGTGTAATATTATAGTTATAGAAATATTAATCCCATAAGCTTAGCCTTATAGTCTGTCTTATTCTTGTTATAATTAGTGTATGTAATAGAGATAGAAATAAACCAATCAGCTTAATTATTCTAAATTATGAAAGAACTAATTTTGTTTTTGTTCGTCGTTTTGATGCCTAGTTTTACAAGGGCACAACAAACGTTGAACCCTAAATTTGAGGCGAAAATTGAAAGTTTAATTGAGCATAGTGTTCCCGTGATTTCTTGCGAACGTTTAGAAAAAAAAAGGAATACCGCCAATCTTTATTTGCTGGATGCAAGAGAAAAAAAGGAATTTGAAACCTCGCATTTAGAAGCTGCTATATGGGTTGGGTATGATACTTTTTTGCCTGAAAACTTAGCAACAGTTCCAAAAGATGGAATCGTCGTGGTGTATTGTTCTATTGGGTATAGAAGTGAAAAAATTGGAGCGCAACTTAAAAAAATGGGCTACTCTAGGGTTTATAATCTTTATGGAGGCATCTTTGAGTGGGTGAATCGAAGTTATCCCATTGTTGATTATGAAAATAAAAAAACGGAAAAAGTGCATGCTTATAGTCAAGATTGGGGACGTTGGTTGAATAAAGGAGAGAAGGTCTATAAGTAAGTTTCTTAAGAACGATTGTTATCAAAAAAATAGCGCATGAAATTTCCAAAAGTAGAAGAATATAGCAACTATTTTAAAACGTACGTAGCTCATTTGCCAGAAGCAGATCCTATTGAATTATTGGAAAAAACGCAAGCTTATTCACTAAGGATTTTCCGACAAGTTCCATCTGATTTGACCAATTATAAATATGAAGCAAACAAATGGAGCATCAAAGAAGTGGTCTTACATCTGATCGATTGCGAGCAAATTTTAAGCTATCGAGCTTTGCGTTTTGCTAGAGGGGATTTTCAAAATGCCTTGTCTTTTGAGGAGAATGAATATGCGATCGCATCGAATTTAGAACAAGTAGATTGGGATTATTTATTAACCTCAACAGACTTATTAAGACAATTTACGGTACATTTTTTCAAAGGCTTGACCGAGGCAGAACATGAATTGGGCGGAAGTGAAGCGTTTCCAAATACGGTTCGAGCGATTGCGGCAATTATTGCTGGACATCAACTACATCATACCTATGTTTTGCAAGAACGTTATTTGAAACAACCCGTAGAGCGGTTTAAATTATAAGGTGATTTACTGGAACGACATAATAAATTTCACTTCCAAGATGACGCTAAAGCGTCTGTGGAATGCAACAAAAGTATACAGCTCTTTTTATTTGACAAAGTGGCTCAAACGCCCTATTCAATGGGGCTTGCCTTTTTCTATTTCGATAGAACCCACGACGGCTTGCAATCTGCGTTGCCCAGAGTGTCCAAGTGGATTGAGAGCATTTACAAGAGATACTGGAAATTTGAAAGAAGACTTTTTTCGGAAAATTATAGATGAAATTGGAGCACAACTTTTTTATCTGACCTTTTATTTTCAAGGAGAACCCTATATCAATCCCAAATTTTTGGAGATGGTTGGATATGCCAATCGTCAAGGAATTTATACTTCGACTTCTACCAATGCACATTTTTTGAATGATAAAAATGCAAAAGCAACGATTGAATCAGGTTTAGATCGGTTGATTATTTCTATAGATGGAACAACTCAGGAAGTGTACGAAGCGTACAGAAAGGAAGGGCAATTGAGAAAGGTCTTAGAAGGTGCTCGAAATATTGTGAAATGGAAAAAAGAACTTCAATCGAAAACGCCACACATCATTTTTCAATTTTTAGTTGTTCGACCAAACGAACATCAGATAGAAGCGGTTTATAAATTGGCAAAAGAAATTGGAGCAGACGAAGTAAAACTCAAAACGGCTCAAATTTATGATTATAAAAACGGGAATCCATTGATCCCCACAATAGATAAATATTCCCGTTACGCAAAGCAAAAAGACGGGACTTATAGTATAAAAAATGAATTACTGAATCACTGCTGGAAGCTCTGGCATTCTTGTGTAATTACTTGGGATGGTTGGGTGGTTCCTTGTTGTTTTGATAAAGATGCTACTTATCGTTTAGGTAGTTTGAAACACGATTCGTTTAAGCGTTTGTGGAGGGCTAAACCGTATCAAAATTTTAGGGAAACACTCTTGAAAGGTCGAGATAAAATTGACATCTGTACCAATTGTACGGAAGGCTGTAAGGTTTGGCATTAGGGTTTTATTAGAATGAAGATCGTATGGCGTTAGAGCTGTTTTTTGATAAATTTGGACCAACTTGATTTTATAAAAAAAATGACAATGATAAAAACAACCTATTTTATTTTCGCACTCTTGCTGCTCTTTGTTAGTTGCCAAGAGGTAGACGACAGCGCTCAAAATGGAGCAAATCCGATTACTGAAACAGGGGGAGATTCGGAAATTATCAGAATACCTAAGGAAGTCGTTGAGAAAGACGGTGTAAAAGTGGGTTTGTATACTTACGATGCTTTTCAAAAGTATTTGGAAGCAGAAAATGACACGACTTATGTTGTTAACTTTTGGGCAACTTGGTGCAAACCTTGTGTGGAAGAATTGCCTTCTTTTGAGCAATTGTATGAAAAATACAAAGATAAAAAAGTACGCTTGATTTTAGTGAGCTTGGATTTTGAAAAACAAATTGAGTCTAAATTGATTCCTTTTATCAATGAAAATAAACTAAAAGGAGAAGTACTTGTTCTTCAACAAAAAGGGATGAACGATTGGATTGATAAAATTGATCCTTCTTGGTCTGGTGCTTTGCCTGCGACGATTATTTATAATAAAGGTAAACGTGCTTTTTTTGAACAAAGTTTTGACTATGAAGAACTAGAAGGTAAACTTCAGGAATTCTTATAAAAATAATTACAAATCATTTTACTATACCACTTAAAAAACAAATTATGGCAATTTTAAAGCAAGGCATTTTAATGTTCTTATTACTTGTCTTAGCTGCTTCATGCTCGAATGAAGCTCCGAAGACGGACGAAGCAACGACGGCTGAAACGGCTGAAACAACTGTTTCTGAACAAAAAGAGGAAGAAAAAACAGAAATTTTAGGTTACCAAGTAGGTGACGAAGCAGAAGATTTTACATTGAAAAACGTAGATGGAAAAATGCTTTCTATGGCAGATTATCCAGAGGCAAAGGGATTTGTAATTGTTTTTACTTGTAATCACTGTCCTTATTCTATTGCTTACGAAGATCGTTTGATTGAATTGGACAAAAAATACAAAGTTTTGGGATACCCAGTAATTGCTATTAATCCAAATGACCCAGAGGCGAATGAAGATGATAGTTATGACAAAATGATTGTTCGTGCAGAAGAAAAAGGATTTACATTTCCTTATTTGATGGACGAAGGACAAAAAGTATACCCTAAATATGGGGCAACTAAAACACCACATGTTTATGTGGTTAACAAAACAGAAAGTGGAAACGAAGTAGCTTATATTGGCGCTATTGATGATAGCAAAGATGTGGAAAGCGTAACGGAGCATTATTTAACGAATGCTTTGGATGCTTTGATCCGAGGAGAAGCACCTCAGCCAAGCTTTACAAAGGCGTTTGGTTGTTCTGTTAAAAGTACAAAATAGTATAAGGCGAGCGTAGTGATCCTGCGTTTTTTTATTTATGATAATGTAATACTCCGTTGCTTTTTTAGTTTTTTTGCAAAAAACATAAAAAAGCATCTTGGATTCGTTTGATTATCAGCTTTTAATATTTTACTTGCAAAAGTGCATCTTTCTGATAATTAAATGAATACGATTTTCTGACGGAGTAATGAGAATCATAAGATAGGCTTTTTTCCATAAGGGAGAGAAGCCTATTTTTATTATTATACTTTGTGTTGGGTCGAATGTTCTAAGGAATAATTCTAAGTGCTGTTATTAAGAACAAAACATAAAAAAAAGCCCTTCCAAGATCTTGGAAGGGCTTCAAATTGTATTAATATCAGCTATACCGCTTCAAATTATAGTTTAATAAGCACGAGCAAATAAAACACGTTGCTTAGACGGATTGCCCGTAAGAACACATTTGCCTTCCCCTTCTTCCTCAAACAAAGGCTCCAAAGGAATACAACGAGAAGTAGCTTTGGTGAGCTCCTTAATCTTCAGTTCGGTCTCTGTTGTACCATCCCAGTGAGCATAAGCAAAACCACCTTTTTCGATAACCGTTTGAAATTCTTCCCAAGTGTCTACTTTGTGCGTACTATCGTCACGGAATTTTTTAGCCCGTTCAAACAAGTTGTTTTGAATGTCTTCTAACAGTTGTTCTACATATTCCGAAATGCCTTCTAAAGGAACCGACGTTTTTTCTTTTGTATCTCTACGAGCAACTTCTACAACACCATTAGCCAAGTCCCGTTTACCAATCGCCAAACGAACAGGAACACCTTCCATTTCGTATTGAGCAAATTTGAAACCAGGACGTTTTTTCTTGTCCATGTCGTATTTTACAGAAATACCTTTAGCTTTTAGAGCCGTCATAATTTCCTCAACAACCGCATTGATTTCGCCATTTGGTTTCGGTACAGGTATAATCATAACTTGTACAGGAGCCAATTTTGGAGGCAAAACCAAACCTTCGTCATCTGAATGCATCATAATCAAAGCCCCCATCAAACGAGTAGAAACGCCCCAAGAACTAGCCCAGACATATTCCGATTTGTTGTTTTCGTTTAGAAACTTAACATCAAAAGCTTTTGCAAAATTCTGACCTAAGAAATGAGAAGTACCCGACTGTAACGCTTTTCCATCCTGCATTAATGCTTCAATGGTATACGTACTTTCTGCCCCAGCAAAACGCTCATGAGCTGTTTTTTCTCCTTTGTACAAAGGAATCGCCATAACAGATTCTACAAAGTCAGCATAAAGATCTAGAATCATACGTGATTCATCTTGAGCTTCCTGCTTGGTTGCATGTGCGGTATGTCCTTCTTGCCATAAAAACTCTGTGGTACGCAAAAAAGGACGAGTTCGCATTTCCCAACGCACGACATTTGCCCATTGATTAATCAACAAAGGCAAATCACGATAAGAATGAATCCAATCTTTATAAGTATCCCAGATAATAGTTTCAGAAGTTGGGCGAATAATTAATTCTTCTTCCAATTTAGCTTCGGGATCAACTACCACACCGTTGCCATTTGGATCGTTCATTAGTCTGTGGTGTGTGACAACAGCACATTCTTTGGCAAAACCCTCTACATGGTCTGCCTCACGACTCAAAAAGCTTTTGGGGATAAGCAGCGGGAAATAAGCATTCACATGACCTGTTTCTTTAAAACGTCGATCTAAATCAGCTTTGATTTTTTCCCAGATGGCAAAACCATAAGGTTTGATGACCATGCAGCCACGCACCTTCGAGTTGCTTGCCAAGCCTGCTTTGTTCACAATATCGAGGTACCATTGAGAGTAATCCTCGGACTGTGATGTAATTTCCTTAGCCATTGTTTATGGTATATTTTTTGTAGTTATTAAAATAAAAAAGAGCCTATTTTTAGAGTCGATAAAAAACTTTAACCTGTGTTAAAGTGGGTTGCAAATTATAATTTTAACAACTTATAGACTCAAAATAATGTATCTTTATAAGAAAGAAGACACAAATTTATGAATTTTAATCAATTATCTAAGAACAAACTTACTGTTTAATAATTATAATTCATTTAATAGACAAATAATAGTCGTATGGAGTAAGTTCCAATTGAACCTAAAATACATAAAAACGTCTAAATCTATTTTACAATGTTCAAAATAGTAGTAAAAGTTGTTTTGAATCAAAACTTAATAATATGAAACCAAAATACCTATCTTTTCTTTTTAGTACTGCATTTTGTTTCGCATTACAACCTAGTTTTGCGCAAAATAACAACATCCAATATGATGACATCTATTTTGATGGTGTAGAAGAAAAAATCGTTTACAAAGAAAAACCAACCCAACAGATACCAGAGAACGTTCCAGAACAAGAAACGTTTGAAGATGAAATGGTAGAAACAGAAACCGTAAAAGGTGGGGCTTATGAAGATTATCCAATCGACGATAATTATGAGCCTTATGATTATCAATATGCTTCCAGAGTACGTCGCTTTCATGCTCCAGCGCAAGGCTTTTCGTATTATAGTGATTATTATGTAGACAACTACTGGTATAATTCTTACGATCCTTATTCGTATGGTTCTAGTATATATATGACACAAGCTTACAATGGCTATGGTGGCTGGGGCGGACGTCGTTATTATGGTAGTAATTGGGGCTGGCGCAGTCATAACCATTATCCAAATTATTATGGGGGTTACTATCGCTCTAACTGGAATTCAGGATATTACAATGGATATAATAATGGTTGGTGCGATGGATACCGAGCAGGTTCTTGGGCTTCTAACTATGGCTATAACTATGCAGCTTCGACTCCAAATGCAACTAATTATGTACATCAAAGAGGTCGTAGAGGTTCTGATGCTGTAAGAGGCAGTGGAGGACATACTAGTCGTGGTCCTGGTGGACGTATCGTTAATACTGGATCAACGAACAATGGAACGGCTCCATCTATTAATAACCGTAGTTCTTCCTCTAGCAGAACAGGAGACGTAAGAAACGGAAGAACTTCTAATACAGGTGTTCGGACGAGTAGTATTGCTCCAGTAGCAACAACAAGAGTACCAAGTAATGGTGCTAGTACCGGAACACGTACGATTACGACCACTGATAGTAGAGGCGAAACGGTACGGACAACTAAAACACCAACTCGCACAACTATTGTTAGAAATAGTGGACCTGCAACAAGAGCACCCTCGAATTATACGCCAAGAAGAGTAAGTCCTTCTAGTACAAGTCCAACTAGAAACACCTACACTTCACCGAATAACAACAATCCATACACAAGAACAAACACAAAGACTTATACACCGTCACGAAGTACAAGCCCAAGCCGAAGAACGACTCCTTCTCGTAGCACAACGCCAAGCCGTTCTGTAACGCCGTCAAGGAGTACGACTCCTTCTCGCAGTAGCAGCTCATCTTCAAGAAGCAGTAGTTCTAGCAGTTCATCATCTTCAAGAAGTAGCGGTTCTAGTAGAGGTAGTAGAAGATAATTTGTTTTTAAGGTTTAAAAATAACATAAATTTAAAAAAGTAGAATGGGAAACTGTTCTACTTTTTTATTTTAAAGCCAAGATTTATTTTTGATTGAATACTTGTTTTGGTTCTTCTTTTTTTGAATATTCCTAAGCTAGGATTTTTTTTGTTAAACTTTTAAACTGTTTGTGAATAAAGGAATCTAAGAAGCGAAGTGGAACAATTTTTTCTTGTAAAGAAAGAACACAAGCACGCTTTATTTTACGCACACACACATCACTAAATAAAAAAATATATGAAATCCATTCTTATCCTACTTGCTTTATTTTTTGTTCATACTCAAAGCAAAGCACAGATAACTTCTGATGCTTTGTTGTTTAGCGAAAATCATCAAACAGTTACGGCTCGATCCATGGCCTTAGGCAACGCCTTAGGAGCTTTAGGTGGCGATATGTCTACGGCAAATCTCAACCCCGCAGGTATTGCAATTTATCGTAGAATGGATCTTGGAATTTCTCTGGGTGGTTTATTTGATAATACTAGAACTAATTTTTTAAGCAATGAAACCAAAGATCGTTTCTCTAAAATGTCTTTTGGGAATATAGGATTAGTGATTGCTTCCCCGTTGCGACGTAGCAGAACAAAATGGAAGGCGGTCAATGTAGGGCTGACTTTTAATCGGATTGCAAATTATGCTAGAAACCTCACCTATCAAGGTGCCTCCACGGGTTCAAGAGTACAATCTTTTGCCGAAAATTCTGCTGGAATTTCTCCCGATAATTTAGACCCATACGAAGGTTGGTTAGCTTATAATGCTTATCTAATGGATAGTGTTGGAGGGGGATATACTCCAAATGGAGGTCTTTCAGATGCTTCTTATACCACCAAATATGAAAATGTTAGAAGAACAGGAGGCGTCAATGAATTAGGGTTTACACTTAGTGGAAACTATGACAATAAACTGTACTTGGGAGCGACACTTGGAGTGGATTTTATGGAAATGAATGAAGATCATTTCTATCAAGAAACTAGCGATAGCCTTGATTTTGTCGCTTTAGATTTTATTGAAAATAGGAATGTAAAAGGAACAGGAATCAACCTTAAAATTGGTATGATTTATAGAATTAATAAATTACTAAGAATAGGATTAGCAATACACACCCCAACGGCTTATCGTTTAGTGGATTCTTATAATTCAGGACTTTATGGCGAAATTATATACGATGGTGTTTTGCAACAAACGAATTATGCAATGGAAGATGCCGACCCTCTTGTCTTACAGCACGATTTGGTTACTCCGTGGGTCTTTATGGGAAGTGTTGGAGTCATAATCCCTAAACGAGGGTTTATTGGTTTAGATGTAGAATATAGTGATTATAGTTGGGCTTCTTTTGCTTTGTTGGCGGATGAGCGTACGGTAGCTAATAACAAATTTGTGAATGATTTGAACAGTCGTGTTCAAGCGGGGTATAGAGGCGTTTTGAAGGCTAGGCTTGGTGCCGAAATAGTTTTGGGTTTAGCTCGGCTTCGTTTGGGGTACCAATTTCAAACCTCTCCTTATGAAGAATCTATTGCTGGCGTGACTGACATGCGCCATGATATTAGTGCAGGACTTGGCTTGAGATGGAAACATTTTTACTTGGATTTTGGCTATTCTCATGCGCTCAAAGATTTTGAGTACAGTCCTTATACTTCTTCTACGACATATCAACAGGTTGTTGGAACTTCTCAAACGGGACATGCAATGTTGTCGGTTGGAGCTTTGATTTTTAGAGACGATGAGGAATCGTAGGCTAATTGAATAGACAAAAAAAAGGAGTAAAAGGATACAAATTTGTCCTTTTACTCTTTTTTTTTTGTAGCTAAATAAGAATTATCCAACGACTTGGATTTTGGCAAATTTTAGCATAATGCGTTTTTCTCCAACACCATCTTCAAAGAAAATAGTGGCGACTCTGCCAGCACCTTGCCCATCAATAGCGACAATTTTACCACTACCAAAACGCTCGTGCAAAATCTTAGCCCCTGCTACGATTGCAGACATAGGACTGGCTTTAAAGTTAAGCATTTTTTCCGCTTGCTTATTAGAATTTTTATTCATTGGGCTTAAGCGACTTCTATTCTTTTTAGGGAATTGAGAGACTTTAGCTCTAGCGGTTGTACTGGATAAATCTAGATATTTAGGCGAAATTTCTTCCAAGAATCGGCTAGAATTATTATAAACCATATTACCAAAACGATAACGACTCGAAGAATAAGAAAGCGTCAAAAATTGCTCTGCTCTAGTCACTGCGACATAGAACAAACGACGTTCTTCATCAACCGCAGCACGTTGTTTGGTCCGCAAAGCCATCATGGAAGGGAATAAGTTTTCTTCCAAACCAACGATGAAAATAGATTTGAATTCCAAGCCCTTAGAGGAATGCACCGACATGAGTTTTACCCGTTTAACTTCCTCTTCGTCTTTGTCTATGTCTGTTAATAAAACGACGTTTTGCAGATAACTCGCCAAGGATTTATCTTCTATATTAGTATTAAATTCATCGACTTCATCATCTTCTACAAAGCCCTTGATTCCGTCCAATAATTCGCTTATATTTTCAACTCGACTTTGAGCTTCTAGTGTTTTTTCTTTTTGAATGTCTTTGATAATGCCCGACATTTTAATCACATACTTAGTGATTTCATAAGCAGAAACCTCTTCCATTTTTTGTTGAAAGACCTCTATAAGTCCGACAAATTGTTTGATTGAATTTTCGGTACGCTTGGGCAAGCCTGCATGCTGAACATTTTGCAGAATTGTCCAGAGAGATAAGTTTTCATTTTCTGCAATCGTGGTCAATTTGGTCAGCGAAGTTGCTCCAACGCCTCTAGTTGGGTAATTGATGATTCGTTTTAAGCCTTCCTCATCTTTAGGATTGGCAATAATTTTAAGATAACCCAGGACATCTTTGACCTCTTTTCGATCATAAAAAGAAGTGCCACCATAAATTTTGTAAGGAATACGATGACTTTTTAAAGACTCCTCAAAGACACGAGATTGGGCATTGGTACGATATAAAATAGCGATATCATCGTTCGTAATGTGGTAACGATTTTTTTGCTCGACGATCATGTCAACGACCTTGCGAGCTTCCTCCGTATCGGTCATCGCACGGACAACTCGGATGGGTTCGCCGCCATCTTTTGCCGTGAAAATCGTCTTTTTAATTTGTTGGCTATTTTTAGAAATAATATCGTTGGCAGCTTGTACAATAAAGTTGGTCGAACGATAATTTTGTTCTAATTTAAAAATAGTAATGTCTGGAAATTCTTTTTCAAAATCTAGAATATTTTGAATCGTTGCTCCACGAAAAGCATAGATACTTTGTGCGTCATCTCCGACCACACAAATATTTTTAGTACTACCAGGGTAGGTGATTAATTTTTGAATAATAGAATATTGTAATTGATTGGTATCTTGAAACTCATCTACTAAAATGTACTTGAATCGTTTTTGATATTTTGCCAAAACATTGTCAGGATTTTCTTCCAATAAACGATACATTTGATACAACAAATCATCAAAATCCATTGCGCCAGAACGCATACATTTTTTTACATACAGCTCATATATTTTATAAATATAAGGCATTTTACGTTGTCTATCTTCCTTGATTCGATCTACATCTAGGGCATAAGCCTCTGGAGAAATGACATTGTTTTTAGCCAAAGAAATGCGACTATAAACCGCAGAAGCATTGTATACTTTGGGATCTAAACCTCGTTTTTTGATAATTTCTGTAATGGCACTTTTGGCATCTTGACTATCATAAATTGAAAAGTCAGAAGGATAACCAATCTTAGAAGCTTCGCTACGTAATATTCTAGCAAAAACAGAGTGAAAAGTTCCCGCCCAAATTTGGTTGGCATTTGCCCCAGCTACTTTGGTAATCCGCTCTTTCATTTCCTTGGCGGCCTTATTGGTAAAGGTCAAAGTCAGAATTTCCCAAGGTGGAATACCCGATTTGATCAAATGCGCAATTCGAAACGTCAATACACGTGTTTTGCCTGATCCTGGACCTGCTATGATTAAGGCAGGACCAGTTATGTGGGTTACTGCTTGTCGTTGAATTTCATTAAGTTCGTCCAAATAGCTCATAGTTCGATTATTCTTTCAATGTTGGTGTAAAACACGTGCTTAAAAAAGTTTTTTCATAGAAATGAGAACAAAAATAGGAATTAATCTGTCTTTAATAGTAGAAATGTCGCCAAAGAACTTGAAAAAAAATAAAAAGGAGTGCGTTAACTTTTAACAAAAAAAATGAATTTACTAAACTACTTAAAAAAATCCTTGTCCAAAAATTGTTGTAATGAAGGAGATAGTACAAATCAAGAATCTATACAACGAACGGACGATTATTGTATTCAATATGGAAAATGGCTGAAACTCAATAAGCATCAGTCTATCTTGAAAAGCCTCTATGAAGCTTCTTTAAATACAAAAGGTAATGTTAGTGAAAAAGATGCTTTTATTTCTTTTTTTATAATTCCTAAGATCAATGGATTTACCATACAATATGATCGCCAACGTTGGGAAGAAGAAGATTTTAAGTATTTATTTGAATATATAGCGGCTTATTTGATGAGAGAACATGGATTTGAAACGGTTTCTTCGACTAGAGAAGTGATCGAGGATTCAAATAAAGTAGAAATAATTGAACGTTATAAACTTAAAAATCCTACTTTAGAAGTTGACTATAGCGATGTGTTAATTCGTTTGTATTATACTAATAATCAAGTGACGAGTATAAAGTTCTGTGGAACTTGTGCCAAAAAAAGAATCACTAACTTATCAGGGCTTATAAAAAAAATGGCTACCGCTTAATTTTATCTTTTTTTGTCTAATTATTGTAACTAAAGTAATATTTGTGCATTTTGCAGAAGACGAATTTATTACTAAGGTATGCAAAAAGAACAAACATGCGTTTATTTATTATGATAGCAGGAGTAGCTTTATTTTTGAGTAGTTGTATGACGAACTATGAACTAAAAGATATCTATGGCAAGTGGATGGGAGAGAAGATAGGCTTTACGTTTAACGAAGATGGAACTTGTGAAATTTTCATGAATGGCGGAAAAGATCCTAGACAAATGGAATGGAATACGGTGGGAAATGCCTTGGAATTTGTGGCGAATGGCAAAGTGATTTTATCCAACGTAACCGTCAAAGGTATCAAAGATGATGTTTTGACAATAGAAATGCGTCCTATGTTTACTCAAGGAGATGTCTCTACGGTTATTCACACTATGAAACGAGTAGAATAGTTTAGGAAATCAATGAACAAAAAGACATTTTTTACCAAAAAACTATTGGAGTGGTATCATCCCGACGAACGCCCTCTACCTTGGAAAGCAATTAAGAATCCTTATTTTATTTGGCTCTCTGAAATTATTCTACAGCAAACTAGGGTTCAGCAGGGCTTACCGTATTATAATAAATTTACTCAAAAATATCCTACGATAATAGACTTGGCGGAGGCTCCCGAAGATGATGTATTCAAACTTTGGGAAGGCTTGGGCTACTATTCTCGTGCAAGAAATTTACATTTTGCGGCTAAAACAGTAGCCAGTACTCATCAAGGAATTTTTCCAACAACTTATGCGGATATTCGTGCTCTAAAAGGAGTCGGAGACTACACAGCGGCTGCCATTGCTTCTTTTGCTTATGGCTTGCCTTATGCGGTGGTG
>Ga0055584_100003842_pt1 | contig 14755 bp, 17 predicted proteins | sample OSDHelmetaG_FD_58716 | JGI IMG/M metagenome (GOLD analysis project Ga0055584, IMG submission 58716) | Pelagic marine sediment microbial communities from the LTER site Helgoland, North Sea, for post-phytoplankton bloom and carbon turnover... | ecosystem: Environmental > Aquatic > Marine >... | reverse complement strand
CAATCTGATCGGCCCTTTACCCAGGCGCAAAGGATCGTGAACGTCACGAGCTCGCGCTGGTCCGGCATCAATGACCAACGAGTACGCGTGCTCCTCGCAGTTGCCAGCCTTCCTGCGGTGAACGGGTGAGCGTCTGGCGACTCGGTCGAGTGTCTTGGTAGCGGCATCGACAGGGTGTGCGCTGACAGCTCCGAGCGATCCGGTGGGGCTCAGTACACGGTGTAGCCGCCGTCGACACAGATCTCCTGGCCGGTGTGGTAAGTCTGGCTGGGGTCAGCGAGAAAGGCCCCGACTGCACGGAACTCGGCAGGTTTGGCCCATCGTCGGACCGGTGTGCGTTTAGTGGTTGCTGTCCGAAACACGTCGTTCTCGTAGCCGCCAGAGGCGAGATCGGTGACCGTCCACCCGGGCAGCAGCGAGTTGACGCGGATCCTATGACGGGCAAGAGCGACCGCCAGCGCTCGAACAAGCCCGTTCAGTGCAGTCTTCGCAGTGCCGTAGGCTTCGTTGCCTGCAGCTCCGTGGACCGCAGACGTCGAAGAGACCGCTACCAGACTTCCACCGGCGTCCTGCTCGACCATCACTTTAGCTGCTTCTCGAAGGGTCAGAAAAACACCGTCGAGGTTGACAGCCATCACTGCACGCCACGCATCGAGCGACGTCTCAAGGAAGGGTGTGCCCGTTCCGCCACGTCCAGCGTTTGCGAACAAGCCGTCTAGCCGACCATGTTCGCTCACCGTGCGCTGCATCGCAGTGCAGACCTGCGCTTCGTCGCTGACGTCGCACACATGGCTGGTGAATCGAGCATTCCTGCCGGAGTTGACTGCGATCCGTCGCAGGTCGTCGATCGCCGCGGCATTCTTCTCCTCGCTTCGGCCCCACACCGACACCGACCCGCCGGCTTGGCTGATGCCTTCAGCCAAGCCGAGGCCGATACCGCCGTTCCCCCCAGTTACGACGAACGTCCGCCCGGACAGGTTGATTTTTCCGCTCGTTGCGTGCTTTGGCTCGGTTAGGGCGCTGTCGTCGCTGGTCACGGCTCGATTCTGGTCGACCGGCAGCCGACGGTCAGAGTCCGACATTCGGTCGCTTCCGACCTGGGATGTGGGATCAGTCGCTCTAGCGACCAAACTGGACCAGTGGTTGACCAGATCGAGATCAGCGGGCTGCGAGCGGTGACCATTGTCGGTGCGCTCCCGCACGAGCGCGAGATCCCGCAACCCTTGACGATCGACCTGGCTTTTGACGTTGACCTGCACGACGCAGGCCGCAACGACGAGTTGGGTGACACCGTCCACTACGGGCTCGTTGCTGACCGAGTGGTAGCCGTGGTTGAGGAGTCGAAGGACATCCTTCTCGAACGACTGGTGTCCCGGATTGCCGATGAGGTTCTCGCGTTTGATCGCGTCGAAGCAGTCGATGTGCGTCTCACCAAAGTTCGCCCGCCTCTGGCCGTCGACGCCACGTCAACGTCGGTCCGGATACGCCGCACCCGTGCCGAAGCCGCAGTGCCTGCGCACTCCTCGCAAACCGCCTACGTGGCCCTCGGGTCGAACCTCGGCGACCGGGAGGAGTATTTGCGTCTCGGAGTTTGCGGATTGGGCAACGTCACAGCAATGTCCGACGTGTTCGAGACTGATCCGGTCGGTGGGCCCGACGACCAGGGTCCATTCCTCAATATGGTCGTCGAGATCGAGACCTCACTCGACCCGTACGCTCTCCTGCGTCGCTGCCAGCGGATCGAGGCCGAGGCGATGCGTCAGCGGATCGTTCATTGGGGTCCGCGAACGCTAGACGTCGACATCGTCTTGTACGACGGCGTCACGATGGCGAGCGACGACCTCATCATTCCACACCCGCGTTTTGCGGAGCGCGCTTTTGTCCTGGCACCCTTGGCTGACATTGCGCCCGAGCGGTGTCCGGCCGGCTGGAAGCACACCCTGGATGTCGACGGAATTCGTCGTATCGGGCAACTCTCCAAAGGCTGATCGATGACAGAGCCAATTGGCGGCGTTCGCACGTTCGCGACGACCGAACGTCTCGATGACGACGTGGTCAACGCCGTAGTCGCTGCTAAGGCCGGACGAACGGTGTCGGTTTGCATTCCATGTCGTGACGAAGCGGCAACGATCGGTCCGCTCGTTTCGGTGATCCGCCGTGAGTTGATGTTGGACATAGGACTCGTCGACGAGTTGATCGTGCTCGACGATCGCAGCACCGACGACACGGCAAGGGTCGCCGTCCACTCGGGTGCGCAAGTCGTGTCGATCGACGACGCCCATCAGGAACACGGCGAGGGGCACGGGAAGGGCAACGCTCTCTGGGTCACCTTGCTCGTCAGCCATGGTGACATCGTGGTGTGGTGCGATGGGGACGTCACCAGCTTTGAGCCCGACTGGGTGACCAAGCTGGTTGCGCCCCTTCTCAACGATTCAAGCGTAATGATGATGAAGGCGCTGTACCACCGGCCGACAAACTACGGCGGTGGGGGACGGACTACAGAGCTAGTCGCACGGCCGCTCATGTCGAGGTACTTCCCGGGGCTGACCGGGCTCGCTCAGCCGCTCTCGGGAGAATACGCCGGTCGGCGCACAGCGCTCGAACGGCTGAGCTTCGTTCAGGGGTGGGGCGTTGAGATGGGTTTACTCATCGACATTGAGCGCGAATGGGGCGCAACAGCGATCGGTCAGGTTGATCTCGGCAGCCGATTGCATCGCCACCGTTCGCTGCACTCGCTGTCGGTCCAAGCCGCCGAAGTGATGGCGACCATTCTTGACCGCGCTGGAGTCCCCCCGGTCGAAGGTGAGGTTGAGCAGGTGTTGCAACGCGCAGACGGTTCCGCAGTGCCACTCAACTGTGCGACGCGCCGTTCGCTTGCGTCGCTCGGGCTCGCTCGGGAGGGCATGTGACGATAGGTCGCATGCTCGTGGTTCGCCACGGCGAATCCACCTGGAACGCCGTTCGGCGGTGGCAGGGGCAGGCTGATCCGCCGCTGAGCGATCGGGGCGAGAGCCAGGCGCGCCGCGGGGCGCTTGCGGCCCCGGAACACGGTTCGTTCGATGCGATCGTTACGTCAACGCTGCAACGCGCTTACCGCACCGGCGAACTGATCGCTTCGGCGCTAGATGTGCCCTTGCTCAACCCTGTTTCAGAATTGTCGGAGCGATCTGCGGGGGAGTGGGAAGGCCTAACCCGCGCCGAGATCGAGCAGAGCTTTCCTGGTTACCTCGACGAGGACCGACGTCCCGTCGGCTACGAATCTGATGCGTCGATCGTCAAGCGATCGAGTCGAGCGCTTCAACGGCTCGCAGCAGACCAGGCCAGTCGGACGCTGCTCGTCATCTCGCACGGCGGGATTATTCACGCGTTGGAGCGGGCTCATTCTGACGACGACGGGTGGCGGCGCCTCGACAACCTCACCGGCCGATGGTTCGACGTCACGCCGACCAGAATCTTGCCGATTGGCAACCGGATCGCCCTTGTCCCCGACGGGGGTCCTGCGATTCCGCCTCCTGAGACTGGCTACGCCTGAAACAACTGTTGGCCAACGGTTTGCGTCTGTCAGATTCCGGCGGCGACTTCGAAGCGTCGGATTTTCTCGGGGTAGTGAGCGCGGCCGTACTCCGGTCGCTGACGCACAACGATGTCGAGTAGCTCGTCGTGCTGCGCAGTTTCCTTCCACGGGAGTGCGATGTAGATCGGAAGGCCGAAGTGTCGGAGTCGGTCCAAGTTCGAATAGACGATCTTCTGATATTCAAATCGTTGCTCCCACGGCCAGTTCGGGGGTGCAAATCCTGTACCCGGATCAACGATGCAACGCGATCTCAGTCCGAAGCGGTCGGCGTCGGCGAGTCGTGCCTCAAAGAAGCCCACCATCGCTTGGATCGGGTCGGATGTTACGAACTCCATTTCGCGCGGATTCGGGCCGGAGAGAAATGGCACGACGATCGGAACATCGAAATCACTCGCCACCTGCCACATTTTGTCGGACTGCATTCCGTCGGCAGCATTGATCACCGTTGCGCCGGCGTCGAGAGAACGTTGGATGACCTCCGGTCGCCACGAGTCGATCGAGACGTCAACGCCCAGCGCTGTAAGCGCGGGAATCAGGGGTTCGACCCGAGCCCACTCGTCGGACCAGTCAACAACTTTGGCGAAGTCTGTCGAGCCCTGTCCGCCGAGATCAATCGCGTCAGCGCCGTTGGCGAGCAGCCGAGTTGCGCGCGCCACCGCAGTCTCAGGTGTTGTTGCGATCGAATCACTTGACAGTGAGTCGGGACTGGCATTGACGACTCCGTAGATGATCACGCCCCGAAACGTAGCGAGTGTTCGTTGGTACCTGGCACGTCGGAATGCTTTTGGTCGTGACGGTTGTGGCAGTGGGGCTCAGAAACGGAAAGATAGTGAGATGACGATTTACGAGCTGGATCACGAACTCTTTCGCAGCAGCTTCCGTGCTTTTGCCGAGCGGGAGCTTGCACCGCATGTCCCCGAGTGGGAGCGAGCGGGAATCATGGATCGTTCGGCGTATCTCGAAGCCGGTCGACATGGCTTCATCGGAATGGCGATTCCCGAGGCGTTCGGAGGGGGCGGCGTAAAGGATTTTCGCTTCAACGCAGTCCTGAACGAGGAAGTTGCTCGGCTTAACCTCGGTGGCGGTGGGCTCGGCATGATGCTCCACAACGACATCACGACGCCGTATTTCATTGAGTACTGCACCGATGAGCAACGAGCGCGTTGGCTTCCCGGTATTGCCTCCGGCGAGCTGATCACCGCTATTGCAATGACCGAACCGGGGACCGGCTCGGACCTCCAATCGATCGCAACGACAGCTGTGCGCGACGGAGACGAGTGGGTGGTCAATGGTGCGAAGACGTTTATTACCAACGGGATCAACTCCGACCTCGTTGTCGTCGCTTGCAGGACCGGCAATCCGAACGACGGCAACGACTCAATGTCGTTGCTGGTCATCGAGCGCGGCATGCCCGGCTTCGAACGTGGACGCAACCTCGACAAGATCGGTCAGCACTCGGCAGACACCGCTGAGCTGTTTTTCTCCGACGTCCGCGTCCCCGCAACCAACGTGCTCGGTGAAATCGGCAACGCGTTCAAGTACCTCAGTTTCAACCTCGCCCAGGAGCGATTGTCGATTGGGTTGTACGGCGTTGCAGCTGCTCGAGCCGCGCTTGACTGGACCATCGAGTACGTCAAGGAACGGACCGCTTTCGGGAAGCCAATTTCAAGCTTCCAGAACACGAAGTTTGTCCTCGCCGAGATCGCAACCGAAATCGACGTCACGCAACCTTTCATCAACCAGTGCGTTGTCAAGCTTAACGCCGGGGAGCTATCGCCAGCCGATGCCGCCAAGTCGAAGCTATGGGGCAGCGAGCTTCAGAAGCGGACCACGGACCGCTGCCTGCAGTTGTTTGGCGGATATGGATACATGACCGAGTACTCGATTGGGCCCGCCTATGCCGACGCTCGAATCTCGACGATCTACGGTGGTACCTCGGAGATCATGAAAACCATCATCAGTAAGGACGTTCTGGCGTGAGCAAGCTACAGCAGACGTGGGCCGCAGGTGAGTCGACGCTTGGTTTGTGGCTGACGAGTAACTCAGCGGTGGTCGCAGAGTCCGTGGTCGATCTCGGGTTCGACTACGTCAACATCGACATGCAGCACGGATTCTCCGACTACGCGGATGTCGTCGACATGATGCGCGCAATGGTGCCGGCTGCCGCGAGCACGATCACATGTCGTGTCCCGTGGAACGAGCCTGGGGTCATCGGGCGTGTGCTCGATGCCGGCGCGATGGGGGTCATCATCCCGATGGTCAACACCGTCGAGCAGGCCGAGCGGGCGGTGTCGGCATGTCGCTACGCCCCCGCCGGTGCCCGGAGCTTCGGTCCGGTCCGGGCGGCACGCGTGAACGGACCCGAATACCACGCGACGGCTAACGAACGAGTTGCCTGCATCCCAATGATCGAAACCGTCGAGGCGCTCAGCAATCTTGATGCGATTCTTAGCGTCCCGGGTATCGACGCTGTCTACGTCGGGCCGGCCGACCTTAGCTTGACGCTCGGTCTGGCACCGCAGGGTGATCATGATGACGCGTCGTTCAACGCTGCGCTTGCGAAAGTCGTCTCGGCATGTAACCGACGCGGCATCGTCGCTGGCATCCACGCCAACCCGCAGATCGCCGCAAAGCGGTTGGAGCAGGGATTTCGGATGGTGACGGTAACGAGCGATCTGCAAGCGATGATGGCTGGTGCGTCCGATGCTCTCCGGTCCGGGCGGCCCGCTTCTGATACCCCGGGTGGTGAGTCGCTCTACTGAGCGGGCTCGGCCGAGCTCTCGATGAGCTTCTTGAGTTGCTCAAGTGCCGTGGGGATGTCCTTTGCCGCTTTTGACCAGGCGGCTTTCATTGCCCATCCAAACCCCGTGCGTCCCTGTACCCCCTGGCGATAAGTGACTCTGCATGCAGCGCCATCGTCAACCGGTTCGAGGCGCACCGACTCGGCGATTGCATTGAGGATCGGCAGCTTGCTCGCAGTGGTGGCGAAGGCGAAGTGTTCGTCTTCGTCCCACACGGTGAATTCCTCGTCGAGCGCAATGCGGGACACGATGACACGACGAGTTCCACCGACGCCAGTTGGTGTCGCTCCCGGTTCGACTCGGTCGAGAGCTGTGAACCATTTGGGCCACGCACGGTGGTCGGCGACCTGCGCCCACACGGCGCTGGGTGGTGCTTGGATGACAACCGACTCGTCGACGACGATCGGTGCACTGTCGATCCACTCTGGTGGGTGAACTGTGTGACTGGGCATCCTCTAACGATACGGGACCGTTTCGTCCGACCCCTGGTCGGCTCAATACGGTCCTGAGGTATGGATGCCATCGCCTACCCGCTCCCCAATACCTCGACCGACCTGACCGGACAGGTTGCGCTCGTCACCGGCGCCACGTCGGGAATCGGCCATAGGTTTGCTCGTGTCCTGGCCGCCTCGGGAGCCCGAGTGGTAGCTGCCGGCCGCCGTCGCGATCGGCTTGACGAGGTTGTCGCAGAGATCGAAGGTGCGGGAGGATCAGCAGTAGGCGTGAAACTCGACATGACCGACACGAGCAGCATCCTCGCCGGCGTTGACGCTGCTGAAGCCGCATTCGGCACGGTTACCATTCTCGTTAACAATGCCGGCGTTCCCGACGCACAACGCGCCCACAAGATGCCAATCGAGTTAATCGACCGTGTCTTCGACACCAACCTGCGAGGCCCTTACGTCCTCTCGTGCGAGATCGCGCGGCGGCTCATCGAGCGCAAGCTGCCGGGTCGTCAGATTAATATCTCGAGTATTTCGGCCAGCCACTACGACGGGCATGGTGCGGCGCTCTACTCAGTCACAAAAGCGGGGATCGCGCGCATGAGCGAAGTGCTTGCGGTCGAATGGTCGCGCCACCACATTAATGTCAACTGCATTGCCCCAGGGGCGTTCCACAGCGAGATGATGGAAGGCATGCTCGAGCGGATGGGCGATTTCAGCGGAGCAATGCCGCGCAAGCGGCTCGGCGACCCCGCTCAACTGGATTCCAGTTTGCTGTATCTCTGCTCACCGGCATCGGATGCGGTGACCGGAACGATCATCAAGGTCGACGATGGCCAGAGCCCGCGCTAAAAATGAGGCAGGCCATCTCGCTGCCGGAAATCATGACTGATTACGTCTTGGGCATTTCACTCGCCAAGTGTCGGTGGGGAACGAGGTCGGACCGCATCCCGACAGCGTGGAGGAGATAGCGACGATGGGAGGCGTTGGCACCCCGGTCGCAGAGCGGGCGGGGTAGCGAGTGCACAGTGACGTTCCTGTAGCGGGGCAATCCGTAGGGGTGGGGCGCCACTTGCGTCGAAAACGTAAACGCAGGGGCTGCAGCAAGTGAACATAACGGCGCTTCACTCTGCGACGAATGAACGCACCTCTGTGGGACTATCCGATCCGCCCCGAGGGGCGACCCGACCCGGAACTAGGGGCGAACGTCGTCAATTTGCCAGACTCAGAGTATGCCCGAGACGCAGACGACCGATGAACCGATCCATGCGTGCATTGAGCGTTGGCATGACCATATGCGCGGCCGTCTCGCAGGTGGGCTTGATGCAATGCTGCACCCTGACGTGGTCTTCCTCTCACCGATCGTTTTCACCCCGCAGGTCGGTCGTGACATCACCAAGCTGTACCTCACCGCTGCGGGCGGGACGCTTGGCGGGGACGCGACTGGCGACGAGGCCACCGACGAGTCGCCGAGCGAAGGCTCCGAATCCGGTAGTGGGTTCCGCTACACGAAGGAAATCTGTCAAGGACACTCGGCGATGCTTGAGTTTGAGACATCAATCGACGGCAAGTACGTGAACGGCGTGGACATCATCACCTGCGACGACGAGGGGGTGATCGTAGAGTTCAAGGTAATGATCCGCCCGTTGCAGGCGATCAACCTCGTGCACGGTCAGATGAAAGCCATGCTTGAACGACTGAGTAGCTGAGCGGGCTTGATTCCAGCCGGACTCAACTTCGGTCGGTGAAGTTCAGTCCTCCGCTGCGGCCAGCTTGAGAGTCGCACCAATCTTGACCTGCGCTTGGACTCCCCTTCGTCTATGCGGTCACGTTGATGTGATCGTCTTATTCGTCGGTCTGACTGCCCCGGCCAGACCGAGCCACACAATCAGCCGGCCCTAATCGTCCGGCCGGAACCGGGCGAGCTCTTTGCGCTGTGGTGTTGGGGTCACTTTAGTCGGTGATGGATGGCTTGGCCGCCGTCAATGAAGAGCGGTCCCGCAAGAGGCCGCCGAGCAGGTTGTTGATGTCGACCAAAAGCGAGTTGGTGAGCGCACCCACGGCTGGCATGCCAACTCAATCAGGACGCTGGGAGTTTCGGAATTGGTGACTAGGTGTCGAAACGGTGGCTACGGTTGGAGCATGAACGATGAAGCACGTCCGTATGGCGGCGGAACGAGCGACCCAGCACTTAAACGGGTTCGGACGCGGCACTTCCAGCGCGCAAAGGAGCAGGGGATCAAGATCACCGGGCTCACTAGCTACGACTTCTTGTCGGCATCGATCTTTGACGAAGCGGGGATCGACTTCCTGCTTGTAGGTGATTCAGCCGGCAATACCGTCTTCGGATATGACACCACCATTCCGGTCACTCTTGACGAGTTGATCCCGCTCACCGCAGCCGTAGTGCGCGGCGCGAGCCGCGCCCTTGTCGTGGCCGACATGCCGTTCGGCTCCTACGAAAACGGTCCCGACGAAGCGTTGCGGACTGCGATCAGGTTCATGAAGGAAACCGGAGCGCAAGCGGTCAAGCTCGAGGGCGGGGTGCGCAGTGCAAAGCAGATCAAACGTGTCGTTAGGGCCGGTATCCCAGTAATGGCACATGTTGGCTTCACGCCTCAGAGTGAGCACGGCCTCGGTGGCCATATTATCCAGGGGCGTGGCGACGACGCCGACAAGTTGCTCGAAGACGCCCACGCAGTCGCTGATGCAGGAGCATTTGCCGTGGTGCTTGAGATGGTGCCGTCGGCGATCGCCGATCGGGTAACTGATGAGCTGTCGATTCCGACCATCTCCGTCGGAGCCGGTCCGAACTGCGATGGTCAATTGCTGGTGTGGTCTGACTGGGCGGGGATGTCACGCGGTCGAATTCCCCGCTTTGTCAAGCAGTACGCCCAGATCGGCGAAACGCTGCTTGAGGCAGCGAAGTCATTTCGTGAAGAGGTCGAGAGCGGCATCTACCCAGGTCAAGAGCACGAGTACAGCGAGTGACTAAATTCGCTTAGCGGGCCTTCTCGCGTCCGATTGCGTCAACGATCATCCGACGGGCCTCGGTCGCATCGCCCCAGTGGTCGATCCGTGCCCATTTGTCGGGCTCAAGATCCTTGTAGTGCTGGAAGAAGTGTTGTACCTGGTCGATCGTGATCGACGGAAGTTCGCTGTAGTCGTCGATCGTGGCGTAGCGCTGGCTGATGTGGCTGCTTGGAACGGCAAGGACCTTCTCGTCTTTACCGGCCTCGTCTTCCATGACGAGGACGCCGATCGGGCGACAGTTGATCACCGCTCCCGGCACGATCACCCGGGTGTTGCATACAAGGACGTCGATCGGGTCCCCGTCCTCGGATAATGTGTGAGGCACAAAACCATAGTTCCCGGGGTAACGCATCGGTGTATAGAGGAATCGATCGACATGGAGGGTTCCCGAGTCCTTGTCGAGTTCATATTTGATTGGCTCCCCGCCGACGGGAACCTCGATGATGACGTTGACGTCGTCGGGCGGGTTCGTCCCGATGGCGACTGCTTCGATACGCATGCGGCTCACCGTAGACGGTGCTTGTGCGGCGGCTCGCTTCGACCCGTGCCGACTCACGCGGGCATGATCGTGATCGTAATCGAGGAGAAAGCGGGCGTCCGTTGAGCGACACTATGGGTCTTGGACTGAGTGAGAACTGGGCGACGCTATGGGAGGCGTTCGCCGATGCGCAGCCCGATCACACCGCGGTGGTGATCGGGACGCATAAGCAGACCTGGCGCGACCTTGACGACAGAGCTGCCCGACTTGCCACAGCACTCGAGGAGCGTGGGATCGGCGTCGGAACCCGGATCGCCCAGCTGATGTACAACTGCCCTGAGTACCTGGAGTCTGCGTACGCAGCGTTCAAGCTACGGGCGACTCCTGTGAACGTGAATTACCGCTATAAAGCCCCCGAGATCGCGTACATCTGCAGTAATGCAGAAGCCGAGGTGATCGTGTTCCACGGATCGCTTGGTGAACGCGTCACCGAGGCGCGCGCGTTAATGCCAACCGTGACAACATTGATCCAGGTCGAAGACGGAAGCCCGCTCGTCCCGGGAGCAGAGTGGTACCACGATGTCGTCGCGACAGCCAGCCCAGCGGCACGCATCGAGCGTTCCGGTGACGACACGCTGATGTTGTACACCGGAGGGACGACCGGCAATCCAAAGGGAGTCGTGTGGCGTCACGTCGATCTGTTCGGCGCATTGGGGTACACGTCGTACGTCACCGCAGGTATTGACGTGCCGACTACCCCCGCCGAAGTCGGCGCGGTCGCTGCTCAACTGCAGGCCGAGGGGAAGAGCCCTGTCATGTTGTGTGCCCCGCCGCTCATGCACGGCACGGCGCTTTTCCTCGCGATCGGTGCGTTCGTCATGGGTGGCACGGTCGTGTTGCTCGGAGGGCGTTCGTTCGACGCTGACGAATTGTGGGACCTCGTCGAGGAGAACGATGTGACCCAACTTTCGCTGGTCGGCGACGCCTTTGCTCGCCCGCTTAACGCAGCACTTGACGCATCGGAGGCGGCTGGTGTCAGCCGCAAATTGGAAACAGTTGGCCGCATTGTCTCAACGGGCGCAACGCTGTCGGCTGATCAGAAGCGGGCCTTTCAACGTCGTCTCCCGAACGCAGTCATCATCGACATGATTGGGGCGTCTGAGGGTGGCCCATATGCGTTGTCGATGACGATGCCAGGCACGGAGCCACCTGAAACGGCGGTCTTCACGGCGCCGCCAAATGTTGTCACGATCGATCCGGCGACGGGCGGCGTATTGCCGCGAGGGAGTGAGACGCCCGGGATGCTCGGCGCGGCCGGACCGATGCCCCGCGGTTACTGGCGGGATGATTCGAAGACCGCAGAGACGTTTCGAACCATTGATGGCGTGCGATACACCGTGCCGGGCGATTTTGCGATAATCGCCGAAAATGGCACGGTTAGCTTGCTCGGGCGCGGTTCGGTTTGCATTAACTCCGGTGGCGAGAAGATCTATCCCGAGGAAGTTGAGGTCGCCGCTCGGCTGCACCCGACGGTGATCGACGCGAATGCGGTTGGTGTTCCACATGAGCGATTTGGCGAAACCGTCGTGCTCGTGTGTTCGGTGTCGACACCAACCGAAGCAGACGATGTCATCGCGACGGTCAAGCGGACGATTGCCGACTATAAGGCGCCGCGCCGGGTGGTCTTCGTCGATGAGGTGTACCGGGCACCGAATGGTAAGGCCGACTATCGCTGGGCTCGCGAGACGGCGCAGTCAGCCTCCGATTGAGAGATTGATGAGTCGAAGCGCGCTGCGCCAACAGACCCAGGCTTCATAGATGTTCGAGTTGGCACCCTGATCGAAGGACAACCGGACGAGAATCCCGCTGGGGTCTTTAAGCTTGCCGACACATCCGATCGAGTTGCGTGGCTACTGCGCGGGTGTCGCCCGGCGACGGCTGAGCTGTACTCCCTTTAGCGATTCATCGACGTCGGTCCTCCCAAAGAGCCCGATGCCGCTGTAGTTGAATGACGCCCCCTCTTTCCTGGGAGTGTCGGTGAACGGTCGTGGTCTCTGAAAATATCGGCGAGCGCAAGTACAAACTGAAACTTGCCGGAGTCGGGGGTGGTCGAGTCGAGGGTTGTTGCGGCGCCGGCTGGCCCGAACGAGATTCGATCGCTAGCCTTCCAGAGTGTTCACTGGCATCGTGCAAGGACTCTGCGAGGTTGTTGGGATTGACGACCGGAATGGCGTGCGTCGGTTGCGGGTTCGGCTCGGCGAGCGTGCCAACGATCTGGAAGTCGGTGCCAGTGTGGCCAACAATGGCGTGTGCCTGACCGCCGCGGCAATCGATGGCGACGTTGTCGCTTTCGACGTGATCGCCGAGACTGTGCAGTTGACGAATCTGCGTGACATCAAATCTGGGTCGAGCGTGAACATCGAGCGCAGTCTCCGCTTCGGTGATGAACTCGGTGGGCACATCCTCTCGGGTCACGTGTCTGGAACGATCACGGTATCGCGTATCGAAATCGCTGGGGAAAATCGTACGGTGTGGTTCCTGGTTCCCGCCGAGTACATGGCCTACCTGATGTGGAAGGGGTGGATCGCGATCGACGGCGTGAGCCTGACAATTTCACGCCTTGACCGTGAGGAGAACGAGATCGCGGTGAGTTTGATCCCAGAAACGCTCGAACGCACAACACTGGGTGCGTTTGAGGTGGGCTCAGTGGCGAACCTTGAACTTGATGCACAAACTCAGACGATCGTGACCACCGTGCGCGAGGTCCTCCGCGACCCTGGGTTGCGCGACCTGCTCCAGCACGGATAGCCGCGCACAAATGGCGTGGTGGGAGGCGTTGTTGCTTGTCGTCGGCGGCGCAGGAGCGGGAGTGATCAATACGATGGCAGGCGGGGGGTCCGCGTTGACGGTGCCGCTGTTGGTGTTGGCTGGCGTGCCCGGCAACCAGGCGAACGGCTCGAATCGTGTCGGGGTATTGACTGCCAGTGGCTCAGCGGTTGCCTCGTTTCGCAGGTCGGGCATCGATGGTGGAAAGAGTGCAGGACCGGTGCTGGCGCCGGTGGTGTTTGGGTCACTTATCGGCTCACTTGGAATTAGCCGGCTGGCCGATGAGACGTTCGAGACGATCTTCGGGTTGCTGCTCATTCCGGTCATCGCCTTGACGATTTTCAAGCCCAAGCCCGGCGAAGGCGTCGAGCCGTGGTCGACAGCGGTGACATCGGTGGTCTTTTTTGGAATCGGGCTCTATGGCGGCGCCTTCCAAGCGGGTGTCGGCCTCGTGATGCTCGCAGCACTCACGCGGGCCGGTTTTGACTTGGTAACTGCGAATAGCGTCAAGGTGCTGGTGAATCTGGTCGTCACGTGCGTTGCGCTGCCGGTGTTCATCGTGCAGGGCAATGTTGCCTGGGGTCCGGCACTCGTTCTGGCTACGGGGTTTCTTGTCGGCGGGTGGTTTGGGGCAAAGCTTGCGGTGACGGGTGGTGAGAGTGTCATCCGCGTGTTCATGGTGGGAGCAGCGCTCTTTCTCGCCGCCCGCCTCGTCGGCGTCTGGTGACCCCTGTTTCCGTTGACCGCAGCCCTCACCGTTCAAACCCTGCATGTGGCCAAAAGCTGGTGACTCGTGACGATGGCGAGAGCACCTGCCTGGATATCATGAAGCGCAGCGGAAGCGACCCAGGGTTAGTTTTCAGCGGAGGCAACGAGCCACGGCGCCGTGCCGGCCTCGAAATGCGATACGTAGCGATAGCGGTCGCCACGGATCGTGGTGGTGCGCCACTCGATCGGGGATCCGCCGGTGGATCCAAGCCGCTCGAGAAAGAGCGCTGCTTCCCCTCGCCGCATCGCAAGTAACGAGCGTTCTTCGGGGATGGGCAGGAGTGGGGCGATCCGTTCCCATCCTGCGTCGGGGCGGACGCCACATTTTGCTTCGAGTTCGGCGTAAAGCGCCGTGTGCGCGAAGTCGCTGGACAGTAGGGGGGCCGCAAGCTCCATAGGCAGCCAGGCCCGATCAATGGCGAGTGGTTCGTCGTCTGCGAAGCGAAGTCGTTCGAGGAACAGCAGCTGAGTGTCGGGTGACCGTTCGAGCCGTTCAGAAATCACCGGGTCGAGTTCCTCACGTTTCGAGAGGACGACGCTGCGCTGGACTGCGCCCGACGACTCGATGGACTGAAACAAGCTGTAAAGGGCACCGAGTGGTTGCTCGAATTCGGTGCGGTTGACGACCGTCCCGCGACCACGTTCGCGCCGGAGGATGCCGGATCGGTTGAGATGTCGAATCGCCTCGCGGACGGTGTGGCGGCTGACTCCGTACTCCTTAACGAGCTCGTTGTCCGTGGGGAAGCGACCGTCGAACTCGCCGTTGTCGAGGCGGTGTTTGAGAGCGCCTTCGAGCTGTGCCCACAGCGGCATCGGGCTGTCTCGATCGAGT
>Ga0055584_100003841_pt1 | contig 14757 bp, 16 predicted proteins | sample OSDHelmetaG_FD_58716 | JGI IMG/M metagenome (GOLD analysis project Ga0055584, IMG submission 58716) | Pelagic marine sediment microbial communities from the LTER site Helgoland, North Sea, for post-phytoplankton bloom and carbon turnover... | ecosystem: Environmental > Aquatic > Marine >... | reverse complement strand
ATCTTCAGTCCTCCTTTTACTCAACAATAGGATGGACCAATTCAAAGGGGGAGGATCAGGCGTAATCGTCGTTAATTCCTGCGCGGAGCCCCAATATTTCCGCAAAAAGAGCGGCAATTTGCCACCTCTCCCGGAATCGGTTGGCACGTGCTAAAAAGAGCCATGCGAATTTGTAGAGCGTTATCCGTGCCGGTGTTGGTCTTGGCTATGGTCGTAATGACTATGGGGCCAGGGACCTCTGCTGCTGCGGCCAAGGGGGTCCATAAACCGTCCTATATTGTGCTTGATGCAAGCGACGGGGCGGTGCTGGATGCCTATGAGGCGGGGAGGACTTGGTTTCCTGCGTCACTAGCGAAATTGATGACGGTCTATGTTTTTTTGAATGCGGCGGCGGAGGGCGTTGTGTCCTTGGATGCGCCACTTGAAATTTCGAAGGCGGCCGCTGCACAGCCGGCACGAAAGGCCTATCTACAGGCGGGCAAGACGATTAAAGCCCGCAAAGCCATGTTGGCGACCATTATTCATTCCTCCAATGACGCAGCGGTGGTTCTGGCGGAAGCGGTGTCGGGTAGCGAGGCCGCTTTTGTGAAGCGTATGAACGAGGCGGCTAAATCGCTCGGTATGTCGGCCACCAATTTCACGAACGCGTCCGGTTTGCCGGACCCGGATGCGCGGGTGACGGCCCGCGATATTGCCTTATTGTCGTTAAGCCTGATTGAGCGCTTCCCCGATCACTTAAAGATGTTTTCCCAACGTTCGGTCCGCATTGGGAAGCGTCGCCTTGCGACCGGCAATGGCTTGTTGGATGTGGTGCCCGGGGCCACGGGCATGAAAACCGGCTTTACGTGTTGGTCCGGCTACAACGCGGTGCTCACCACGAAGCGTAAAGGGCGGAGCTTGATAACGGTCATTTTGGGGGCGCCCAGTCGGTCTGTCCGGAACGGTCGCGTCATCAAGGTAACGAACGCTACGTTTAAAAGCGCCGTGGAGGAGGAAGGGCAACCGGTTGCCGAGTATGCAGCCTATACGCCCAGTGAAAAGCCCGACCGGGTTTTGCCGGACGGCAAATGCAATCGCATCTTGAACGCGAGCAACACGGGTGGCTATGTGGGCTCGGGTTGGGGTGTTGTGTTTGGCGCCTATGCAAAGCAAGGCCAAGCCTGGGCCCGGCTTGCCAAAGTAGTGCGGATGTTGAAACCGTCACAACGCCGTGGCCACCGCAAAATCGTACCTTCAGTCCGCCGGCCCGTCAGGCTCTATAACGCGCTTTTGGTGGGACTTCGGCGCAAAGACGTTGTGTCGATTTGCAACACGTTGAAGGCAAAAAAAGAATATTGCCAAGGCTTGCCGCCGAAATGGCTAAATAATCCCAGAGCCGTATGGCGTTAGCAGTTGGCTCTTCCCCTGGTGTAGGGCGCTCGCTAAAGTAGGTTCCATCTATAACAGCAAAAAATGAGGGAAACATGGGCATACCTGCCGTTGGTTCCGAGGCGCCGGCTTTTACTCTTCCCAATCAAGATGGGAAATCGGTGAGTTTGGCGGATTACTCGGGCAAAAACGTGCTGCTCTGGTGGTATCCACGAGCGGACACACCTGGCTGAACAGTCGAAGGCAACGGGTTCCGTGATCGAATCCAACAGTTCAACGACAAAAATTGCGTCATTATTGGTCTTAGTTTCGATACTCCGGACGCAAACGGTAAGTTTAAGGAAAAATTTGATTTTCCTTATGATCTCTTAAGCGACGAAGACGGCGCCGTCAGCCAACTATATGGCGCGGCGGATGCGGGGGCTGAGAAGGCTGCGCGTATTTCCGTGCTTGTTGGGACGGACGGTAAAGTGGCAAAAGCTTACGCCACGGTGAAACCGCCGGAACATCCAGATCAGGTTCTCGCCGATCTCGGTTAATGGCGAACAGCCAATCTTGGGCGCGGCCCCATTGCTAAATCGGCGGTGGGGCCGCGTTCTTTTTGACCCGCTCTCTTCTACTCAGTAAAGTGAGCGCGTCTTCAACAACCAACAAAAGAGGGAACGATGGCCCTACCTGAAGTAGGAAGCACGCCGCCGGCCTTTACGTTACCCAGCCAAAATGGGAATGACGTGAGCTTGGCCGATTATGCGGGCAAAAACGTGTTGATCTGGTTTTTCCCGCGCGCTTTCGGCGGCGGCTGAACCAAACAAATTGATGGGTTCCGTGATCGAATCCAGAACTTTGCAGACAAGAATACCGAACTGGTGGGCATCACCTTTAGCTCACCGGACGATCTGAAAAAATGGGGTGCGGATGAGAGCTATCCCGGTGTTTTGCTTTCCGACGGTGACCGTTCAGTTGCCATGGCCTATGGGGCAGCGGAAAGTGCGGACCAGGAAAAAGCAACCCGTATCTCGGTACTCGTTGGTACGGATGGCAAGGTCGTTAGGACCTATGATTCCCCCGTTGCCGACGAACACCCTGGCGAGGCGCTTGGCGATCTCGGTTAGGGCGATTCGGATTTAAGATTAAGAAAAGGCCCGGATATTTAGTCCGGGCCTTTTTTTATGCCTTATTAAGCGGTTGGGTCGTCGGAAACTTCGACAATGGTTTTGCCGAAATTATCGCCTTTCAAAAGTCCGAGCAGCCCTTTGGGGGCGTTCTCGAGCCCTTTGATACGGTGCTCTTTGAACTTCACCTTGCCGTCGGCCACCCATCCGGTCATGTCGGTAATGAAATCCTTAAAGTCTTTCCCGAAGTCGGTGACGATAAAGCCTTGAATGCGGGTGCGATTGGTGAGCACGGCGCGCATCAAGTCAGGGAGTTTGTTCTCGCCGATAGGAAGGTCGGTCATGGAGTATTGAGAGATCAGGCCACAGACCGGCATGCGTGAGAAGAAATTGAGATGCGGAATGACTGCTTCCAAAACACGCCCGGCCACATTTTCCCAATAGACGTCGATGCCGTCGGGGCAGGCTGCGGCCAGTTGATCCTCGAAATCGTCGGCTTTGTGGTTAAGGCAGGCGTCAAAACCAAGCTCGTTCACGACGAACGCACATTTTTCATCGCTACCGGCAACACCTACAGCACGCGAGCCTTTGATCTGCGCAATTTGGCCGACTGTGCTGCCCACTGGGCCAGAGGCAGCAGCGACCACGAGTGTTTCGCCTTCTTTGGGCTCGCCGATGTTTTTGAGCCCGGTATAGGCGGTCATACCCGGCATGCCGAGCACACCGACGCCGGTCGAAATCGGAATGCCATCGGGGCGCAGCGTACGGACCCCCCTGCCATCTGACACTGCGTAAGCTTGCCAACCCGTATGGGTGACGACAATGTCGCCTTCCTTGAACTTTTCGTTTTTGGAGGCTTCGACCACACTCACCGTCCCGCCGGTCATCACACCGCCCACCGGCGTTGGCTCTGCATAGGAGCGCGCGTCGCTCATGCGCCCCCGCATATAAGGATCGAGCGAGAGATAGATCGTGCGGGTCAGAATTTGCCCGTCTTCGATGGCGGGCACGTCATCTGTGACGATCTCGAAATCGGTTTCGGCGGGCTCGCCGTTCGGGCGTTGTTTGAGCAGCACTTTGGTGTTGGTGGTCATGGTGTCCTCCCAAATTTTGCCTTGCTATAGCATGAAACGATATCTGGCAGCAGGTGATGATTTAAATTTACAAATGCGAATGATTATCATTTGCAGTTTAGGGATCTTTGAGTTACTGGTGTTGCGAATGATTCGCAACAAGGGGTATTCGATGAATATGCAGCGACCAAAGGTTCATGAAACTGAACAAGACAGAGCGTTTGTCACTGACGAAATGGGTGAGGAATTTCTGAGGTCCACTGACTACCCAGAGTTGGCGACCTTGGGGGTTGTTGCGTACTGCGAGGTGCCGGTTTCAGAAGCGGCAATAGCAGTTCAGTCTTTGGGGACGATGGATTGGACGCCAACCGTAGATGTTATCGAGTGCGCGTTCCTGCAGTCGCTGGGTTCGGGCACTCTGCTGGAAGATTTCGATGAGTTTGGAAGACAGCGCCTTTGCATTACCCAAAAGGGCCTGGGTCGTTTGACCCACCTTTTGTGCCGCCCGTTACAGACTAGTTTGGGGGGATTAGCAACGGACGGAATGATTTTGAAAATCTATTTCCTCGGACTTTTAGTGGGTGCTGCGCGAAAGGTTGTATTAAACGACCTAGAAGAATGTTGCCGTCGCGATATCCGTCAAATTCAAGCAAAACTAACGCATAAATCCCCTTCGACTGGGTGGTCTTCCCAATCGCTTAATCGTGAACTTCGCCGATTGAAGCAAGATATTTCTTGGGTGTATCGCCTAAAAGACGACATGGCGCATTAGGTTTCGCGGCCTATGTTTATAGTTCGAAATTTGCCCCCAAAAACCCTTGGCTCAGTGCTTACCCGTGCTGCGCAATCCTATCAAGGTGTCCAAAAATCAATTCAGAACCAGGGTTCGGTTCAGTTGTCTGAAACTATTGTTCGGGTCTCCGGTCATTCGGAGTGCCCGCAGGACGAACGCCAATTGAACGCTGAAAAAACAAACCTTCCAACGGAGTAATGATATGTGCGCGCACCGGTCGCAGGAGATTACCAATAACCTTTGCGTGGACGACCTGAATACTGCTGAAAAATTAGTTTTATGGTCATTCCGTGTATGGGTGCGCTGTAACTCCGAACAGACGGCTTTACAACAAACACTAAAGGACGGGTTTGAAACAGCGAACGTTCCGGAAGCCTACCTGAAGTTTGATCAAATGATGAGCTATACACAAAGCTTGTTGAATGCCTCGGTTGAGGTGCGCTGTATTAAGTGCCGAAGCGTAAACAGAGATGAAATTACCTTGTTATCAGCAATTGCTGAGCTTCAAAAAAACGAAACCGTTCTCTTCGCTGCGGCAATGTCCCGTTGGATTGCAGTGGAATATATTGAAGAAATTATTCCAGCGTCGTCGGAGTTTGCCACGCTAATGGCTAACCAGGGTTTGATATTGCGGCGGTGGAAAATGGTTGAAAAACCGCGCTCTGTCTCGTTACTTGAAACCATCGAGCTTCAAAATAGCACGTGTCATTAACGCACTTTTTAAGAGCCTTCCTGCCGCGCCAATTCTGGCGCCGGCACGGCAAAGTGCGCCGGGTCCAGGAAGATGGTGGTGCGCTTGGCAAATCTGGGAAGATCGTTATCGAATGCGTCGCGGTGGTGCAGTAGGCGCGCGTTATCCCAAAACAGTACATCGCCGTTCCGCCAGTCATGGGTATAGATAAATTTATCCTGGATCGTGTGATCGATGACGGCATCGATCAGTGTGCGTCCGTCTTCTTCGCCCATGCCTTCGATGGCGACCGTATGATTAGGAGAGAAATAGAGCGAGCGTTGTCCGGTCACTGCGTTTTCCAACACCATGTCGTGGGTCGCCTCAGGGGTGCGGTCGTCGATGGCCTTGGTCTCTTTGTTCGATTTTATATAGCGATGCCAGGTTTTGCTTTTTTGTTCGCGCATAAAGGTGGAGAGCGGTTCTTGAGCGCCGTATTTGCAGGTGGCGCGTGCTGTGTCGACCTGGGTCTTCAGCTCTTTCGGCAGTGCGTTATAGGCTGCTGCTGTATTGCAGAAAGATGTCCGCCCCACTTCACTGGGCATTTCCACACCATAAAAAATCGAGCCGCTGGCCGGGTTTTGACGATAAATTTGATCCGTATGCCAGACCAATTCATGGTTGCCGAGACCGCCGATCAAGTTACCGTCGCCGGAAAACAGGTTTGAAATATAGAGCAATTCTGGATTTCGGGTGCTGGGCCGGCTGCCACCGATCACCACGTCGATCTTGCCGAAGCGGTGGCTGAAATTGAGAAACTCTTGGTCTGTCGGGTTTTGGCGTCGAAGCAGTAATAGCGGCTCCTGCTGCCAAAGTTTTCGGATGGCTTCAAAGGCATCGTCGTCGACCGCAGAAAGGTCGGCGCCCAGGACTTCAAGGCCCAAATTGTCAGACAGGGGACGAGTTTCGAATTGCATTGTTATATTTCCTGATTGCGCATGTCTGTTATGAGGCGCGCAGATATTCCTGAACCAGTTCGGGGTAGGGGCGGTCCGGATCGGGAACTGCGAAATGGGCTGGGTCTAAAAATATTGTCGTTCGTTTGGCGTAGCGCGGGTGGGTGTCCGGGAACTTGTCGCGCCGGTGGAGCAGGCGTGCATTGTCCCAAAAGATGACATCTCCGTTGCGCCAGTGATGAGTATGAATATGCTGAGGCTGCAACGCATGGTCCAATAACGCGTCAATGAGTGTGCGCCCGTCCTCTTCCACTAAGCCTTCAATCTCGGTCGTATGATTGGGCGAAAAATAAAGCGTGCGCTGTCCGGTGACCGGGTTCTCCAGCGTCATCTCATGGCCCACCGCAGGGGTGCGGTTTTCGACCTTTTTCACCTGTTCCTCGGATAGGCCGCGGCGATAGGTTTTGCCTAGATTATTCTTCATATAGCTGGAAAGTGGGTTGTCTGCTCCATAGCGACAAGATGTGCGTTTGCCTTCTACTTGTGCTTTGCGGTCTTCGGGGAGCGTGTCATATGCCAGCGCCATATTGCAAAACGATGTATGGCCCACGTCGTTCGGCATTTCGACACCGTAGAAGATCGACCCGCTGGCTGGTTTTTCCCGGTAAATCTGGTCCGTGTGCCAGACTAGTTCCGCATTACCGAGGCCACCGGCTACGCTACCGTCATTCTTCAGGAGATTTGAAATAAACAAAAGTTCCGGGTACCGCTCGTCCGGGTCTTGGCCGCCGAGCACAATGTCCAGTGTGCCAAAGCGGCGGCTAAAGTCGATAAATTCTTCATTGGTCGGGTTTTGGCGGCGAATGAGGAGCAGCGGGTCTTGCTGCCAGCAGTCACGGATCGCTTCGAAACCGGCATCGTCAATATTGGCGATATCCGCGTCTAGGATTTCCAGTCCAAAGTTTTCCCCTAGGGGCCGCGTCTTGAAAGCCATCGCATTTTGCCTCGTTTGCCCGAAACCGTATGGATTCGAGGCTTATACTAGGGGAATTCGACGATAATTTCTATTTGCCGTAAACGGGCCTGTTCTAGAGGCCTTCTCCACGGTCGTGCGCCTCTACCCGATCGAGTGCTGTCATCCTGTATGCAACCGCTCGCTGGATTGCAGGTATGCGTATAAGCGGCAAGAACATCCAGTCCCGTATAAAAGCGAGGCCAGGATTGCGGGCAGACATAATGCGGGTCATCAAATCGGTTTGTTTAACCACGGCTTGGCCTACCGGGTGACGAAGGTCGGAATAACGGTCCTCGTCGCTTTGAGCCAGCAGATTGGCGAAAGTCCAGCTGTCTTCGATACCGAGATTCATGCCGCGCCCACCGGCGGGCGAATGAATATGCGCCGCATCGCCTGCTAGGAAAACATTTCCATCTTGATAGGTTGGTACCTGACGATGGCTGATCTTAAAGGAGGATTCCCATACGGTTTCTGTGATGGTGCAGCCTTCCGGTATGCGTTTTTTCACATCCGGTAGGTTGGCGGCGATCCGCCAAAGGCCGTCGCCGATGGTGATCATGAGTAATAGGCCGCCTTTGAGGAGATTGATGTGTACCTCGTCTGTGGCGTAAGGCGTGGTCATACGCACATCGGCCAAGTGCCAGTCGTTTTCGTAGGCTGCCCCGGGAAAGGGGAGCTCGAGCGTCTTGCGGACGATGCTATGGGCGCCATCAGTGCCGAGGAGCCGATCGACTATTACGCTGTCATTGGAGGCCAAGGTGCACGTGACTGTAGTGTGGTTTTGTTCAAAGTCGGTCAATTCGACGCCGTATTCGACGGCAACGCCGCGTTCTTCTAGGGCTTCGCTCAACAAGGCGACTGTGTGGCTCTGCGGCAGCGCGATCATAAAATTACGTTTATGCTCGAGGCGCCCGAGATTCACGCTCGCGACAATGCGGTTAGAGCGATGAAGGGTCATCGCATTTAACCTTGTCCCGGCCTCGATGATGCGGTTGGAGAGGCCCAGCTTGTCAAATATCTGTAAAGACCTGGGATTGATGCCGATGGCGCGGGACTCTGTGGGCGGTCCCTCCGCTTTATCGATAATGCGCACGGTGGCGCCGAGCGATTGAAGGCTGAGGGCGGCACTGAGGCCTACCGGCCCGGCACCAGCGATGAGAACAGATTTATTCATCAGTGGATGGTCTGCTGATCAGTCGGAGCAATCAATAGTCTTCGCGCCGTCGCCGCTGTTTTTTTCTGCGGCGGTTTTCGCGTTTGATGTCTCGTTCCTTGCGCCGCTGCTTGCGTAACTTACGGCGTTCCTTGCGTGTAAGCGGATTGGCCTTCTCGTCGGCTTCCTCGCGCGCCTCTTCCCGCTTTTCAATGCGTCGTTTTTTCCAGCGTTTCTGCTGTTTAGGTGTCAAGAATTGCTGCTGACCTTGTTTTTCAAGGCGTCGCTGGCGTTTTTTAAAGCGCCGTTGTTGGCGGTCCTGGCGGCGCAATTCCCGTAGGCTCGGTAAACGGAAGGTGGTTGCCCGTAGACGATTGCCCTGTTCCACGACGCCGCCCACGATCACGCGTCGGTTAAAAATATTGGTGTTGGATTGAACCGCGCGGGGATTGATTGTAAGGCCTCGGACACGCACATTTTGACGGTCCTGGAGGGCAAACCCTTCCACGAGCACACGGCGGAAACGTCCGTTAAAGGGCACACGGGGCCGGACGCGCAGACGTTTGGCGACGAGGCGTCCTTCTTTATAGCGCCCTGTTACAACCACACGGCGGCCTGGTTTGACGTCGGCAAAGAATTGTCCGTTTGGCCAAGCAAATTGTCGGCGACCGACGGTAAAGCCATATGCGCTTGTTGATGTCACATTGCCGACAATGCGGGCCCTGCCGGTCGCGCGACGTTCCACGCGGCTTGCGTCAATAATACCGTCCGGGCGGGTGAGCCCACTGACCTGCACGTAGTCGCCGATGCCGAGGATAGGCGGTTGGTCTGGATTGGCGTCGTCATTAATGAGCACATCCGGTGACATTTGCACCCAGCTATCCAAAACCTGAAGCCTGTTTCGTCGTGTGTCGACATTGGTGATTTGCCCCGCGACCGGGAAGCGGATGCGGGCATGGCTTGCATGAAGGACGCCGTTTCGTTCAATCGTCTCGAGTGCGACCACGTGGCCGATGCGGAATTCCTGTGGTGTGGTGGTGCCGTCTAGTGATTCGACTGGTAGGGCATCGTCATAGGCGACGCGGGCGCCATTGACGATGATGCTGCCGAAACCGGTGATGGTGCCGATGATACCGGTGCCGCCAATGCCGCCATCGATCCCAGTACCGCCGATGCCGCGCTCGTCTTTATAGACTGGGCTACCGGTACCGCCGATGCCGTTATCAACGCCGGTGCCCCCGATGCCTCGGTCGTCCGATTGAATGCCTGTGCCCCCAATACCGCCGGCAGCATAATAGGGATTGCGCCAAGGGTCCGCTGCCACAACGCTTGCGGCAAGTAAGACAGGTGCAAGAAACGAGACTGATTTCCAGAACAAAGAGTTCAGCTTAGCTTTCATCACCGCTCTCCTCATCCTCTTCAGTGGGTTCATCGGCATGGTCTGTGTCATAGAAATAGACGCCGAAATTCATTCGCTGTTTTGCATCATCTTTACCTTCATCTTGCTCGGCCTTGTCGAGGGCGGCCTTGTTTACGGTCACAAGCGCTTCCATACCCACGTCGCGGGCTAAATCATGCAGCTCATCGACTGATTGAGGTGTCAGGCCGTCGTAAAAAACCGAACGTTCGAGATAAGGGGTGTCTTTGCCTAAAAGATTGTGTGCGGCAGCGGCGATATGATCATGGCTGTTGCGCCCAAAATAATGCGCGAGCTGGTCCAAATCCGTGTCCGGAACGAAGGCGGCGCTATTCAAGCGCACGATATTGTCCTTATCGACGGTGACGAGGCCTAGGCGTAGCCATTCATCCAACACAGTGCGCGGCCGCAGATCCTTACTAACGGATTCGACTAACCCTTCAAAGGAAACAGCACCGTCCTGCGGTTTCGAGCGCGGTAGGGCAAGCGGAGAGCCTTCGTCATCTAAATAGTCGCTACTGCCGAGCCAAAGCCCCATTAGTTGGGCGCCGATCGACGGCGTTGATGGTGTGGCTGTGGTTTCCGGTGTTTCCGAACGTAGCCGTTTCACATCTTTACGGTGGACGCCGGTGATAAGGCTGATGCGGCTGTCCGTCTGGCGTTTTCGGTCCACATGGAAATTCTCATCGGCTGAATCCACATAAAGCGATTTCAGGATGTTCGATAGCTGCGGGTAGGTGATGCCTTTTGAAATCAACAGCCCAACGAGCGGTCGTAATAGCCGCGATACAGCTTTTACGACCGATTTTGGCGGTTCGTTGGGTGATTCTGGTCCGGTTGGATAGGCCATTTTAGTCTCTGAATCCAGTGATTCCAATTGGTTGGGAAACTTCATTTATCATAGCATAAAAAAAGTGGGAATCAATCCCACAAAAACTATTGACGTGGGAAAATTTCACACGTAATGTGAGATTGTTCGTGGGAAAAATTCCCAAATTAGCTAACGCGAGGGCGTTGGCAGTCACAAAGGAGTAAACAGCCATGACTAAGACCATGATCCAGGTGCGTAACCGAATCTTCTCCGTGATCACGGCTGGATGTGTTGTCGGTGCCCTCGCGGCGGTTACCAACGACGCAGCCGCCCAGGAGGCGGTTCCAGTTGAGCCGGTGGAAGTCGTTAATTTAAACGATGATCCTAAGAAAATTCCAAATCGCGGCAAAACGCGCAATCTTTCCGAAGAAGAGCGCGCGGAACGCCGTGCAAACCGCGGCGAACGCGGCGATCGTCCAAAGGGCGACCAAGAAGGCCGCGCTGAACGGCGTAATAATAGAGGCGAGAAACCCAACGAGCGTGGTGATACCCCACAGGATAACCGCGCAGACCGTCGCGACAATCGCCAAGATAACCGCGCGGACCGCCGGGAAAACCGCCGGGCTAATTGGCAAGGCAACCATCCTAACCGTCCCCGTGGCCCGATAGGCCGTTATGTGCGGAACGAAGTGCGCGACATGACCCCTCGGCAACGGCGTCTCGCTCGGGATCATTTCCAAAACGCGAACCCGCAAGAGCGCCGTCAAGCAGTCCGTCAGCATCTGCGTCGGGACTATTTGCAGGATTTGTCGCCTAGACAGCGCCAGAATGCGCGTGAGCGGTTGCGTCACATGACACCGAAACAAAAGAACCGGTTCTATCGTCGTGCCGCGCGCACCGAGAATTTGGAGCGCCGTTATGATCGCCTGCAAAACCTGCCGGCTGCTAAACGTCGCCACATTGTTCGCAACATGCCGGCGAAGAAGCGTCAAGCATTGCGTCGCATCCATCGCAAACAGACCGGCATCAACCATTATGCGCCGCGTAAGCGGGTGGCTGCCCATAAAAATGCGCGGAAGTTCCGCAATGTGGCACCGAACCGTCGTCAGTTGGTGCGCCAAAATACAAGGCTTGCCCGCAAGAACGTCCGGGTTAGCAAGAATAACACCCGGTTAAACCGCCAAAACACGCGGCTGAAACGCCAAAATAAGCGGTTACGTCGGAACAAATAGTCTTAACTAAGAGTTTACCCACCCTCCCATCCTGCCGGCGGTTCCTGTGAAAACAGGGCCGCCGGTTCCTTATGGGGAACCGTTACTGAATAACACCACACGCAAACCGTGGTCCGCCTCCCACAGGTAAACTTGGGTCTTTAGGGTTTTCCGGGTACTTATGGATCATGAGGGCTCGCCCCCTTAATTGAGCCAACATGAGCGTTTTAACTATGACCGGCTTGGTCGCTGTGCCGTCCAGATCGACCTTGATTTGCGGTAAATCGCCGGCGGGTTTGTGCGATTTCCCATGATGGCCCTGCATCGTACCGCTTGGATCGTAATGACCACCGGCTTGTAGCGCCGCTATTTTTTTGCCATCTTTTTCACCCGCCCCACAATTTGGGTTGGTGTGTACGTGAAACCCATGCTGGCCTGGGGTTAGTCCTTTTAAAGTAGGATGCAACGCAACACCGTGCGCGGTCGGTTTGGCGATGATGGTGCCGAGCGATTCGTGAACGCCGCCATCAGACACTCGATGCATGGTGATGGTAATCGCTTGCATCGGGGCTTCATGTTCCATGCTGTGGTGGGCGGTGCCGCTCATGGCCCCCACTTTTTTAACCGATACGGTCAAATTCTTAGTGCCTGCTTTCTTAAAAGTGAGCGACAAGGAAATAGTATCGCCTTCCTTGAGAGGCTTTTTAAGGCCCATAAGCATAATGTGATCGCCGCCGGGTTTCAGCTGCGCGGTACCCATTTTCGGAATAAAAATTGCGTCCACAGGACGCATTCTGGCGATACCTTTATCCATGATATGGGTGTGAAGGGACGCCCGTGCTGATTGATCGCTATGAGCTTTGATTAGTTGATCGTCATCATGCCCCTTATTTTTGATTGTCAGGTACACTGCGCCATTCGTTGCCGAACCGGGTGTCGCGCGCGCCCAAACCGCTTCCACGGTTAGGCTGTTGCCTTCGTGATGACCCGCTGAGGTCGGATTTGATTGAATCGCGAGAATTACGAGCAGCAGTGAAGTGATGTAGCTTCGCATACGAAACACCTTTCCTAATTTGATTTCCAACAAATAAAGGAGAGGGGGGCTTGATACAATTTGACATCTGGCCGCATGGATTAGCCCATCGAACGAAACGTCGACAATGCGCGCTCCCGGCGCCGCGTCAAAAAACAGCTGCCGCTACAGAGCGTCATTGAACCCGCAGCGCCCTTTGTTTATGAAGGCTCGGAATTAGAAAAATTTAAAAAAGGCGAAACACGCATGGCGTCCTATCAATATGTCTATGTAATGAAGCAGATGTCCAAAACCTATCCTGGCAATAGGGAGGTCTTGAAAGACGTTACATTGGCGTTCTTACCGGGCGCGAAAATTGGGGTGCTTGGATACAACGGCGCCGGTAAATCAACTTTGTTGCGCATCATGGCAGGCACGGACACGGAATTTTCCGGAGAAGCTTGGGCTGCAGAAGGGGCGACGGTTGGAATGTTGGCCCAGGAACCAGATTTGGACCCTGCTAAATCGGCCCTAGAAAATGTATTGGAAGGATTAGGCGCGCAGAAAGCGTTGGTGGACCGCTTCGAAGAAGTCAGCATGAAGTTGGGGGAGGTCACAGATGAAGATGAGATGACCAAGCTCATCGAAGAACAGGCGGAACTCCAGGAACAAATTGATGCTGCCGATGCATGGGATTTGAGCAGAACCGTTGAAATCGCGATGGATGCGCTCCGTTGTCCATCGGGTGATGCGGATGTATCTACGCTTTCGGGTGGAGAACGGCGCCGGGTCGCATTGTGTCGTCTGCTTTTGCAGAAGCCGGATCTCTTGTTACTGGACGAACCCACCAACCATCTCGATGCGGAATCGGTTTCTTGGCTCGAGCGGCATTTGCGGGAATATGAGGGTACCGTCGTGATGGTGACCCATGATCGCTACTTCCTGGACAATGTGACCGGTTGGATTCTAGAGGTCGATCGCGGCCGCGCCATACCGCATGAGGGTAATTATTCAGCCTGGATAGAGCAGAAACAAAAACGTCTGGAGCAAGAGGAGCGGTCGGAGGCCGCACGTTCACGTACAATTGCGCGCGAACGAGATTGGATACAATCGAGTCCCCGCGCTCGGCAAGCCAAGTCCAAGGCGCGTATTACTGCTTACGACCAATTGCTGGCTGAAGCGGCGGACCGGGATGTGGGCTCTGCGCAAATCATTATTCCACCTGGCGAGCGTCTCGGTGACTTGGTGGTTGAAGCGAGCAATGTACGCAAAGGGTTTGGGAATCAACTGCTTATCGATGACCTCAGTTTTAAACTGCCTCCCGGCGGTATTGTGGGTGTCATCGGGCCAAATGGGGCCGGTAAGACCACATTGTCGCGCATGATTGTCGGGCAGGAGGAGCCAGATTCCGGCACGTTGCGGATTGGCGACACCGTCGAACTCGGTTATGTGGACCAAAGCCGGGACACTTTGGATGCTGGCAAATCCGTTTGGGAAGAAATTGCCCAAGGGGAAGCGGAAATAGATCTCGGCAAACGGAAAATGCCAAGCCGGGCCTATGTGGGTGCGTTCAACTTTAAAGGCCCCGACCAGCAGAAAAAGGTTGGCCAGCTGTCCGGTGGCGAGCGCAATCGTGTCCATCTCGCCAAGATGCTTCGAACGGGCGCCAATCTCTTGCTCTTGGATGAACCGACAAACGATTTGGATGTAGATACATTACGCGCGTTGGAAGAGGCTTTGCTGGATTTTGCAGGCTCCGCCATTGTCATTAGCCATGATCGCTGGTTTCTCGATCGAATTGCCACGCATATTTTGGCGTTCGAGGGAAATAGCGAAGTGGTCTGGTTCGAGGGAAACTATGAGGACTATGAGGCGGATCGCCGTAAGCGCTTAGGGGCCGAAGCGGATCAACCACACCGAATTAAATATCGCCCGTTAACACGCTAATTTTTTCAAGTGGGGTGAGAGAACCAAAGAAGGCATTGGATATATTAGAAAGTCTATAGCGAAACTCGTGGCCGCTAGGCGTTAACTTTGGTTTTGTTCTTCCTCACTGGGTTCTTTTTCCTCTTGCTTCTTTTCCTGTGGGTCTTGCGAGGAATTTATGCCGGGAATGCCAGGACCCGTATCTCCTGCGGCGTTATCCGAAGCCTTTTTTCTTAATCT
>Ga0055584_100003840_pt1 | contig 14758 bp, 14 predicted proteins | sample OSDHelmetaG_FD_58716 | JGI IMG/M metagenome (GOLD analysis project Ga0055584, IMG submission 58716) | Pelagic marine sediment microbial communities from the LTER site Helgoland, North Sea, for post-phytoplankton bloom and carbon turnover... | ecosystem: Environmental > Aquatic > Marine >... | reverse complement strand
ACGCCAGCATGCGTTGTTGGTTGCGCATCTGGCTTACGCCAGCATGCGTTGCATCACCACGACGTCGAGCCACTTCCCGAACTTGCGGCCGACCTCGCGCTCGGTGCCCACCACCTGAAAGCCGCAGGAGTGATGCAGCCCGATGCTCGCCTCGTGGCCACCGACGATGTGAGCGATGATCGTGTGGAACCCTCGCTGCGTGGCGACGTCGATCAGTTCGTCCATCAAGGCGCGGCCAACGCCGGCACCCCGAGCCGACGTCGCAACATAGACACTGTTCTCCACCGACGTGCGATACGCCGCTCGCGGCCGGTAGGGCGACAACGACGCAAACCCCGCCACTTCGCCCTCGATCTCAGCGACGATCACTCCGAGCGCACCTTCGCGCTCGCGGATCCATTCCTCTTGTTCTTCGAGTGACCGCGGTTCGATGTCGAACGTGTGGGTGGTCTCGAGCACCTCGCGGTTGTAGATCGCGCGGAGTGCCTCGGCATCGTCGATGGTGGCCAGACGCAGCTTCATCCGTCGAGCTCCACGCCTCGGCCGCCAAGTCGTCGAAGGACGCGAAGGGGCATCACCTTGAGGACGCCGACCGCGACCTTGTTCAACGTCCCTGGGACAACGCGGGCCTTCCCGGCTGCGACGGCCCCCAGCGCGTGGGCCGCGACGCTGTCTGCGTCTTGCCAGAGAAACTTCGGGATCTGTTCGCTGTCGTAGTCGGCGCGATCTTGGAACTCGGTTTTGGTGAAGCCCGGGCACGACGAGGTCACGACGACGCCTGCATCGGCGAGTTCTTGATGCAGCGATTCACTGAAACTGTTCACAAAGGCCTTGGTGGCCGCATAGGTGGCGTTGCCCGCCGATGGCAGGTAGCCCGCGACGCTCGCAACGTTGAGAATCCCTCCCGCTCCGCGAGCGCTCATCGCCCCAGCGGCAGCATGGGAGAGCTCGTGGAGGGCCAGAACGTTGACCGCCACCACACCGCGCTCGCGCTCATAATCGAGAGCGGAGAATCGGCCGGTGAAGCCGAGGCCGGCATTGTTCACGAGCAAGTCGACGGGGTTCTCATCGTCTCGCAGCCGAGCGGCGACGCGGGCGACGTCGGCCGGGTCGCTCAGGTCGGCGGAGAGCACCTCGACGTCCACCGCTACGTCCGAGGCCAGAGCCTCGAGGCGGCCGCGGTCGCGTGCGACGACTACTAGCGGGGTGCCCTCGTCGGCGAGCTGTCGGGCCATCGCGGCGCCGATCCCGCTCGAGGCACCAGTGATTAGCGCTCGGTTCCAGCGTGGCATGCGATCTCGATCTATGGGGCTGTCGGTGGCGCGATCGAATCTATCGCCGTGGTTGTATAGGGCATGGCCAGCACAAACCCCCCGGAGAATTCCGTCGCCCGCAACGTGCTCGGCGGTGAGTTGGCCGAGTGCGGCACCGACCCGGTCACCGGGTTCTTTCGAGACGGCTGCTGCAATACCTCGGAGCAAGACGTCGGTTCACACACGGTGTGTACCACGGTCACCGCGCGCTTTCTCGAGTTCTCCAAGGAGGCCGGAAACGATCTTTCGACGCCACGGCCCGAGTGGGGTTTCGCCGGGCTCGCGCCGGGCGATGGCTGGTGCGTGTGCGCGGCGCGCTGGCTCGAGGCTGCGCTCGCCGGAGCCGCGGCTCCGGTGCGGCTGAGCGCAACCCACGAACGAGCGCTCGAGGTCGTGCCCCTTCAGATGTTGCGAGCCAACGCGGTCGACGGCGACAACTGAGCGCCCGCTGCTGAGCGGTCAGGCCGCGGCGACGTCGCGGGCTACCTGCGCCCAGCGGTCGAGAATGTCGGGGTGCTTTCGGAGTTGGCTCGACGCGGTGTAGGTCATCAGCCGGGTCGTGGGTGCAACATCGCGATATCGGTCGACGAGGTTGGTGCCGAGCGTCGACCACGAACCGGACACCGTGTAGTGATCGAGAATGTCGTCGGTGATCAGTCCGACCATGCCGGCGAGGTCGCCCTCGCGCTGCTTGGCGTGGAGCTGATCCGAGAGTCCGTCGAACCCGTGGGTTTCGAACACCGGCGAGTAGGTCCGGGTCGAGCCGTAGAACGCGATCATCTGGCGCGCGTGTTCGCGGGTCTCAGAGAGTTCCTCGTCGGTGTCGCCGACGGGCGTCATGACCGGGATCTCAAAAGTCACCTCGGCGAGGTCGCGGCCGGCACGGGCAACACCTTCCTCCACCTGAGGACGCTGGCGTTGTGTGATGAACTCCGCGGAGTTGAAGGGATGGATGTGGATGCCGTCGCAGACTTCGCCTGCCATCCGGCTCATCCAGGGCAGCACGGCTGACACAAAGATGGCCGGGTCGGGTGCATCGATCGGGCCGGGTGACCACTGAGCCGGGAGCAGTGAGAAGTTGTAGTACTCGCCTTCGAAGTTCAGCTGCTCTTCGCCGCGGAACGCCGTGAAGATCGCCTGGATCGACTGCACGTATTCCTTCATGCGGGGGCCGGGTGGCGCGTACTCGGCGGAGTACCGCCGCTCGATGTGGGCCTTCACTTGGGTGCCGAGGCCGAGCGTGAACCTGCCGTCTGTGGCGTCGGCGAGCTCCCACGCGGTGGACGCCGTGATCATCGGGCTCCTGGGGAAGGCAACCGCGACGGCGGTGCCGAGGCCGAGCTTCTCGGTCGCCAACCCGGCAGCTGCCGCTGACAGGTAAGCCGTCCGCCCGGATTCCGTGAGCCACATCGTGCTGAAGCCGGCCGCTTCGACTGCTTTGGCGTGGCGTTGCATCGCTTTCAGCTCCATCGAGCCGGACATGATGTCGAGTTCCATCGTTCTCCTCCGGACGGTTCCGCATTCTGACGATGCCGCAACCGCTGGCCAAGGTAGTGCGGACCTGTTCGAGGAGCCTCAACTCGCCGGGAAGGCCGCCGATCGGGAAGGCATCTCTGTTCAAGGACCACCGGTGTCTCCTCACTCACCGGACGACGACTCTCGGCTTGCTGAACCTGTCGCGCATGAGCCTCTGGCCGTCGTCGACCGGGTCGGGCGGGTCCTCGCCCGCTTCGACGGCGAGGATCACGAGACGGGCTATGCCGAGGCGCTTCGGCTTGTGGCCGACGGGTTTTCTGCAACCTGGAGCGTTGTGTTGAGGTTCGAAGATGACGGTGCGCACATCGTCGGAATGTGGGCTGATGGTCGCTATGTACGCGACCCTCAGGTACGCCTCTCAAACGATCTACTCCCGGCCGACGCACCCCTGCGCTCGCAGCGCGAGCCGTTGGTGTTGGCCCCCGAAGCATTCGGCGAGGAAGTCGGCCGGATGCTGCGAAGCAGAGGGGCAAACCAGTCCTTGCTCGTCGCGCCGATCAGCGACGCCGGCGCGGTGAAGGGTGCGGTTGCGCTCCTCTGCCCTGAAGCCGGCGACTACCGGCGCGACGATGTTGTTGCGGTCCAACTCTGCGGAGAGCTTCTTTGGCGCCACATGAGGCACCACGAGTCGCAGAAGGAGCTTCACGAGCGTGCGGAGATTGCAGAGATTCTCGCCCATGTCGGAGGCCGTCTTCACGAGGGTGGCATCGCCGAATCGAGAGACCTGCTGTCCGAGGTGTTTCAGGCGGTCGCCGAGCACGTCGGTGCTGACGTTGTCGTCGCCTACGAACGAACCGGCCGCTCGGCAGTGTCGCTCATCCAATGGAACGCCGGTGATGAGACCGCGGCGCCTGCGTTGCTCGAATTCACCGACGAGCAATGGGGCCAATTCGAAGCTTCGCCGGTGGGCTGGAGCGAGCTGGTCGTCGATCCGCTGGTCGAGGGTCTGGTCGACTCGTTCCGGGTGGGCTTGGTACTCCCTGGGATGGAGAACGGGCGACTTGTGGGCCTCTTTGTCGTGGCCTCGCGTGACAACCGGCCCTATAGCGAGGCCCACGTCGAGCTGATCACCTCCGCAGTGCGACTGCTCGGACAGTTCCGGGTTCGCATGGGAGAAGAGCTCGCGCTGGTCCGCCGCGGGGTGGTTGAGCAGTGCCGCAGTGAGATCGCTGAGGCGTTCATCAACTCGCCTTCATCGGCGATCGACGAGACGGTGTCGGTCGCGATGCGGCGCATCGGTTCGGTGTTCGGCGCTCGGCGCGTTCGCTGGGTCGAGATGGACGCGCAGGGGTCGTCAGCCACGCTCGCCATCGAGTGGTCCGATGGGAGCCGTCCGGCCGCTCCGGTCGACTTCGCCGTCGACCAACCTCGTTCGCTGGATCTCAACCAACTTCGTGAACCGTTCGTCCTCAATCCGAGGCAGGTGGCCGATCACTGTGGCGTCGACACCCCCTCACCGACCCTTGTAGTGCCGTGCGTGGTGGGCGACCGGATCAAGGCAATGCTGACTCTGACTGGCGACGGAGCGTCGGCGGAACCTCCGCCCGACGAACGCCGCGTGCTGACCGACCTTGCCGGACTCGTTCTTCAGGCGCGCCAGCGCGCGCAACAGGAACTGGAAGCCGAGTACCGCAAGACTCTCGATGATCTCCAGCTTCGATTGGCCCGTCGCTTTCTGGATCGCAAGGTCGTGGAAGACGGGCCGGTCCTCGACTGGGTTCTCGAAGAACTCGGCGAAACTCTGGGCTGCGACCTGATCGCGTTTGCCGAGTACGTCGGAACTGAAGACGGTGAGATGCACTGGTGGTCGCGAGGGTCTGCCCCCGCCGAGGTTGCGACCACCCTGATCGCGCAGAGCGATGCCTTCGCCATGCACTTCGCCAAGTGCCTCGAATCCGGCGAGCCGCTGGCGACGCGGAGTCGCATGCTTCCCGACGAGATGCGGGAGACGGCAGAAGCGGTCAGCAAGAGCGAATTCTCGATGGTGGTGGTTCCCTTCCGCGCCCCGGGCGTGGCCTTGCTGCTCGGGGTTTGCAGTTTGCGTGACCGCGAGTGGCGCGCGGTCGAGACCGCGCTGCTGCAGCGCGTCATCGCGCAGATGCGGCAGTTCCTCGATGTCGTTGCAGGTCGTGCCCGACTCGAGTTCGAGGCAAGCCACGATGCCCTCACCGGTCTGGCCAATCGTCGTCGATTGGCCCAGGAGTTCGAACGACTGGTCGAGGGAGATGGACGAGCCGCGGTGCTCATGATCGATGTCGACCGCTTCAAGGTCGTCAACGACTCACTCGGTCACAGCGCCGGCGATGCCGTGCTCGTGGCGATCGCCGATCGAATCCGGATGTCGATTCGCGACGGCGACATCGTCGGCCGGTTCGGGGGCGACGAGTTCGCGGTCATGATCGACGATGCCGTGAGCGACCTCGAGCTGGCAGCGACCGCAGACCGCTTGATCGGTGTCATCCGTGAGCCGATCGTGGTGGGCGGCACGACCGTGATCCCAACCTGCAGCATCGGCATCGCCGTGGCCAGCAGGGGTGACGACGTGGAAGCGGTGCTGCGCCATGCCGATGCCGCGCTCTACGACGCGAAGGCGAAGGGGCGAGACCGCTACGAGTTCTTCGACGACACGCACCGACAGATTCTTACCGAGCGGCTCCATCTCGAGACAGCCCTCCGGCAGAGCGTCGCTGATGAGCAGTTCGTCCCTTGGTTCCAGCCGGAGTACGACCTGATCACTGGGCAGATCGTCGGGGTCGAGGCGCTTGTGCGGTGGAATCACCCGACCGAAGGCGTGTTGGACGCGTCTCGGTTCATCGACACGGCAGAGGAGATCGGGCTTGCCCCGGAGCTGAGCCGGATGGTGCTTCGTAGCAGTTTCGAAACCCTCCGCGGCTGGATGGATGAGGGGTTTGAGACGCGAATGCGGGTCAACATCGCCGCGGCGCAACTCCAATCGCGGGAGCTGGCGGGTCAGATCGTCGAGGCGCTCGCTACACACACGATTCCGCCAGATCGTCTCTGCGTCGAGATCACCGAGCGATCGCTCATGCTCGATCCGGCCAGCGCGATCGAGACGCTCGGCGAGGTCCGGGCGCTGGGCGTGGAGGTCGCGGTCGACGATTTCGGGACCGGCTTCAGCTCACTCGCCCGCCTCAAGGATCTCCCGGTCGACACACTCAAGATCGACCGGTCGTTCGTCTCCGGAATCGTCTCGAGTGCGACCGACCGCGAGATCGTGCGAACGATCATCTGGCTCAGCCGCGGCCTCGGACTCGACGTCGTCGCCGAGGGCGTCGAGCAGAGCGAACAGGTGGAGCTGCTTCTCGAGCTGGGCTGCCGTCGGGCGCAGGGTTGGCTCTGGTCGCCCGCCGTTCGCGCCGCCGAAGTGCCTCGCCTTGCTCGCGTGTGAATACTCTGTAGGGGAATCTCACAACCCGTGAGGCGCACATGATCCAGGAGGGCACCGTGGAGCCGACCGACATCTCGGACCAGACCAAGGCCGACGAGACCGCCGACACCTCGGTGATCGACGCTGTCGAACTCGTCGAAGAAGAACTGCTCGTCGAGGAAATCTCCATCGACGGAATGTGCGGCGTCTACTAGTCCGGTGGACTTCGACGCCAGCCGGCCCTACCGGCTGCACGAACGTGTGGCGCTGCGCCCCGAGCCGTTCGGTGCACTTGCGTACCACTACGGCAATCGGCGGCTGAACTTCCTTCGTGCGCCCGAGCTCGTCACGCTGGTCGAGACGCTCGTCGATCACGACACTCCCCGAGCGGCGTTCGACGCCGCCGGAATCGAACCCCGACGCTGGCCGTCGTTCGAGAAGGCGCTCGCCTCTCTCGCGGCCTCTGACTTCCTGGTGGCTGCATGACCGACCTACAGATTCCTTCCACACCGGCGCCGGAGAACCTCGTGCTGTCGCCGGTGAAGCAGAGCGGCCTCGGCGATCAGATGAAGGCCGGGCTCGACGCTCCCATCTGCCTCACCTGGGAACTCACCTACGCCTGCAACCTCCAGTGCATCCACTGTCTCTCCTCGAGTGGTCGGCGTGATCCGCGCGAGCTGAGCACCGCAGAGGCCGAAGCGGTCATCGATGAACTCGAGCGGATGCAGGTCTTCTACATCAACATCGGCGGCGGAGAGCCCACGATCCGCCCCGACTTCTGGCACCTGGTCCAATATGCCGTCGATCACGGCGTGGGTGTGAAGTTCTCGACCAACGGCTCTCAGATCGATGCCGAAGTGGCTCGCAAGCTCGCAGGCATGGACTACGTCGACGTGCAGATCTCGATCGACGGCGCCGACGCCGAAACGAACGACGCCGTTCGTGGTGAGGGTTCCTTCGCCACCGCTGTCGCAGCCATGGAGCATCTCCACGAGGCCGGCTTCGGAGAGTTCAAGATCAGCGTCGTGATGACTCGTCACAACATCCCGCAGGTCGACGAGTTCAAGGCGATGGCCGACACCTACGGTGCTCAGCTCCGCCTCACCCGTTTCCGCCCTTCGGGGCGAGGCGCCGACAGCTGGCATGAGCTGCGTCCCACCGACCAACAGCAGCGCGACCTCTACCACTGGCTGCTCAATCGGCCCGACGTGCTGACCGGCGACTCGTTCTTCCACCTCTCGGCGCTCGGCGAAGCCTTGCCGGGCCTGAATCTCTGCGGCGCCGGCCGCGTGGTGTGTTTGATCGACCCGCTCGGCGATGTCTATGCCTGCCCCTTCGTGCTCCACGACGAGTTCATGGCCGGCAGTGTGCGCGACGAGGGCGGCTTCCAGAAGGTGTGGCAGGAGAGCGACCTGTTCCGCGAACTCCGCGAGCCACAGTCCGCCGGCGCCTGCGCGTCGTGTGGCCACTTCGATGCCTGCCAGGGCGGTTGCATGGCGGCGAAGTTCTTCACCGGCATCCCGCTCGACGGACCCGATCCCGAGTGCGTGCTGGGCCATGGCGAACCACTGGTTGCCGCTGCCGATCAGGCGCTGCGCCCAGTCGGGCAGGATCACTCCCGACCCACCCCGGTGAAGTTTCTCGGTCGAAAATGACCCGGCGGCTCGCGACGGTCGGGTGTGCGATTGCACTACTCGCCGCTGCGTGTGGCGACGACAGTTCGGCGCCGGCGACCTCGACGACGACGACGACCAGCACGGTCGCCGAGGATCCGTCGACCACCAGTGAGGCACCGCCCACGACCAGCGTCGCGCCTTCGACCACCGTGGCGCCTGCGCAGGTCGATGGCTGCACCTCGGAGCCCGCCGAGATGCGCACGCTTGTCGACGACACCCGACCCACTCCGGCGACCGAGCGGTCGGCGGAGTTGCCGAACCGCACGATCGACGTGTGGATCGATGTGCCGACTGAGTCCGGACCGTGGCCTCTCTTGGTCTTTACCCACGGTCTCACCGGTCACGCTCGAAACCATGAGCTGCACCGGACCTATCTCGCCGAGCAGTGCTTCGTCGTGATCGCTCCGGCATTCCCGCTCACAAATGAAGACGTCCCTGGCGGGTTCCTCAACGTGGGTGACATTGAGGGCCAGGTCGGCGACGTCTCCTTCCTCATCGATCAGATGCTCACCGATGACGGCTTCGCCGAACGCATCGACAGTGATCGAATCGGAGTGATCGGTCACTCCCTCGGTGGCTTGACCACCGCAGGTGCAGTGCTCGCGGCTGATGGCGATCAGCGCGTTTCGGCCGCGGTGGTGATGTCGGCCGGCTTCGGCGAGATCCGCGATGGCGTGGCGGTGATGCTGCTGCACGGCGACGCTGATGCCACGGTGCCGATCGCGTCGAGCATCGGCGCCTACGGGTTTGTGTCAGGACGGGGCGTGTTCGTCACAGTGCTCGGCGGCAACCATGTCGCGGGCATCGTCGATGATTTTGCCGGCGACTACACCCCCGCGGTGCACAGCCTCACGGGCGCGTTCTTCGCCCACGAACTCGACAACCTTGCGCAAACCGTCGTGGAGGTCGCCGATGTCGATCTTGCCCTCGTCTCAATCGAGGCGCGAACAGCCGACGGTCCGCTCGATGATTGGGCCGACTACTTCGCGAGCTGACGCTCGCGGCTACGGACGCTGATCGCGAACTTCCTGCACACGATCGATCGCGTCGCGAAGCTCCTGGATCCAGTCGTCCTCGTGTTTGCCGACCAAGCGGACACACCACGAGAGGGCCTCGCTCCGGCTTCGAGCGATTCCGCCGTCGATCAGTGTGTCGAGAACTTGGCGCTCCTCCAGACGAAGTCGAGTCATGGCGGGAGCGTTGACGGTGGTGAATCGCACTTCGTGTTCGCCGCAGGCGACGCCCCAGCTGACGGTGCGTCGAAAGGCCGCCTCGCCCTCGTCGGCGATGGCCATGCGTTGCTCGCGGGTTGCCTCACGGAAGGCAACGATTTGCTGCTCGTGATTGAGCCCGGCGCCGGGCGGGCCGAGGTCGCCGGTGACGAGGATCTCGTCGGTGTCGTGGCGGATCACGGGCGGGGCCGTGAACCAGCTGTCGGGCAGGGCCTGGGCAAACCAGGCGGCCAGGGATGCGGTGTCGGTGGCCGGCGGGGCAGCAGAGCGCTCTCGCCGGGATCGGGAAGTTCGGGGAGGAGTCATGGAATACACCGCACCCTAGAGTGTTGTAAGCGTGTAATCAACAGCACAGCGAGGTCAATTACATGAGCCACGAATCCGCGTCGACAGACTCGCCCGAGTCAACTACTGGCAACATTCGCACTGTTCCCGTTCTTCCCACCTCCGGTGTGGTTCTTCCCGAAATGGTGGTGACGATCAAGGTCGAAACCACCGAGGCCGCGGCCGCCGTCGGTGCGGCGCCCGAACATGACGACCACGTCGTCCTCGTGCCGCGCGACCTCGAAGCAACTCAGGCGATCGGCACTCTCGCCCGGATCGAGCAGCGCGGTGCGCTTCCCGGTGGTGGCGACGGACTCGTGATTCGTGGGGTGTCTCGTGTGCGTGTGGGCCGCGGCTCGCTCGACGGCTCCGGCGCGCTGCTGGTCGATGCCACCGAGATCGACGGCGGAGAGCGCACCCCGCTCACCGATGAGCTCGCCGATCGCTACCGGGCCGCGGCCACGCGTCTACTCAAGGCAGTCGGTGGTTCGCGGATGGCTCGGCTTCTCCACGATGTCGACGACCCCGGCGCGCTCGCCGACACCATTGCCTGGTGGCCCGAGCTCGACGACGATCAGCGAGTCCAACTCCTCGAGACCACGGCCACCGATGACCGCCTCCGATTGGCCATCGAATGGGCCGAGGAGGCCGCCGGCGAGGCCGAAGTCGTGGGCGACATCCAACGCCAGGTGAGCGACGACATCGATTCCACGCAGCGCGAAGCGATTCTCCGTCGTCAACTCTCGGCGATCCAGAGCGAACTGGGTGAGGGCGATGGCGACGTCATCGGCGAGTACCGAGAGCGGCTCGCAGCGCTGAGCGACGAGGGCCTCTCCGACGTGGTCGCCGCGGCGATCGAGAAGGAGGTCGAGCGACTCGAGCGGGCGGGCACACAGAGCCAGGAGTCGGGATGGATCCGCACCTGGCTCGACACGATGTTCGAGATTCCCTGGACCGCGCAGACCGACGACGACCTCGACCTCGAGCGGGCCCGTTCAGTGCTCGATGCCGACCACACAGGGCTCGACGATGTGAAGGAACGCATCATCGAGTTCCTCGCGGTTCGCCGCCTACGCGAAGAGCGCTCGGTCGACGATGCGAAGGTACGCGGTGGCACCATCCTTGCGCTGGCCGGCCCTCCCGGTGTGGGCAAGACCTCGCTGGGTCGCTCTGTCGCACAGACGTTGGGTCGTGAGTTCGTGCGCATGTCGCTCGGCGGAATCCACGACGAGGCGGAGATCCGCGGTCACCGACGCACCTACGTCGGTGCCCGTCCGGGTCGGATCGTGCGGGCTCTCACCGAGGCGGGATCCATGAACCCCGTCATCTTGCTCGACGAGATCGACAAGATCGGCAACGACTACCGCGGGGACCCCTCGGCCGCCTTGCTCGAGGTTCTCGATCCCGCCCAAAACGACACTTTTCGCGACCACTACCTCGAGGTCGATCTCGATCTGAGCGACGTCGTCTTCATCGCCACCGCCAACGAGATCGAGCGGCTCCCGGCTCCTTTGCTCGACCGCATGGAAGTGATTCCGTTGCGGGGCTACAGCGAGGACGAGAAGGTCGACATCGCCCGCGATCACCTCCTGCCGCGGCTCTACGAGCAGAACGCGGTGCGCCCCGACGAAGTGGTGATCGGCGACGAGGTCGTGCGCACCGTTGTCGGTGACTACACGCGAGAGGCAGGCGTGCGTTCACTCGAGCGACGGCTGGATCGGCTCATTCGGCGTGCGGCTACAAAGGTCGCCACGGGAGTCGAGGGTCCGATCGAGGTGACCGACGAGGAATTGGTCGACGCGCTCGGGCGTCCGTCGTTGCGGGAGAACCCCGCTGAACGCACGGTCGATCCCGGTGTTGCGACCGGACTTGCGGTCACCGGCGCCGGCGGAGATGTGCTCTTCGTCGAGACCGCCGTGATGCCCGGCGAGAGCGGACTCACGCTCACCGGTCAGCTCGGCGACGTCATGCAGGAGTCGGCGCAGATCGCGCTGAGCTATCTGCGTGCGAACTCGGAGAAGCTCGGGATCGAGCTCCCCGATGACCGCCGAGTGCATGTGCACTTCCCGGCCGGCGCGGTGCCCAAGGACGGCCCTTCGGCTGGCGTCACGATGTCGGTTGCGCTCGTGAGCTTGCTCACCGGCCGGCGTGTGCGCGGCGATGTCGCGATGACCGGCGAGGTCACGCTGCAGGGTCGGGTGTTGCCCATTGGTGGCGTGAAGGAGAAGGTGCTCGCCGCCCATCGGGCCGGTGTCACCGACGTGATCCTGCCAATCGCCAACGAGGGTGATGTCGACGACATCCCCGAGCAGGTCCGCGACGAAGTCACCATCCACCTGGTGACCCGAGTCGAGGAAGCCCTCGAAGTGGCGCTTGTCGCCTGAGAGGTTTGCCGCTCAGCGGCGGCTGAGCAGGCTCAGGACGTACCAGAACATCGTCATGACCGACGAGAAGAGGCCCAGGGCCGCGGCAACGTGGGCCTGGGCCGGGTACTTCCGGATGATCGTCTGCGTCTGGTAGAGGATGGCCACGCCCGAGAGGGCGATCATGGCGATCGAGAACCACACGCCGAGGCTGAAGCCGAAGGCCACCGCGGCGACGATGATCACGAGGGCGACGACGAAGCCGTACATCACGATCGGGCGCAGGAACGAGAGGTCCTTGCGGGTGATGAAGCCGATCACGGTGAGGCCCGAGAAGGCGACGGCGGTGATGAGGGCCGCAGCAGCCACCGTGGTGCCACCGTTGTCGGTGACGCGGAAGACGTGGTGCAACATCGGTGCGAAGAGCAGGGCGTAGAGCGCAGCCGAACCGAAGAGGGCGGCGTATTGCTTCGACGGGTTGAGGAGGTCGGCGGCGGCGTTGGCCACGATCCACTGGCCGACCATGAAGCCGCCCAGGATGATGAGCCAGGTGGCGCCGCTTCCGTTGACGAGGTCGTAGACCTTCTCGGCGACCGGGGTGTTGAGGAAGATCGCCTCGATGCCGACGAACACGAGAATCGCGGCCATCAGGTGTTGGTAGACGCGGACGACGAAGTCGCCGCGCGTGTCGTCATCGAGCGCGGCTACGGGTCGAAGGTCGAGTTCAGCGTGTGACATATTCGCCAGGATACCGAAGAAACCCGAACCACCCGGAGCGCGTCGGTTCTACGGTGAAGGAATGGAACCCCGCTGGATCAGCGTGTTCATCGACCAACCGGTGTCATTGTTCGATGAAGGGACACGCTTCTGGGCCGCGGTGACCGGGTCCAGCGCGTCGCCTCGACGCGGTGGCAGCGACGAGTTCGCAACGCTGCTGCCTGAGGCGGGTGACGCGTTCTGTCGCGTTCAGGCGACCGCTGACGGGTCTGCTGGAGTACATGTCGACTTCCATGTCGATTCGGTTTCCGACGCCGCGGCGGAGGCTGAGGAACGCGGGGCGACGGTGGTGCAGGACCTCGGCCATGTCGTCATGAGATCGCCCGCAGGGCTCACGTTCTGTCTCGTCACGCACAACGGAGAACATCTCATCCCGCCACCCGTCGGAAGGCCGGCGCGTGCGCTCGATCAGATCTGCATCGACATTCCGGCCGCTCGCTTCGACGAAGAAGTGCGATTCTGGCGAGAGCTCCTCGGCTGGGCCGACCTTCCGGTGGGCCGCCCGGAGTTTCATCGCCTCGTCGAACCCGACGGACTCCCGCTTCGGCTGCTGTTTCAACGCCTCGGGTCTGACGATGGGGCGACGTCGGTGTCCGCCCATCTCGACATCGCTGCAGGCGAGGACCGCGAGACGATCGCCGCGCAACATGTCGCGCTGGGAGCGACACGACTCGCAGAGTTCGATCGTTGGATAGTGATGAGGGACCCGGTGGGGCTCGAGTACTGCGTGACCGGTCGAAGTCAGCGGCTCACACCGGCTTGATCACTCCCGCGTCCAGCAGCGCTTGACGCTGCTCGGCGGTGATGCCGATCTCGGCGAGCACATCGTCGATGTGTTCGTTGAGCAGAGGAGCCGAGGCCTTGAATTCTGGAGGTGTTGCGCTGAATTTCGCCGACATGCGCGGACTGCGGATTCGGCCGGCGGTGGGGTGTTCCCAGTCGACGAACGTGCCGCTGTGCACGATCTGGGGATCGGTCGGCAGGTCTTCCATCTGGTTCACGTGCCCGCACGGCACCGAGTGCTCGTGCATGCGGGGGAGTAGGTCGGCAACGTTCCACTCGAGGAAGGCGTTGCCCAGCAGTGCCCCGATCTCGTCCTGCTTGCCGTGTCGCTGCGCCGTGGTGCCGTAGGTCTCGATCCACTCCTCGTGGCCAAGAGCGTTGAACAGACCTTGGAACTGCCCATCGGAGATGACGAAGTACACGACGTGGCCGTCGGCGCACTGGCTGAGCGTGTAGATCTCGCTGAGTCGGTAGCCGCGCGGGATGTCGGGGTCGAGCATCGTGTCGGCCATGCCGCCATCGGGCCAGAGGAACTGCACCGCGATATCGAGCATCGAGAGTTCGATGTGTTGCCCGCCCTTGCCCTCACCGCGAGCGTGGAGCGCGCTGGTGATGGCCAGGGCCGCCATCCACGCTGCGGCCTTGTCGACCACACCATTTCGCACGAGGTCGGGGACCGGCACCTGTGGGTTCACCTGGAGGGCGACATACCCAGCCATCGCCTGGACGATCGGGTCGTAGACAGGTCGGTCGGCGTAGGGCCCACTTGCCCCGTAGCCCGACATCGAGCAGTAGATGATCTCGGGATTGACGGCCGCGCTGCCCTCCCAACCGACGCCGAGCCGCTCCATCACGCCCGGGCGCATGTTCTGCACCACCACGTCGGCGTCCTTGATGAGGTCGAGCACGAGCTCGCGACCTGCGTCCTGTTGGATGTCGACCTGAATCGAGCGCTTGCCGCGATTGTTGTTCACCACCGAGCTGTTGAGCCCGCCCTTGGCGAACTGGGCGAGGCGGGTGAGATCGCCGAACGCGGGTGGCTCGACCTTGATCACCTCGGCTCCGAGGTCGCTGAGCAGCATGCAGGCAAGCGGACCCGCGATCACCTGGGTCATGTCGATGACCTTGATTCCTTCGAGCGGTCCTGGCATCTCGGGCCCCTTCCTCGGCGGGAGCGACCCTAGCCGGGTAGCCTCAGCCAGCAGTTTTGACCGACCGGTCAACTAAACACCAGGAGGCCCCTGTGGGCATTCTCGACAAGATCAAGGGTCTTGTGGGCGGAAACGCCGACAAGGTCGAAGACGCAATCGACAAGGCCGCCGAGGTCGCGAAGGACAAGGTTCCCGACGCGCACGACGACAAGGTC
>Ga0055584_100003837_pt1 | contig 14760 bp, 19 predicted proteins | sample OSDHelmetaG_FD_58716 | JGI IMG/M metagenome (GOLD analysis project Ga0055584, IMG submission 58716) | Pelagic marine sediment microbial communities from the LTER site Helgoland, North Sea, for post-phytoplankton bloom and carbon turnover... | ecosystem: Environmental > Aquatic > Marine >... | reverse complement strand
TGCCGTCGACCAAAGGAACGCTCGGCGGTTAATCGTGCGCATCTATTTGGTTCATGTTGCCCCTGATGCAGGAAATGCAGACCCTGACCCGATATTGTTGAAAGACGGGTTTTCGTTTTTTGCATTTCTGTTCACCGTGTTTTGGGCGTTGTGGCATCGCATGTGGTTGGTTGCTGCGCTGATTTTTGGCGGGCTCGCTTTGTTGGAGGCTGTTTTTGTCTTGAGCGGTGCCGCCGAAGAGTTGGCGCTCATCGTGCGACTGGCTTTTTATGTGATGATTGGGTTTGGGGCTAATGACTGGCTCAGCGCTTCGTTGCTAAAGCGCGGCTATGTCTTGGCAGGGGTTGTTGCGGCCCCCCAGCCCGATGCGGCTTTGCGCCGATGGTTTGATCTTCAAGGTTTCGCCAGAGCGTGAAACATTCGGATTTGGATTCACAATTATGAAAGCTGTCGTGGTTGATTACGGGTCGGGAAATTTACGATCTGTGGCAAAAGCACTTGAACTTGCGGCATCAGAAATTCCCGGACAGTCTGCGGTTACCGTCACCGGTGATGCGGCTATTGTCAGCAAGGCAGATTATATCGTCCTGCCCGGCGTTGGGGCGTTTGGTGATTGTGTTGCTGGCCTCGTGAAACTCGACGGGATGATCGATGCGTTGAACGATGCGGTCATCTCGGGCGGCCGTCCGTTCCTCGGTATCTGTGTTGGTATGCAGCTGATGGCAGATCGCGGCATTGAGCATGGTGAGCATGCCGGTCTTGGGTGGATTGGCGGCGATGTCCTGCCCATCGAGCCGGTCGGGGAATTGCTTAAAATTCCGCATATGGGATGGAACGAGCTGCAAGTGGCGACGGAGGATCATCCGGTGCTGAAGTCAGTTTCGAGCGGTACGCACGCCTATTTTGTTCATAGCTTTTCGATACACTGTTCCGATGATGGCAATGTTCTGGCAACGACCGATTATGGCGGCGACATCACGGCCGTCATTGGTCGTGACAATATGATTGGGACACAGTTCCATCCCGAAAAAAGTCAGGCAACAGGGCTTGCTCTTCTCAAAAACTTTCTTACGTGGCAACCATGATTATAGCAACTTGCTACGGAGCGGCGTTAAGATGAATGAGCCCGTGCTAAGCCTTTCTGTCGAACAGGCCGATGAGTTGTCTGATGGTGATGTTGCGGATCTATGTGATGCCGCAGAATCAGCAATTCTCGATGGTGGCGGGTTCGGCTGGTTAAAACCGCCCCCTAGGGATTTGCTGGAACGGTATTGGCGGGGGGTGCTGCTGGTGCCGGAGCGCGAGCTTTTTGTTGCGCGGTTTGATGGTCGCGCCGTTGGGTCGGCGCAATTGGTTTGCCCGCCTCGAAACAATGAAGCGCAAAATAGAATAGCGACGATTACGACAAATTTTGTCGCGCCCTGGGCCCGCGGCCACGGGCTCGCACGTGATCTGACCCTCTCTTGTGAAAAATCTGCGCGCCGACACGGGGTCCGCTTCATTAATCTCGATGTTCGGGAAACGCAGGACGCTGCGATTCAACTATATGAGTCGCTCGGCTATGAACGCTGGGGCTCGAATCCCAACTATGCAGTTGTCAACGGGAAGACAATTGTCGGACACTATTACACGAAGGCTCTGAAGGGTGGTTCAGGGAAAAAGGGACGCGCTAAATGATTTTGTTTCCGGCAATAGATCTTAAGGACGGGCTATGTGTTCGGTTGTTGCGTGGTGATATGGGCCAGGCGACGATTTTTAACCCCGATCCCGTTCAGCAGGCGCAGGAGTTTCAGGCCGCCGGGTTCGAGTGGCTGCACCTTGTCGATTTAAACGGCGCGATTGAAGGAAAGCCTGTAAACGCGGACACAGTCGCGCGGGTTGTTTCTTCGATCGAGATGCCTGTGCAGCTTGGCGGCGGCATTCGCAACCGGGAAATTCTCGACCATTGGATTGGTGTCGGGGTAAGCCGCATCGTTCTCGGCACCGCGGCCTTGTCGGATCCGGATTTTGTAGCCAAAGCCTGTGCCGATTACCCCGGGAAAATCGTCATCGCGATCGATGCGCGCGATGGCAAGGTGGCGGTCGAAGGCTGGACCAAAGATTCCGATGTCCGCGTCCTCGATCTGGCATTGCGGTTTGAGGATAGTGGCGCAGCGGCAATTCTCTATACGGATATAAATCGTGATGGCGCAATGGGCGGCGTGAATCTTGAGGCGACCGTTGATCTCGCTTTTGCGTTAACAACGCCGGTGATTGCGTCTGGCGGGGTTTCCTCTCTCAACGATCTTAAAGAGCTCAAGGAAAAATCCGCCGCCGGGATCGAAGGGGTCATTTGCGGCCGCGCCCTTTATGACGGGCGCATTGAACCGGCTGAAGCAATCGCGATGTTGCGGGATACGAAAGCCGAAGGCATCGCCTGATGCTCAAGATGCGCGTCATACCCTGTCTGGACGTGAAGGAAGGGCGCACCGTTAAAGGCGTAAATTTTGTTGATTTGATTGATGCGGGTGATCCCGTTGAACAGGCAAAGCTTTACGATCAGGCGGGCGCAGACGAGTTGTGTTTTCTCGATATCGCAGCAACGCACGAAAACCGCGACACTCTTTTTGACGTGGTGTCGCGCACTGCAGAGCAATGCTTTATGCCGCTGACGGTCGGTGGCGGTGTGCGGGCGACGGAAGATATTCGCAAACTTTTGCTCACGGGTGCGGACAAAGTTTCGATTAATTCGGCCGCGGTGACGCAACCGGAACTGGTGGGCGAGGCGGCCGAGAAATTTGGTTCGCAATGTATTGTCGTCGCGATTGACGCCAAACAGACTGGCCCCGGAAAATGGGAGATCTTTACCCATGGCGGACGCAAGCCGACAGGGATTGACGCGGTGGCCTGGGCTGGCCGAATGGCGGATCTTGGTGCCGGTGAAATTCTCCTGACGTCGATGGATCAGGACGGCACGAAATCGGGGTTTGATCTTGCTTTGACGCGGGCGATTGCCGACTCGATAACAATTCCGGTAATTGCCTCTGGTGGCGTCGGTACGCTGGATCATTTGGTTGACGGTATTCGAGAGGGTCACGCGACAGCCGTTCTGGCGGCGTCAATATTTCACTTCGGGACCTATACGATTGCCGAGGCAAAAGCTCATATGGCGGCGGCCGGTGTTGCTGTGCGCCCGGTTCTGGTATGACAATATCTCAACCAGTGGAGCGGTCACATGACTGACGGCAAGAGTGATAGTGAAATTTTGCAGCGGCTGTATGCCGTTATTGAATCGCGCAAAGACAGTGACGCGGAATCGTCCTACACGGCATCGCTGCTTCAGGCAGGCATGCCGAAGATTGCCCAGAAGCTTGGTGAAGAAGCTGTCGAAACGGTTATCGCTGCGACCACTGGTAATGATAAAGAACTCGTTGGGGAAAGCGCCGACCTGCTTTATCATTTGCTCGTCGTGTGGGCGGCGAAAGGTATCGCACCTGATGATGTCTGGGCTGAGCTGTCGCGCCGCGAAGGCACTTCGGGCATTGCCGAAAAGACATCGCGTAAAAGCTAGTTTGTTGGGGTAAAGACCATGGCCAATTACGACGATAATAATATTTTTGCGAAAATTCTCCGCGGCGAGTTGCCAAGCAACAAAGTCCTTGAGACTGAATATGCGCTGGCCTTCCACGACATCAACCCGCAGGCCCCAACCCATGTCTTGGTGATTCCCAAAGGCCCCTATGTTTCGATGGATGATTTCACCGCCAATGCCAGCGCCGAGGAAATCGCCGGTCTGTGGCGGGCTGTTGGTGAGGCCGCCAGAGAATTGAGCCTGGTCGAGGGCGGCTATCGCATTATGTCAAACCATTGCGCTCACGCCCATCAGGAAGTCTTTCACCTCCACATTCATATTCTTGGTGGCCGACCGTTAGGGCCGATGCTCGAAGGCGGCGATATCCCGCCGGATGGAACCTGGCAGCGCCAGGGCTGATACGGCTCCCATGGCGGATCAGATTAAACAGCCCACTCTTGCCTCTCCCGCTGCTTTATGCAGCGCGCTCTTGATCTCGCTGCTGCAACCGAAAAGGCGGGTCGGGGGAATGCCTATGGCGCGGTGATTGTTCGCGCCGGCAAAATTATCGGTGAAGGGGCAAACACGATCTATGCCCACAATGACCCAACCGCTCATGGTGAGATCAAGGCGATCAAAGATGCCTGCCGACGCATTGGGCGTAACGATCTTTCCGGGGCGGTGATCTATACCAGCGGGGGTGCGCCCTGTCCGATGTGTGCGACGGCCTGCTACTGGGCAGGGCTCGACAGGATTTATTATGCCCATCAAGCCGATGACATTACCGACGGCGGTGCGCCGGAGTACGGAAAATGTTGACCCGCCGTTCAATGATCGCTGGCGCAATAGCGGCATAGGGTGCGGGGCTGTTGGCAATGCGAAAGGTGTTGGCGCGTACTGCAGATAAACATAAAAGCTTTATCGAGCGAGCGTATGAAATGCGTCGCCGGGCGGTGTCCGAAGGCGATCAGGCCTATGGCGCGATCGTTGCAAAGAATGGCCAGGTAGTCGGGCTTGGCCCCTCCCGCGTCGTGACCAACACAGATGCTGACCGACTATCTAACAGAAGAGGATATCGCGCGCTTCGACGCCATTGATGACAGCACCGGTGACAAGGCCCGAGAAGTTCTCGATGCCAAATAATTTACGCGGATTTACGGGCGGGTCTCTGTGTAACGTGCTTCCATCGCATCCCAGAGCAGGCTTTCGATGTGGATGTCATCGAGTGCGTTAATCTCCTGGATGCCGGTTGGCGAGGTCACGTTGATCTCGGTCAGAAAATCCCCAATGACATCGATGCCCACAAAAATCAGGCCGCGCTCTTTGAGGGCTGGTCCGATGGCTTCGCAAATCTCCTGTTCGCGGGAAGTTAGCGTGGTTTTGCCAGCGGAGCCGCCAGCATGAAAATTTGCCCGCGCATCGCCGTCTGCCGGAATGCGTGAAACCCCACCGACCGGAACACCGTCTACCAGAATGATGCGTTTATCGCCTTGCCGTACTTCAGGCAGGTAACGCTGGATGATGATCGGCTCGCGATACTTGTCGGTGAACATTTCCAACAGCGCCCCCATATTCTCGTCATAAGGGGTAATGTGAAAAACGTCGGCACCACCATTACCAAAGAGCGGCTTTACGATGATGTCCTTATGCTCATCCCGGAAGGCGTGAATCTCTCTAAGGTCGGACGTGATCAGCGTCGGCGGTAAAACCCCGTCAAAATGGGTAACGAAGAGTTTTTCCGGGGCATTTCGAACCTCTGCAGGATCATTCACCACCAACGTGTCCGGGTGAATATGCTCCAGCAAATGTGTTGCGGTTATGTAAGCCATGTCGAAGGGGGGGTCTTGGCGCATTAAAACGATATCGACTTTTGAAAGATCGAGAATTTCTTCCTTGCCAGCGGTGAAGTGGTTTCCGATTTCCCGGCGCACCTCGATCGGTCGGGCGCGGGCAAAAACCTGTCCATCCCGAAAAGCCAGCTCGGATGGAAGATAGTGATAAAGCGTATGGCCACGCGCTTGCGCCTCCATTGCCATCATAAAGGTGCTGTCGGCATTGATATTGATCGTTTCGATCGGGTCCATTTGGATCGCGACGGCTAAGCTCATTTTTATTCCCGGGATTGCTGTGGCGTGTTGATCCTAGTTAAGCCGCGAACGGACCTTATGCAACAGGGAAGCGGCCTCATGACGCATCGCCTCGTTCGTGGACTGCGCCAGAAAATCTTCCAGCACAGCTGTCGCCCGCTGCAGATTTCCGATCCTGGCAAAGAACGCTCCGGCTTCCCGGAGTAGCGGCAACCGGTGTGGCGCAATCAAGAGCATCCGGTCCATGATCTCCGCCGCTCTCTTCGGGTCGTTTCCTGAAAGGGCGCGCAGCTTAATATTATTGAGGAGCCGGATCAGGGTGTCCCGACTGCTGACGGGCGCATAATAATCTGGCTGCAACTCGGCCTCCAAACCGGCCATTTGCTTTAATAGGGCTCGCAGATCGGCGACGTCGCGTTCAAGGCCACCATTGAAGGGATCAATAATGCTGCGCACGGTGCCGCGCTCCAGCCTGATCATGAAATGACCGGGAAAATTTATTCCCGTTGCTTCCCATCCAAGCCGGTGGGCGGCATCGAGATAAAGTATCGCGAGCGCCACGGGTAACCCCTTCCGGCGATCAATGACATTTATCAAATTTGCATTCTGGGGGTCATCATAGGTGTCGGCGTCCCCTTGATAGCCCCGCTCTGATGAAATGACCTTTGAAAGGGCTTGCACCCGTTTTGTAATATTGTGTGTTGAGGTGCCCGGCACCAAAGCGGAAACGTCATCGGCCATTGTCGATAGGTGGTCACGATAAACCGCCAGATCCGCATCGGGCTGATCAAGCGCTGCAAGCAATAACGCGGTTTCTCCGATTTCGATGTCGTTATCATCCCGCTCGCCGAAATCTTTCAGCATGGAATGAACTTCGGCGCGTCCGATCTGTGATCCAGACGTCATTTCTTTTTGGCCCGGTTTGATTTGCGCCGTGGCTCATTCTTCATGATTACGTGGCTGACGATGCGTCGGACATATTTTATTTGCCTTGCGTGGTTACGAACCCGTTCAAGCTCTGCTGCGTTCTGCGCAATACCCATCAAATAAACCGTCCCACCGACGGTATCGATCGAGTAGTTTATCGAGACCACCTGATTGTCCAGCGTAAGACGGGTTTTTAACTTGGCGGAAATCCAGCTGTCGCGGGCAAAGCCGGATATCCCGCCTGAGGTCGTCACCTGAATTTCGTTTATGACCTCTTTGACGCCGGCAGCTTGCCAGGCGAGCCGGACGGCATCCAGGCGCAATTTCTGCGTGGGGACGGAGCCCGTCAGCAAGACGCGCCCTTCCGATATCGAAATATCAGCCTTGGTTAGAAGCGTGTCGCTATGCTCAAGCCAAAGAGCGTTTATCCTGGTGCGGATTGCCAGGTCACGGGCGGCGTTATTGAGTCCGCGTTCTTCAGAGGCGGCGGTGGCAACGGAGGCCCCGGCCCCAACCGCAGCGCCCACGCAGCCGCTCAGAAACGGTGTGGCCCCGAGCAGCAGTGCGATAAAACCAAAAACCCGAAGATCGACCTTGGCAGCCATAGTAGTTGTCCTAACCTCACTCAACGTATTTTGCACACGCTCATGAATCGCGCCAAGCATCCTTTACATGGTGGGGCAGCCGATTGGGGACAACAAGCAAAACATCGAAACGCATCAGGGCGTGTTTTAGATTCGGGTGAGCTTGCTGAAAGGCATTGGCCGCACGCATTATGCGTTGCTGCTGACGGGGCGTTATGGCCTCCAGGCCTTGCTCAATCGTTTGGCGGGCTTTTGCCTCAATAAAAACCACCGTCTTTCCGCGGGCTGCAACAATATCGATTTCGCCGACCGGGCTACGATAGCGTCTTGCCAGGATGCGATAGAACTTTAATCGGAGAGAGAGGACCGCGAGGGTTTCCGCTCTGCGACCAGAGGCCTCGCGTCTTTGTCTTTCGCCGATGTTGCGGCCACGGCCCATCTTTAATCAACCCCGTCTTCCGACTGTAATAGAAGGGCACGCTGGTACAGTGGGCGACGCTGCAGCCCCGTCGAGCTGGCGACGGCGCTCGCGGCATCTTTGACGCTGAATCGCGTGAGCGCTTCTCTTAGCAAATCGTCAATTTCCGTCTCTGATGGTGCTTCGGATGCCCCGGGCGGCCCGACAACAATTGTCACCTCACCCTTTGGAGGCGGGGCAGACCCAATCTGGGCAGCGAGGCTCGCGAGAGGTCCCCGCGTCATTTCTTCGAAACGCTTGGTAATTTCGCGGGCGATGACGGCCTCTCGATTACCCAGTATCTCCACCATATCTGCTAAAGACTTTGCGAGGCGTTTTGGCGATTCAAAAAACACTAAAGTTGCCTGCGTGGAAGCGGCCCGCTCCAGCGCTTTGCGCCGCGCCGCGGTCTTGGTTGGCAAAAACCCCTCAAAGATAAACCGGTCCGTTGGCAGACCCGACACGCTCAAGGCGGCAAGAGGCGCCGACGCACCGGGAACCGGAATAACTTTAATGCCGTGTTTTAGAGCGGCGTTGACCAATCGGTATCCCGGGTCTGAAACAAGCGGCGTGCCTGCATCGGAAACCAGCGCCACAATCTCGCCCGAATTTAATCGTTCTATCAGGGCTGGTGTCGCCCGCTCGGCATTATGTTCGTGGTAGGGAATAAGTTGAGCGGTGAGGCCGAATTCGGATTTGAGTTTGCCGGTGACTCTGGTGTCCTCACAGGCGATGGCATCGGCAGCGCGTAAAACGGCGATGGCGCGCAGGGTGATATCGCTCAAATTGCCGATCGGTGTTGCAACAATATGGAGACCGGGATCGATATGTGTTGCAGAGAGTTTACTTACCAGCATCTCGGCGATAGGCTCGCCCCTGGTTGGGCCGGTGGGGGTCGCCTGGTTTGGAAGATCACCGGATGTATAGTGTGAACCCGTTTCGTTTTCTGCGCCATAGCGCACATTTTTCTTATTGGGATCTGCGCCGGTTGTCGGCTGCCGCATGGCTGGGCACTCTCTGCGTTGGGCTCGCGGCTTGCGAGCCTCCTAACGTTAAGAACGCGCCGCAGACGACGCAAGCCCGACCAGCCACGCCCACGCCGCCGCCCGCGCCAAAAGCGGTGACACGGCCTGCAGAAAAACCGGTGATTGACCCACCCCTTGCTTCTTTACCACCTGAACCAAAAGTAACGCTGACGCCGCCTAAAGGCATTCGTGACCAGGTTCCCGTCGGGCTGCTCCTGCCTATGTCCGGGCGCCATGCGGGTTTGGGAAAATCGTTGTTACGGGCGGCGCAGTTGGCAATGTTTGAGGTTGCGGATGAAAACTTTGTCCTGTTGCCGCAGGACACAAGGGGGACGCCTGAAGGTGCAGTCGAAGCCGCACAGCGCGCTATTGAAATGGGGGCACAGCTTCTGATTGGGCCTGTCTTTGGGAGGTCAGCGCGCGCGGTAACGCCGCTCGCCTCGCAGGCCGCCATCAACCTGATTGCGTTTACCAATGATCGGGCGGCGGCGGCGAGAGGAACGTTTGTCTTTGGGTTTTTGCCGGAAGATCGGGTTCACCGGGTTGTATCCTTTGCCGCGACGCAGGGCATTCAGCGCTTTGCCGCTTTAATTCCCAATGGGCCTTTTGGGGATCGCATTGCCGCCGACTACGCCAAGGCCATAGCAGATGCTGGGGCGACGCTTGTGCGGATGCAACGCTATGGTCGGGGCACGACATCCGCCACTGAAGCGATTAAACTTCTTGGCGACTATCGCGAACGCCGCGCCGCGCTTCTTGCAGAACGAAATCGGCTGTCTCAGGAAAACACTGATGAGTCCCGCCGCGCCCTAAAACGGCTTGAGAAAAATGAAACATTGGGGGACGTTCCGTTTGAGGCGGTATTGCTTCTGGAAGCCGGAGAAGCGCTGAAAGCAACAGCACCGCTTTTGCCGTATTATGAAATCGACACCAGTAAGGTTCGCCTTCTTGGCATTGATGACTGGTCTTCGCGATCATTGCGCCGCGAGCCGTCTCTAGCTGGCGCCTGGTATGCCGGCCCCTCGCCTGCCGCTCAAGCAGATTTTGCCAAGCGATTTGCAGCGGTTTACAAAACACCACCACATGCGTTGGCCGCTTTGGCCTATGACGTCACTGCCCTGGCCGCGGTCAAGGGTGGGAAAGATGCCGGTGGGTTTGGCCTCGATCAGCTAACGGTGGAAAATGGATTTGCCGGGAGTGTCGGATTTTTCAGGCTCCGTGAAGACGGGCTGGTCGAACATCGATTTGCCGTAATGGAGGTCCAGCCGGACGGGGTGAAGGTTGTTAACCCCTCGCCAGAGTCCTTCGATGCCGCTCAGCAGCAGGTGCCCGCCACTTCGCCCGAGACGAAACAGAATATTGATATCAATCCGCTAGGTCAGTAGCGCCGCCAGTATGGCGTTTAGTCTAAGGCGGCCTTCTTCGGTCGCGCGGATCCCGTTGTCATCAAGTACGAGATAGTTTGCGGTGAGGAGCGGTCGTAATCGCCGGGGCTCGAGCGCGTCTTCCAGCTCCATGCCAGTGCGCGCCCAGAAAACATCGCGGGCCAATCCGTTGGTTAAGCGCAGCCCCATCATGAATATCTCCTCAACCCGAGCCGCGGGATCAATCGCTGCGCAATTACGGGTGGCGTGCCCTGACTCCTCTACGGCTTTCAGCCAGTTTTCCGGTCCGGGAATCTGTTCCGTCGCATAAACAATGTTATTGATCGTCAGACGCCCATGCGCTCCAGGGCCTGCGCCGACATAATCGCCACCTTCCCAGTACGTAATATTGTGGCGGCACTCTGAACCGGGGCGCGCATGATTGGATATTTCGTAGGCAGGCATGCCTTGCTGATCACAGATTTCCTGTGTGATATCGAACAAGGCAGCGGCGCTAACTTCCTCTGGCAGGACAAATTCACCGGCCCGTTCGTCGGCGTAAAATGGCGTGCCTTTTTCGATGGTCAGCTGGTAGAGCGATAGATGATCGCCGGCAAGGGTAAGCGCTTCCTGCAACTCGCTGGACCAGGACTCGGTCGTTTGTCCAGGGCGGGCATAGATAAGATCGAAGGAAAAGCTCGGGAAGGTTTTCTCTGCGAGCTTGAGGGCAGCGATGGCCTGGTCGTGATCATGCCCGCGGCCCAGAAACCCAAGCGCGTCATTATCCAAAGCCTGTACACCGATGGAAACGCGATTGACGCCGGCGGCTCTTAGATCAGCAAACTTGGTGGCTTCAATCGAGGTCGGGTTAGCCTCCAACGTAACTTCAATGTCATCGGCAAAGGCCCAATGGTTGGCCGCCGCATTGATAACGGCAGCAACGGTGGAGGGGTCCATGAGGGACGGGGTGCCGCCGCCAAAAAATATACTGGTTAAGGATCGGTCGGGCATCTCCGCTGCCCAATAAGATAACTCGTTGAGCAGCGCATCGCGCCAACGACCTTGATCGATTGTCTCACGAACATGCGCGTTGAAGTCACAATACGGGCAGCGCGACAGACAAAATGGCCAGTGGACATAGAGCGCCAGCGCGTCGTCATCAGCCCCGTTGCTATTGTCGTCAATCGGCAAAGCAGGCGCGGGTCAGTTGGGAAAAGGCATCGGCGCGATGGCTAATCGCGTGTTTGGCGTCGGGATTCATTTCGCCGAAGGTCTGGTTGTTTCCGTGTGGTAGGAACATCGGGTCATAACCAAACCCTAACGCGCCGCGTGGCGGCCAGACGAGAGACCCATCAACCCTTCCCTCGAAGGTTTCGCAGTGACCGTCTGGCCAGCACAAAGCGAGGGCGGCAACAAAATAGGCACTGCGGTCGTCGATGTCCTTGAGCCCATCCTCGACCAAGCCCATCGCCATATCGAAATCCTTCTCCGGCCCCGCCCAGCGCGCTGAGTAGATTCCTGGATCACCATTCAGGGCCGGGACGACAAGCCCGGAATCATCGGCCAAAGCCGGAAGATTGGCGGCTTCGGCAGCCGCACGGGCCTTGAGTTCGGCATTTGCAACAAAGGTCGTTCCGGTCTCTTCTGGTGCATCGAGACCTAATGCTCCTGCTGAGACAACCTCAATTTTGTAAGGGCGCAACAGATCATGAATTTCACGGACCTTGCCTTGATTGTGGCTGGCAATGATCAGCTTATGTTCAGAAAAACGACGATGATTTGTCATGGCATTCTTTATCCAGCGTTTACGGCGGCCCGTTGCAACACAGTCAGCTCTTCAACACCTTTAAAAGCCAGGTCGAGCAATTGATTGAGAAGGTCGCGGCTGAACGGGTCTTCTTCGGCGGTGCCCTGAACTTCGACAATGCCGCCTTTGCCGGTCAGGACGAAGTTAGCGTCAGCCTGAGCATTTGAATCTTCGGGATAATCAAGATCAAGGACGGCCGTACCATCGTAAATGCCACAAGACACTGCGGCGACAGAATCACTCATCGGTATTTCCTTTAGCTTGCCGTCAGCGACAAGCTTGGCAAAGGCGATATGCAGTGCAACCCACGCACCGGTGATCGAGGCGGTACGTGTGCCGCCATCGGCCTGGATAACATCACAATCGAGTCGGATCTGGCGTTCGCCCATGGCGGAAAGATCAGTTACCGCTCTTAGAGACCGGCCAATCAGCCGTTGAATTTCCTGGGTCCGCCCACTTTGTTTTCCGCGTGCCGCTTCGCGTCCGGTTCTGGTGTGGGTTGACCTTGGTAGCATGCCGTATTCAGCGGTCACCCAACCGGTTCCTGAATTTCGCAGAAACGGTGGCACATTTTCCTCGACCGACGCCGTACACAAGACATGTGTGTTGCCAAACTTTGCCATGCAGGAACCCTCCGCATAGGGGCTGAAGCCCGGCTCTAGGCTGACAGCGCGCAATTCATCAAAGGCTCGGGCGGAAGGACGGCTACTCATCTTGGCGATACTCCTATTAGTACACACATGTGTGTTGTTACGGCGCAAGCTATCCCGCAGCGTAGCCGTCGTCCACCATGAGATAGTCTTATCCAGCTTATTGACGCTGAAAATCAGCATCACTACATTCATCTAACATTGGGAATTGGCCAGAAGCGGCCCAAATATGGCCCAGATATTACGATGAAACCCGCGCCCCGCAGCATAATCAGCGAACTTAACGAACGTTCGCGGACTGTATTTTCAGAAATCGTTTCGTCCTATTTGGATGATGGCGAAGCTGTCGGATCGCGCACGCTTTCCCGGCGGTTGATAGATCCGCTATCCCCTGCCAGCGTCCGAAATGTCATGGCTGACCTGGAAGAGCTGGGACTTCTCTATTCAGAACACGCTTCGGCTGGCCGCTTGCCAACCGACCTTGGGTTACGCCTGTTTGTCGATGGCCTGATGGAAATCGGCAGCCTGAGTGAAGAAGAGCGCATGGCGATCGAAAGCCAATGCACGTCGGCAGGCAAGACCGTCAACGAAGTTTTGGAAGAAGCGTCAGGCGCGTTGTCGGGCCTGTCGCGCTGTGCAGGGCTGGTCGTTGCCCCCAAAAGTGACCGCGCTCTTAAACATATTGAATTTGTCAGCCTCGGCGATGGCCGGGCGCTTGTCGTGATGGTTGCCGAAGACGGGTTTGTTGAAAACCGGGTTATCGACATGCCTATTGGGACGCCGCCCTCCGCATTGGTTCAGGCGGCGAATTATCTGAATGCCCGTCTCGCAGGCCGAACGCTGGAAGATGCTGGCCGGATGATCGCCCGGGAAATTTCAGAGCATCGGGCACAAATAGATGAATTGACCCGCGGTCTCGTTGAGGCCGGTATCGCGACGTGGGCCGGTGGCGACGATGCCGGTGCGCTTATCGTAAAGGGACATGCGCGACTTCTGGATGACGTCAACGCGGTCGCTGATCTTGAACGCGTGCGAGCACTGTTTGATGCTTTGGACACAAGAGACCTGATGGCGCGGCTGCTGGACCTCACGCAAACTGGCGATGGCGTTCAGATTTTTCTCGGTGCTGAAAATAATCTTTTTAATGTTGCGGGTTGCGCAATGATCGCCGCGCCGTTTACAGGAACACGCGGTGAGATTGTTGGCGCTGTCGGGGTGATCGGTCCGGCGCGCATAAACTATGCTCGTATAATTCCGATTGTTGATTACACGGCGCGGGTGGTTGGAAAACTGCTTGGCTCAAAATAGGACTGAATGGTGGATACGAAAGACGATACACAACAAAACGCCCCAGAGGAAAACGGTACGGAAAATGATCCGTTGACCGAGGCAATGTCTGAAACTGAAGAAGCTCCGGCGACAGAGGAGTCTGACGATGCTGGTCAGGACGAAGAGTCAACAGAGTCCCCCTGGGCAGAAGGTGGCCCCGAGGCAGAAATAGCGGATCTGAAGGACAAACTGCTACGCGCCCTCGCCGACAACGAAAACACCATTCGCCGCGCCAAGCGCGAGCGTGAAGACACCGCCAAATATGCGGCGGCTAATTTCGCACGCGATATGCTGACCGTCGCCGATAATTTACAACGCGCGCTTGATGCAACCCCCGACGGGCTTCGCGAGGGCGATGACCAGAGCAAGTCATTTCTCGAAGGTATTGAGCTGACCAGCCGCGAACTGCTGAGCGTCCTGGAGCGTCACGGGATTAAGAGGATTTCGCCGATGGGTGAAAAATTCAATCACGATCAACATGAGGCGCTATTTGAGGTGCCGACAGCCGATGCGGAGCCCGGCATGGTCATGCAGGTGATTGAAGATGGTTTCATGATTCATAACCGCTTGCTGCGGGCCGCCAAGGTCGGCGTCTCGAAAGCGATTGATCAACCGGATGAAGGCGAAGGCCATAACGTCGACACAACGGCCTAAGTTGCTTCTGTGTCGGGTTTCCGCTCGTCCGAAAACTGAAATCTAGCGATTTTGGTCCCGCAGAAACCAGGCGTATTACCAGGAGATTTCCCGAAATACCGGGGAAAAGGCGCTTGACGGAAAGGTCGGGAAAACTTCAATACTTTCCCAATTTATCCAATTACACCGGGTAACCGAATGGTCTGAGCCCGGCTGGAAACAACTGAGAAAATCTGCGTTCTTGATTTTTCACCGCATTTTGCCGTAAAAAATTCGCCAAAATACAAAAAACATGTAAAAACACCGCCGAAGAGTGCTTGCGACCCCCAAACCTCGTGCCTATATAG
>Ga0055584_100003836_pt1 | contig 14761 bp, 17 predicted proteins | sample OSDHelmetaG_FD_58716 | JGI IMG/M metagenome (GOLD analysis project Ga0055584, IMG submission 58716) | Pelagic marine sediment microbial communities from the LTER site Helgoland, North Sea, for post-phytoplankton bloom and carbon turnover... | ecosystem: Environmental > Aquatic > Marine >... | reverse complement strand
TAAATTTTATGAAAGTAAACCATGATATAGCAGGATGCATAGGTGGTTTGTATTTTAATCACATGGGATGGAACTCGGATAATCCGTGGAGAACCCGTTCTCAGTTAAAAAGAACAGTTGTAGCAAGTATTGAAAAGAATCATTGGTATCCTGCGATGATAGACGATTATTGGAATCGTGGTGTAGTTGAAAGTGGTTTTATCGGAACTGGATTTACATTATATAACAATAGATATGTGAGATTGTGCTTACCTATGCAAACATTTAGAAACTATGAAAAAAGAACAATTATGGGTCCTGACGGACATCTGTGCAAACAATTGCGTACTCAGTATAATTTGCAAACTTATGTAGATTCTACAATATTATGTGAGCACCATGAATCTGAAACTAAAGAAGCAGGATTAGGTGCATCAAAATTTTTAAGTTCCGTGGATTTAATAGAATCAATTGTATTATGTGGTTCGTTTAAAAGATATGAATTACGAAGAAAAAATTACTTAATTGCAAAAAAAATAAGTGAACAAAATAATTTAAACCTTGTAGTTGTTTGGATTGATGATATAGATAAAAAATGCGATTTTGTTAGTGAGACTGATGTAGTATTAAACTTAGATTATGATAAAGAAAAAAAAGATTTTCATAAGATAAAAAATGAATATCGAGTAAAACAAAAAATTTTAGACGAAATTTATTTCCGCACATTAAATGCAGGAAAGAATAATATATTAAATTTCATGGAAACTACTGATAAAGTGGCCAGTTTTACAAAAATTGCGAATATGTCTAAAAATAAATCAATAATCAGGAGGATTGAACGATGATACATCATAAACATAGGTGTATATTTGTTCATATTAACAAAACTGCGGGTACGAGTGTAGGTGATGCCCTTGGTATTTTACAAACTCATGTAACTTCTAAAATGGTTTTTTCTGACGATATTCTTAAAGATGATCAAAATCGTTGGTGGCAAGATTGGTTAAAAACAAAAAAACAAAATGAATTCAATTGGATTCCATTAAACGAGGTAAAAAACTATTGGGAAGATTATTACAAGTTTACAATTGTGAGAAATCCTTGGGATAGAATAGTTTCGGATGTTTCATTTTGTAAGAAGAAAAAATTTGTATCAAGGGAGCATTCCATCCGAGATGAAGTTTTTGGTAATTTGCATAGTAATGAGAAATGGAAACAACCATGTTATGATTGGATTGAGTATGAAAATAAGAATCCTATGGACTTCGTTTTAAGATTTGAAAACTTACAAAATGATTTTGATCAATTATGTAAAAATCTAGGCATCGAAACAAGAACCTTACCGCACATAAATCCTTCTAATCACAAACACTACACCGAATATTATGACGATGAAACTCGTGATGCAGTTGCGAAAAAATACGCAAAAGACATTGAGCATTTCGGTTACAAATTCGGAGAATAAATAATTAATTATGAAAACAAATTACTTAGAAAGCAATCAGAAAATAAACGAACTAGATAGAGTTTTCGGACCAGATTGTGGTCTTGCTCGTAAGTGGGATCATTATTTAGAAATATACGACAATATTTGGGAAAACTTTGAGTCACCACCAAGAGTATGCGAACTTGGAGTACACCGAGGTGATTCACTGAAATTGTTTGCACCATTTTCCGAGATAGTGCTTGGTGTAGACATAAAAGAAAAAATGTGCAATTTTCCTGATAATGTTGTATATGAAAGATGTAATCAAGGTAACTCTGCTAAACTATCTAAATTGGCAGAAAAATATGGTAAGTTTGATATCATCATAGATGATGCTTCCCACGATCACGATTTAACAAAAAAAACTTTTTTTACTCTATTTGATTATTTAGAACCAAATGGATTTTATGTTATAGAAGATTTTGCATCATACACTCAAAATAACGGTATTTTTGTGGATGGTAAAACCTCTAACAAACCTCATGCGATTTTACCGTTTGCAAAACATTTAATAGATGAGGTTGTAATTTGGGGCAAAACTCAGAAAAGAAATTTTGGAAGTTCTCGTTTTTCAAAAATTGAATTTTATGAGAACATATTAGTAATACGCAAAAGATATTGAGTATTTTGGATATAAATTTGGAGAATGAACTGTTTTTAAAAAAATGATTGTTTCAAACAACCATAAATTTATTTTTTTTCATATTCCAAAAACAGGAGGTTCTTCTTTAGCTGAACACTTTCATAAATACGGAAGAACACTCGCAGGTCCACACAATTTTAATTCTAATGCTAATCGTGAATTTTTTAGATTTGGATTTTTTAGAAATCCGTGGGATCGATTTGTCTCGAAATACTTCTATTTTAAGGCATATGGTCAGATGAAGGGACGTGACTTACACGATGGAAAAATTGTGAATCAATATAACTCATTCCTAGAGTTTACTTTAAATTTTCCAAATATCTATGAAGAACTTAAATCACGACATTGGAGTCATCAAGTAAATTGGGTGAAAGACCGTATAGATTTCATCGGAAGATTTGAAAATCTCCAAGAAGACTTTGATTTAATCTGCGACAAAATTGGAATTCCAAAACAAAAACTTCCACACAAAAACAAAACCGAACATAAACACTACACCGAATACTACGATGATGAAACTCGTGAAATCGTTACGGAAAAATACGCAAAGGACATTGAGTATTTCGGTTATGAATTTGGAGAATGAGAGATGATTATATCACACAAGTATAAATTTATTTATTTAAAGGGTCACAAAGTTGCGGGATCAAGTGTATTGCTTGCATTGGGAAGGTATTGTGGTGAAGGTGATTCGGTATTTTTGCCCGCAAAGGGAAACCCACCAGAGGACGTTTGGTCAGATGCTGACTGGACCTCATCTAGAAATTTAATTGGCTTAAAGAAAGAATCAACACCCGAAAAAATCCGAAGAAAAATTGGAGACACTATGTGGAATGAGTATACTAAAGTAACGATAATAAGAAATCCGTGGGACATGGTAGTATCGTCTTGTTTTTGGTTTCTGCGTGAAAAGAAAAACTTGGAAAATGTAAATTATAAGATTTATTTCAACGATTGGATTAAACATAAGAAATGGTTGAAAGGTTTGAAACAGAATATCAGCAGAAGTATTGATTCTAATGGCAATCTCTTAATGGATTATTATATCAAATATGAAAACTTACAACAATCTTATATGCAGTTTTGTGAACAGGTAGGAATAAAGAGCATCATGCTCCCTAGATTAAAATCAAATATACGCTCAGATCTAAGCAATAAAACTTATGAATATTTTTATACCAAAGAGTCTCGAGATTTGGTGCAGAAAAAGGCAGGTCGGTATATAGAAACTTTTAAATATAAATTTGGAGAATGATATAATTTTATAATGAACGAGATAGAAAAATTCAATGATATTGAGATACTCAATTTAAGTAAATGCGACGACTTTTATGGACCTATTTTCCCAAATTTTGAAAAATCTAAACACTTAATGCAAAAACGTGGTAAAGAAGTTATATGTTCTGAAATAAGTAGTTTAAGAGTAGATAGTTTATGTAATAAACAAACAATTGATTTCCCATTACTTTGGTGTGGTAGCTACCACTACCACTATGGTCATCTAATATGTGAACATATGTCACGAATATTGGTGTACAAAGAAGCAAACATTAAAGGAAAGTTATGTTTTTCTATACATGAAAAAATAAACGTAAGTGACTTTTTTTGGGAAATAATAAGACACTTTGGTTATTCCAATGAAGATGTTTTTTTTATTGATAAACCCACCATTGCAAAAACATTGTATGTAACACCTCAAAATGAAACAATACAGCAGAAAAATCTAACATCGGAATTTTATTTAGATTTGCTTGATAAAAATTACCCACCCAAACCAATCTCTGAAAAAAAAGGAATAGTTTATGTTTCAAGGTCAAAACTAACCCACAGGAGTTACCCTAAACTTGCAGGTGAAGAGTATCTTGAAAAATACTTTAGAGAATGTGGAATTGAGGTAATTTATCCAGAGCAAATGTCAGTAGAAGAACAAGTGAAATTATATAATTCATCACGATTGATAATAATGGTTGAGGGTTCTGCTTACCATACATTTCAATTATTAGGTCGTGCGATGGGAGATATTCTTATAATAAAAAGACGAAATATATATGCAAATGGTGGATGGGTACGTAATGTTATATTACCACGTTGTAATTCATTAAAGTATATTTCAGAACTCCCTACACTAATACCTGGACGTGCAGTTGATAAAAAAACGCAGAGAAATTTTTTAAAGGAATCTCACGGCCTTGTTTTGTATGGCATAGGATTACTCATAGAAATAATGAATATTGTACGAAAGACGGATAAAACCATACCTAATATAGAAATATCTAAAATAGAATATGACCAAATGGTTTTGGTGGAATATGATAAATACATTAAAAACGAGGCAGAAAAAATAAATTTTACCAAGGAATGCGGAAGCACATGATGACTTAGTCGTTGATGTGGTAAATGCACATATTTTAAAAAAATATTTAAACAAATGTATTAGTTAAATATTTATATATGTGATCAGTCCTCAAATAGAATATAACAATGTAAATATTGTAGGGTGGGGTGGGTCTGGTCAAACTTATTTAATTAGGTTTTTTGAAAATGTATTGAAATTTAAAACAAATGATATAAGTGGATTTGATGGTTTGAAACACGGTCACTTTGGCATTCTCAAAAAACAAAAAAATAGATATGCGAGTATTGATTACGAAAAAATGAAATCAAGTTTCAATTTTTATGTTTATACACATCCGGTTTTAATGATTCAAAGTCACTTTCGCAGACGTTGGCAAAATCTACAATGTTTAAGAATGACAGGTGTAAAACAGTATATGCCAAATACACTTGAGGAATACATGAAAATTGTAACATCAGAAAACCGAGATTTATTTATGTTAAAAAGTCATTACGAGTCGTGGAAAAATTGTCCAAATTTTATACCAATTGAAATAGGTGATATTTCTAAATATACAAAACAATTATCTCACTTACTTAGAGTTGATGTTTCATTATTACAAAAAATAAAAATAAAACCAAGAAATAGTGTAATAGATGAAAAAAATGAAAACTATAATGAATTTTATGTTAATATATATAATCAAATAAGAAACGATGCAAACAATATACTAGAGAAACTTATTGAAAGAACAACATGAAACATTTTAAGGATATAATTGTTTTACCGTGGGAGCATAAATACAAATGGACAAAACCCGTGGGAGGACCGATTTATCCCGACTGGAACTCAAATACAGATGTAAGGCATTTGAGAACTGACGCAAATTGGGATACTTATCCAACGGAAATACCAAATTTAGATGATGTAGACGTGAGTGATACGGTAGTTTATTACGGAGGTCATATAAAAGAACACTTTGGTCATTTTATAGTAGAGTATCTCAGTAGGTGCGTACAATATGTAAGTCATATAAAACGAAATAAAAACTATAAATTGTGTTTAACCGGTGACTCATCTCAAACTTGGGACAAAATTCCAAGATATATAAAAGAAATATTAGAACTTTATGGATATAACCAAACTAATGTTTATATAGTAAATAAAAAACCAGTTTTGTTTAAAAATCTTTATGTATGTCCACAGGCAGAACACTTATATAGTTCATATCCCACATCACCTGATTATATAAATTTATTGAATTTTTATAAGACAAATGCAAAGCAAAAAAGAGTTGGTAATTATTTTATATCAAGAACAAATTTTGCTTCACCTATACGTGGTAAGCAGGGTGGGTTACTTGGTGAAAAATACATAGAGAGTGCATTTAATGAACTTGGGTATACAATAGTATATCCTGAAAAACTTACAATAAAAGAGCAACTTGAAATTTATTCAACTGCAAAGGAATTAGTTTTTGTGGAAGGTTCTGCGGTACATGGACTGCAATTATTAGGTAAAAACGAGGTAAATGTAACAATTTTTCAAAGAAGAAATGATTTTAAACATGGATATAATGAATTGATCAATAGAGTAGCAAAACTAGAATACATTCCATGTGTGGATATTTTCAAAAGACTCGTCAGATCTACTAAAGACACATCGCAAGTTTCGGCAAATGGAATAAATAAGTCGTATGGATTACCTCACCAAAACAGAACAAAGAAACTATTTGATAGATTGAGTAATAAAAATACTAAATCTAAATTTGTTTTTTGTATGGAATCATTTACAAGACAAATAGAACTTGATTACTTAGATTATATCCTTGGGAATACAGAAACGACTACGTTGTCTAACATTTTTAAATCAGAATTAACGCAAAACGAAATCTAAAAATAAAAATCTATGAAAATAAATGAAAAAAAATCAACAAAGATACCTTTACTTTCTGACACTAGTCCTTTTCTTGGTGAAATTAAAAGAGAACAAGATAAAAACAAAAAACCTTGGATGGTGGTAACTCCCACCCAAACCGGAAGCACATTACTCGTAAATGTTCTATTAGGTTTTTTTGATCCAACTGCAAGTGTAGTCTTTAAGGGACTTGATAACAACAAAAAATCCCACATCAGTGAATATAAATTAGATAAGGATTTAAAAGTAATAAAAACTCATGCAAGTGATAAAAATAAAACGCACATTTTTAATATAGAGGGAGTGCGTAAAATATCAGTAATACGTAGAGATAAAAATAAACTAGTTCCAAATTTTTGCTTTGAACATGATGATATACTTGTCATGGAATATGAGGACTTATTATATAAGTCCTCATATAACCCAAATATTCAAAAAAACAAAAAAGATGTTATATTGGAGATTGCACAAAAAATTGAAAAAAAATTTGAAATCGTGATTTCCGATTTACAAATTGATAACTCAGTTGCACGTATAAATTTGATGGATATGAACTATGAAAAAATAAAACAAAATGATTTCGGCAAAGTTCAGAGTGAGTTTTTTGGTCTACACGGTAATCATCGTAATCGTTCAAAAGATAAGTAAATTACATCGTATATGAAAGATGACTATAAATATCCTGATTTTATAGGGGTTGGTTTTACAAAATGTGGAACAACTGCTTTTTCTGAAAATTTAAATCAACACCCAAGTATTACTATACCTAAAAATAAAATAAACAAAAGATACGAGTTTGATTTTTTTAGACCAGCAAATCAGCACTCTTCAAAGATTCATTTGGGTGTTGATTGGTATAAAAGTCATTTTTTAAATGACGGCAATGTGCATGGAGAATTTTCACCAAATTATGCAGTACAACACCACATGATTTCAACAACCATAGGTAGAATTTTAGGAAATGGTGTAAAAATTATTTTTTTAGTAAGAAATCCTGTGGATAGAATTTTTTCATGGTATAATTTTTGCAAAGAACTTTATCCCAAAGACTGGATACACTTTGATGTTTCAAAGAGTTTTATATATAATTTTAAAAATGCAAGATCGTTTACCGAAACAATTTATATTGATGTGATAAAAAGTTACGAAAAAATATTTTCAAAGGATAATATATGTGTCGTGGTTCAAGAAAAATTAATTTCAAACCCAACTGAAGAATTTAAAAAAATTTTTAAATTCTTAGAAGTTGCTGAACATACCATAGAAAATAAGAAAATTAACAAAACAAAGTATATAGATTCATTAGATAAATGTGATAAAGAATTTTGTATGGATTTTTATCGTCCAAAAAATGAAAAACTGTTTGAATATCTTGGGTACGAAATTGAAGAGTGGATATAATGGATAAACTTTATTTAGCAATTGATGAACCACATTACGATGGAATGACTTCTCAACTTTATAGGCAGATAATGCTATGGGTATATTGTAATTTAAATGGATATAATTTTGTTTATGTTCCTTTTAAAGAAATTGCACACGATTGTAATCCGATGGATGCTGAAAATTTTTTTAATTTTGGTGAAGGTGAATTAAAAGAATACGAACTTAATGGTGAGAAAATAAATTATTGTTTTGTACCTGAATTTAAATCACGGATTACATTCAAGGATATAAGTAAAAATTTAAATTACTTTGATGAGTTTACTGACAGATTTTGGAGTAAAATAGAAAAAACAAAAAAACCAAAACTTATCTTTGACAAAAATTATGTAAATGTAGCAGTTCATGTACGACGTGGTGATATACTAGAGGCTCAAAAAGACTTTGGTTGGAAATTTCATTCAGATGAGTATTTTATAGACACCATGTACAAACTAAAACAAACAAACAAAAATATTAGGTTTTATATTTTTTCAGAAAACTTAACGGACAGAGCAATTAAAAGATTTCCAAATATTTTTAAAAATTGTGACATATTTAGCAAATTTAAAAATATTAATGATCTAGACATTCAACTAATAATAGATGGGTGCCCGTATTTTAGTCTTTGGCATATATTCAATTCTGATATTTTAATTGCAAGCAAAGGTTGTTTCAGTGGTTTACCAATTTTATTCCATAAAGGAAATGTTATAGTACCCAAGGGTAGAATTTTCTCTAAAAAGAGTAATATTTCATACAACCAAGATCCAATTTCTGACCTTAATTTTAATTATTATGAAAATGAAATATATAAAATTTGATTGTCCTGATGGAATCGGAAGTCAAATCGTGGCATACGATAAGATTATACGATTTTCAAAAAAACATGATTTGATACCAATAATTGATTTCACTAGTATGTGTTACTTTAGAGGAAAACGATTTGGGTTTAATAAAAATATATTTGATAATTTATTTTCAATACACGAAAGTTTAATTTACGATCCGGAACAGATAAAAGATATAGACGATAGATTAGTTTTAAAGATTAAAAATAAAAAAGTAGGCAATTTAGGTGAAACTGAAGAATATCTCAGTTTGAAAGATTCTTATTACAAATTTAAATCTAAGGGTAATATAGACTTATTTATGCGACCAAAAATTGATCTAAAAAATTTGTTTAATGAAATAAGTGATTGTGTCGGAATTCACATTAGATTTGGTAACGGAGAATTCAATCAACACGGTTTCCACAGAAAAATTGATAAAAATTCATTAGATGAAAAATTAGATTATATATTTGAGAAATATAATTCATTCTATGTTTGCTCTGATACAAAATCTTTATTGGATGAAATAAAATTAAAATACAATAAAAAAATTATTTTGTATGACCGAATTCACATGGAAGAGGGTATGGGTCCAGGACACAATATCAAACCACGAAACAAAGAAAATTTTAAAGAAGAAACAGAGCATGAAATTATGAGAGATGCGGTTGTTGAGATGATATTGTTATCAAAAACAAAAAAAGTATACCACACTGGAGGTTGTTTTCCGGAATATGCAATTAGATCGGGAATTTTAAACGAAAAATTATTTAAATGGAGTTGGTAAAGAGATATTTTAAATGAAATCATCAAAAAATTTTTTTTACAGAATTGGTGATGGTTGGAACATTGGTGGGACTGGTGTTACAAATAAACCTATCTACAAAAGAACTTTAAAAGAGTATCCTAATACTATTTTGAGTAAATATTTACTAAGTGCTAGGAAAAAACACGATTTACACACTATGTCAAGTATCGTAGACGAATATGTACAGACTAATAATATTACACTAGACAATACTACTTGGAATCTTCACATACGACTCGGTGATGTAATTGAGCAGTCAAAATATTCGGCTGAGGAACACTATAATAAATCTCTCCCGAGTGTAGGTCCAACATTAGCAAAGCCGACTCACGCAGGTGGGTATTGTTATATTGAACCAAAAGAATTCTATTTGAAAAAAATAAAAAAGGTAAAGGAGGATTTTGATGGATTAGATTCTGTAACAATTTATTCATCCTACCACGGGGTTTGTCCAAGTCATAACAAAACTGATGAATATTTAGAAAAAATCATTGGTCTGTTTGAAGAACATGGTATTCATGTAAAAACCCAAATAGATAATCAAGATATTGATTTAGACTTCGTAAAATTATGCAAAAGTAAATATTACACACCAAGTCATGGTGGTTTTACGAGACTGATTACCAAACTAGTGCTTAATTATGGAAATTCTATAATATAAAATAAGAATTAATATATTTATAATAGAGATGATTAAAACAGCAGTATACGCATATTGGGCGAAACCTTTTTTAGAAAAAGATTCGTATAGCAATTTTGAACGGAAAAACGATTTGTTGGTATCACTAAGACTCAGTGTTGAGCAAGCAAGAAAGTTTTTTGATAAAATTGTTTTTTACGGAGACCACGAAGCAATTTCACAAGTTTGTAGTGTGATAAAATTTGACGAAGTGCATGATGATATTGAAGAATTAAACACAAAGAAAATACCAAGTTACTTTTATTCACTTCCGAAAGTAATTGTTTGTGAAAAAATGAAAGAACCATTTGTTTTAATTGAAAACGATTTTTATTTATGGGACATTCCAACATCAAGTAACTTTTTTGAAGCACCATTGATCGTTGAAGATTTTCACGAAACTCCGATTGAGTTTTACAATGAAATTGACAGAATGCAAGAAAAAGAAATGGCAACTCGTCCACGTTGGTATCGTCTTGCTAAAAAAGGAAAATTTTCAATTCCACAAAAAGGTATATACGGTGGAAACGACATAAAGTTTATCAACGAACACGCATTGGAAGTCATGCGACTGGTAGACAACGAAACGAATCTTGAAATTTTTCAATCAGAGGAAAACGAAAAATTATTCAAAAATACTCATTTAATATATGATCTTTGGTATTGTGGTGCTAAAATTGACAATAAAAAAATACCTGCGTTTTCAATTCGTAATTCGGATATAAAATACACGCATTTATATGCAGAAAAGAAAAATGATCCAAAGATTTCAATAAAATTATACGAAAGAGTTCGTAAGGATTTACCTGAATTTCTGAAAAAAATTCAAAGTGACGATGGAATATTTGATCCAATACAAGACTATGATTATTTCATTGAACCCACTGAGGGAATTGAAAATATAGATGATGGTAAAAAGAAACTTACATTCGTTATGGCATTAATGAATCGTAAGCACCAAATAGAACAAACACTACTAAAAAATCTAGAAGATAATTGGGAAGACCGGAATGATGTTGAGTTCGTTTTAATGGACATAAGCAGTAAAGACGGATTTCGTGAGTGGTTACAATCACAGGATCTTAAAAAATACACAGAGTGTGGTTATTTGCGTTGTTATGAAACTGATATTATATCCAAGTGGCACGCTAGTATCGGAAAAAATACCGCAACTCACCAAGCACACGGAAGAATTGTCGTAACACTTGATTGTGATAATTTTACAGGATTTCGTGGTGGAAAATATGTAATAGAACAATTTGAAAAACACGATTACAATTGTGTTGTTCATCAATTTGATTGGAAATTTAAAAACGGAAACTTTGGAAGAATTGCAATTACGAAAAATAAGTTCAATGAAATCGGTGGATATGATCAATCTTTGCTACCTATGGGTTATCAGGATTGGGATATAATAAAACGAGCAGAAGCAACAGGATGTGTATATGTAAATGCGGTGGAAAGTGAATATAATCGTGCTATTGAAAATGAAGGTGGCAAAGAACTAAGCATGGCAAATCAAAAGGATGACCACAAAAAAATGGGTTGGACTGAAATGAATCGTATCAATAAATTAAAATGCCATCATAATTTATATAAAAAAAAGTATATTGCTAACGGTGGTTACTATGGCATTCGTTCTCAGATACGAAGAATTTTAGGTTCAGAGTAATATATATTTATGTGAAAAAACACATAAAGGAAGTTAGTTCTGCTGGTATATCTGCATCAAGTGATACTGAACCAGATTTTGGTAATTATTTAGCAGGTGGAAAAATTAGAAAACTAGGTACAGAACTCAGTGGAGAATCAGATGCTTGGTTTTCAACTGGAGGATATACACAAACTCAATTTCCACAAGCAGACGATATATGGGGAAGTGAATATAAGGATTTATCTGTTTTTAATCTTGATCCAGGTATATACCGCAAGTCAGCACAACACAAATTAAAAGTTCCAAAAACATGGTTTAATATTCCAAGTGTAGACGAAGCAGACCCACTTGATATGCCAAATACACTCGATGGAGAGGGTAAAATTAATCCCAATGAAGAGTTTGATGATGTGAACTTTAAAGTTCCACACTATAAAGACTTTTTTAGTTGATTTTTTATATCTTTTGATATTTATTATAGGTATGAAGTTTCCCAAAATTATTGGATTAACAGGATTGGCACGTTGTGGAAAAGATACTTTTTGTAAATATGCACTTGAGTATTTTGAAAAAAATAATACAAAAGGAACTCGTTTAGCATTCGCAGATGCTCTTAAAAAAGATGTTGATGCCTTTTTGATTGAAAAACTTGGTATATCAGCATTCACCGAGGTTACCGCAGAAAAAGAAATTATTCGTCCAATGCTTACGACATGGGGAACTGAAATTATGCGTAAACAAGATGATCTTTATTGGGTAAAAAAAGTGGAAGAAGATATTAATATTAATAAACAAAATAATATTATCAGTATCGTAACTGATATTCGTTTTCCTAATGAAATAAATTATATTCATAAAATTGGTGGTAAAGTTGTTCATCTAACTATGCTCGGTAACGAACCAGCAAATGATTATGAACGAGAAAACGATCCACTATTAAGAAAAAATGCAGATTGTTTTGTTGAATGGGAGTTTTATGGTGACGATGAACTCTCTAAGTGTATTACTCATGTTGAATCTGCAATTGAAGATGGTTTAATTAAATAATATTATTTTTATAATTTTGTTGTATATTTCATATTTATAGACATGAAGTACGACCCAAACAGAAGAAAAGAAACACAGGAAGCGTACGAAAACATGACCTTTATGCGAAGCAGAGAGGCACGTTGGCTACGTGTTCTTGCAGAGTTAATGGAAACCGAGGCACGAATGAAAAAAATGGGTGTGCGTAACACTATTGTATTTCAAGGAAGTGCCCGCATTGACGATGAAACTGAACAATTTAAAAACAACAAATATAATCGATACTACAATGATGCTTACGAATTAAGCAAGCAACTTACTGAATGGTCGGAAAATACATTCTCAGAACGAGAAAAAAAGTTTTATATCAGCAGTGGTGCAGGACCAGGCATCATGGAAGCAGCCAACAAAGGAGCACACGATGCAGGTGGAAAAACCGTAGGTCTTGGTATTGTTCTTCCGTTTGAACAAGAAAACAATGAGTATGTAACTTCTGAACTTGATTTTGTTTATCATTACTTTTTCACACGCAAATTTTGGTTTTTATATCAAGCAAAAGCACTTGTGGTGTTTCCTGGTGGTTTCGGTACAATGGACGAACTATTTGAAGCACTTACTCTTATTCAATGTCAAAAAATTCAGAAACCTGTTCCAACAATTTTATACGGAAAAGAATTTTGGGAAAATGCAGTTGGGTGGGATGCTTTTGTAAAAGCAGGAACAATATCAAAAAAAGATTTAGATTTATTTAAAATTGTAGATGATGTCGCAACCGCCAAAAAGTTTTTAATTGACGAAATTACTAAGCACTATAAATTATATTTTTAGGTATTATGATTGTTCCTGAACTGAATACTATATTCGTTCATATACCAAAGTGTGCGGGTACTTTCATAGAAAGAAATCTTATGCAAAGTGATTCATTTTATTTTGCAGATTCACATGGTCATTTACTTAAAACTGAACTAAAAGATGATGGTCATGTAAATATAGGAGAAGATAAACATCGTCAACTTGGTTACTATAAAGAAAATTTTAATAAAGTGTTTTATGATAACTTTTTTAAGTTTACTTTTGTAAGAAATCCATTTGATAGATTATTTTCTTTATTCAATTATATGAAGATGCAAGAAAATCTAGATTTATTGCAGGATTTGTCGTTTGATGAGTGGATTGAATCTATATATGCACACTACATGAGAAATAAATGTTATACTTTTTACACAGGATACGAAATTAATATGCTAAATTATATTAGTTTAGATGAAACTATTATTGATATTGATTTTGTAGGAAAGTTTGAGAATTTACAAAATGATTTTAAAAAAGTTAGAAAAAAAATAAATTTAAAGAATCTACAAATAAATGAAATTATAAATGGTTCTGAAGTAAATTGTAACTATAAAACTGCATATAAATCATTCAACACACGAAACTTTGTAGAAGAAATGTGCAAACAAGATCTTGAGTATTTTAATTATTCTTTTTAATGAATATCAAATAAATAATATTTGACACACCAACAATCAAAAACTAAAATAAAAACAATGAATAAAAAACTATTTACATCAGAGAGTGTATCAAGTGGACATCCTGATAAAGTATGTGATCAAATTTCCGATGCCATACTAGATGAATTTTTAAAGCAAGATCCAAACGCACGAGTTGCGTGTGAAACATTTGCAACAACGGGATTAGTAGTAATCGGTGGAGAAATTACCGCAGATGCTTGGGTTAACTTTCAAGATGTAGCACGACAAGTATTGCGTGATATAGGATACACAGACGAAAAATACGGAATAAGTGCAAACGGTTGTTCGGTATTATTTACACTTGATCGTCAAAGTGCTGATATTGCTATGGGGGTTAATGAAAATGAAGGTGAACACAAAGAAGCAGGAGCAGGTGACCAAGGACTGATGTTTGGATATGCTTGCAACGAAACACCTGAACTTATGCCATTGCCTATTATGTTGTCG
>Ga0055584_100003835_pt1 | contig 14761 bp, 8 predicted proteins | sample OSDHelmetaG_FD_58716 | JGI IMG/M metagenome (GOLD analysis project Ga0055584, IMG submission 58716) | Pelagic marine sediment microbial communities from the LTER site Helgoland, North Sea, for post-phytoplankton bloom and carbon turnover... | ecosystem: Environmental > Aquatic > Marine >... | reverse complement strand
TCCAACCACGGTACTTGCTCTGTCAATGCTCAGGGTCAAGCAGAATGTGCATGTGATGTTGGATATTCTGGTGCTGACTGTAGCTCAGATGTTTGTGACCAACAGGACTGCTCCAACCATGGTACCTGCTCTGTAAACGCCCAAGGCCAAGCAGAATGTGCATGTGATGTTGGATATTCTGGTGCTGACTGTAGTACTTTCGCATGTGATGGTGTAAATTGTAATAGTCCCCATGGAGTATGTCAAATTGATGCTGGTGGTCAAACAAGTTGTGTTTGTGATCCTGGTTGGTCTGGTCCAAACTGCATGACACATGATGCTTGTCATGATTTTGATTGTAATCAGGCTCGGGATGCCGGAAATACTTGTTCGGAAAATGCACAGGGTAATGCAGAATGTTCTTGTGTTGAATGGATGTCTGGGACACATTGTGAAAATGTTTCTCCGTGTTATGGGTATGATTGTAATACCCCAAATGGTACATGCTCTGATGCAGGGGGTGTTGCTGCATGCTCTTGTGTAGGAGGGTATTCTGGGGATCATTGTGAGATTCACAATGTTTGTCATGATGTAGATTGTAATCAGGCTGCTGGTGGAGGTACTTGCTCTGATGTACGTGGTGTAGCTACATGTGTATGTAACCCTGGATATTCTGGTCCAGACTGTAAGACTTTTGATGCATGTGTTGGATATAGTTGTGACCATGGAGGTACTTGCTCTGTCAATGCCCAAGGCCAACCAGAATGTGCATGTGTGGGTGACTGGGAAGGGGATCATTGCGATGAGCATAAATGTGATAATCATAACTGTAACGATCATGGTACCTGCTACATTGACAGGGCTGGTCAAGAGGCATGTCACTGTAATCCCGGATACCGTGGAGATCACTGTGAAATTTCTAACTGTGATGGAGTACAGTGTAACCAAGCTGGAGGTGCAGGACAATGTGTTTTGGATGCTGGTGGTCTTCCAAGTTGTGATTGTACCCCAGGTTATTCTGGGAATGAATGTCAGAACTCACTTTGTGATGCTTTCGTCTGTAATAATGGAGGTACTTGTTCTATCGTGGGGGGAGCAGCAGTGTGTTCTTGTCCTCCAGGGTATTCTGGAATTCACTGTGATGAATTTGGTTGTGATGGTGTCGTCTGTAATAATGGAGGACGGTGTGAAATCAATGCTGGCAATCATCAACCAGAATGTGTTTGTCTTCCAGGTTTCTCTGGTGCCAACTGTGATTCGTCAGTTTGTGACGGTAATAACTGTTCAGGCCATGGTACATGTTCAGTCGTTAATGGCCAAGCCCAATGTACTTGTGTTGGACAATGGGGAGGAAATAGTTGTAGTGTTTCTCCATGTGATGCCTTTGATTGTCAGCATGGGGGAAGTTGTGAAGTAAGCGCACAGGGTATACCAAGCTGTAATTGTGCTGCTGGATGGACAGGTCCTCATTGTGCTCAGCATGGTTGTGATGGTTTTGACTGTAATGGCCAACATGGATCATGTAGTATAAACGCCCAGGGACAGCCAGAATGTAATTGTGACGATGGTTATTCTGGAGACCATTGTCAGACCTCTGTATGTGATGGGGAGAATTGCGGGGGACATGGTCAATGTGTAATCTTGAATAATCAAGCCCATTGTATTTGTGAGGCTGGATACAGTGGACAACATTGTGATAGTAGTGTGTGTAATCCTAGTCCTTGTCAGAATGGTGGGAGCTGTGGTGTAAACGCCCAGGGACAAGCAGTGTGTTCATGTGTTGGAATTTGGGATGGTCCACATTGTACTAATAACAAGTGCGAGGAACCTGGTGCACCAAACTGTCATGGACATGGTACTTGTGTTCCAGATGGTGCTGGGCTCAAATGTCAATGTGATGAAGGGTGGACGGGGGATGATTGTAATACTAGGGCACACTGTGCTGCGGGTCAATACATTAGTGGTCCAGATTGTGTAAACTGTAAGACATGTTCTCATGGTAGTAATCAGGCTGTTAGGAGGGGTACAGATTGTGATGGGTTGGGAAATCATGATAGTCGTGTATGTGTACCATATAAGATATGGTGTGGTACAGATTATTGTGAGGAACGCGACAATGGTAGTTCAGATCGTGATAAAGATAAGAGTGATCTACTTACGTGTGCTAATGCTAAGAATAGTGGTGGTACTAGATATACACCATATGTACATGATTCATGGAGAGAATATGGTCAAGTATTTGCAAATGTATTTAGAAATGTATGTAGATACCAAGAATAAAGTACAAGATTTTTATACCAATTGGTATAAAAATAGTAATTATCCCCCACTTCCCCACTTTAATCCAGAAAAACTAATTTTGGTTTCCCTAGGGCTCGTATTTGTTCTAGAACCTTTCCCCTAATTTTCCATCTGTATTTGTATTGACTCATGACAAATCCTTTTTTGAACCCCCTCCCTTCCTCAAAAGCCACGTCCATGACCTGGTCTAGGGGATTTACGAGGGCTTTCAGATAGTAAAGGTAATCAACTTTTATAATATCACTGTGTCTCGCTAGGTACTCAATATTTTCTATCTTTTCGTATTGCTTAGCAGTATGGATATCTGGTCTGGTTATTACATATTCCAAACGTGTTCCCGGTGGGGCCGGTTGTCCCCTACGTTTCATCCTTTCAGCCAGTTGAACTTGTGCTGGAAGACTCAAGAGGTAATATTCCTTTTCATCTGCAGCACCCTTGAGGGCTAGTGCTTTTTCCCTCTCAATCTTGGAAGTGGGGAGGGGTTTAATAGTATAATTTCCAACCTTGAGTTTCTTTTCGCCTTTCTCGTTCACGGTGGGTTCAGCATTGAGACCGTCACAGTCGCCTACAGCTTTAGTAACTACAAAATCCTTTATGGGTCTTGAGGAGGAGCACATTTCGTTTATTTTCTCTAGGACATAGTAAATAATGTCATCCATGTCTACATTATCAGCGATTTTTGTAATGACCATTTCGTAGATGTCCCTGATGACCTGACTATTGTCCCTCCTAGCGAGGAGGACACCCTTGTTACCAATCTTTTTATTTACAATCCCGTCCCTAAGGCATTTCTGATACATGTATCTCTTTTTGGTCAGGATAAAGAAGAATGTATATATTTCCTGTTCAAACTCTAGCTCCATGGGTTTTGGAAATAGTTTGGTAACCTCCCCCGCTACATACTCTGCATGATCCCATGTTTCCTGGGCTGTTTTTAGATGGGGAAAGACAATGTAGTTACTATCTGTGTCAATATATATCAACTTCCCTCCATATTTACTAGTAATAGCTTGGGCAGATTTGTCAATATTTACTCTCCCCATGTAGGTGACACACATAGCCCCAGCCATAAAAGGGAGAAACCCCTTCCTGACACCCATAGCACCATACATACTATTACAACCCACTTTATAGGCTAACTGTCGTTTATCTAATACATCTAGAAGTATTTTACAGTCGTTTACTACATCATCATTTCCTTCCTCACTTGCTTCCTTCATTTTCTTCTTAGCGGCGACCATGTCTACCTTCCTGGTGTGTTTCCTTGCATCAAGGAGATTCTGAAGGATTGTGGGTACCACACCTTTGGGTTCCTTGAGAAAACGATAATGACGATCACAACATGATATGTGTTTATTTATAGTTTTCTTGATATCAGCCCTTTCAGTGGTGTATACTTTCAGATCTTCATCTAATTTTGCGATTTCCTTGATGGCTTTATCTTTAGCATCTTTACCATCCTTAACTCTCATAGCATTTTTCCTATCCCTGAGGGCTTTGATCCTCTTTTTCTCGTTATCAATGTATTCATCTAGTTCCTTGACCCTAATTACCTTTGGATCATGTTCGCAACCGATACATTCTCTCCATTTAAATACATGACACATTGAGTCTGGTATTCCCCTAACATGATCTGGGACCCATGTGTGATAGTCAATATTGTAGGCGATAATAGTAGTAGGATATAGAGATGCATAATCAAATGGTACAACCATTTCATGTTTCCCCGGGACTGGGGGGTGTACAGTTGCTCCCATGTAGCGTTCATTTTCCCCTGTTTTGTATGCATCATTTTCTACAACAATATCCTCATATGTGCAGTATTTATATACTTGACTGAAAACTTTAATCTGTTGTCCCTTGGTGACAAGATAAATCGGTGGTACATTAGAAGCTTTAGACATTTCTGTAAGCCCAACCCATGTTTTCAGTTTATCCATGAGTTTTACTACGAGGACGCTGTCCTGAACACAGTATTTTGCTACAATACTAATAGCCCTCCTCGCGAGGGGAGAATATTTCCCATCGGGACCTATCCGAGTCCCAATTCTGTAGCACTTGAAAATTCCCTTAACACTTAGGGGGTCCTTAGTTTCCCCAATGAAATAGTCAGAGATAGTTTTGAGACGGTAGTTACTCATTTTGAAGTCCCTTTTGATTACGGGGAGAAGATCTACAAAAAGTCTCCCTTCGGCGTCTAGGTATTCAAACTCTTGGTTTTTGTATGCACTTGAGGACCATTTTATGAGTTTTACATGTGCATGGTTGTATTTGTGGAATCCCTGTTTATCAAAGTCATCCATACACCAGCACCATTGACTTTGGGCTCTCCTTATCATATAAGGGATATCAAAGCCTAGTATATTGTAACCACAAATAATGTTTGGATTTTTTTGACGTATGAGTGTTGTAAATCCACATAGTAGTTCAGATTCGCTTGTATATGTAAGTATATGTACTCCTACCCCTACCATCTCCTGTATGGGATCCCCTAGGGTAAGGATATATTTTTCCATAGAGTTTTCCTTGTTACCCTCGTATGCAAAAACACATGAGATCTGAAACACCTTATCTCCAGGTTTGTCGGCATTAGGCATGGCAGAAGGATTAGTACTATTTACTTCTATATCAAAGCTCATTATGAGGGGTTTTGGTGGTACTGTGAGGGATTCATCCTTTTTGAGATTTTTCCATTTTACAACATATTCTTTATCACACAGGGATAATTTATCGTCTTCTGTTATTTCTTTACCTGCAAATTTTACCCACCCTGCAGTTGGTATATCGCTACAACACGTGAGTTGTAGAATAGGATCGGCATTGAACTCGTGCACCTTGAATAATAATCTTCCACACCCAGGTATAGTAATATGTTTTTTTGTAGTATATAATAAGGCTCTGATATCCTGTATACTAGAGAAAGTACAGAATAAGTATGGAAATAGTTGTCTTTCCCTAGTCCCATCTTTGAACTGAACACCGTATAACTTTTTTCTCATACAAAATACCTTTGTTAGTGGTTTCTTTTCCCTGAGGAGGTCGTCTATCTTATTTGAGACGAGTTGTGAGGTGGATTGGGTCCATGTTATCTCCGGTGGTAGTTCAATGTATACATAGGGTGTAAAGTTATTTACCCTTATGCATATATTTTCGCCTTGTTGTCCGATACCATATATTCGTATATGGGTAACTTCAGAGTTACTATCGTCTACAAACCAGCTATAAGTAAAAAATTTATTGGACTGTGTCATAACTGTTATCGTTTTCTATAGAAATAAATGTCCTTCTAAATTCAAATTCTCTTTATAAATAAAGAATGAAAGGTATATATGCACGTGTATGTATAGTACTTATCTGTATAGTTGTTATAGCTATACCATTATATAAGTATAGGGAAAAGATTATACCTATTAAAAATACACAACCGTTTACTAATGTATGGGAGACTTATGATAAAGATGGTGAACGTTATGATTATGTATGTATAAATATGATGAAAGATTTACAGTCTATTTTCAGAGAAAAAGATATAGAATTTATAGTAGCCTATGGTACACTTTTGGGGTTGTCTCGTCATGAGGGGTTTATACCATGGGATGATGATATAGATATTATAATAGAAGATAAACATTATGATACCCTTATAGGTGGTCTTGATGATAAATTGTCTGAAAAGGGTCTGAGGGCTGCACATATTAATACTTCATTTAGTAAATTTAGTAAAATACATAGAATCAAAGATCCCCTTATAAAAGATAAAAATTGGTCATGGCCGTTTATAGATGTTTTTGTGTACACAGTTAAAGATGATAAAGTTGAAATATTAAGTGACAATAGATCCATTAAATATATTGTATCAAAATCAGATTTTTTCCCTCTAAAGACTAATTTATTTTATGGGTTCCCCGTGTCTATGCCATATAATGTGGATAGTATGCTAGATAGCATGTATGGAACAACTTGGGAAACAACATGTATGTCATCTCCCTATAATCATCGCGAAGAGAGAAGTAATGAAAAACAGTACATGATAGACTGTAATAATTTATCCATTTTAGATAATAATTGGAAAAATAATATATGGGTAATAAACCTTGATAGGCGTAGGGATAGATGGGTAAAAACAGTAAAGAGACTAAACGATGCTGGAATTCATACCGCTAAAAGATGGAATGCGATAGATGGAAAAAAAGAGAAATTAAAGAAGAATAGAATATCTGTAGGGGAAACAGGGTGTTATATGTCTCATTTATCTTTGTGGAAAAAGTTATACAAAGATGGGGTAGAATCTGCTTTAATATTTGAGGATGATATAATATTTGCCCCTGGAGTAAATATAGATGATATAGGAGAAATGGTAAAATCTAGTCCTGGATATACTATACTTTTTTTAGGACATTGTGGTAATTATAGTGACACGGTGTTTAAAAATCCAAAAACAAAATTAGGTACTGCTAGGTGTGCCCATGCTTATATTATTTCTAGAAAGGGAATGGAGATACTAGTAAATATGACCCATGATTTTTTTGTTCCAGTTGACTTTATAACTGAAAAAATTTGTAGAAAAAATATATGTTATTTATCTAGACATATACCTAGTGATTATGATACAAACGGTATCATACACCAAGATAATGGTTTAGGAACTGATATAAAAGTGGGGTAAATTTTAAAATCTGAGATTTTAAAATCTAGGTAATTCTTTTAAGAACTATACTTATAACTATAACAATTGCTATTACCCTACATTGTTCAGGTATTGTTTTTGCATATGTTGGGACTTTAGATAACATTGAGTATAGAAAAGGTATATATACACTACTATCATTTTTATGGATACCGACTATTACCCCTAGTAATGCCCCAGTAAAGATTACAGATTCAGGTAAGCGGGGTAGGTTCATATATATAACAAGGATATGTTGATATATAATAATTAACCCTGCACTATTAACGACAACATCCTCATTAGTCTGTAGATAGAGGCCATAGAGAGATACTAGTATATGAAATATTGTATCTCCAACCCCCCTCCCTGCTTTTTTCCTAAGAGACATTACTAAGATAATAGAAGCAATTATCAGTCCTACCGGTACTAGAACAGACTGTAAATCTAGGAAATACACATCTTTATGATTATGGTCACGTATAGGTACTGGTGAGTTTTTAATATGTAGGGGGACAATATCTCCCATCTGGGATTGTAATATTTTCTGTGTTTCATCCAGTTCTTGTCCTGGACTAACATAGGGTCCAATTTTTAGACGCCTTGTACTAAAATCAAATCCCACAACCCGAAATCCCCAACCTAGTTCTTTTCCTATATGATAATATCCAGATTTCCATGGTCTAGCCTCTTTGTCCTTTCCAGTTGGTGCAAGTATTATAGCGCGATAGCGTTTTTTACGCACCTCATCTACAATTCTTTTTACTGATCCTTGTGGTGTTTCCCATCTTTTATCCCCCAATAATATAATATTGATCTTGCTTAAAACAAACTTCCAGGGTTCCCTATCAAAAAGGGGATTATCCCCACCAGCCATAACTAAACATGTCCTATCTTTCAGATATTTATTAGTATGACTATATAACCACCACAGAAGGAACTCATTGATTCCTGCTGTATGCGATAGACACCCCACAAAGGGTTCTTTTTTAGGGGATTTACCCCTACATTGAATTATGGTACTCCATCCAAGTAAATCCAATCCTAATGACATTTATCACCCCATAGTGCCTCTTTAGGTCATAGAGAATATTATTTAATTTTTATTTTAGACATAATTATACTAGGTATCAGCAGTATTAATACTATAAATGTTAATACCTTCCATTCTTGATAAGCAAAAATAATCCATTTACTGTCATTACTTTCCCAAGAACCCTTTCCCAAATGCATCGCATATACTCCCGGCTTATTACCTAATGTTTTTATATCTGTAAGCAAACCAAAAGGGTGAAAACCTTTATACGGATAGTAACCTAATTTATATTTATTACGATACCTAGAATATACCCGGTTTAATATACTAGGTCCTGTCGTAAACATAATAGTCATATGTCTACTATAATATATAGGCATAGTTTGATTCATTTCCAGTTCTATGAATAATTTACTCCAGAAAATGTGTCCTGGTTTAGAAAACATTAGGGAGTTTGATATATGTACATCACTTCCAGGTGCCTTATTTGGTGTTTCTACTAAGTATATATCTCCAGGATATTGATCCAACACTACACTCCAGGGACTATTACATGCATAATCCATATCAGCATATAACCCTCCATATCTGTGTAAGATAAAATACCTCACTGTGTCACATTTTTGTATATGATAAGGATATTTTCTATACATCTCTATATGCTGGGGATAATGGTACTTCACAAGATCATAGCATCTCTGAAGATTCCAACACATATAAGTCATATCAGGATTATGTAATAACCAACTATCCCTATATTTTCTCAAACCCTCAAAAGCCTTCCTAGCTGCTGTTTTATTAGGTATAATTCCAAACCATATCTGATGTATTATCTTCCCACTATGAGCAAGAAGATAACGATCTAGATCTTCAAATGATAATTCGTCCATTTCTGGTGAGATATGGTTTGTTTAAGTTTATACCGTTTATCCTTACATCATAAATCCTGATTGGGTATTTCTCCTAGAAGCCGACTTTGTTATAACAAAAAGAACAAGTAACCATACAATAATAAATAAAGCTACAACACCTCCCATCTTTAACAATAATTCTCCTGTAATTTTAGGACGCTCACAGCTTAAAACACAAGACTTCTGATTTCCCTGAGTAATCTGCTTAGATTTGACTGAATATCCATCATTACACTTAATATAGTCACTGCCATACTGATTAACCATATCATCACAAGTCTTACCCTCGTGGAGATTAATACCACAAAGTTTATCCCCTCCAATGCAGAACCTATTTCCAGCTGGGGTCAAATCTGAAACACAAGTCCCATGACCACCTTGAACATTACAAGCAGTAGTTGAACCTGACATTACACATTTATCTTTGCAACTTTTAAGATCATTAAATGGACCCTTATCACTTTGAACACAAGAATAATTATCGCTACACATATACTTTGTAGATACGGGAGGAGGACCAGGAGGAGGTTGGGGATTAACACATGCTTTGGTACAAGCATCATGAGAATTATATTTACCACTTGCATTTTGGGAACATTTATAATTTGTCTTATCACAATTCCACATATTTGAAGGTGGAGGGGGTGGGGTGGTTTTACAATTGAGATTTTGAAAGTCTGTCCCCTTACACATACTTTTTTCTAGGGGAACACAATCACTGCCTAACATCCTAGAACACGCACCCTTACCACTTGTGGCAGGTGTGATATATGAAAACGTTCCAGGTTTCAGAGAACCACAATGTCCAGTTGTTGGATCTGCTGCAACTTGGCCCTGGGGGCATTGACCCTTGTTAGAAACACCTTTATAGAGACAATTCCATGTCTTGGTTTGATCTTTTAACGGCACATAACAATTCTGTACTGAAGATGGAGGAGATGGAGGTGGGGGAGGTGGGGGAGGGGGGGCTTGCGCCACCCATTTACAACATTGAGATGCTTCAGAACATTCATCCTGTTTCCATTGAGAGCATGGAACTAGTGATTGGTCTGAACAATTTGGGGTACTAGATTGACACGACATTTTATTAATATCAAAGATATTAATATAATATTAACATTTATCACATGACCATCTTTCTTTTATAGTTGGTGCTGAATGCTCTTGGGTTGTTTGAGAACCTGTACCCCCAGCACCCCCACATTCCATATCCAAAAGGGGAGATAGGTAACAATCATCTTTCTTGCGGTGTTTCATCTTCAGACTAAGGTGTTTACCCTTCTTGGGATACTCCCCCATCATTATATCCTGGGGTAACTTTATGGGAAAGAATTTTTTCATGAGATATTCTGCATATGTGCGAGACATAATATAAGCCGCAGCACCTGCATTATATTCAGATGTTTCTTGGACTACAGTAATACCCTTTTTAACAGTTAAAATCTTTTTATGATCCTCATCAGAACCAGCCCAGTTACCATTCCAAAGGTGGAGAACTGAGAAATCCCCCATTCCCTTGTCAATCAGGGAATCCATTATATCATTTACATCATCTACAAAATGAGATTTTACCTCTATATCATCTTCTAGTACCATAGCATAATCATAACATGAATTCACCAGACGCTGCCATACATTATAATGGGACATATTTATAGATACCTCTATTGTAGTCATATCTGCCCTGGGTGACACAATCTTATTTTTTATAAGTTTACACATTACCCCATGATTAAACTTAGTACCTAAAACACACGGTACCCTACAAGCCTCTAAACCAGCTTGTTTTGCATATTTCTTAAATTTCTCATAACGAGCCTTATGCATACTACAATTGACTACAAATACCCCCATGGGGATTTCAAAGTTGTGGTAGCACTTACCACTCCTAGCACATGATTTTGTGGGGGATTTAAGCCACATATTATTGGGGATTTTGGGAATGCCCCTCTCAGGTAAAAGACAAGCCTTTACACATCTCCTATCAGTTATTTCGTCATAAGGTTCTGCAGGCTTTCTCATAGAACGTGTCAGTTTAACTTTAACCTCGTCATCCAGACCCTCCTCAAGTTCATGATCATATTGTCTGTAGGCTATTTCATTCCATTCCTTCCCATACATTCGTTCTAAAAATTGGGAATGTTCCTTAGGACCCAAAACAAAAAAATCTCCAAAATCATATTCCACCAGGGGGAATACTTCTGACTTTACAAACCATTCCTTGGGCCATGTTTTCCTTACTTTTTTTAGAGAAGGTTCTAGGATAACTTTACCCTTTTCTTTGACCTCCTTATAAGATATTACATCAAGGAAGGGGAATGAATAATCAAACCCCTCAATATTTGGGCGTTTTGCATAGCATATTTTATAACCTAACCAGTGTTTAACTAGACGATAACCACATTTCTTTAGGTGTTTTTCAAGAGCCTTCAGTTTACGTACATCTTTTTGCATAATACCAATATCTAAATCATCATCCCAAGGGATAATTCCTGTATTTCTGACAGCCCCTAAAAGGGTACCAGCTTCTATCCAATATTTAATACCATTATTAACAAGGATTTGATGTACATCATACATAAGTTGATAGAGTAACTTAATAACACTTTCTCTAGTTTCCTTAAGTTTTGTCATTTGTATTATCTAAAGATAGTATTTAATATAAAAAAATATGAAAAGGGCTATTAGCACAATAGGGAGTTCCGTGTACAGAAATACTAGATCAAAAAGACCTAGAATCTCTAATAGAATTGTATCAGCCACAAGTGTATTCAACTATATGAATAATGATACTTTATGTGATTGGTTAAAAGTTATTCATGGATCTCAGGCTAGGGATAGGTCATATTCTGGTGTTGGTAATAATGGGATATGGAGTGATAGTTTTAATGACTACATTATAAATAAGGGGGTTGAGTTTGAGAATAAAATAGTAAAGTATATACATGAAAATAAGGTACCTATAATTAAGGTTAGTGATTTTATCACAGATGAGACATGTAATAGGGTAATAGAACTTATGAAACAAGGGACTCCTATTATCCACTCTGCACCAGTAAGGGATTACCATTTAGGTACACATGGGGTAATTGATCTCCTTGTGAGGAAGGATTACCTTGAACAGTTTATAAATAATCCACCAGAAAGTAGCAAACACATTGTTTATCCAAGGAAATTAAATACAAATAGTACGGGTGCTGTTATACCAAACTATGTTGTGGTAGATATTAAATTTTCTACACTTCCCCTACGTAGTGACGGGGTTCATATTCTAAATACAGGAAATTATCAGGCCTATAAGTCCCAACTGTGGATATATACCCAAGCTATAGGAAGAATTCAGGGATATACACCCCGCGAGGCTTATATCCTCGGGAGAAGGTGGAAATATACTAAACAGGGAGCTGTACACTCTGGAGATAATGCACTTTCTAGACTTGGTGTAATTAACTATAATGGGGTTGATAAAGATATCCCCAAAAGAACTATTGATGCTATAGACTGGATACGGTGTGTGAAATCATGTGGAGAGGAGTGGTCAGTTAATCCACCCTCTAGACCTGAACTGTATCCAAATATGTGTATAGATTCTGGAATGTGGCAACCATATAAAGAACAAATAGCCGAGGAGTTAGGTGAAATTACTACTATATGGAATCTAGGTGTAAAACATAGAAATGTAGGTATTTCTAAGGATATTAAATCTTGGAGAAATAAAAAATGTACTTCCCAGAATCTAGGGTGTAATCCTAGTGCTACAAGCGATATTATAGATAAAATCCTAGACATAAATAGACAAACCACTGATATTATACGTCCAAAATATATAAAATCTATTCCCCCCCAGGACGACCTCATAGACGATCTATATGTAGATTTTGAGACCCTAACAGATATTTTTACAGACTTCTCTGAATTACCAAGACAACCCAACAAAGGAACCCTTATTTTTATGATCGGGGTGGGTAAAAAATGTGATAGGACTGGGGAGTGGTCATACACAAGATATACATGCAAAGAACCCACCCTAGTAGAACAACACAGAATAATGAATGAATTTATAAGGGATTTTATTACCCCATGTCAAAAAGCACCACGCCTACACTATTGGTCAGCTGAAAATAGTTTGTGGTCTGGGGCAACTCAATATTCTCAAAGGGCAGGATTTAGATTTCCACAACTTAATTGGTGTGATATGCATAAACTATTCATAAATGAACCGATTGTAATCCAGGGATGTTTCAAATATGGTCTCAAACAAATCGCGGGGAGTATGGCTAAACATGGTCTTATAGATACACAAATGACAAGCGATTGTACCAATGGTATGTCAGCTATGATACGTGCTGCAAGGTGTTATGAAAATAACCATCCAGATGTTGTCATACAATCCCCTGTAATGTCTGATATTGCTACATATAATGAATATGACTGTAAGGTCCTTTATGATATCCTCAATTATCTAAGAAAAAATCACACAGAAACATTATCTAATTTACCTGCTCCACCTCCATTGCAGAGAAGCGTAAACCAGCTTTAGGACAGTTTTTATAATATTCTAAATTAAATAAAGGTAATCCTGTTTCAGGGTATAATAACTTTTTTACTTTTTTTACATACCACTCTGGTGTATTGCCAGGCTTGTAACAAAAGCCGTATTTGTTTTCTACAAAACGTATCACATCTTTGCTCAACATTATAGGTGTTACAAGAGATATTATATACATACCCTCTACCCCTACTACTATATGTAATCTTGTCCCATCCTGACACATAGCTAGTAAATAACCTATATAATCCTGTGCTGAAGGCCACGCATATAATACATCATATTTTTCATAAGTAGTCTTTGGGTGTGTGTGGAAATTATATAAACCAGGAACTACATCAACAGAATCTGTTTCTCCCCCTAATATTGACCCGGGTTTTATAGCAAGTACACCATCCCCATGGGTATTTAATAACACACCAGCCTGTTCTTTATTTTTATCATATACCAAACTTGTTAATTCAGACCAAACATCAACATGTATAGTAAACTCTGTATTTTTTTGTATAATAGGCTTTACACTCTTTGGTAAATATTCTCTTATCACAGTGATCCCTAATTGAACCGGTGCAATATTTGTAATATCACACATACTTTTACACTCCCCACGGGGATAGTATTCAATATATTGTATATTTTCACCATTTCCCTCTATATAATTTTTTAGATATTGAACACGTTTATTTCCCCTTAATTCTTCCAGATTTGTAAATATATTTCTAGGAAGTACTATTACAGCACCCCTAAAGGAACCAGGCCCCCTTCCGTGGAAGGACATATTAAGTGTTCTACAATCTACAAGTATAGTTTTACTCATTTATTATCCATAATAAATTTTAAGAAAGTGCCTCAAATAAAATGGAGTTGGAAAATTCAAACAGGGGATATGCTTATCCAATTTAAATCAGGATATATAAAAATATGATAAATTTTTTTTCTTTTCTTTAGACCTTTAAAATAAATAGGGTTTAAAGGAATTTTCTAAAGGGAAATTTTATCAGAGATTTATCAGAAGATCCGTATAGTAACGAAGTAAAGGGGTTGAGTCACTTTTCAGATAAATCCATTTAATCAGAGATTTATGATACGTAAAGGGAAATTTGGATTTTTAGTGATTTTAAACTATGGTAGTTTAAAAATCTCAGAATCTTAAAAAGTGACTTTTTCTTTTCTTTTACTTTTTGAGATTCTGAGATTTTTTAAAATTTCTAAAAATTCCTGAGGAATTTGGAAAAAAGAAAAAGTGACTTTTTCTTTTTATTTACTTTTTGATTCCTCAGGGGTTCTTTCAGTATAAGAATTAAGTTTCTATACTTAAA